>Ga0302326_10030590_pt1 | contig 10772 bp, 8 predicted proteins | sample Palsa_T0_3_FD_202264 | JGI IMG/M metagenome (GOLD analysis project Ga0302326, IMG submission 202264) | Peat permafrost microbial communities from Stordalen Mire near Abisko, Sweden - Palsa_T0_3 | ecosystem: Environmental > Terrestrial > Soil > Palsa > Peat permafrost | place: Sweden: Abisko...
ATAATGAACGGTGCCGCCTCCGATAGCGTTGCAACATTCATATTCGCCTCCTCAGAGCTACAGGTTGCCGCGTTCCCGTTGCTCGCGTTCGATGGATTCAAACAGCGCTTTGAAATTCCCTTTGCCAAAACTGCGGCTGCCCTTGCGCTGAATGATTTCGAAAAAGAGTGTCGGCCGATCTTCGACTGGGCGAGTGAAGATCTGCAGCATGTAGCCCTCGTCGTCGCGATCGACGAGAATGCCGAGTTCCTCCAACTCGTCGACAGGCTCATCGATTGCACCAACACGCGCCTGCAGCTCGGTGTAATAAGTGTGGGGAACATGAAGGAAATCGATCCCCTGCGCGTGAAGGCTTTTCACCGTGTGCAGAATGTCGTTGGTGGCAAGCGCGATGTGCTGGACGCCAGGGCCGGCATAGAAATCCAGATATTCCTCGATCTGCGATTTGCGTTTTCCCTCGGCAGGCTCGTTGATGGGGAATTTCACGTAGCCGTTGCCGTTCGCCATCACCTTCGACATCAGCGAGGAGTATTCGGTGGAGATGTCCTTGTCGTCGAAGTGCTGGTAGAGGCGGAATCCCATGACTTGTGAGTAAAAGTCGACCCACTTGTCCATCTCGTGCCAGCCAACGTTGCCCACCATGTGGTCGACGTGGAGCAGGCCAGTGGGCCGTGCGACCGAATCGTTTTCGACGGCGCGATATCCGGGAAGGAACGGACCGTGGTAGGCGCCTCGCTCCACGAAGGTATGAATCGTGTCGCCGTAGGTGCGAATGCTGGAAAGGACGACGCTGCCGTGATCGTCGAAAATTACCTGGGGTTCAGCAAAGCTGATAGCTCCGCGGCTGGTGGTCTCGCGCCATGCCTGCGTGGCATCCTCGACCCACAGCGCGATGACGCGCACCCCATCGCCATGACGCTGGATGTGCTCGGCAATGAGCCCACTGCTGCACAATGGCGTAGTAAGCACGAAACGAATCTTGCCCTGTTGCACCACGTAGGATGCGCGATCGCGCTGACCCGTCTCCGGTCCGGCATACGCGACCAGCGACATGCCAAAAGCGGTTCGGTAAAAGTAGGCCGCCTGGCGCGCATTGCCCACGTAGAATTCGACGTGATCGGTTCCCATCAGGGGAAGGAAATCCGGCTCGGCGGCAGGAACTTCCAGCACGGCGTGGGCTGCAGATGCAGATGAAATGGAACGCGGGGATGCGTTCATAGAAGAACCTCCGTTGCCGGAAGCGGGGGCGAGGCATGGGGGAAAGCGCTACCGACTAGCCGAAAGAATAGGCTCGCGGCGATATGTCTGAAAATGGCGATTTGAATGAAAATTGTCTACAAAACCTTAGAATGTTAGGCATAATTTATTTGTATCTTAAGGATTATAGGAAAATGACGCATAAAACCACACCAGGACTTTTCGAACTGGACGCCATCGCATGGAAGCTGATTGAAAGTCTGCAACACAATGCGCGGCTGTCATTCGCCGAGTTGGGCAGAAAGGTGGGACTTTCGACGCCCGCCGTAGCGGAACGCGTGCATCGGCTGGAAGATGCCGGGGTGATCACTGGCTACCACGCTTCGTTGAACATGACGAAGCTGGGTGTGCCCATTCACGTTTGGATGCGGCTCACAATTCCCGGCGGCGACCTGCAGATCAGCCGCACGGTGACAGCGATCAAGGAACTCGTGGAGGTCAGCCGATGCCATCGCATCACGGGATCGGAATCGTTCGTGATTGAAGCGCACGTGGTGTCGATTCGGCATTTGGAGGCGCTGATCGACCGGCTCTCCGCATTGGGAGCAACCTCTACCTCAACGGTGTTGTCGTCGCCTGTGGAACGGAGAGAGTATCACGCCCGGCAGATCGAAAGCTTTGACAAATATCTTTGAACGCCGATCGTTTCATCTTCTGCCGACTCGGCGTTAGCGGCAGACTATGCGTTTCGCTTATCAACACTAGACGAATGTTGCAAACTTGAATAACAATAATCTTGCTGTTTACTGCGAGAAAAAAGCCCTCGGAACACTTGGCCGTGCCTGCAATTATCCGTCAACTTCAATTCCGGTCGCGGTAGGGACGATCCTCGCGGATCGCCCACTGCACAGATCCTTACGTGCGCGTCTACGCATACGGCTCTTCTGAAGGATGAATAGTGTATGAACAAATCAGGCCGCGGTTTGCTTCACGCACACCGTCCAAACGCTGGGACATGCATATCCCTGCTCTGAGTCAGGAGCATGTGCGTCTAAACGATGTTCTCCTCCAGCTGCGCCCTTCCCTCCCCGACCTCCGCAGGAAAATGCCCTCCCTTGTTCAGCCGGTTCACAGGTACATCGAGCCCGGAACCGCGATCATATGCGCTGATCTCAGTTCCACCGGGCGAACCGTGGAGAAATCACTCTTTAGAATCTGGCGCGAGCAGGAGGATCTTTCCAATGCCGCCTTTCTGCCCCAGCACATGTGCTTCACCCGCATCACGCAACTTCATCCGGCGACCAATGGGCAGAACGAACTTGCCATCGCGCACGTCATCAGCAAACTCGCGCAGTTTGGATGCATCGGGCCGAGCACCCACACGCGTAATCTTCACTGTCGGATTCTTGGCCGCCGCACTTTCCGGCAAAACTGCGGTATAGCCGAAACAGCCGCCCTGCCTAACCTTCGCGATCAGCTTCGCTGCAACCTCACCGCCAACGGTGTCCGCAATTGCATCGACCAAGCGAAAGTTCTCAATCGCTTGATCGTCATCTATCGCGAGCACCCCAGAGACTCCGAGGGAGCGGGCGGACTCCAACTCGTTCCCGCGAACGCCTGCAATCACCTGCGCGCCTATCTTCTTCGCCGTATGCACCGCCGCGCGCCCAACGCTGCCCAGCGCTCCCGTGATCAGAACCACCTGCCCCTTCTGCACGTCTGTCGCGAGGCGCACAAGCTGGTCGCCGGTGAGCGAAATCAGCGGGATCGCGGCCGCGTCCGTCAGGTCCACGCCATCCGGCACATGGGTCACGTCCGAATCGTCGACAGCAACCAGCTCTGCATAGGTCTTGTTGGACAGTGCGAGAACGCGGTCGCCGGCCTTGAAGTGCTTCACATTGGCGCCCACCTCCCGTACGATGCCACTCACATCGCGCCCCAGAATCGCCGGAAACGTCAACGGATGCATCTTCTGCATTGCCCCTGAACGCAGTTTCCAGTCGATCGGATTCACGCTCGCAGCAGCTGCCGCGATCAATACTGTATTCCCGCTCACCTGCGGTTCGGAAACGTTGTCTTCAAATTTCAGCTTCTCGGGACCGCCGTACTCATGCAGCACCACTGCCTTCATCGCCTACCTCCCGGAACCCCAGGCATATTCGACCTCTAAGTCAGATGCGCAGAACCGATTCGATTGCAACTACGCTTCGAAGTAATCGGGCGCATATCGAGTGATCGCTAGGCCCCGGATTGCATTCTTTCGCATTGCGCCGCGCATTTAGCGCTCGGTTCCCCTATCCGCATTCGTAGCGTCGTTGGGATAACCCAAGTTACGACGATCAATCCAGTTTCGTAGACCCTCTCAATGATTAGCCCCGTGATATTGGTTGGGCGCGCCAGGCGTTGGAACGTCGTTAGAAACCTGCGTTCCACTGGCATGAGCTCTGGTCAATGCAGCGGTGAGGTTGATACCGCTGCCGGAAATCTGCACGCCAGCCGCATGCGCACGAGCCAGTGGAGCAGCGACGGCGAGTCTGGCGGCGCCGAAACCCCTGATCGAGAAAACAACCGCCGTCTCGGAGTTAGCGCCGCTATCAATAGTGATGGTTTGGCCTTTACTAAAACCGGTCACGTCGGCAACGGGAAGAACAGTTGCTCCCGCGCCAGTAGCAGCGCCCACCGTAGTGGCGCCCGCGGTGCCAACTGTAGCGATGATTGCATCCTCAAGATTCGCTCCCGAATCGATAAGGATCGTCTGGCCAGCACTGAAGCCTTCCACGCTAGAGACCTTGATGTTCATTGCGCCTGCGGGCGAAGCAGTCGACAGCGCGGCAGCGGCCTGCGCCAGGAAGTCATTGCAATTGCTGTCGGTATCGGCGCCGTCGGGGAATCGTCCTGCGCTCGTATTGATGGCAATAGGACTGGCGACGATTGACCACAACTGTAACCTTGCGTTCGGTGCGGGCGCGTAGCAAGCGCTCTGCTCTGCTCCTGAAGCGGCTTGATAGCCTTCAGCGGCCCAGGGGTCGACAAGGCCGCCGTAGTTGAGGCTGTCGGCAACGGCTCCCGAGCCGTCCCGCAGCACCATGCTGCCCTCTTCAATAGTGATGGTCCGGCCAAATATCGGAGAGTCGGTGGTCAACTCCGGGCCCCCGAACCACTGATTCGGTGTCGGCGTTCCTTGATAGCCCGCAGACTTGACGGCGTCATCGCGTACAACCGCTTGAATCGCGTGGTCGTTGGCTAGTGGCCCGTCGAGCGTGATACCGGTGCCAAGTGCCTGGACTGGCTCGTTGCTCGAATGGTCAAAGGCGGTCGGAGGCTGGAAGCTGATTCCGGTTCCGCGATCGCTGAACGGCAGGTTGGCCGCGTGGCTGAACTTTAAGGGCGCGGCCAAATCAAGGCCCGTACCCGGAGACACGACCCACTCACTCGTCACATGGGACTTGGCGAGGCCCGGCGCAACATCGAGCGTGGCGCCGTCCGGCCCCTGGCTGCCAACAGCGGTGATCGCAACAGCTTCCTGGCTCGCCGGCGTGCCGACCGTAATCTTGTCCCCGACCGCAAAACCCTCCCCTCGGCGGACGCTGACCCGGGTCGAGCCGGCGTTCGCAGGGGCGGAGAGATTTGTTTGACGTGCCGCTGTGCCAACATGCGCCACGGTTACAGTTTCGATTCCATGTCCGATAGCGTCGATATCTAACCTGATCTCGTCACCGACAGAAATATTGGAGTCGGATGTTACTTTGATGTTGCTCGCTCCGGCATGCGCGTCCATCGCGAGATAGGCTTGTGTGCCCGGCATGCCGACTGCCGTCACCTTGGCTATCTCGTTCCGCTCCACGGTATTTGCGACGACGGGGTAGGTGGTGCCGTACCCGAGCGCGATCTTCTGGCCAACAACGAAGCCTGACACGCTCTCCACAGGCACATTGGTCGAGCCCGCAGGGAACTTGATCGCCGGTCCTTCAGGAAGCGGTTGCCACAGCGTTGTATGGTTGCTTGCAGCGGTTCCGAGGCTTGCGATTTTCCGGGGTTCCACGCTCAAGCCATCGCCGATGCTGATCGTATCGCCAACCGACATTCCATCCGTGCTCCTCACATGGAGGATGCTGTCGCCTGCCTGCGCAGGGACTGCGAGGCCGGAATTGGAGAGACCTAGCAGGTAGAAGCCGCGGGCTGCAAGTTTCGTTCCACCCGGAATCGTTACGGTCGAGAAGATAGCCTGATGGGCGGGGTGCTCGGTCAATGTCCAGTTGGAAATATCGACGCTTCGGGAGCCTGCGTTGTAGAGCTCGATAAACGAGTTCGTCGGGTTGGCAGGAGCACCTGAACGAACGCGGTACTCGTTGATCTTGATCGGCTCTGCATTCCGTACCTTTTCGACCGCTGTGTCGACTTGCTTGCTGCCGGTGGTCGGGTTCGTCCACGACGCGTTGCCGACGAGATCGCCGTTGAATGCTACTGGCCCGGAGGTGACTTTGAAAATTGCGCTCACCCTCTCACCAGGCACGATCGGTTCAGCGAAAGTCTTTGACGTTTCGGAGCTACCGGACACGACAGCGGTCCACTGTTCGGTGGGCACAGAAAGACTCAACTTAACACCAGCCACGGGCGCCACTGTAGTGTTCGTAAACGTCACGATGGTGTCCTGCGAAGACCCAGGAGTAAATGTCTGCAGTCCCGGCGGCGTTGCCGCTGATGCCCCAGGCGCCACAGTCAGGGGAGCGACATCGTACCTTGCACCCACGATGTTGGCCTGCACAAGCTGGTCGGTAGCGTTCGATGGAAATGTGCCGGCAGCTGTCAGCGCCCCCTCATAGAAAGTTCCTTGCGAACCGTCACTGTTGTCGCCGCCGTTGCCCAGTAGAATAGCCCCCTGCTTGCGCATCGGGTCATAGGTAGGATTCACGCGCGGTCCATCAAACATGACCGAAAGAGCGCCCTTTTGCGCATCGCCACCCATGGACGCCCAGTGGTGCGGTTCTCCTTTGGCGATGGCGGTCACGAATCGCCAGGGAATGCTCGGCAGATCTGTACACCCTTTGGAACCATCCTCTTTAACGCAACCGACAAGATTGTTCTCCTGATCCGTCATGATCCACGGGCCTTGGCCATTGCCGCTATACCAGGGAGTAGCATTGCCAAAGTACAGGGTTTCCATCGTGCCGTTGTCATCGTCGCGGCTGTCGATTTCGGCGTTGCCGTAGTCGAAGCAGCAGCCGGAATTGAAGTGCTTGCCATTCACAACCCAGTATTCTCCCTCCGCCTGGTCGTCGACTGCCGTGCCTTTCGCATCGTTATGGCGCAGGCCCATGCCCGGCTCGATGAAGACGCCGTATACCTTATGTCCCATGACTGTAATCGGCGCCATGTCAGCGATCGGAATGTTGTTGAACCCGCCCAAGGCCGGGCCGCTGAATCCGCCACGAGGTGCCTGCGTGAGATCGTTGTGCTTGGGAGATTGGTCGTAGACCGTCGTGATCCAGCAGTACGTGTTGGCACAGAACCTGTCCTGTGCGGAGGCGTCCGCGTATCCGCCCGCATCCGGAGCAGGCGAGCCAACGGGCCGGACCACGCCAATGTCCAGGGTCTTAACGTCCGACTGTCGCAAGACTTGGTAGAGGGGACCGTTATAGGAGGCATATAACGCGCGTGTAGTGCTATGGGCGGCTACGCAGGAGTCACCGGCAGCCGCGTAGATGTCGCATGGACCTTGTGGTCTGGGTGGAGCAACGCCCGATCCGGTCCCCGCCTGTTGCGCCATCGTCAAGCTGGCACCCACAAGAGTAATCACGGCTGAGAGCATAAGTGCGAGATCGATTCGCGTTTTCATTCTTATCCCGTCTGTCCTGAAGAATTGGTCTTGGCATTTCGAAGAGACAAAATCGACTCTCGGTTTTTGCGGCCCCAATTCCTTCGAACTTCCTGTCGGGAATACGTATACCACCCGACCCTGATCTCGCTCCATTTTTTCCAGGTTGTTTCGTGCGATGCACTCACCCGATATCTCCGTTTCAACTGGCATCATAGGTCGGCATTGCGACAGAGATTCTGCTTCCCAGCCAAGGTCAGTCAGACTGAGGCGGCTCCAGTAGCCTGGGGCGCTTTGCAGGAGTGATCAATGCCGACCAGCCTCGAAACGCGCTTTGAGCTGTTATCAACGCTTGAGGACGAGCAAGCCTTCCTTGGCGAGATAGCAATTTGCCAGGAGGATCTCACACGATCCCCTTTTATTTCGGGGCTTGCGACAAAATGGCGGCACTTGGACCCGTCTGTCTTGCTTCATTGCTGAGTCGCTTGTTGATGGCAGATCAGTCCTCTGAAGTCTTGGCCCCGTATCAGGACTAATCCCATTCGGTGGGGCACGATCGCCAGTCGGCGAGGGTAATCGAATAACTGGGGCGAAATCGCGATTTGCACTTGCTGCTTCACGCGCGAACCATGCCCGAAAATCAATCCTTCGCTTCCGGCTTCAGCCAATTGGAGGAGTGTTTCTCGATGGCAATTCTTACCAGCTGACTTCGCGTTCTCACTCCAGCTTTATGGAAGAGTTCCTGGATAGCGGCTTTGATGGAGCTTTCTGAGACTCTAAGCTTCCAGGCGATCTCCTTGTTCGCTAGCCCGTCGAGAATCCCTCGCATCACCTCGCTTTGGCGCAAAGTGAGCGGCCTCTGGTGTTCGGCCTGTTCAGCGTGGGCGTTCCTTGCGGAAACCAGGGATCGGAGGGCTTCGCCGTCCAACCAAATCCCGTTATTTGCAACGCGGCGAATCGCCTCGACGAGCTGGTCTGGATTGTTTTGCTTCAGGAACACTCCGCAGGCTCCCATTTCCATGATTTGGAGGGTCGCTGCATCGGTCATACCTGCTGTTACCATCAGAATCTTCACCCCGAGTTGGCATTTCTCAATCTCTGCGACCAGGCTGGAACCTCGCTCCTCGCCAAGATCGTAGTCGAGCAGGACCACATCCGTCGGCGTTTTGCAAAGTGCGACAATGGCTTCCGCGGCGGTTGCGCACTGACCCACAACGCGAAAGCCGGGAGTAGTGTCGAGCAGCCTGCTCAACCCCTCGCGAAAAAGGCTATGATCGTCAACCGTCAAAATGCGGGTTTCATCCATCACAATTCCTTTTCGCGTGCGATTGCCGAATTCAAATCCACTATAAAGCGGGCGCCGCCGGCGAGAGGCTGGTAGCGGAGCTCTCCGCCAAAGGAGTGCATGAACGCGCGAGACAGGAAGAGGCCAAGGCCGGTTGCTTCCGCCCCGGCTTGAAATGGGCGAAAAAGATGCTCTGGATGGACCACGCCTCCGCCATTGTCGGAGAATTCGACTTGGACCCGGTTGCCGTCGCTTTTGGCAGTAATGAAAATGAGCCGTTGATCTTTCTTGGAGACCGCTCTGGCGCTATTGTTGACCAGGTTCAGAAACACCTGCATCAGACTTGGCCTGTCGGCCCACACCAGCGGCAAGCTGGGCAGCACAATCCATTGTGTCAGAATATCCTCTTCTTGCAGCAAGGGCGTAACCACGATCTTCAACTCATCGAGCAGGACTGTCAGATCGACTTCCGTAGCCGGTATGGTTGTCTGGCGGATATTCACACTGGCAATTCGCTCCAGCGCCACGGCAAGGCTGCCCAGCGCATCGAAATCCCTGTTTCCGGTGAGCAAACCGCCATGCGCAAGATTCTGATGAACCACGGCAATGGCCGCGCAAACATTGCGAATCTCGTGGAAAACGGCTCCGATCGCGATCCGGGATCCTGAAAGCAGCTGATTAAGTCCGGAGACTTCATGTGCGCGGAAATCCTCCGAAGCATCGAGCACAATTGCGGTCAGACGGGTTCCGGAGTTGGTCCAATAGGTCGAAAAACATATTTCGGCAAGAAACGTTTCTCCGTCTTCATGTTGGCCGCGGGCCTGCATGACGGTGCGAAGGAGTTTCTGGGTCACATCTCGAAGCGAGATATTTGCCAGAGCGGGGAGATAGCGATAAATCACCCTTCCGGGAAGTTCTCCCTGCGGCACACCCAGCATACGGTGCGCAGCCTCATTGGCCATCAACACGCAACCGTCCTCATCCGCCGTAAGAATGGCGATCGGGCTGCTCTCGATCAGGATTTTCAACTGTTCTTCAGCTTCGCGGCGCGCATCTCTCTCGGATTCGATTTCGTGAAGATGCTCAAGCGTGACCTTACGATTGTTGTCCACTTCGCGAATGAAAAAACCCGTGCCAACAAATGCGACAAAGTAGAGCACATCTCTTGACGTGCCGGTGCGTAGATTCCAGGCGAGATCGCTGAAGACTTCTGCCAGAAAAGTACACAGTGCCGCGACTGCGACGATTGAGAAGCGCCCCACTACGCTCCCAACCATCACCATGGGAATCAGGTAGAGAAAGCCAAGCGGAATCTCCGCGATTACGCGCCAATCCAGCAGCGCAATGGCCGCAATCGTGGCTGCTGCTCTGAGCAGAACAGATCGCCTGGTCCCTTTGAGGAGTGCTCCGAACATTTACACCTGTCACGCTACGCCGAAGAAGGACGGTGCAGCTAATTCGATTCTAGATAGCTCCTACAACGGACTTCATAAGGATTTTCCAAAGACCGGGAAGTTGTCCAAAAGATAGGTTCTTTGCGACCAAAAGATCGGATTGACGTGCCTGAAAGATAGCGCTGCGTGAAATCTTCTTCGTTCTATGCTGAGGCTGTTTGTTGCTCGCATTCGCCAAGTACGGCGAGACGGCCTCGATATTGAATTGCCTTCCTTCGCAGCATCCGAGGACACTCATGCACATTTCTAAATTCCTGCTCAGGCAGGCCTGCAGCGCTGGGTTCGCAGGACTCCTGTTCGCTGCGAGGCTGCCCGCTGTTGCGCAGCAAAGCCTCACCTGGGAGCAGGTCAAGACGAAATTTGAAGCAGCGAATCCGGTGTTGAAGGCGGATGCGGCCAATGTTGAGGAGATGAAGGCCGAGGAGATCACTGCGTTTCTCCGCCCCAATCCGCAGTTCACGATGACAGTGGATGGTACGCAGATCGCGCCGCACGATGGGAGTTGGACTCCCTTCAAGGGCACGGACGAACAGCCCAACTTCAGTTACCTGCATGAGCGCGAACACAAACGGGAGCTACGCCTGGAGAGCGCCCAAGAGGGCACGGCGATTACCCAGTCTCAGCACGTGGATCTCGAACGCAATCTGATCTTCGGCCTGCGTTCTGCTTTTGTGCAAACTCTCCAGGCCAAGGCGGTGCTGGCGCTGGCCAAAGCCGATCTGGAGTACTACGACAAGATCATCGACATCAGCCGGGCACGCTTCAAAGCCGGCGACCTTGCCAAGATCGACTTGGCTCGGATCGAGCTTCAGCGCGTCCAATACGAGTCTGAAATCGAGACCGCAATCGTCAATTTACGCCAACAGAAGATTCAGCTGCTGCTGCTGCTCGACGACCGCACACCGGTCGAGCAATTCGAAGTAACCGGGGCTTTTGACCTGGGCCCGCCGCTGGAACCGCTCGACGATTATCACAAGATTGCGCTCGACAACAGGCCGGACCTGCGTGCGGCAATCAAGAC
>Ga0302326_10030591_pt1 | contig 10772 bp, 9 predicted proteins | sample Palsa_T0_3_FD_202264 | JGI IMG/M metagenome (GOLD analysis project Ga0302326, IMG submission 202264) | Peat permafrost microbial communities from Stordalen Mire near Abisko, Sweden - Palsa_T0_3 | ecosystem: Environmental > Terrestrial > Soil > Palsa > Peat permafrost | place: Sweden: Abisko...
CGCAAGCAACGCGTCCCGAAAGGGGACCCTTTTGGGCCATCCAGTGACACCGGAAAGCGGGCCCAACTTGGCGCTTTGAACACGCTGCTCGTCTCTTATTGAATAAACTGAATGTCCGAGATCGAAATGTCCGCCGTGCACCCCGCGCCCGAGTCGGGGCCGTTCGTGAGCCTCCATTGGAACCCAATCAATCGGCTCGTGTCGGGAGCGTAGGTTGGGCTCCCTCCGACGAAAGACATGAACGGGGCCGTGAACATCCCCGTATGCGTTACGGGCTGGCTTGGAGCGACGCAGTTGGCCCCTTCGGTCGCCACACAGGCGCCGCGGCACGGGTCCGCGCTGCTGGGCTCATCTTGACTGAAGATCGAAGCCAATGAGAGCGAGCACGCGCCCAGATCGCCCGAGACGCTGAACGTAATCCCGAGGTAACTGGTGGTGTCGAGGCACCTGGCGCCGTCGACGGACAGTCCGACCCCGACGTAGGACGAAGATGACCCGAGGCCCGAGACGGTAGCCGAAAGAGAGAGGGCGGTGGCGGTGGGATCAAACGAGGGAGCGGTCTGCCCAGCGGTCGCAAAGGCATAGGCCATCCACTGGTTCGGCGTGGAGCCGTATACGGCGCCCGAGCTCGACGCGGAGAACGAACCTCCAAGAACGCTGGAGCTGGCAAGCGCCGTGGACGCGCACGTTCCGCTGTCGAGCGCGCCCGCATCGCCGCAGGTGTTCGGGCCGTCGCCGGCGCTCGCCGTGACGTTGGCCTCGATGGAGCTGCCGGTATCGACGATCGAGTCAGCTGCGTCGTCGATTGCGACTGCGCTGTCGAAGCCCGAGTCCACGACTCCCGAAGACGCCCCATGGGACGAGGAGCACCCCATCACTTGGGCGGCGCAGCCGACCACCAGCGATTGAACCGGGCTTCGTATTGACCGAAGCAAAGTCCTGCCTCTCCGCGACATCGTGCTCCTCCAAGAAGGCGTTTCAGGGTCGCCCACTCACTGTCCGATTTCAAGGGCGGAGCGATGAATCGACGCGTTTGCGCATCGTGCGGTCTTTGGCCCGTCGAGGTACCCTCGCGGGCGCGTGACCGGTCGCGACGCCGTAGACAAGATGTTGGCGACCCCGACCGAACGCGTCGAAGTGGCCCGCACCCGCCGTTCAAAATGGTGGCGGGCCACAAGCTTGGTCTTCGCGCTGGGTACCGGCGCTGGGTGCGCTGCGGATTCGCCTCGAACGGTCGCTCCGCTTCGGCGCGAGCACCCAAGGACGGTCACCCGTTCGTCCGCCATCGACGTCGCCGCGTCTCGAGCCATTCGTCACGCTGTCCGCTGGGGCGCGCCTGCCGACTACAGCCACTCGCTCGACATCGTCGAAGGCAACTTGGTTCGCGTCGACGTTGCGACCGGGGAGGTGACGGTCGTGGCGCCCGGTCTCGCGGTGGGTTGGCGATGCGCCGCGACGCGCTTGCCGAGCGATGTCGTGTTCACGTGCGGTCCAGACCCGGAATTCGCGGGTGTCGACGTCAACGGCTCTTCGCCTGCCTGGGGTGGCCTCGTTATCTCCCACACGCTCGAGCGACCTACCGTTGAGATGACGTCCAGCCACGCGAGCTTCGAAGTGAGCGATGACGGAGGGGTCGTCGTGCACGGGCTGATCGTCCCTGGTGCGCGATCGCCGTCGTGTCCGCCGCTATCCGCCCGAGCGTTGCATGACGGCCATCAGCTGTGGCCTATTTGCGCTCGCGATGTAGACGGTCGATGGCGCACTTGGGCCGTCGATGCCGGCGACGGGACCAGATTCGTGTACGTGCGAACCGTCCCACGTGGCGACGGCGACGCCGGCCTAGTCGTTCGCGACATCGACGGAGACAGAGACGCCTGGGGTCTGTACGACGCCCGGACGGGCGAACTGCATCGCTGGGTTCGCGGTCCTGGTTCCGCTGAAGCCGAAGCCGCGCTCGCGCACGGCGACGACGGCTGGGCTCAGCCCTGCACCGACAGCTCGAATCCGTCGCCGGCGACCGACCAATGCAACGACGGCGCTGAGCCGCTCTGCGTCGACCGGGGATGGTCGCTGACCGGGGCAGGGACGCTCGTCGGGTGGGCGCGCGTTGCCGGGTCGTTGGGCCGCGTCGACATCCTTTCCGATGGCACGGTCCTCGCGGCGCGGCAGCGCTTCGGTCAGCTCGCGCGCGCCGGACAGGTGGCGATAGGACGCGCGGAGGATGGCAACTGGCTGGAGACCGTCGACCATGGCGGGACGTGGGTCGCCGTCGTGCTCCCGGACGAGACGCTGCCTGGCCGCGGGCCCCCCCCGCCGCCGCTCGGTTGGCCTCATTGTGCCTTTCCCGTGTGCTCACTCGTAGGCTGCGACCTCGACGCGTGGTTTCGGATCGGCTGGTGAATCGGCTGTGAAAGGTCAGGGAACGACACTCAGCTGGATCGCCGGCGACACACTCCGGCGTATCTCGGCCGGGTACGGCGCGCCGATTCCGTCGGGTCCGAAGGCATCGTCCATCGATGAGTAAGGACCAAAGCCCTCCACCGAGCAACGATACGTTCCCCCCTGCGGCGCCGAAACGCCGATGGCGGCGAGATTCGGCCAGGTCGCCGCGGCCGCAGCGGTGAACACGTAGAGAGTCGGCTCCGAGCGACTCGGCGCTGCGGGCGAGAGCTCGAGAGCGTAGATGCCTGTCGTAAAAGCAGACCAGGCGAACGTCACGCCCGCGTCGACGGCGGCCTCCGCGCTCGGGGCGGTGATCGTGGGTGGCGCCTCAAGGACGACCCCGGCGTCGTCCGATGGCGTCAGCCCACACCGCTGCGTCAGGAAGGACCCCGGCGAACCTGCCGCGCCGATACAAAGGTCGGCACCCGCCTCCGTGAGCTCGGGGACGATGTCGTCGAAGCTGTCCACCGCACTCGTCACGGGCAGGGCGAGCAGAGCGTGCAGTACCGGAAAGCGATAAGCGAGTTGCTTGGCCACGACCTCGTAGCCGGGCGGGACTCCCACGGCCCCGACGACGTGACGGACGAACGGAACTGGGCTGAGCGCGACGTTCAAGCTTAGCGTCTGCGCGCTATCGAGCGTCACCAGGGATGAGAAGAACCAGCTCGAGGAGCCCGAGTCCGGAAGGTTCGGCGCGGCGCCGTCGTGAAACGTCCCGAGGGCGACGATCTCCCCGGAGAGCGTGCCGAACCCCTCCCATGCCAGCTGGATCGGTCCGTATGCAGGACCGGTCTGGGCGCTCGGCAGCGTCCCCCCGATCAAGGATTCTCCATCCGTCGCAGCGGAGAAGAAGCGAACATCGACCATATTTCCGTCGGAAAGCGGGTATTCCACCCCGCCCCCCGAAACATCGCCCTGGACGGTCGCGCCGTACTCTCGGATGGCGGTGCCCTGGTGCGCGAGCACGGGGTCGCGCCTGGTGAGCCCCTCGTACACCGATACAGCGAGTCCATCCGGCTCCACCACGAGCGCTTGGTACGGCACGTCGACGGCTGGAACCGCAAACTGGCCGTCGGCGTCGGTCGTGACCGATTGCCCCCCGATGACGACGGTCCGGCCGAGGAGGGGTCGTGCCGTGATCAGATCGACCAAGACACCTGTCACACCCGCGTCGCCAGCAAAGGCGACATCAGGCGCCACAGCCCCTCCAGGACCGCCGTCTCGCGCCGTCGCAGGCGATGACGCGTCGTGCTCCGAGCCGCAGGCGATCGCCGCACCGATCATGACCGCAAGACCCGTCGTAGCGAGACCGAGCCATAGAATGCGGCCTGGCATCCTCGCGTAATCTCGCAGAGCAGGCTACCGAAGGCGTGCCGTAACGACTAGCTAGATCCCGTCGCACTCGAGCCCCGAATCTGACGACCCCGAATCCGACGAATCTCCGGGCGACAAAGGCAAGCATTGCCCCGAGATGCAGGAACATCCACCCGTCGCCCCGGGAAAGCCCTGACACCAGAAGCAAGGGTTTGCGTCCGGGCTCGTCTGATACATCCCGTTCGGATCGCTGACCGGATTCTCGCAGTACGAATTCGCGCCACATTGGCAGTTGTTCTGGCAAATGGGCCCCCACAGCTGCGCGAAGCTCTGTGGATCGGAGCCGTCCGGCAGCAGCGTCGGCATGAAGTTCGGCCCGTTCTGCCAGCTCTGCATGGTGCTCACGATGAACTGGTAGGAGGCGTCCACTCGGGACCATTGGCTCGTGTCGTTGCCCTGGAAGGCACAAGTTTGATCCGCGTTCGCGCCGCCCCCCTTCCCGCCCGGGAAGATGGCGCTGTTGACGCCGACGATGACCACCTGTGGCATCCCGTTGCTCGTGACCGTTCGGGTGAGTGGTCCGCCAGAATCACCTTGGCACAGCTCGCCGTCGTTCGACGGTTGGCCACTCACGAACTCGTCGATCCCGGCGACTAAGCAGCGGTAGAGGGCCGTCGCGCGCAAGCAACGCGTCCCGAAAGGGGACCCTTTTGGGCCATCCAGTGACACCGGAAAGCGGGCCAACTTGGCAGCTCGGAGGGGAGACCGCTGCCCGGTCCCGCCAGGCGTTCGTCCCCAGTCCCCGACGCCTTCCGCGGGCGCCTCCAGCTCGGCGACTCGGGTTCCGCCGGCGCCTCCTACGCGGTCGTCTCCGACGGCCAGCGCTTCGTCGTGCTGAGCGCCACCACCGCTCTGCGCGCCGCGCACGCCAAGGCGGTTACGGTCACGCTCGACGCCAAGGGGCGACTTGTCGTTCGAGCCGACCCCCACCGGGACATCGGCTCGTAGCGCCGAGCCTCTTGCCGCGGTGCCGCGAATAGGTCGGGCTCCTGTCACAGCTCGGCCCGACCGTCACCCCAGCAAGTCCGGAAAAAGAAGATCCATCACGCAGGATTTGAACCTGCGAGCTTCGGGTCATTAGCCGAAACCAGCCCGATTTGCTTGTCCTGGCGAGGACTTGGAATCGTCGCCAACTCGCGGAAAGGGTCTGGAATTGACTGTGATTGCAACTCGACCCCAGGCGCACGACGAACTCCGCGGACTCAATACTTCTCCACAACCGACAGCAGCTCCGCCGGAAAGTCGTTCGCCGACGCGTCGAGTAAGCATCCGGTTCCGTTGAAAGCCACGGAAGTTCCGCTCCGTCGCACGTAGAAAAGCACCTGCGCTGAATTCGGGGACAGGCCGCACATGTAGCCCAGCACGTCCTCGCGGAACGAGACGTTGCGCAGGATGCCGTCGATGGTCGCAAAGTCCGCCGGCGAGAGGTCGGTCGTCCGGGTTTCGATCGGCGTCATCGCGATGATGGTGCCGTTGGGCGAGACCGTCCAAGTGCTTGCGTCGGACCCAGAGCAGGAAGGCGGGGAGGACGGGTTCAACTCATCGACCGGGACGCCGTTGCTGGACACCCCCTCACAGATCACCAGCGCCTGCCAAGCGGCCGGAGGGATGCCAACGCATCCGCCGTCGACGCACGACTCCCCGTAAAGATAACCGACGGGACAGGGCGTCGGGACGATGCAGTCAAGCGGCCCAAAGTCGTTGCAGACCGTGGCGTTCGCGCGGGAGATGGCAGCCGTGACCGCCACTTCGCCGTTGCTGTTGGTGAGCACGGTGCAGCCCCCCGAGCAGTTGGTCGTGATGCCCACGACCTGACAAGACTCGTCGTTCACGCAACTCAGACCGGCCTCGAGAAGAGCCTCTTGGACAAGGGCCGCAGCGGCGTTGCTGATAGCCACCGAGCACATTCTTGCGTCGGTGCCAGCGTCGCGGGACGTCGTTTCCGCGGGGAGTCCTGTGCACCCTACGAGGGACCTTACGGCTGTGCCAACGATCAGGGCTCGCGCCCAGCGAAGATGCCCGCCCCGGTTCATGCCCAACCAGGTGCACGCCCGAGCCGCATCGTTCAGACCGGCAATCCCCCAAGTCCCGTCGGCATCACCGCGGGCCCTTCGACATCGAGCGCTTTCATCCACTGCGTGAGAAAGTTGCTGGCTGCCGAAACCGATCCGCTTTGCCGCGTTGGCCCTGTTTTGTGGGCGTTCCACCTGGAACGCACCCTTACACGCACGTACGGCGTGACGCGATTGTTAGACGCCGTCATCGGCGCGATCGCGCATCGTGGAGTACATCTTTGGCCCCGATGGATCTTCCTGCGGTGGGGATATGGCAACCCAAACATTTCGATGCAACGTCGCGCGCATGGAAGAAACGCTCGAGGATCTAGCGCAACGGGGCAAGATCTCTTGGCAAAGGACCCAAGGCGGTCGGCAGATCGTCAAGGACTTCTTCCGGCACGTACTGCCCACGCGGACGGACAATCGATTCGATATCCACGGGACCAGCTACGGGCCTGGGTGGAAGCAAGGCGACCGGGTCGAATTTTTTGTGAGCCACGCCAAGAACCACTGCGCCAGCGCGACGATGCTCAAGGACTATATAGGGCGTCGACATCCTGCCGCCGATCCGGCTACGGCCGGCCACATGTACCTGACGGACCTCGTATTCTGAAGCCACGTCGTATCCAATCCGTCGCGATGTAGCCGAGCATACTCCAGCTCGACGGCTCGCACGCATACCCGTCCGTGACGGTGGGCGCTGCCTCAGCCCCCGGCTCTCTTGGATTTGTTTCTCCGAGGGGACATTTTCTGTCGCGGGCTTCCTGAGATCCCTAGAACGGCTGTACCCTCGGCGGCATCGTGGGTAGCCTCAGCGCTTCGGAAACACCGGCGGGCGTCCTGCTGGCGTTCTTTCGCAGGCGTCAATGGCGTCAAGCCGAGCTGGCGCGCGAACTCGGGGTGAGCGTCGAGACGGTCGCCCGAGTGCTTCGCGCCCTCAGCGCGGGCGGCATGCCGCTCACCCGCGACGATTCGGATAGGCCCCAGGTCTGGTGGAGGGTCCCCAAGGACTGGGCGCCGCAGGGTGTGCTCTTCGCGCGTCACGATACGCCGGCTCTATTGCGAACGCTGTCGCGTGCCCCTCGCAGTCGCGAGCGCGATGCGCTCCTCGCGCACGCCTCGAAGTCGGCGCGCGTACTCGACCAGTCCTCGCGGGTGCAAGCGTCGCAGCTGACCGAGACCGAGGAATCGTGGCTCTCGGTGGTCGAAGACGCGGCCCGAGGGACCACGCTGGGCATGAGGTACCTTGGCACCGCGCGGGGAGCGGCCGAATGGCGCTACGTCTCGGTGCAGATCGTGGAGGTGGGCCCGCCCTCGCGATTTCTCGCGGTCTGCCATCGAACGGGCAAACTGAAACGATTTCGCGTTGAAGGGATTGCCCTGGCAAAGCTCGATGCGGGCACGCCGTACCGTCAGGCTGCCCCGAGCGCTGTCGCAGCTCTCATGCGCGAGAGCGTCGACGGATTCCAAGGGGAAGGCGCGCGCGTCGAGTGCGCGTTCTTCGTCCGCGACCCCGAATCGCGCTGGGTCGCTAGGAACCTGCTCTCCGGGATGCGCGTCGATGCCGACGAGGATGTTGCCGGCGGAATTCGAGTGCATTGCTCGACGCCGGGCGTGCTCCGCGTCGCAAGGTTCGTGGTCGGCCTGGGCGAAGCGGCTCGAGTCGAGACCCCCGAGCTGGCAATCTATGTGAGAGATCTCGCGCGCGGGGCGCTGAAGGCCGACCCGGCTGCCCTCACTGGTCACCCGGGCCTCGAAAAGCGGCGGTTCAAGGCCCGCGGCGATGGAACGTGAACAACGGCGCAGTGCCGTGTAACGACGGCAGTCAATGCAAAGACGGGCGGGGGTAGAACCTTGAGGGTGGCGACAACATGACCAGCGTGGACTTGGCCTTTCCTCTGGCAGGCGAGCGCGTCGCGCGCGATCACGGGTACGCGCTCTACGGTGCCCTCTGCCGGGTGGTCCCGGGGCTCCATACGGCGGCATGGCTTGGCGTTCATCCGCTCGGGGGCAAGCCGGGCGACGACGGCACGCTGGCTCTCGCAGCGCGTGCGCACCTGCGTCTGCGGCTGCCGGCTTCGCACATCGCGGAGGTGCTCGCGCTCATCGGGGCGCGTCTCGACGTGGGCGGTGCAGGGCTCGTGGTGGGCGCTCCGCGCGTGCATGCGCTCACGCCGGCTTCGTCGCTCGACGCGCGGATGGTCGCGATCAAGCTCACGCTCGCACCGCGCCGTATGCATGCGGAGCTAGGGCGCGAGACGCTCGACGTGGCTGGCTTCGCTGAACGGTACGCCTCGGAGGTGAAGCGACAGCTCGAAGCGATCGGGATCCGCAAGGGCTTCGAGCTTCGCGGGCGGAGGAGCCTCACGGTGGGCGGGCGGCGAGTGGTTGGCTACTCCGTCCGTGTGACAGGCCTCTCCGCGGACGAGAGTCTTGCGTTGCAAGAGAAGGGGATCGGCGGAAAGCGACGCATGGGGTGCGGGTTATTTCGCGCGACGAGAGGCCCGTGAGCGGAATGGAACCTCTCCTCGCCAAGAGCCCGCGCGGCCCCGCGCGCCTGACGCTGCTGCAGCACTTGCTCGACACGGAACAAGCGGCGGCAACGCTCTTTCGCCCGGCGACGAGGTGGGCGCGCGCCTACGCACGCTTCTTCAAGCTCGAGCCGGACCAGCGGGCCTCCTTTTTGGTGCATCTACGCATCGCGGGGCTATTTCACGACATCGGCAAGGCGAACGAAGACTTCCAGACCGCCATGCGCGCGAAGGGATTCAAGGCCCAGTCGCTTCGGCATGAGCACCTCAGCGCCCTTCTGCTCTGCGAGCCGCGCGTCGCCGCATGGCTGGCCCAGGGGGCCCATCTCGATAGCGACGTCATCGTGGCCGCTGTGCTCAGCCACCATCTGAAGGCTGCCGAGGATGGCGATTGGCGCGTGCTCCAGCCGAGGCACGGCTCGCCGACGGCGCTCTTCTTCGATGACGATCAGGTGCATGACGCTTTCCGCCGTGTCGCCGCCGTCGCCGGTCTGCCGCCGTTCGGCGGAAGCCTGCCCGCGGCACGCTACGTCGATGCTGCCTGGGCACCTGCCTACGATGCCCTCTTCGATCGCGCCGCGCAATTTGGTGCCCGCCTTCGCAAGGACCCGATGCGGCAGCATCTGAGCCTTGCGGTCAAGGCGGGCCTCATCGTGAGCGACTCGGTGTCCTCGGGTTTGTGGCGCGAAGGCGAAGACATCGACGCGTGGATTGACGCCGTAGCGCACGGCGCGGCGCTTGGACATGAGGACATTGACAACGACGTCCTCAAGCCACGCATCGCCGAGCTCGGCGAAAAGTGGAGGGGCTGGCATGGCTTTCAGGAGGGCGCTGCCGCCGTCGGCCGCCGCGGGTTGCTGCTCGCCGCGTGCGGTTCCGGAAAGACGCTCGCGGCTTGGCGCTGGGCCCGAGCCGTTAGCCAAGGCGAAGACATTGGTCGCGTGATCTTCTTGTATCCGACGCGCGGCACGGCGACGGAGGGCTTTCGCGACTACGTGGCTCACGCGCCCGAGGGTGACGCAGCCCTTGTCCACGGGACTTCGACCTACGAGCTGGCGGGCATGGCGGAGAATCCGCCCGAATCGCTGCGGGGCAAGAACGTGGTCGATGAGGGCGACGCCCGTCTCTTCGCCCTCGGGCTGTGGGACAAGCGCTATTTTTCTGCGACCGTGGACCAGTTTCTCGGATTCATCGAGCACAGTTACAGCGGTCTATGCCTTCTGCCCGCACTTGCCGATGCCGCCCTCGTCTTCGATGAGGTCCACAGCTACGACGCGAAGATGTGGAACGCGCTTGTTACGTTCCTCGAGCGTTTCGATGTGCCAGTGCTGTGCATGACGGCGACGTTGCCGCCGACCAGGCGTCAGCAGCTCGAGGGCCGTTGCGGGCTGCGCAGCTACCCGAACGCCGGCGAGATGCGGGACTTGCACGACCTCGAGCAGAGCGAAACCTGCGCTCGGTACCGGCTGGCGGCAACCACCCAAGACGAGGCGATTGCGCTGGCCATCGCCGCGGTGAACGCGGGCCAGCGCGTCCTCTGGGTCGTGAATACGGTGAGCCGCTGTCAAAGGCTCGCGCGGGCGTTGCGCGATGCCCTCGGCGGTGACGTGGGCGTCTACCATTCCCGATTCAAGCTCGAAGATCGACAGCGGCGGCACCGTGAGACCATCGACGCCTTCCGTGCGCCGGTCAGCGGAGACCCGCAGCCGGCCCTCGCGGTGACGACGCAAGTCTGCGAGATGAGCCTCGACCTCGATGCCGATTGGCTTGTGACCGAACACGCCCCGATCTCCTCTCTCGTGCAGCGGTTTGGGCGCGCCAATCGCCACCTGCGTCGGGGTTTGTCGTTTCGGGCAACCCTTCTCACCTACGCTCCCGAATCACCGGCCCCCTACGACAAGAAGGAGCTGGAGGCGGCATCGAGGTTCCTGGCGGAGCTGAGCGGTCGCGACGTCAGCCAGCGCGATCTGGCTGTCGGACTCGAACGCCACGCTCGCGCCGAGCGGGACGCCAGCGGGAGCACCGCCTTCCTCAACGGCGGCTATTTCGCCACGGCGGGCGCGCTCCGCGACAGCGACGACATCGGCTGCCCCGTCGTCCTCGATGGCGACATCGCCCGCTTCAAGGAGCTCGAGAAGCGACGCGAGCCCACCGACGGGCTGCGCCTTACGGTGCCGAAGAAGTTTGCCCGAAGTCCCGAAGGCGCTGGGTTGCCGGTCTGGCTGAAGACCGCCGACAGCTTCCGCTACGATCCTTGGCTCGGCTTTGTGGCCGACGACGACCCATCGTCCACTCGGGAGAACGCGCGATGAGCGAAGAGCCCACCAACGAGCTTTCCCCGAAGAGGAAGGCCGCCGAGAAGAAGACG
>Ga0302326_10030592_pt1 | contig 10772 bp, 8 predicted proteins | sample Palsa_T0_3_FD_202264 | JGI IMG/M metagenome (GOLD analysis project Ga0302326, IMG submission 202264) | Peat permafrost microbial communities from Stordalen Mire near Abisko, Sweden - Palsa_T0_3 | ecosystem: Environmental > Terrestrial > Soil > Palsa > Peat permafrost | place: Sweden: Abisko...
GCCCTGCGATTCGAATGGTGGCGGATTCTTGTAGCGCTCGAGCTCTTCCTGATTGATACCCGCGCGGCGCACGACTTCGGGATCGATCCACGCTTCGGCGTCGATCGCCGTGCCCTCGCTGGTCGAAAATTCGAGCATCACGCCCTCGGGCGCGGCCATATAGATCGATTTGCAGAAGCCATGATTCAGCGGGCCCATCACCCAGTAGCCGTGCGAGCGCACGCGATCGCGGATCGTCAGCAGGTCGGCTTCGGTATCGACGTTGAGCGCGATGTGCTGCATCGTGCCGGGCGCGACCGGCGCGCCATGGGAGGCCGCGTGCGAGACACCCTTGATCGGCTGGATCTCGTTGATTTCCGGACCCTGCACGAACGCGATCGACGAGCTGTCGCTCAGCTTGATGAAGCCGTGAAAGGTGTTCTTGAGGCCATGCATCCAGTAGAGCGCCTCGAGCTCGCCGCCCATCACCTGCGTGTAGAATTCAATCTGCTTCTTGATGTCGCGAGTGCAGATAGCGAGATGATGAACACCGTTTGCGAGACCCATGCGAGTTTCCTCCCCGTAAGGCGATCTATTGGAGCTGTCCCATCACAGACTACCGCATCGAAGCCGCCCCCGTGTCAAGTGTGCGCGAGCCCGGCCTAGCGCGTGGAGACGGATTTTTTGCGTGAGGTCGGCGCGGGCCGAAGCTGATCGGCGCGCATCAATGTCACGCGCTGCGGAATCTTGAACGCCGCTATCATCTCGGAGATCGAACTGTTGAGTTTCGGATGGATCAGCGCCGGCGCCAGCTCGCTTATCGGCACCAGCACGAAGCGCCGCTCGTGGAGCCGCGGATGCGGCACCTTGAGCGCGGGCGTATCGATTATCTCTTTGTTGAAGAAGAGCAGATCGAGATCGATTACGCGCGGGCGGAAAGGACCGCGTGCGCTGGGCTTGCGTCCGCGCGCCGGCGCGCGGCCCATCGTGCGCTCGATCGCGAGCAGCCGGCGCATCAGGCCGGCCGCGTCGAACTCGGTCTCGAGCTCGATTACGCCGTTGATGAATGCCGTCGAGCCGGGCGTGGCGTCGATCGGCTCGGTTTCGTAAATCGATGATTGCCGCAGGACGCGGGTGTCGGGCAATGCGGCAACGCGCCCAATCGCTTCACGATAGTTGGCGCCCCTGTCGCCCAGGTTGGTTCCTACCCCGATGAAGGCCCGATTGGGCATTCCCTGACGTTAAAGCCTCAATGCTGTCAGTCGCGCAATCGCCTCTTGCAATCGTTCGCTCGGGAGCGTGAGAGAGAAGCGAACGTACCCTTCACCACCCTTGCCGAATCCGGAGCCGGGCGTGATCACCACGCCGGCCTCTTTGAGAACGCGCTCGGAAAACGACGCCGAGGTATAGCCCGGCGGCACCTGCGCCCACAGATAGAAGGTCGCGCGCGGCACGTCGCATTGCAGACCGAGCCGGCCCAGCGCCGATATCATCAGGTCGCGCCGATTCTGATAGATGGCGCAATATTCGCGTAGTGTCTCCTCGCCCGATGTCAGCGCGGTTATCGCCGCCTCCTGCACCGCCTGAAAGACGCCGGAATCCATGTTGGTCTTGACCAGGCCGAGCGCCCGGATAGCTTCCGCATTGCCGACGGCGAAGCCAACCCGCCATCCCGTCATCGAGTAGGTCTTCGACAGCGAATGGAACTCGATAACGCATTCGCTCGCGCCGTCGACTTCGAGCAGGCTCGGCGCCCGGTAACCGTCGTAGGCGATTTCGGAATAGGCGAGATCGTGCGCCAGGATGATGTTGTTGCGCAGGCAGAAGGCGACCGCATCCTTGAAGAAAGCCAGATCGGCGGTGGCCGAGGTCGGGTTGTTCGGATAGTTGAGCCACATCAGGCGGGCGCGGCGGGCGACTTCGGCCGGGATCGAGCTGAAGTCCGGCTCGAAGCCTTTCTCCCGGCGCAGCGGCATGAAATAGGGCTCGCCGCCATTGAAGACGCATCCGGAGAAATAGACCGGGTAGCCCGGATCCGGGATCAGCACGATATCGCCTGGATTGACGACGCCGGTCGCGAAATTCGCGATACCCTCTTTCGAGCCGATCAGCGCGCAGACTTCCTTGACCGGATCGAGCTTCACGCCGAAGCGCTTGTCGTACCAATCGGCCGCGGTGACGCGAAAACGCTCGAGGCCTTCGTAGTCGGGGTAGCGATGGTTGACCGGCTCGGCGGCGGATCGCGCCAGTGCGGCGACGATATAGGGGGGCGTCGGCAGGTCGGGATCGCCGATACCGAGGCTGATCACGTCAACGCCCTTCTGCTGAATTTCCCTCTTGAGGCGGTCGAGCTGGGCAAACAGATACGGCGGAAGAAGTTCGAGCCGCGCGGCAGGCTTGATTTGCACTTAGCGGTGTCTCTCCGGGAACAGATTGTGACCATGTATATCATACACAGGAGTCGGCTTAAATCGCCGCCGGCTAAAGCGAGCGCCCTGATTCGACGAAATCGGCGGGTTCATAGAATTGGGGGGGCGCCATCGACGATCGGGGGTGGCAATTTAATAGAGGAAATATGCGCCGGCCGCCGCTTGCAAATCTTTCGGCAATCGGCTTGTGAGGCTGTGGACAGATCTACTCTGCAAATCGTTTCGCCAAGTCAGCTTGGCAGTCAATGTAAAAGACTGGCGCGAAATCCTTGCAATCGGTAGGTGCGATCTGATTTATGGTGCAGAGCATTGTGAAAGAAGCGCTTTGAAATGGACGGCAGCGGGGGTTGGTTCCATTATTTTCTCTTGATTAACGTTCTTAGCAATGTTAGATATTTTAACGTTTGCGCACCTTGGCGCGAAGCAACTTAGCAGCGATTTAACATAGTTGGCGTTTGAAAAATGCGCGTGTGGCTTGGCCATGTGAATGCCTCAGTCCGGCCCGATTCCGGACTGCAATGTGATCGCGATCCATCAGCGGCACGCCCCATCGCAAACCGGGTCCTGACCAGACAATGAACCGGATATTGATACCTCTCGCCGTAACGATCTTTCTGAGCGGCCTGGGCGTCCTGGCCTTTTCGCAGCGCCCGTGGGCGCCGTTGCAGGATGTCGAGCAGCCGATCCCTTTCAGCCATCGAATCCATGCCGGCGTCAACAAGATTCCGTGCCAGTACTGCCACGAATATGCGCGCCGGTCGCAGTCCTCGGGTGTGCCTCCGGTCCAGCGCTGCGTTGGATGCCACGGCGACGCGCTGCTGGGCGGGCTCAAGCCGGTCACGCGTCCGTGGACCGACGATCGGCAGTCGCCCTTTGAGATCCAGTGGAACCGCATCTATACGCTGCCGGACTTCGTGCGTTTTACGCACCAGCCGCACATATGGGCGGGCGTCGCATGCCAGGAGTGCCACGGTCCAGTCGAAACGATGGATCGGGTCGAGCCGGTACACGAAATTAACATGGGTTTCTGCCTCAATTGCCACAGCAAGCGCGGCGCGACCCAGGAATGCTTTGTTTGCCACCATTAAGCGAGGGTTCTGATGTCAGAGGGGCTGTCAAGACGGTCGTTTCTTAAGATCGCGGGCGTGGCGAGTGCCGCGGCAGCGGTCCCCGGATGCGAACCGGCCGCCAGAAAGCTGATTCCCTACGTAATTCCCGACGAAAACGTCATCCCGGGGGTTCCCTCTTTCTATTCTACCACCTGCACGGAATGCGGTGCGGGATGCGGCGTGGTGGCGAGGGTTCGCGAAGGCCGGGTCATCAAACTCGAGGGAAATCCGAAGGATCCTATCGGTCAGGGCAGTATCTGCGCCCGCGGCCAGGCGGCTCTGCAGGGATTATATAATCCGGACCGGCTGGGTACTCCGCAGGTCCGCGGTAACGACGATCGCCTTCAGACTATCGAGTGGAGCGACGCGGCAACGCTGGTCAACGGGCATTTACTCGCAGCCTCGAAGGCCGGCAACGATCGGGTCGCCTATTTCGGATCGTCTCACGGTCCGACGTTCGACAAGATTGCCAAGTTATGGCTGGGCGCGTGGAAGTCTTCCAAGGCCGTCTATTATCATCCGCTGGTCAATTCCGCGGCCAGTTCGGCAGCTAACAAGTGCTTCGGCCGCAGCGATACGCCGGTCTACAAGATCGATCAGGCTGAAGTGTTAATTTCGTTCGGCGCCAACTTCCTCGAAACGTGGGAGTCGCCGGTCGAATATGCTCGAGATTACGCGGCTTTTCGGAGTCCGAAGGAGCGCCGCGGCGGGCTGACGATCGGGCGGTCGATCTACGTCGGCTCCCGGATGGGTATCACGGCCGCCAAGGCTGACGAATTCGTCGCCGTGACGCCCGGCCAGGTGCCGATCGTCGCGATGGGCGTGCTCCATCTGATTGTCGCGCAAGGCTGGATATCGCCGAATTCGGGCTTCGATATTCAGACGCTCAAGGCTTTTGTAGCCGATTATGACCCGGAATCGGTCGCCAAGATGACCGACGTCTCGGCCGAGTCGCTGACCCGCATTGCGCAATTATTTGGACAGGCCGACGGAGCGGTCGCGATGGCTGGCACCGACGACGAACTGACCCACGTCGTCGCGCATATTCTCAACGCGGTAACGGGAAATATCGGCAAGACGGTGCAGTTTCTCGACAATCAGCCAGGGTCGACTGCGAGCTCGCAAGCCGATATCGACGCGCTGATCGCCGCGATGAACGCCAAGTCGATCGACGTGCTGGTGATCGCCGACGGCAACCCGGTCTACGCGATGCCATCGTCGGCGAAGTTTGCCGAAGCGCTGCGGCAGGTACCGTTCGTAATCTGGTGCGGCGGTGTTCCCGATGAGACCGCCGATTATGCGAAGCTGCTCGTGCCCGTCGATCATCCGCTGGAATCATGGCGCGACACCGCGCCGCGCGCGGGTATCTTCGGCGCCGGCCAACCCGTGACTCAGCGGGTTTACGATACGCGTGCCCTCGGCGACCTGATGATCAACTCGGCGCGGCAGGCCGGAGCGACGGTAGCTTGGGACAACATGGCCGCCGCGGTCAACGCGAGCTTCCAGACGGTCGCCACGCAGACGGGATCGAAGGCGTCGGCAGAAGATTTCTGGACGCAGACCCTGCAAGACGGCGGCGTGTATACCGACGCCAGGACGGCTGACGTCAAGCTGAACCTCGCGATATTACAGGCCAAGCCGGCGGCTCCCGCGGCCGCATCGGGCCTGACGCTTTATACTTATCCGCACATCTTTTTGTACGACGGCCGCGGCGCCGACAAGCCCTGGCTGCAGGAAATTCCGGAGCCGATTGCGCAGCTCGTATGGGATAGCTGGGCCGAGATTCATCCCGACACGGCCGCCTCGATCGGCGTGTCGAGCAACGACGTTATCGAGGTGACGACCAGCCTCGGCTCTATCGATGTGCCCGCGTTTATTTCCGATCACGTCAGCCCCGGAGTGCTCGCGGTGCCGCTCGGCCAGGGCCATACGGCCTATGGGCGCTATGCCCGCGGACGCGGCGTCAATGCGCTGTCGATTTTGCCGGCGGGAGTGAGCACGGCGGCGGTCACGGTGAAGCCGACCGGCGGCAGCCGCAAACTGGTCACTCCGCTCTACTCGGAAGACATGATGGGCCGCAATATCGTCGAGGCGATGAGTATCGAACATCTCGCCAAGGGCGAAGAGCCCGAAGATGAGCCCAAAGCGCCGGAACCCTACGAGCTTTACGCGCCGTTCGAGTACCCGGTTCACGAATGGGGCATGACGATCGACGTCAACTCATGTATCGGATGCAGCGCGTGTGTCGCCGCCTGTTACGCCGAGAACAACCTGCCGTTCATCGGCCGCGAGGCGGTCGAGGACGGCCGTATCATGTCGTGGATCCGGATCGAGCGGTACGTGCCGCCCAAGGATGCCGGCTCCGCCCCCCTGATGTACATCACGCCGATGCTATGCCAGCAGTGCGCGCATGCGCCGTGCGAGCCGGTCTGCCCGGTCTTTGCGTCGTACCATACGCGCGAGGGCCTCAACGGCCAGAACTATAATCGATGCGTCGGCACGCGTTACTGCGAGAACAATTGCCCCTATAAAGTGCGGCGATTCAACTGGTTCAAGCCCGAATGGCCGGCACCGCTCAACCTGCAGCTCAATCCCGATGTGAACGTGCGCGGCGCGGGCGTGATGGAGAAATGCACGTTCTGCGTGCAGCGGATCGTATCGGCGGAGATCGATGCGCGGGTGCATAACCGCAACGTCCGCGACGGCGAAATCGTTCCGGCCTGCGCGCAGGCCTGCCCTACCCACGCGATCAGCTTCGGCGATATGAACGACAAGGACGGCGAGATGATGCGGCGGCGGGCCGACAATAAGGCGCGCAGCTACTTTGTCCTCGATGAGTTGAACACGCAGCCCGCAATCGCCTATCTGCGCGATCTTTACCACGAAAAGGGGAGAGCCTAAGTGGCAGCCGCCTTCGATCAGACCGTCGAGCCGACTTATCAATCGATCGACCGCGAGGTGCTCCGGTTAATGGAGCCCGGCGGGCTCGCGTATTGGGCATGGATTTGCCTGTGCGCGTTCTTCGTCTGTATCGCGGCGGCCTTGTGGACCAACCAGATCTATTCGGGCCTCGGCGTCACCGGATTGACCCAGCCCACGATGTGGGCGATCTACATCACGAACTTCGTCTTCTGGGTTGGTATTGCCCATTCAGGCACGCTCATCTCGGCGATTCTATTCCTGTTCCGCACACGATGGCGCACGGCGGTCTATCGAGTCGCGGAAACGATGACTTTGTTCGCGGTCGCCACCGCGGGCCTGTTCCCGATCATCCATCTCGGCCGCCCGTGGTTTTTCTACTGGCTGATCCCATACCCCAACGAGCGCTACCTGCAGCCCGACTTCCGGTCGCCGCTGGACTGGGACTTGTTCGCCATCTCGACCTATCTGACCACCAGCGCGCTGTTCCTGTTCATGGGTCTGATCCCCGACGTTGCCAATGCGCGCGACGCAGCCAAGGGATGGCGCAAGATTTTCTACTCGCTGGTCTCGATCGGATGGCGCGGCACCGACCGCCAATGGCGCCACTTCAGCATGGCTTACCTGCTGCTGGCGGGTCTGGCGACGCCGCTGGTTATCTCGGTGCACAGCGTAGTGTCCTGGGATTTCGCGATGTCGACCCTGCCCGGATGGCATAGCACGATTTTCGCCCCCTATTTCGTCGCCGGCGCGATCTTCTCGGGCGTCGCGATGGTTCTGACGCTGCTGATTCCGATGCGCCGTATCCTGAAGCTGAATGACCTCATCACACCGTGGCATATCGACAACCTCGCCAAGGTCATCCTGCTCACCTCGCTGGTGGTCACCTATTCGTACATCGTGGAGTCGTGGGCGACGTGGTATAGCGGCGATCCGATTGAGCAGATGACCTTCCACATGCGCTATTTCGGCCCGCAGGGCTGGCTTTTCTGGATGATGGTGACATGCAACTGCGTTATCCCGCTGCTGCTGTTCTCGCCGCGGATCCGAGTCAACACGGTCATCCTGTTCATCATCACGCTGTTCATCAATGTCGGCATGTGGCTGGAGCGTTTCGTTATCATCGAGGGGTCGCTGGCGACCAACTTCGAGCCGTCGCAATGGCGCTTTTACCATCCGTCGGTTACGGAAATCTTCGTCACAATCGGCAGCTTCGCGTGGTTCCTGATGCTGTTCTCGCTGTTCGCGCGCTTCATGCCGATTGTCTCGATGACCGAGCTCAAGGAAGGCATCACGTGGTTGCGCCAGGCTCTGCGCAACAACTATTCGAGGGCGTCATGAACGGCGACATCATGGTGATTGGCTCCTTCGCCGATGACGGTCACGCGGCCCATGCGATCGAGCATCTGAAAGAGGAGCACGTCGAAAACCTGCGCGCCTTCGCGCCGATTCCCAGCGAAAAGATCGAAGAGGCGCTCTACCACGGAAAAAGCCATGTGCGCGGATGGGTGCTCACGGGCGGTATCTGCGGCGTCATCACGGCCTTTTTGCTCACGGTCGGAACCTCGCTCGAATGGGGCCTGATCGCCGGCGGCAAGCCGATCGTTTCGTTTCCGACCTATTTCGTAATCTTTTTCGAGCTGATGATCCTGGGCGGCGCCACCTCGTCAGTGCTTGGCTTTATGGTGAATGCGGGAATGCCGGTGCTCGACCCGATCACGGGATACTCGGACCGCTTCAGCAGCGACCGCTTCGGCGTAGTCGTGAGCTGCGCGACGGAGTCGGATTGCGCGAAGGTCGAGGCGATGCTCAAGCAGGACGGCGCTGAAGAGGTTACTCGCGAGACCGAGCAGGCGGCGTGATTTTTTGCTTGTCCGCGGCATGCGGGCATTGAAACGAGGCAAGGCCGGGCAAAGATGAGTCCCAATTCTGAAGGTACGTCGCAGTCCCCGTCGTCGGGGGCGCTAAATAATCCGATCCAGCTCCAGCTCGGGGCATGGACCGTGCTCGCACTCGTGCTGGTCGCCGTCGGCGTGGTCGGATTCGTCGCCGGCATGGCCGAGGGGCTGTCGCAGCGGGTATGGGAAGCATACCTGGTCAACTTTCTCTTCTGGCTCGGTATCGCCCAGGGCGGCGTGATCGTGTCGGCGGCCTTCTACCTGACGCAAGCGCGGTGGACCGGCCCGGCCCAATATCGGCTCGCCGAGATGTTCTTTCTGTATATTCCGGTCAGCTTCGTCCTCTTCTGGGGACTCTACTTCGGACGCACCGAGATCTTCCCCTGGGTGCTTCATCCGATCGCCTCCAAGGCGCAGTGGCTGAACACGCCCTTTCTGTTTGCCCGCGACGGCGGCGGCCTTTTTCTGATGACGGTCTTGAGCTGGTGGTTTGTCACCGCCTCGCGCCGCGAGGACGTCAAAGAGTGGGCGAGCCATCCTGACAACATCATATTGCCGCCCAATATCATGCGGCGGCTGTCGCCCGCGCTCGGGCTGGCCTATGCGTTCATCTTCTCGCTGCTCGCTTTCGATCTGATCATGTCACTGTCGCCGATGTGGAAGAGCACGCTGTTCGGCGCCTGGTTCTTCGAGACCTGCTTCTGGAGCGCGCTGGCGTCGATGGCGTTTGCGTCGGTGATTCTGCGAACCGTGTTCGGCAACCGGGTTATTTCGTGGAAGCGCAAGATACTGCACGATCACGGCAAGCTGGTTTTCGCCTTTTCGATTTTCTGGATGTACATGTTTTTCGCGCAGTTCCTGGTCATCTGGTACGGCGACATCCCGATGGAGACCTTTTTTATCGCGGTGCGCGGCTATCATTTGCCGTGGTCGGTACCCTCGATCGCGATGCTTTTCCTGGTGTGGGCAATCCCGTTCGTGTCGCTGCTCGGGGTGCGCCCGAAGCGCACGCCAAAAATTCTCGGCACGGTCACGATCCTGGGCCTGTGCGGCATCATGATTGAAGATTACATCCTGGTCGTGCCGTCGCTGTCGCCGCACGAGATACCCTACGGATGGGTCGAAATTTTGATTACACTTGGATTCATGGGCGCCTTTGTTTTATGCGCCCTTCCGGGACTGCGGCGGTGGGTGGCGGCCGCTTCGGAGACCGGACCGTTTGGAGAGGACTGATGAGGTTTTCCAAGGCAGTCAGGAAATTAGTCGCTGCCCCGATAGCGCTCGTCGCGCTGATTACGGCGGCGGCGCTGGCCGGATGCGAGCGGAACTTCCAGGCCCCGATGAACACGCTCAGCACCAGATCGGATCTGGCGGCGGATATCTATTCGCTGTTCGTGCAGGTCACGGTCTGGGACTCGATAATCCTGGTGATCGTCCTGTTCGTTTTCTTCGGCGCAATCTTCTGGTTTTCGAGCCGCCCCGGCGACGAAGACGATCCGGGCGCCGGAATAACCACCGATCACGGCTCGCACGTCGCGCTGGAACTCGCATGGACGATCGGACCGGCGCTGGTTCTGCTGCTGATCACGATCCCCACCGTGCGGACGATTATCCGTACGCAGCCGAATCGATGGCCGCAGGACACGTTCACTATCCAGGTCCGGGCCCATCAATGGTGGTGGGAGTTCTATTATCCCAGTCTTAATATCCACACCGCCGATGAAGTCCATATTCCAATCGACACGCCGATTCACTTCGAGCTTTACTCGGAGGACATCATCCACAGCTTCTGGATACCGGCGCTCGGCGGCAAACGCGACGTCATCCCCGGGCAGATCAACTCGATAACGATGATCGCCAAGGTGCCGGGCGAGTATTGGGGCCAGTGCGTGGAATTTTGCGGACTGTCGCACGCCAACATGCGCCTGCGCGCGTACGTCGACAGCGCCGACGATTTCAAGAAATGGACGGCCAACCAACTTGCGCCGCCGGCCGAAGCCGTGACCCCGGCCGCGATGGCGGGCGAGAAGATCTACAAGAACGCACCCTGCGCGATTTGCCACACGATACGGGGTATCTCGGGCTTCTCGGCGCAATACAGTTATGGCTTTCGCGGCCCCGACCTGACGCACTTTGGCAGCCGGGGCACCTTGGCCGGCTCGATGCTGAACAACACACCTGAAAATCTGGCTTTGTGGATTCAGGATCCCTCGGCGGTCAAGCCTGGCGCGCAGATGCCTACGCTTGGCGTGCGCGGCTCCGATCTGAAGGATCTCGTGGCGTACCTAGAGAGCCTGAAATAGGAATCAAAAGATGGCTGCTCAACCGAAACGATTGGCTTATGAATTTCCGAGCTACCTCCATGACCCGCCGGGAATCTGGGGATGGCTGACCACGGTCGATCACAAGCGGGTGGCCGTGCTTTATGCCGTTACGGC
>Ga0302326_10030593_pt1 | contig 10772 bp, 7 predicted proteins | sample Palsa_T0_3_FD_202264 | JGI IMG/M metagenome (GOLD analysis project Ga0302326, IMG submission 202264) | Peat permafrost microbial communities from Stordalen Mire near Abisko, Sweden - Palsa_T0_3 | ecosystem: Environmental > Terrestrial > Soil > Palsa > Peat permafrost | place: Sweden: Abisko...
TCCCAGTAGCCCACGTAGCTGCAGTTTCTCTTGCGGCGACACGGGCCTGAATCTGTCCAGATCGATCGCATTGGGGATACTCGCAATCCTCGCTGGTGGAGGCTGCAGTCGCGCCAGGAGACTCGTGATGTCATTGGAAATGGCAATGACACAGTCGGCGTGGCTCAACACGGCGCGTTGCATGCGCATCAAGACGCTACCCAGCAACCGGCCCGTGATGGAGTTCATCGCCCCTAAGCTCTCTGCAGAGATGGGCTCAACGATCTCGAATGGCGATTCGAGACGGATTACGCATTTTTTACCGAGCAACCGGCCGATCGGAACGGCCGCGATTGGAATGATCTTCATCCCCGAGATGATGATCACATCGTAGCGGCGCGCATCAAGCAGCAGCACGATCGCGAGCCTCACCAGGTAGGCCAGCATCACCGGGAAGGCGGTCCAGCCGGCGCCCTTCATTCTTCCGGCCGGCCGTATGCGGCGCACCTGGACTTTGCCGATCCGTTCCGAACGTGCGCAACGCGGCAGTGTCTGCCGCGTGATGACCTGGACCGCAACCCCGCGCTCGGACAGACCGCGCGAGAGACAGGCGGCCATGACTCCGGTTCCACCGAGCTCGGGAGGGGAGAATTCGCTCGTCAGCCAGTACACCCGCAAGCCGGCCCCAGCCCCCGTGGTCATAGGCTCGCCGCTGGTTGCTGGCGTAGCAGCAGGCTGCGGCGCGGATTGGGCACCAGTCCCAGGAGAATACCGAGCAGGGGAAACGCCCCGCATCCCAGAAGCGCGCTCAGCCATGGACCGGTGTCTACAAATCTGCGAACGCTCGTGATGATCGCCGCAGTGATGAGCAGCGCCAGCGTCACGCGCACGAGCGCCGCGGCGAGAAACCCCGCGCCCAAGTGCCGTGCGAGTCCGTAGGCGCAGATCGCATCAACGACGATGATACTAATGATCGCGGCTATGATCGCCCCCAGGATCCCAAACGGCGGAATGAGTTCAAGATTGAGGATGACAATGAAAGCCGTCCCGACGATAAGGCTGCCGCAATAGAACATTTGCCGTCGCACGGCGTAGAGCAAGCGATAAAATGCGACTTCCACGCCCTTCATGACTGCGAATAACGCAATCCATGTCAACAAGGCCACCGCGGGCGCGAATTTCCCGCCAAACAGCGGCACGATCAAGAGCGGAATCAGGCAATAGATGCCGACGGCGAGCCAGCCGCTGAAAAAGAACACGATACGCGTGAAGTCGCGCCCGGAATGCTTGAACGCACCGACATCGTGCGCGGCGTGCCGGCTGAGGAGCGGGTAGGCCGCAGTGCCGAGCAACACGAGCGGCAGTATTCCGACTTCGACAAACTTGATGTCTGTTGCATAGATGCCGACGCTCGCATTGCCGAGAAAGTAGGCAATTAACAGCAAGTCGGTGCGCGCGTAGAACTGATTTAATACTTCTGATCCGGCAAACGAGGAGGTGCCGCGCACGGTTGCGAGGATTCCGCGCCAAGTGCGGGCCAGCAGCAACGATGCGCCGTGCCGTGTCGCATTACGAAGCGAGAGACCCGCTAGCAGCACTCCGGCAACGGGAAATCCTGCCAGCAGCCAAGGCAGGGGCGGGTCCACAAAGGCCGCCAGCAGGAGTGCACCGATAATCGCCGCCAGACGACAGCTAAGATCGGTAAAGGCAGGTACGACCATCGACTGCGACGCCATGGCAGGAACGTAGAACGTGCGCGACAGTGACCAGCCGGTTACGTAGATTGACAGCTCGAGGATGACGATCCAGCTGCTCGCGTGCAGCACGCCCGCGAGCAATAAGAGGATGAGCGCCGACAGGCCCAGAACCAGCTGAACGCACTGTGTCGAAAAAATATCCTGCCACAGTTGGGCGCGGTCGTGATCATCCGCGCGCGCGTACTGTCTGATGCCATAGTCCTCGAACCCGGCCGTCGAAGTGAGGGCGACAAGCGTTGCAATGGCGAACGCGTAAGAGTACTCGCCGGTGCCGCTCGGACCGAAGGTGCGCGAGATGACGGCGAACAGGACGAAACTCAAGATATCGGTACTGATTCGGCACAACGAAAGCCAGAACGCGTTGGTGATGATTTTCATGTTTCGTGACCGGGCTTTTGAGCCTTTTGCAACGCAGGTCTCATCGGCGGCGCCTCATCGGGTACGCGCGCTCGGTCAGTGGCATAATTCTTGCGGGCCTTGCACGATGGATGACCTTCTCCTGCTCGAGGCTATTGTCCGGCAAAGAATTCAGTCCGCACCTGCCGTACAGCTCAAAATGGCCATCTCCATGGACGGAGGCCGGATCTGCGCGGACCGCCCGGTATACTAGATGAAATAGTTCGATTCGACACCGACGCAATTTCAGCTGCCGCCCGCGCGGCGCATAACCTAACTGATGGGTCCTTATTCGCTATGAAGATTGGCATCGTGGGAAGTGGAATGATTTCAGGTCTGCACCTGAGCGGCGCAACGAGCTACCCCGGAGCCGAGGTGGTTGGCATCGTTGACCGGGATATAGGGCGCGCGCGTGCCCAGGCGGCGCGTTTTTCAATCAAGCGGTCATTCGACAACTTAGCCGACCTCTTGGCATTGAAGCCGGACGTCGTGCACATACTGACGCCGCCTATTTCACATGAGGCGCTCACGCGTGAGGCGGTGCAAGGTGGTGCTCACGTCTATGTGGAAAAGCCGATGGCGCTTTCCGAGGCGCAGTGCAATTCGATGGCGAAAGCCGCGGCCGATGCCAATCGTCAGCTGTGCGTAGGGCACTGCTGGCTGTACACCCCGGCAATGTTACAGGCGCAGGAACTGCTGGCCTCGGGCGCAGCCGGACAAATCGTCCAAGCGGCATCGTCGTTTAATTTCGACGTGCGCCGCAACTCCAGCTTTGGCCAGGATCATTGGGCGAAGGAGTTGCCCGGTGGACTTGCTGAGGACCTCGCTGTGCATCCGCTCTCGGTGCTCATCCGTCTGCTCGGCGCCCCGCAACGCAGTTTCGCCATCAGTCGGACCGCAAGCACAGTACCCCATGGGCAAACCGCGGATGTCAGAGCGTTACTCGATGCCGAACGCGGGCTCGGGACACTCGCAGTCTCACTGCGCAGCCTCCCCGACATGGCGTCGGCTGATATCTGGTGCGAGCGCATGCTGTTGCGGTTGAATATTTCCAGCATGACAATGACGGTGTACCGCGAACTGCCGGTACCACGCAAGCTTGCCCGCGGGCTTTCGAATATTGACGTTGCGGCGCAGCTGGTCGGCGCAACCGCGAGCGCGACGTGGAAACTGCTGCGCAAGAAGGTCGACGGGTCGTACGGGATCATCCCACTCATTCACGCATTCTATGCGGCGCTCGAGGCTGGCAGGCCCGCGCCCGTGGGTCCGGCAGAGGGCACGCAGGCGGTCGGTGTGCTGCGATCGATCTGGCCGGCGACGACAGAGACTCCGCAGCTCACGGCTGCGCTCTGAGTTTTCATCTATCGCTTGCGAGGTGCCGATTCGCGCTCGGCGCTCTCCCCGAACGACCCTCGGTGGCGCTTCGATCGCGTTCTGCGCGCATCGGTACCTGGATGCACGGGGGGATCGGGGTCGCCGCGCCAAGCTTAGGCTGTCCTGATGCAGCATTTCGGAGAGCCGTCGCCGCCGAAAAGGCGCCTTTCGCACTGCGGACTGGCCCGTCGCCCGCTGACCGAACGCGGCGGCCGCTGACGGAACGCCAGGGCCGGGGTCTTTAACAAACTTGCGATGGCTGCCCGCCCGCCGCCCCGCGAGTGTGAGCCTGTTCACAGTCCGTTCAAGCAATTACCTTACACTTCGCTGTAAGGTTTTCGGGCCGACGTTGAGCGGCCAGTCAAAGGCTCTATGCGATTCCGCCTGCTCGGAGAGCACGTGCACGTCTCGATTGCGGTGCTCTCGGTTATCGAGTTCGCAGTCTGTTTCGTCGCGTTCATTATCGGTGCCCTGCTGCGTTTTGAGGGCGGTCTTGCCGCAATCGAGCAGGTCAACGGCTCCCTTACTCCGCGAGCCTTGACGTTCAGCCTGACGATGATCCTCTGTCTGATGTCCTTTGGACTCTACAGCGCGCGTCAACGTGCGCGCGCCTTCGGCATCGTGCTGCGAGTGGGTGCCGCCGTCGCGGCAGGGATCGCGGTGACCGCGATCATCTATTACCTCATTCCATCCCTGTGGATTGGCCGTGGCGTCATAGCGCTCGCCTTTACCGGATCTATCCTTGGTATCACGCTCACGCGGATCACTTTTTATCGCCTGGTCGATGAAAATGTGTTCAAGCGCCGCGTGCTCATCTTTGGATCGGGTCAAGGCGCCGCTTCGATTGCGCAATTACGCCGCCGCACCGATCGCAGAGGCTTTGTGCTGGTGGGATTTGTCAAGGCCGACGGGGAGTCCCGTACGCTGCCGGTCACCATGCTCGATGATTCTCAGGGTCTGTTTGATCTCTGCGAGCGCAATGACGTTGACGAGGTTGTCGTGGCGATGGAAGATCGGCGGCGCAACTTTCCGCTGCGCGAGCTGCTCGAGTGTCGCCTGGCTGGCATCGATGTGACCGAACTTCTGACTTTTCTCGAGCGCGAAACCGGACGCGTGCGCCTCGACGTGCTGAATCCCAGCTGGATGATCTTTGGCCCTGGCTTCCGACGCGATCCAGTGCGGCTGTTTTCTTCGCGGGCGCTTGATCTTGTTGCAAGCCTGCTCATTGTCACGGTGTCGATGCCCGTCATGCTGGCGACCGCGCTTGCGATTAAACTCGAGGACGGCTGGAGCGCGCCGATCTTTTATCGGCAGGCACGAGTTGGCCGCGGCGGCCGGGTTTTCGAGCTGCTCAAATTCCGCAGCATGCGGCTCGACGCGGAGATCGATGGCCAGGCACGCTGGGCTGAGAAGGATGATCCGCGTATTACCCGCATCGGAAGGTTCATCCGCAAGGCGCGCATCGATGAGCTGCCGCAGATTTTGAACGTGCTCGGCGGCAACATGGGGTTCGTCGGACCGCGCCCGGAGCGTCCACAATTTGTGAACGAACTTGCGCAGACGATCCCGTATTACGTCGAGCGACACTGCGTTAAGCCCGGCATCACCGGCTGGGCGCAGCTGTGTTACCAGTACGGCTCATCGGCGCAGGATGCGATCGAAAAGCTTCAGTACGACCTGTATTACATCAAGAACAACAGCCTTTTATTTGATCTGTCGATCCTGCTGCAGACCGTTGAGGTTGTGTTCATGGGCAATGGCGCCCGCTAATGCGCGCCTCCAATGTCGCGGACGAACGGCGTAAGCTGCTCATCCTGCAAGGCGACCACGCGCTGCGGCAAGAGCTTGAGACGATATTTCGCGACCTCGATGTGGTGTGCAGCGACGCCGCGGAGGAAGCGCTGATCATCGTGCGGCGCATGGAACCGGACGTCGTGCTGTTCGATCTGGGGGCTGCGCGCGAGCCGGCCGCCGCCGCGCACGAGCTCGAACTGCTGCGGCAAATCCTCAATCTCGCCCCCGACACGAAAATCATCGCAATGATTGAGGCTGATGCGCGCGAACTGGCCGTGCAGGCCGTGGGGTTGGGCGCTGCGGACTTCTATCATAAGCCGATCATCGCGGGCGTCCTGTCGATGGTCGTGCGGCGCGCGTTTCGCATCCGTGAGCTCGAGGAGGAGAACTGGCGCTTGCGCGAACGGACCGGTTCCCAGGCACTGGAGGGAATCATAGGCGTCAGCGACGCCATGCGCAGCCTGTGTCGTGCTGTCGAGAAGATCGCGCCGACCAACGCCTCGGCGCTGATTCTCGGCGAAAGCGGTACCGGCAAGGAACTCCTGGCCCGCGCCCTGCACCGGCTTTCGGGGCGCGCGCATAAGCCGTTCGTTGCCATCAACTGCGCGGCTATTCCGGACACGCTGCTCGAGAGCGAACTCTTCGGCTATGAAAAGGGTGCCTTTACGGGCGCCGCCAAGCGCACCGCCGGCAAGTTCGAACTCGCCAACGGCGGCAGCGTGTTCCTGGATGAGATCGGCGAGATGCCGGCGCCATTGCAGGCGAAACTCTTGCGGGTCGTGCAGGAGCGGGTCGTGGAGAGAATCGGCGGGCGTACACCGATTGCTCTTGATCTGCGGCTCATATGTGCAACCAACCGCGACCTTGAGGCGCGGATCGCGAGCGGCGTGTTCCGTGACGATCTGTATTACCGGCTAAGCGAAGTCACGATTCGTGTGCCACCGCTGCGCGATCGGCAGGGCGATGGACTGTTGCTTGCGCAGTCAATGCTGCAGGAGACCGCTCAGGCCTATGGCCGACCGACCAAGGGCTTCGCACCCGATGCGATCCGTGCGATCCAGGCGCATCCCTGGCCGGGAAATGTGCGGGAGCTTGAAAACCGCATCAAGGGAGCGGTCATCATGGCCGAGTCCGCAGTCGTCAGCGCGAGCGATCTTGGGCTGCAGGACCCGGGAGACAACCCGGAGTATCTCAATTTACGGGTGGCCCGTCAGAGAGCTGAAATCCAGGCCGTACGCCAGGCTCTTGCGGTGGCGCGCGCAAACCTTTCACGCGCGGCCGAGCTTCTCGGGGTGACGCGCCCCACGCTGTACGACCTTTTGGAAAAGCATCACATCGACGCTGCGCAATTCGGGCGCGGCGCGGCACCGCCGGCTTGATGGCTGGCGACGCCTCCTGCGCCGAGAACTAGCGCTGCTTGAACTCCTCTGGCGTCAGCTGATGTCGACCCAGAAGTTTGTAGAAATCGGTCCGATTGCGCTTCGCCAAGCGCGCGGCCTGGCTCACATTGCCGCCCGTGATCTGTAGGATCTGCGATAAGTAGCTACGCGTGAATTCATCGCGCGCCTCGTCAAACGAAGGCAATCTCCCCGGACCTCCGCCCAAGGACTGCTGCACGCTTTCAACGGGAATGATCGGAGTCTGCGAGAGCGCCACATTTTGCCGCACGACGTTTTGCAGCTGGCGGATGTTACCGGGCCAGTCGGCAGTCGCGAGCAGTTCCACAGCCTCGGGCGCATAGATCTTGCGTACGCCGCTTTCCTTGGCGATTTGCGCTAGAAAATGCGCGACCAGCAGCGGGATGTCCTCGCGGCGCTTGTTCAGGGCCGGCATCTCGATGTGTACGACGTTTAGCCGATAGTAAAGATCCTCTCGGAATTGCCCTTCGGTCATGAGCTCCTGCAAGTCGCGATGGGTTGCGGAGATTACGCGCACGTTGACCGCGATGGCGTCGGTACTGCCCACCGGGCGGATCAGATTTTCCTGCAATACGCGCAACAGCTTCACCTGCAGGCGCATCGGCATGTCGCCGATCTCATCGAGCATGAGCGTGCTGCCGTCAGCGGCCTGAAACAGGCCGTGATGCGCGCGCGTAGCCCCGGTGAAGGAGCCTTTTTCATGCCCGAACAGCTCAGATTCGAGGAGATTTTCCGCCATCGCGCTGCAATTGATCGCAACGAACGGCTTGTTGCGTCGGGGGCTGGCGCGATGGATCGCGCGCGCCAGGAGTTCCTTGCCGGTACCGCTCTCGCCGGTGATGAGCACGCGGGCGTCTGTGCCCGCGACCATATGGGCCTGGCCCAGCCTCTCCTCCATGACCGAACTGCGCGTGACGATTTCCGCACGCCAGTCTTCGTCAGAGGCGCTGAAGCCCGAGATTCGCAGCGCCTTCTGCACGTGATCGAGGAGCTCCTGCTTGTCGACCGGCTTGGTAAGAAAGCCAAATGCGCCCATCTGTGTGGCCTGCACTGCATCCGGGATCGTGCCATGCGCGGTGAGCAGAATGACCTTGAGCCCCGGCCAGCGATTCTGCAGCTCCTTAAGGAGCCCAATTCCGTCCATTTGGTCCATGCGCAAATCCGAGATCACGAGGTCCGGCCGGAAGCGGCCCGCGGCCGCGAGCGCCAATGCGGCGCTCTCCACGGCCTCGACGTCGTAACTCTCGGCGCGCAGGCGGATGGTGAGCAAGCGCAGCAGTCCCGGATCGTCATCGACGACGAGAATGCGTGCCTTGCGTTTGCCTGTTTGACTCAAGGTGGATGTCCTTCCGTAGTGGTGCCCGGTTTGCGATCGTTGAGTGACCGCTCGATGTTAGTGATTGCATCAAGCTTTGCGCGTGCGTCCTCGAGATCCTTGCGTAGCCTCACGTTTTCCTCGATTTCCGTCTGCAAATGTCGGTTTGCAGCGACAAGGCGCTCACGGTCCGCGTGCGCCGCGCTGTCTTGGAGCGTGCGATTTTCCGCGGCCAGCGTCAATTGCGCATCGACCTTTTCCAGCTCCAGATAAGCGAAGGCACGCTCGGCGGCAACCAGCGTCTCGGGCGTTGCCATAAGTTCGCGCAGCAGGCGGTCTGCCTCGGCGAGATTCGTGCCGGCATGCCCTGGGGCCGCAAGCTCGAGCGCGTAGCGCAGCTGGTGGCTTGGAGTCGGTGCGAGCTGGAAATCCCTCTGCGCCGCCGCAAGGATCTCCGCCTGCTCGGCCGGAGGGCTTTGCATCAGCTTTTGCAGTACTTCCACATGCGTGGCCAGCAGCATTGCGGAAGTGGCAGCGCGATCCACGACCGCCGCAGAATCCTTGGAGTCATCATGTTCCGGCCGTGTTAGCGAACAGCTCGAGAGACTCGGAGCCAATAGGCAAGCTGCGACGAGAGCACAACGGTGCGCCGCGCCGCGATCGCGTTGGGATCCCAGCTGCGATGGCCGGCGTCTATGCGGCATGCGCCCGCTCCTTCGAACTTGCGCTCGCTGGCGTCGTGCCGCCACCGGGGCGGATTGGCATCGTGATGCGAAAATGCGCGCCCGGGTAGGTGCCGTCAATAATCTCCACCTTGCCGCCGTGAGCCGCCACGCATTCGAGTACCACCGATAAGCCGATGCCGGTGCCTTTGAGGGTTGAGCCCTTGGCCGCGCGTCCGGTGTAGAAGGCATCGAAAATGTGTACCCGATCCTCCTGTGGAATTCCCGAGCCGCTGTCGGCCACGTCGATCACGAGCTCGTCATCGACGGTGCGGCCGCGCAAATGAATGCTGCCGCCCTTGGGCGAATATTTGACGGCGTTCGAGAGCAGATTCTCGAGGATGAGCCGTAACTTGCCGCGGTCGGCGGTAATCGTCACATCGTCGATCTGCACGTCGAGCCGCACGCGCTGCGAGAGAAGTGTCAATTGCTGATTCTCCAACACCTGTTTGACCACCGGGCGCAGACGAAATTCACTCGCTTCGAGCCCGACGCTGCTCGTCTGCCAAGCACTGAAGGACAGCAGATTCTCTATCAGGCGCTGCAGCTTGATGCCGTTCTCGCGCAGAATCCCGGTGACCTCTCGCTGGTGGATATCGAGTTCGCCGACGGCGCCATCCATGAGGAGTTCGGTGCCCTCTCGAATATTGGCTAAGGGCGTCTTCAACTCATGCGACATATGTCGCAAAAACCGGTTCCGCTCCTGTGCAAGGTCCACCAAACGCCCGCGCAGCCACTCCAGCTGTCCGCCGAGGCGCTCCAAATCGAGCGGGCCCCAAACTTTGATCGGGTTTGAGAACGATCCGCGCCCAAGCTCGCTGATGGCGCGGTCAAGTTGCCGCAGTGGCCGGCCGACGGCGAGGGTAAGCCCGAGAATCGCAATCAATACGACCGGCAGCAGAAGCGCCGACTGCAAAAGAAGTCTGCGTCGGGCGCTCTGGGTTTGCGCTTCGAGGGCCGCGACCTGAGAGTCGATCTGTGCGTTGCTCTCGGCAGCCGCGCGCTCGGCGAGGGCGCTCATGTCAGCAAAGCCCTGCAGCAGATCCGCGATTCCGTATGACGCCTGGGGCATGGACAACACGGTATGGCCGATGCTTCGCTGCAGGTCGCCAAGCTCAGCAAGCGTATGGCGCCCAGCATCAGTGTGAATTTGACTTGCCAGCTGTACACGTGTTGCTGACAGCCGGGAGTCCTGCCCGCGGTAGACATCGAGCAGTTTCGCGTCGTTCAACACCTGATACAGGCGCGCGGTGCGCTCGAGTGAGCTTATTTGGGAGAACAGGTCCTGACTTGCACGAGCCGCGCTCACTCCTTCCACCACAAGCTTCTGACCCGCATCGGCGAGCGTGCGAATCTGCAGCTCCGCATCCCCGAGCGCAACGGTGAGCGGCACGGCAATCACTGCCAATCCCAGCAGCATCAGTCCGCTCAATGACTTAGGTCGTGCCCAGCGCATGCGTCTAGTCTACGACCTCGGGCGCAACTCGCCTACGCTTGCGCACCCGTGACTGCGCATGACCGTTCCGGGCTCACCATGGATCGCGTTTTAGATGCTCTTCCCACAGAAGGGATGTCTTTACGATCGTATCCAGATCATCAAGTCGCGGGCTCCATCCGAGCACCGAGCGGATCTTCTGGGCCCGTGCGACCAGGGTCGGCGGATCTCCGGCGCGGCGCGGCTGCTCATTCACGGCCACGGGGTGTCCGGCGACACGCGCCACACTTGCCAGCACCTCGCGCACGCTGTAACCGTGTCCGTAACCGCAGTTGAGCACGATGGACTCGCCTTGGGCGCGCAGGTAGTCAAGTGCGTTTAAGTGAGCCGCGGCCAGGTCCTCTACATGAATGTAGTCGCGCACGCCGGTGCCGTCGGGCGTCGGATAATCGGTGCCGAAAATCGCAACCTCACGACGCTTGCCTACGGCGGCCTCACAGGCGACTTTGATCAGCAGGGTCGCTTGGCGATTGGATTGGCCGATGCGTCCTTGTGAATCCGAGCCGGCGACATTGAAATACC
>Ga0302326_10030594_pt1 | contig 10772 bp, 8 predicted proteins | sample Palsa_T0_3_FD_202264 | JGI IMG/M metagenome (GOLD analysis project Ga0302326, IMG submission 202264) | Peat permafrost microbial communities from Stordalen Mire near Abisko, Sweden - Palsa_T0_3 | ecosystem: Environmental > Terrestrial > Soil > Palsa > Peat permafrost | place: Sweden: Abisko...
GGCGGGATATCGAGCGGGCGGAGGCGCCGCTGACGCAGGCTCCGGATGCGGTTTATCTGGATTCGACCGGGCTTTCGATCGACGAGGTTACGGAGGCGATTTTGAAGTTGATCCGAGGGCGGGTCACGAACGGACGGGCGCACGATTGAGAACGACTCTAGTCATGAAATTCGGCGGGACCAGCATGGGTTCAGCCGAACGGATTCGCGCGGCTGCGGCGCTGGTGCTGGAACAGCATGCGCATCGGCCGGTGGCGGTTGTGGTGTCGGCGATGTCGAAGGTAACCGATCTGCTGCTGGACACGATGAAACATGCCGAGGCGGGAGACCAGACCGGGGTGACGCGCAATATCGATACTCTGCGGGCGCGGCATCTGGAAGCGGCGAAGGAGTTAGAAATCGATGCTGCGGCGGCGATCGAGGAGTTGATCGTGGAGTTTGAGCGGATCGTGAGCGGGATGTTGCTGTTGGGAGACAGGCCAGCGCGGTCGGTGGATGAAGCGGTGGCGATTGGGGAACGGCTTTCGACGGTGCTACTTAGCGGGCATTTCCACAAGGTGGGATTCGCGGCGGATGCCGTGAATGCGGCCGAGGTGGTGGTGACAGATGCGGTGTTCGGGAATGCTTCGCCGCTGATGGACTTGACGGCGGTGAAGGCTGCGGCGCTGATTCAGCCGCTGCTGGATGCCCGCACGATTCCGGTAATTACGGGTTTCAACGGCGCGACGGCGGATGGCAGATGCACGACGCTGGGGCGGGGCGGGAGCGATTTTTCGGCGTCGATTCTTTCGGCGGCGCTGGATGCGGGCGAGTTGTGGATCTGGACCGATGTCGACGGGATCATGACGGCGGACCCTCGGCTGGTTCCCGATGCGCGCATTCTAGAAGAGATGAGCTTCAGCGAAGCGGCGGAATTGGCTTACAACGGGGCCAAGGTTCTGCATCCGCGCACGTTGGCGCCGCTGGTAGAGAAGCAGATTCCGGTGTGGAGCAAGAACAGTTTCGCGCCGGAGAAGCCGGGTACGCGGATTGTTCCGAAGTCGACGGCGGCACGGGGCGCGCGGGCAGTGACTTCGATGAAGAACGTGGCTTTGCTCTCGCTGGAACCGGCGCAGGGTGGCCTGTCAGGCGTGCATGTGCTGGCGCGGGCTATGGATGCCATCGCGAGGGCCAATGTTGAGGTGCTTTCGATTTCTGGGTCCAGTTACCGGCAGAGTTTCTGCTTCCTAGTACGGGCGGATGAGCTTGAGCGGACGGTGGAATCGCTCGAGGCGGGGTTGGCGCTGGAACTCGCGCATGGATACGTGCGTCCCATTGAGATAGACACGGAGGTCGGGTTGTTGGCCGTAGTGGGCGAAGGCATGCGCGGCGAACAGGGTTTGGCGGGGCGGATTTTCACGGCGATATCTCGGGCGCAGGTGAATATTATCGCCATCGCGCAGGGTTCGAGCGAGTTGACGATCGCGATCGTGGTGCGGCGGGAAGGTTTGGAGAAAGCCGTGCGGGCTGTGCACTCAGAGTGCCATCTGTAAAGGCCCGGCGGCTCCTTGGTATACTTAAAGATTCGGTTTTCGTAGGAGATTCCATTACATGTTTGATTTATTTCGCAGCCGCGACAAGGCTGTGCGCATACTGCTCGGGGGAATACTGGTTGTCGTCGCCCTTTCGATGGTGACTTACCTGATTCCGGGTGGGCCAAGCACCGGGGGGTCGAACCCCGACAGTGCTTCCGTCGCGAAGGTGGGTAACGAAGAGATTACAGTCCTGATGGCGCAACGAGCGATTCAAAACGCGCTGCGCGGGGCCAATCTGCAACCGGCGTTCTATTCGATCTATATTCCGCGCATCATCGATTCGTTGATCAACGACCGCGCGCTGGCTTACGAAGCCAAGCGGCAGGGCTTCAAGGTCTCCGACGACGACATCAACCTGGCGGTGCAGAATCAGTTGCCTCCGGGTTTCTTCCAGGACGGCAAGCTGGTGAGGAAGGCCGAGCTCGAAGCCGCGCTTTCGCAACAGAACATGACGGTGGCGGATCTGCGCGCGGAGACAGAGCGGGAGTTGATGGTGAACCGGCTGCGCGTGATCGCACTTGAAGGTACGCTGGTGCCGATGCAGCAGGTGGAGCAGGAATACCGGCAGCGCAATGAGAAGGTCAAGATCGATTACGTGCTGATGCCGAATTCGAAATTCGAATCGGAAGTGAAGATCGACACGGCCGCGATGCAGGATTATTACAACAAGAACAAGGCGATGTTCCGGACGCCGGCGAAGAAGAGCTACGCTTACCTGATCTTCGACCCGATCCAGATCGCGACCACGATCCAGATCAGCGACGCGGAACTGCGGCGCAGCTACGAAGCCAATATGGATCAGTTCCGTGTGGCGGAGCGGGCGCAGGCACGGCACATTCTGCTGATGACCGACGAGAAGAAAAAGAACGACGCGGAAGTGAAGGCCAAAGCAGAGGAAGTTCTGAAGAAACTGCGGGCCGGGGCGGATTTCGCGGAGACGGCGAAGGCGGTTTCGGAAGATAAGGGCTCGGGCGCGAAGGGTGGAGATTTGGGCTGGGTCACGCGCGGCCAGATGGTGAAGCCGTTCGAAGACGCTGTGTTTTCGCAGAAGCCGGGTGTGATTGGCGACCTGGTGAAGACGCAGTACGGCTATCACATCGTTCAAGTGACCGAACGTGAGAACGCGCATGTGCGTCCCTTTGAAGAAGTAAAGCCTGAGATCCTGAGAGCGATCCAGCAAAAGCGCGCCAACGATATGGCAACGCAATTGGCGGGTAAAGCTGCGGCTGATTTGAAGAAGGATCCCACGCATCCGGATGCTGTCGCGGCGGCGCTGAAAGAGCCGCTATTGCGGGCGGACAATGTTGCCCCAGGCGACGCGATTCCGCAAATTGGTCCGTCGAAAGAGTTCGATCAGGCAGTCAGCGCCTTGAACAAGAATGACGTGACTCCTCCGGTAGTGATCGGAAACAACCGCATTGTGGTGGCCATGGTGACGAACGTGGAGGCTGCGCGTCCTTCGACCTTCGAAGAATCGGAAGCTCAGATCAAGAAGACGCTCACGGCGGACCGGCTTGAAGTGTTGATGACCGAGAAGGGCGCCGATCTGGTGGCCAAGACTAAGGCGATGAATGGCGACTTAAAGAAAGCTGCCGCGTCGATGGGTCTGGAGATGAAGACGTCCCCCGATGTGGACCGCGTGGCTTCGATTGAAGGCATTGGCGCCGCGACGACACTGCAGGGTTTGTTCGACAAGCCGGTGGGCGATATTCTTGGCCCGATCACGCTGGATAACCAGCGCGTGGTGGCGAAGATCGTATCGAAGACGGAGCCTGACGCGGCCGGCATGGCGACGCAGTTGACGGCGATCCGGAACGATCTGAAACAGAAGCTGGCGCGCGAACGCAATCAGATTTTTGAGGACGGCGTGCGGCAGACTTTGGAGAAGGAAGGCAAGATCAAAATCCACAAGGACGTGTTGGACAGGATCGTGGCTGGGTACCGGTCGTAGATTCCGATGCCTCCTAGCCTAAGTACTCTGATCCATCCGCGAGAGCTGGTCCACTTCGTCACAACGTTGTATTCGGGGTGGCCGGCGTATGCGGCTCTATTTGCGATCGTCTTTGCAGAAACCGGGCTGCTGGTGGGCTTCTTTCTTCCGGGCGATTCGCTATTGTTCACTCTGGGCGTGGTTTGCGCTAGTGGAGACCTGAACGTGGGAGCCGTGATCGGGTTGCTGATTGTGGCGGCGGTCGTTGGGGATACAACCGGGTACTTTCTGGGGCGCGGAACGGGTCCGCGCATTTTCAGCCGTCCGAAATCACGGCTCTTCAACCCGGTGCATCTGACGGAGACGCAGGCGTTTTACGACAAGCATGGCGGCAAGACGCTGATTTATGCCCGGTTTGTACCGATCATCCGTACATTCGCGCCGTTCGTGGCGGGAGTGGGGCAGATGCCTTACTCCCGCTTCATTTCGTTTAGCGTTTTTGGCGGAATCGGCTGGATCAGCTTCATGACGCTGCTGGGTTATACGCTGGGTCAGCTTGCGCTGGTGCAGAAGTATTTCGATCTGGTGGTGCTGGCGATTATCTTCCTTTCGCTAATGCCGGCGATCCTGCAAGTGTTGAAATCCCGCCGCGGGATAGCGGCTTCGTAGGACAATCCGAATGTGCGCGCCGTCATCCGTAACCTGCCCTATCTGCTGAAGAGCACGTTGCTGGCGGCACTGGATGACGGGTGCTTCGGCATCGCCAAGGGCGCGGCCTATTCGGCGTTGTTGTCGTTTTTTCCGGTACTGACCTCGGCGGCCACGATTCTTGTGCAAACGCGAGCGGACTTTGTGGCTCGCACACTGACGCAGGTGCTGCAACAGATTGTTCCTCCGGGCAGCGAAGACATTGTCGTCGACCAGTTCCGTGTCAGAGGGCAGCGTCCGTTGGGACTGCTGATTTTCGCGGGCATCACTTCTCTGTGGGCGGCGTCGAGCGTGGTGAAGAGCCTGATGGAGGGATTTCACGCGGCCTACCGGATTCCACGGACGCGTTCTTTTCTGCGCGAGACGGGGTTGGCGATGGCGCTGGTGCTGCTTGCCCTAGTGCCGATTGTGGCGGCGTCAGCTTTGATTTTTTTCGGTTCGGAGATCGAGCGGGCGGTGTTGAGGTTCTTAGCGGTGGATCCGATATTGAACCCAGTGGCGGGGCTTTGGCAGCTATTGAGCCGGCTGGGCCGGTACTTGGTCGCGTTTATTTCGGTGGCAAGCCTGACCGCGTCGCTTTACTACTACGGCCCTTACCGGAAACAGCGATGGTCACGCGTGTGGCCGGGAGCGATTCTGTCGACACTTCTGTGGCTGGCGTCGACATCGGGCTTTGCGTGGTACGTCCACAACATCACGAACTACAACGTGCTCTACGGCAGCATCGGGACGGGAATCGCGTTGCTGGTGTGGATGTACGTGCTGGCGGCGATTGCGATACTCGGGTGCGAATTCAATGCCGAGTATGAGCGGATGCTGACGAAGTGATTTTGGCGGAACACCAGTGAACGGAATGGCGTATGTTCACCATGGAACACGTGCATTCCAAAGCTCCCCAGCGGTTAATCCTGATTGGCGGATGCCTTTTCATACTGGTATTGTTCGTCTCGGTAGTTTGGGAGGCGGACATCCGCTGGCTTCATTTCTTTCAGGCGTGGATGTACGTCGCGGCGATGGTGCTGGCGGTTCGCCGAAGTAAGTGGGGCTACTTTATTGGGCTTTCGGCGGCTGGCCTGTGGGATTACACGAACCTCTTTGCGACCAGCTTCTTCTTTAATGGGTTGCAAGTTCTTGCCCACTGGATACAGACGGGTCAATTGAAGAGACCGGATTTATTGATCGCGGTGTTCGCGTGGTTTTCGAATCTTATGGTGGTCGCTGGAAGTATTTGGGGATATTCGCGGCTTGCAAATAAAGGGCTTCGGGACGTGGGATGGTTCGTGTTGACCTTCGCATTGACGACGGGTTTTTTCGCGCTCGATATGGCCGTTTGCCAGCCGCGCTATCTCCCGCTGTTCCATGAGATGTTGCACCCGCGGCTTCGCTGGTGAGGCGAAGTTACTTCAGGATCTGCCAGAGGTTGCTGTAGTCGTCGGTCCACATTCTGAGTTTCGGCTTCTTTTCGATGGTTGTGGCGAATTGGGTGAGGTGATCGAGGGCCGTCTGGTTCGTGGTGACCAGAACCCAGTCTGCGACGGAGACATCAGCCGCATCGTTGTCGTCGTTGGAGATCAGAATATCGGGCTTGCCGAGGGCTTTGGCTTCCTGTTCGACGATGGGACCGAGGTCGAGATAGCGGTTCGAAATGTGAATTGCGAGAATGCCGCTCGGTTTCATGTGCCGCCAGTAGAGCTTGAAAGCCTCGTTGGTGAGCAGGTGGACCGGGATTGAATCGCTCGAAAAGGCGTCGACTGCGAGGACATCGAAATTTTGGGGCTGCTCTCGCTCGAGGGTTAAACGCGCGTCTCCGAGTTCGACACTCAACTTGGCTTTGGAATCGTCGAGATAGTAGAAGTACTTGTGGGCGATATCGAGCACAAGAGGGTTGATTTCGTAGTAGCAATAGGTATCAAAGGGCCTTGAGTAGGCTGCGATGGTGCCGGTGCCCAGGCCGACGACGCCTACCTTGAGCGGACCGGTCGATTGCAACTCGTCGATGGCGCGGCCGATGCCGGTTTCGTGGCCGTAATAGGTGGTGGGTTCATGGCGGCGAATGGGGTCGAGATACTGGTCGCCGTGATTGATGGTGCCGTGAGTGAGGGAGCGGATGGCATCCTGATCGACGGTCTTCTTGGTGTCGTTGACACGCAGAGCACCGTAGAAATTGCGGCCGAGGTAGACGGGGTTGTCGGCGGAATCGCGCTCGCCTTCGTAGAGATATCGGCCGAGGTAGACGATCAGGAAAAAAGACGCGAGCCAGATCCACTGACGGGGCGAGCGCAGGGCCTGGAGCATGGGCTCGTCGCGGAAGTAGACCGCGAGAACGGCTAAGGTGGCGCCGGCGATCGAGATAGGGAATTCGTAGAAGGCATTGAAGATATGCGGGGCGAGGAAGGCGACGAAGAGCCCGCCGATGGCTCCTCCGACGGATACCATCAGGTAGAAGCTGGTGAGATAGCGTGCGGCGGGTTTCGTGCGGGCTAACTCGCCGTGACAAACCATGCAGCAAACGAAGAGGCAGGCGGCATAGATGGCGATCTGTATGCGGAAACCGTAGTCGCCATAGCCGTGGCCGATTCCCCAGGCGAGCGCCGCGATGGAGACGGCAAAGAGCGGTAAAAAGACGATGCGCTGATACCAGATGGAGCCTTCAAAGCAGAGGATGAATGTCAAAAGGTAGAGGGCTAACGGAAGTATCCAGAGGAAAGGAATGGAGGCGACGTTTTCCGTGATGTGAGTGGTGACGGAAAGCAGAAGAGCGGAGGCGGAAGCGGCGAGGGCAATCCAGACCAGGTAGCGTCGCAGGGTAGGGGCTTCTTCGAGTTCGGCGGAATCATCGGCGATGGCGGTGCGCATGGCCGCAGAGGCTTTGCTGGCGCGGAAGGCGGTGAATCCGCAGAGTGCGGCGAAGAGGGAATAGCCGATGGTCCATGACCAGGCCTGTTCCTTGTTGGTCAGCGTCGGTTCAACCACAACGGGGTAGCTGAGAAGAGCCAGCATGGATCCGAGGTTCGAGAGTGCAAAGAAGCGATAGGGAATTGCGCCGGTGCCGGCGCGAGCCATCCATGCCTGCAGGAGGGGGCTTGTTGAGGAAAGAAGGAAATAGGGGAGGCCGATAGTGGCTGCGAGCAAACCCAAGATGCGCAGGAGGGGATCTTCCGTGCCCGCGGGCTTCCACCAGACGTTGGGGATGATGGGAAGGCTCAGGATGCTAACGCAGAGCAGGCCGGCGTGAATGAGCATCTGGCGGCGGGGCGGAAACTTGGAGGTGAGCCAGTGAGCATAGGAATACCCGAGCAGCAGCGCGATCTGGAAGAACAGCATGCACGTAGTCCAGACAGCGGCTGACCCGCCGAACCAGGGCAGGATCTGTTTGGCGATGAGCGGCTGAACCTGGAAAAGCAGGAATGCGCTGAAGAAAATAGTTAGCGCGAAGGGAGCACCGGTGCTAGCGATAGGCAGGGATGCCGGTGACTCGTTCGCCGATGACGAGGGCGTGGATGTGGTCTGTTCCCTCATACGTTTTGACAGTTTCCAGATTGCATAGGTGACGCATTATAGGATACTCGTCCATGATGCCGTTCGCACCCATGAGGTCGCGGCTCTGGCGGGCGACGTCGAGCGCGATCGAGACATTATTCCGCTTCAGCATGGAAATGTGGGCGGGATCGAGCTTGCCCTGATCTTTGAGCCGGCCGGCGTGGAGCGCGAGGAGCTGGGCCTTGGTGATTTCGGTGATCATGTCGGCGAGCTTTAGCTGGACGAGCTGGTGGGAGGCAATGGGGCGGTCGTCAAACTGCTTGCGGTGGATGGTATAGCGGCGGGCGGTTTCGTAGCAATCCATGGCCGCGCCGATGACGCCCCAGCCGATTCCGAAGCGGGCCTGGGAGAGGCAGGAAAGTGGACCTTTTAAGCCGCGGGCGTCGGGCAGCATGGCGGAATCGGGCACACGGCAATCGGACAAAAAGAGGCTGGAAGTGACGGAGGCGCGCATCGACAATTTGCCGTGGATGTCGGAAGAGGTGTAGCCGGGTGTCCCTTTTTCGACCAGGAATCCGCGGATACCTTCGGGAGAGCGAGCCCAAACGATGGTTACGTCGGCGAAAGTTCCGCTGGTAATCCAGGTTTTTTCGCCGTTGAGTATCCAGTGGCCACTGTCGCGGGTTGCGGTGGTGCGCATGCCGGCTGGGTTGGAGCCGAAATCGGGCTCAGTGAGGCCGAAACAGCCGATCGCCGAGCCGGTTTGCAGCTTGGGCAGCCAGAAATCCTTTTGCTCGGGGGAGCCGTACTTCCAGATGGGATACATGACGAGCGCGCCCTGGACGGAAACAAAGCTACGCAGACCGGAATCGCCGCGCTCCAGCTCCTGCATCACAAGGCCGTATTCGACGTTCGACATACCGGCGCAGCCCCAGCCTTCGAGGTTCGCGCCGAGGAAACCCATGCGGCCGAGTTCGGGGATGAGATCGCGGGGGAACTGGCCGTTGTTGTACCATCCAGCGACAAGTGGCGCGACTCTTGCTGTAACAAACTCGCGCGCGGTCTCGCGAACCAGACGCTCCTGCTCATCCAACTGCGAATCGAAGAGCATGTAATCGACACCCGAAAATGGCTGCATTCGTACCAGTATCTAATGCTTTACGGATTTTTGCCGATAGTACCTCTGTGTGGTATCTCGAACCTTTTCATAATTTTGAAAGGAAGCCGCGAGTGGATCGACCAGGTAAAATCCTCTATAATTGGCCAAGTTTGCTTGTACCCGTCCAGTTCCGGCGTAGGGCCGGGGTAGAACCATGAACTCGTTGATTTGGCTCGGTTGTGTCTCATTCGCGCTTTCGCTGATACTCACGCCGATCTTCCGCGACATTTTCAGGTCCTATGGAATGGTCGACCATCCGGATGGGGGCCGGAAGATCCACAAATTTGCGATTCCGCGTGTGGGCGGGATGGCGATCGCCCTTTCGTACGTCGGATGTTTCTTCGTAGTTCCCCTGCTGTCGAAGAATCCGTTCGAGGATCAGTTATCGCTGGTTTGGAACGTGCTGCCGGCGTTCGGAGTGATTTTCGCGGTCGGCTTGATCGACGATCTATTTGGGCTGAAGCCCTGGCAGAAGCTGTTCGGGCAGATCGCCGCCGCTGGACTGGCTTACGCGGCGGGCGTGAGAATTGTGGACGTTGTGGGCATTCATGCCGAGAGCTGGTGGAGCCTGCCGGTCACGATTCTTTGGCTGCTGACGTGTACCAATGCGTTCAACCTTGTAGACGGGATGGACGGCCTGGCGGCGGGAGTTGGGCTTTTCGCAACGCTCACCATTTTCCTCGCGGCCGTTCTCCACGGGAACACACCACTCGCGATGGCGACTTTTCCTCTGGCTGGCTGCTTGCTCGGCTTCCTTTGCTATAACTTCAATCCCGCGACGATTTTCCTGGGTGATTCGGGAGCCTTGCTTATTGGATTCATCCTGGGCTGTTTTGGCGTGGTATGGACGCAAAAGTCCGCGACTTTACTTGGGATGACCGCCCCTTTGATGGCGCTTTCCTTGCCGCTGGCGGACGTAGGATTGGCGGTGCTGAGACGGGCGTTGAAGCGTCAGCCTATCTTTTCCGCGGATCGTGGACATATTCATCACCGGTTGCTGGACCGCGGTCTGACGCCCAAGCGCGCTGTGCTGATCCTGTACGGAATTTGCAGCCTGGTCGCGGTGCTGTCGCTTACCGCGAACATGGTGGAGAACGATAATCGCTTGTCAGCATTCGTGATCGTTCTGTTCTGCGCGGTCGCGTGGATCGGGATTCAGTACTTGGGCTACGCTGAGTTCAGTGTGGCTGGCCGGATGATTTTTCGAGGGGATTTCCAGCGGACGTTAAAGGGGCGGATGGAGTTAACCGCGCTTGAGAAGCAGCTATCCGACGCGAAGACGTTGGAGCGCTGTTGGGAGATGGCCGTGGAAGCCGCCCCGAAGTTTGGATTTTACTGCGTCCGAATGGAGGTTTCGGGTTCCCGATTTGAGGGTCCGGAATCGCGTTACGCGGCCCAGGACGCCTGGATCTGCAGAATACCTCTGGGCGGCGTGGCGTTTATCGAATTGGCGCGCAACACAGAGGCGGCGGCCCAAGCTTTCGTCGCGGCGCCCTTCGCGGACATGATCCAGGGCAGGTTCAGCAAACGCATTGAACAATTAAGAGACGAAGCGGCGAAAGTTTCGCCGGTGGAGCCGAATCTGGCACGTTCGGAAAGCGCCAGCTAAGGCCTCGGCGGCTGGATGCGCATTTTTCACATCATTCTTCCCGTTCGTGTTTCAGGACTGCTTTTCTCCGAGTTCCTCCTCACGATTAGCTGTTATGCCGCGGCGGTTGCGATCGCGTTCGGGGGTGGAACGGTTTCTTACCTAATCGACGAACGGGGCTTGGTGCGGCTCCTGGTGGTCTCGGTGAGTTTGCTGCTTGGTCTCTTTGTGAACAACCTCTACGCGGAGACGCGGGTGGACTCGAGAGTTCTGCTTGTACTGAAGATGTGCAACGTAGTGGGTATCGCCCTGATTGTGCATGGTTTGCTCGCTT
>Ga0302326_10030598_pt1 | contig 10771 bp, 11 predicted proteins | sample Palsa_T0_3_FD_202264 | JGI IMG/M metagenome (GOLD analysis project Ga0302326, IMG submission 202264) | Peat permafrost microbial communities from Stordalen Mire near Abisko, Sweden - Palsa_T0_3 | ecosystem: Environmental > Terrestrial > Soil > Palsa > Peat permafrost | place: Sweden: Abisko...
TCGCTATCTGCTCTCGCAAGGCATCACTGGCCTTTCCGTCGCCTTCGATCTGCCCACCCAGATGGGGATGGATTCCGACCATCCCCTGGCAGCCGGCGAAGTGGGACGTGTCGGCGTCGCGATCTGCTCGCTGGCCGATATGGAGCGGCTCCTCGACGGCATTCGTCTCGACCAGATCACGACCTCGATGACCATCAACTCGACGGCGGCCATTCTCCTTTCGTTGTATGTTCTGGTCGCGCGCCGGCAGGGAGCCAACCTCCGAAAACTCTCCGGCACCGTTCAGAACGACATTTTGAAGGAGTATATTGCCCGCGGCACCTACATCTATCCGCCGCGTCCGGCCATGCGCATCATTACCGATATGTTCGCGTGGGCTGGGCGGGAACTTCCCGAGTGGAATACCATCTCGATCAGCGGCTATCACATCCGGGAGGCGGGTTCGACGGCCACCCAGGAGGTGGCGTTTACGCTCTCGAACGCGATCGCCTACGTCGACGCGGCGGTCCGGGCGGGCCTCGCAGTGGATTCTTTTGCGCCGCGAATTTCTTTCTTCTTCAACGCGCATAACAATTTTCTCGAGGAAATCGCCAAGTACCGCGCCGCACGGCGGCTGTGGGCGCACATCATGCGCGAGCGCTTCGGCGCGCGGGACCCGCGCTCGACGATGCTGCGCTTCCACGCGCAGACGGCGGGATCGTCGCTCACCGCGCAGCAGCCGGAAAACAACATTGTCCGTGTGGCCATCCAAACGCTTGCGGCGGTGCTGGGCGGCTGCCAATCGTTACATGCGAATGCATTGGACGAAGCGCTGGCCCTGCCCACCGAACAGGCCGCGCTGATCGCGCTGCGCACCCAGCAGGTGCTGGCGCACGAGACGGGCGTGGCCAATACCGTGGACCCGGTGGGCGGCGCGTATGCCATCGAGCGGCTCACCGACGAACTGGAAGCCCGCGCGCGGCAATCCATCGAGCGCATCGACGCGCTGGGCGGCATGCTGCGAGCCATCGAAACCGGCTACGTGCAGCGGGAGATTCAGAAAGCGGCGTACGACTATCAGAAGGCCGTCGAAAGCGGAGAGCGCGTGGTGGTGGGCGTCAATCGTTTCCGCACGGAGAAAACGGCGCCGATTCCAACCTTGCGAATCGATCCGGCCATCGAGCGCCAACAGGCCGAACGATTGACGGCGCTGCGCGCGCGGCGCGACGCGCAGCGGGCCAGCGCAACGGTGGCCGAGGTGGAGTCCCGCGCGCGTTCGGGCGAAAACCTGATGCCGGCGATTCTTGCCGCGGTGGAGGCCCTCGCCACCGTCGGCGAAATCTCCGACGCCCTGCGCCGCGTGTTTGGGGAGTATCAGGAGACCATCGCGCTGTAGCAAAGAGCAGGATCGAATCCGGCGGGCGGCAACGGCCGCCCGCTTCCGTCCGCAAATATGAAAATCATCCTGGCATCGGCATCGCCGCGCCGCGCGCAAGTGCTGCGCGACGCCGGAATCCGCTTCACGGCGCTGCCCATGGAAATCGACGAGAGCCGCCTCCCCGGCGAACCCGCTGAAGACATGGTGCGCAGGCTGGCAGAAGCCAAAGCGCGCGCGGCATTGTCGGGACTGGGGCCGCGAGATTTGCGGCAAGCGGCCATCGTCATCGGGGCCGACACGGTGGTGGAGATCGAGGGCCACGTGCTCGGCAAACCCGGCACCGCGGAGGCTGCGCGCGCCATGTTGCAGAGGCTAAGCGGCACCCGCCATCGCGTGCTCACCGGGCTGGCGATGTTGCGATTGCCGGATGGCGCCGCGCGCGTTGCGATGGAGCGCACTGAAGTGCGCTTTGCCGCGCTGGCGCGCGAGGAGATCGCCGAATACGTGGCTACCGGCGAGCCGCTGGACAAGGCCGGAGCCTACGGCATCCAGGGATCTGGCGGACGATTCGTGGAGCGAATCGAGGGCTGTTACTTCAACGTGGTGGGATTGCCGCTCGCTCTGGTGTACCGCACGCTCAAGGAATTCGGTTGGCAGCACGACGCGGAGTGAGACTGGAAAAGTGACGCCGGAAAAAAGTTAGGGCGGCCCCACGGCCGCCCCGATCCTACCAAGTTCGGCGATGACCAAAGCCGATTAATGCGCGATCTTGTTTTCCGTCGGAGCGCTGGGCGGCGTGGCCGTGGTGGCTGGCGGGACGGGCGTGGATACCTGCGTTGGACCCGCGTCGCCACGCATGCCTTCCTTGAAGCTGCGAATGCCTTCGCCCAGGCCCTTCATCACTTCAGGAATGCGACGGCCGCCGAAAAGCAATACGACCACCGCTAACACGATCATCCAATGAATTGGGCTAAACTCTCCCATGATAAACCTGCCTTTCGGGCGCGCTTTCACACCACATCGTTTGCCGCGCACACGCTACCCGATAAGATCAGTATAACACGGTCACTCTGTCAAGGGGCAGTTCACCTGCCGGGGTGAGGAAATGGCGATTGCTAGAGGGGGATGTTGCCGTGCTTTTTTTTGGGGTTGGTGTCGCGCTTGTTTTCCAGGGCCCCCAAGGCGGCGATGAGACGGCGGCGGGTGTCGCGGGGTTCGATGATGGCGTCGATGTAGCCGCGCTGGGCGGCTACGTAGGGGTTGGCGAAGCGCGCGCGGAACTCGGCGATCTTTTCCTGGCGCAGGGCGGCGCGCTGGGCTTCGGGGGCGCGCTCGATCTCGCGCTTGTAGACGATGTTGACGGCGCCTTCCGGGCCCATCACGGCAATCTCCGCGGTGGGCCAGGCGAAGTTGGCGTCCGTGCGGATGTGCTTGCTGGACATGACGCAGTAGGCGCCGCCATAGGCCTTGCGGGTGATGACGGTAAGCTTGGGCACGGTGGCTTCGGCGAAGGCGAACAGCAGCTTGGCGCCATGCTTGATGATCCCGCCAAACTCCTGCTGCGTGCCGGGGAGAAAGCCGGGAACGTCCTCCAGGGTGACCAGAGGAATATTGAAGGCGTCGCAAAAGCGCACGAAGCGCGCGCCCTTCACGGAGGCGTTGATATCCAGCACGCCGGACAGGAAGGCCGGCTGGTTGGCGACGACGCCCACGGGGCGGCCGTCGAGACGCGCAAAGGCCACCACCAGATTTTTGGCGAAGTGTTCGTGGACCTCGAAGAAATAGCCGTCGTCGGCGATGGCGTGGATGACGTCCTTGATGTCGTAGGGCTGCATGGGGTCGGCGGGGACCAAGTCGTCCAGAGACGGCTCGGCGCGATCGGCGGGATCGGAAACGGCGCGGCGCGGGGGATCCTCGAGATTGTTGGAAGGCAGGAAACCGAGCAGCTCGCGAATCATGGCCAGGCACTGGGCGTCGTCCTGCGCGGCGAAGTGGGCCACGCCGCTGGTAGCGTTGTGGGTCATGGCTCCGCCCAGCTCCTGCTTGGTGACTTCCTCGTGGGTGACGGTCTTGATGACGTCGGGCCCGGTGACAAACATGTAGGACGCCGAGGCGGTCATGAAAATGAAATCGGTGATGGCCGGGGAATAAACGGCGCCGCCGGCGCAAGGGCCCAGGATGGCGCTGATCTGCGGGATCACGCCGCTGGCCAGGGTGTTGCGCAGGAAGATATCGGCGTAGCCGGCCAGGGACATGACGCCCTCCTGAATGCGCGCACCGCCGGAATCGTTGAGGCCGATGAGCGGCGCGCCGACGCGCATGGCGGTGTCCATGATTTTGCAGATCTTGGAGGCGTTGGCTTCGGAGAGCGAGCCGCCGAAGACGGTGAAGTCCTGCGCGAAGACATAAACCAGGCGGCCGTCAATGCGGCCGTGGCCGGTAATGAAGCCGTCGCCGGGCGGGGTTTGTTGCTCCATGCCGAAGTCCACGCAGCGATGGGTGACGAACTTATCGATCTCCTCGAAGGAGCCTTCGTCGAGGAGCAGGGCGATGCGCTCACGCGCGGGCAGCTTGCCGGCATGGCGCTCGCGTTCGCGGCGCTCGGGGCCTCCGCCTTCTTCGGCGGCGGCGCTGCGGCGGCGCAGCTCGGTTAGCTCTTCGCGGGGTTTTTCGCCGGCGGCCATGGATGCGCGCTTGGCGCGCGGAGGGATTTTACCCCAGGGGCGCGAGGAAAAAGCGTGAAAAGGGCTGCGGCAGTCCGGATCAGGGGAGGGGCGGCGCGACACGGCGGAAAATGCGCACGGCGATGTGCGTGCAGAGGAAGACGGTGCCGAGAAGGCTCCCTATGCCCAGGAACAGCTCAGCAATCTGGGCGGCGAAGCGCGCGAGGGGATTGGCGATCAGGGAGATGCGGAAGGCGGCATCCAGCAATCCCGAGACGGTGGTCAGCGTCAACACCGCGCCAAGAGCCATCACCAGCATTGCCGCCGCGCACTTCTTCATAAGCGATCGTTGTTACAAGATTTTTTAAAAAAGACGGCGGCGCCTTCAGTGCACGCCCGACCAATCGTCGGCGACCACGATGGAGTTGCTGGGATTCACCGGATCGTACTTGACGCTGGCGGGCTGGCCGGCCACCAGGCGGTCCAGAGCGGCGCGCTCGGACAAGGAGGTGATGTCCTGGGCGGTTTCGTAGCTCACACCGGAAATGGAGTAGCTGTAGCAGACCAGTTTGCGGCGATCGGCGGAGGCGGCGTCCGGCCGGGGACGCGCGAGCCGCGCGAGGCCGTGAATCTCTTCCGGGACGGCAGGCATTTCCATGATATCGAGGACACGGCCCTCGGCGATGCGGCCGATCTGATTGATGCGCGCGCGGCGGCGGCGCTCGGCATCTTCGGGATCGCGGGGACGGCGGGCCCAGCGGTACAGCGCGGTGCCGGCGACCACGGCCAAGCCGGCCGCGGGAAGGACCATCCACATGCGCGCGTCTAGCTTCCCAGGATTCAACGGCCGGCCTGGCGCGCGGCGCCATCCACGAGACCCAAGGCGATGCCCTGCCGGATTTCATTCAGGTTGGCGGTGTCCAGAAAACTTTTCATGACGGCCTCCCGATTGTCGGACGCCGCAGCGTCGCGGGCGGAGCCAGGCAGATTTTAGCTCGGCGGAGGCACGGGCGCCACAGCGGGATTTCATTATGGAACGTCAATGGCAATCACGGCGCTGGGGGCGCTTTCATTTCCGGAGGTATCCACGGCGGATACGCGATAGAAATAACGGCGGCCGGGCTGCGCGGACATGTCGCGAAACGCGGGCGCAGGCAGGAGATCTGGATTTAGACGCTGGCCGGACGAATCCGCCTGGTCACTACGATAAACAATGTAGCCGGCCAGGTCGGGTTCGGAGTTGATGGCCCAGGTGAGCTCGACATACGGAGGCGTGCCGGCAGCCGCCGGAGTGAACACGGCTAGGAGCGACTGCGGCGCAGCGGGGGGAAAGACGTCTTTGGCAGAGACAGTGACGAGATTGGAGTCCGCGGATTCCACTTCGTCGGAGCCGTAGGAGATTACGCTGCGCACGCTGTAGAGATAGATGTGGCCGAATTCGAATACGGTGTCGCGATATTCCGCGGGCGAAGCGGGCGCACCGGCAGCGGACGCCGGGGGCGCGAGAACCGGCGCCAGAGGCTGTAGCGACAAGGACAAGTCCGGCGAAGGCGGAGTTGGCAGCGCGCCGGCGGCGCCGGGCGCCGCTTTGTTGGGCACGCCATTGGGCGCTGCGTTATTGGGCACTGCGGCGGGCGGCATGTGCACTTCGACGCGGTAGACGCGAAAGGAAAGCGCGCTGGCAAGGGCGGCTCCGGTGCTGGAGCGATCGGGCGGCGTCCAGTTCAGAACGATGGCCGGCTCGGTGACCGCGGCACGCAAATCGTCAATGGCCGCCGGCGACGGATAAACGCGAAGGGCGAGCATGGCGGAAGGCTGCGAGAGGCCCCCTTTCGATGCGCGCGTGCGGACCTGGTAGAGCTGCTGCATGCCAGGGGCGCGCGCGACATCGGCGGCGTCGAACGGAACCGAAAACTGGAAATGTCCGGCGATTTGATAATTTTTCGTCATAGCGCCGGGAATGGTGTTCACCAAGCGGGTGTCGGGATTTTTCGGCAACACGGCCCCGGGAGCCAGAGAACCGCTGTAGATTTCGACCGAGGGCGGCGCGGCAAGAGAAGGAGAATCCTGATCGGTGGATTTCGTGGGCAGCGTGAAGGTGAGGACCACGGCGTCGCCTTGCTGGCGCGCGGCAAGGTCCATGACCGTCTGCGGCGTGACGAGATGGCGAGCGTCGGGGGCGCCGGGGGCGCCGCAGCCGGACAGAGCGAAACCCGCGGCAGCGACTGCCAGCCACGCGACGGTCACTGCAAGCCGTGCGGGCGCGGCGCGGGGCCCCACGGGAAAGACCGGCGGCCGACCAGGTCCTCGGCGCGCGGCAGAGGCGTTACGCGGCGAAGACGAGGCGTCAGGAATGGGCATCGGCGGATTTGCGAAGCTTAGAGAATGTAGCGGCTCAAATCCTGGTTTTTGGCGATTTCGGCGAGCTGCTTGGTGACGTACGCGGCATCCACTTTGACATTCTTTTTCTTGAGGTCGGGGGCGTCGAAGGAGATTTCGTCGAGCACACGCTCGAGGATGGTGTGCAGGCGGCGCGCGCCGATATTTTCGGTCTGCTCGTTGACCAGGACGGCGAAGCGCGCCAGGGAGGCGATGGCGTCATCGGTGAAGACCAGCTTGACGCTTTCGGTGTCCAGCAAAGCGATGTATTGCTTAATCAAGGCGTTCTTGGGCTCGGTGAGAATGCGCACGAAGTCCTGCTCGGTGAGCGCGCTCAGTTCCACGCGCAAGGGCAGGCGGCCCTGCAATTCGGGGATGAGGTCGGAGGGCTTGCTGATGTGAAAGGCGCCGGCGGCGATAAACAGGATGTGGTCGGTGCGCACCATGCCGTAACGCGTGTTGATGGTGGTGCCCTCGATGATGGGGAGGATGTCGCGCTGCACGCCTTCGCGAGAGACGTCGGGCCCGTGGCCGGATTCGCGGCCGGCGATCTTATCGATTTCGTCGACGAAGATGATGCCCATCTGTTCGGCGCGTTCGGTGGCGATGCGCGTGACGCTATCCATATCGATGAGCTTGTTCTCTTCTTCCTGGATCAGGTAGTCGAAGGCCTCGGCCACGGTCATCTTGCGCTTTTTCTTTTGCTGGCCGAAGAAGCCCGAGAGCATGTCCTTGACGTTGATGTCCATCTCCTCGATTCCCTGGTTGGAGACGATTTCAAACGCGGGCATGGAACGCTCGCGCACTTCGACCTCCACGAGGCGCTGATCGAGCTTGCCTTCGCGGAGCTGGGCGCGCAGCTTTTCGCGGGTGCGGTCGGGGGTACGGTCAGAGTCGCGGCGGAGCGCATCGGTGGCCGGTATGGGCGCGGGAACGGGCGCGGGGGCGCCGGCGTCGACGGGAACGGCACTCGGCGAGGGCGGGAGCAGAAGGTCGAGCAGGCGCTCCTCGGCGGCCTGCTCGGCGCGCTCGGCGACTTCATCGAGTTTTTCCTCACGCACCATTTCGATGGAGGTCTCGACCAGGTCGCGCACCATGGACTCCACATCGCGGCCGACGTAACCGACCTCGGTGTACTTGGAGGCTTCCACCTTTACAAAGGGGCAGCCCGCGAGGCGCGCCAGGCGGCGGGCGATCTCCGTCTTGCCCACGCCGGTGGGGCCGATCATCAGAATATTTTTCGGAAGGACTTCCTCGGCCATTTCGGGAGAGAGTTTCTGGCGGCGAACGCGGTTGCGCAGGGCGATGGCCACGGCGCGCTTGGCCGCGGCCTGCCCGACGATGTATTTATCGAGCTCGATCACGATTTCACGCGGAGTCAGCTCGTCGAACGACGGCACGGCCTCCGGTTCGGGCTGCCGCTGCTCGCCTGGGAGATAGATCACCATGCCCTGCCTTCCGATCCGCGATTCATAATTCTTCCACGGTAAAGTTGCTGTTGGTATAGATGCAGATTTCGCTCGCGATGCGCATGGCTTCCTGGGTAATTTCCTTGGCGGAGAGTTTGCTGTGCTTGAGCAGGCCGCGCGCCGCCGCCAGCGCATAGGAGCCACCCGAGCCGATGGCGCAAACGCCGTCATCGGGTTCGATCACGTCGCCATTTCCCGACAGGAGAAAGGTGCCCTTGGCGTCGGCGACCACCAGCAGAGCCTCCAGGTGACGCAGGGCGCGGTCCTTGCGCCACTCCTTGGCCAACTCCACCGAGGCCTTGGCCAGATTGCCGTGATGCTCCTGGAGCTTACTCTCGAAACGCTCAAACAGCGATAGGGCGTCGGCCGTGGAACCGGCGAAGCCGGCCAGAACCTTGTCATTGAACAGGCGCCGAATCTTGCGCGCGGTGTGCTTCATCACCTGCTGCCCCATGGTGACCTGGCCATCGCTGGCCATGACTACTTTGGAGTCGCGCCGGACACACAACACTGTGGTGCCGTGTATCGGCGGATGCGATGCGCTTGTGGTCATCAAAATATTATACAGCTAGGTTTGCCGCGCTGGTGTTAATCCGTAGCGGAATCGGCGGACAGCCCGCGTGTGCACGGACGGCGGGAGCCACGAATCACTTTTGTTTTTTGCCGCTTTTGAACTCGGCTTCCAGGCCGGCGCGTGTAAAAAGATCGGGAGAAAGACCGACGTTGGCCTGGCAATCGCTATAAAACAGCTGCGTAGTCGGGCGATCGTTCACCAGCACGGAGGACTGGAAGGGAACTTGCATGCCGCCAATCAGGTGGTAATTAGAGAAGGTGCGGGAGGTGTCGACGCGAAGGTTGGTGACGGAATCGCGGGTCAGAACCGAAAAGCGCACCGGCAGATGCGAATGTTTATCGATGGCCATGCGCATGTCCTGGTGCTGGCTGTCGGAAATTTCCACCCAATCGACTTCCTTCAGGTCCACCAGATCGCTGCCTCCGTAGCGCAGCAGCAAACCATCTTCATTGAGGCGCGAGCGCAGAAGGGTATTCATATCCGTTTTGAGCTGGGCCCTGAAGTCGACCAGGGCGTCGGGTCCCAAATCCGTGACTCCATCTTTGCGGAGCGACCATGCGCCATCCTCGCCATAAACCATGACCACGCGCCCGTGGGTATTCACGGGAATTCCGTAAATGTCGGTGATGAAAGTCTTGGAGTCCATTTCCGTGCGGCTTTTATCGGGGTACACGCGCTCGAAGCGGGCTTCGACGGATCCTTCGGACTCGCCGTTTGCGGTGTCGAATTGGCCGAAGCGTCCGCGGCAGTCGAGGTCGCGAGCATTCAGATAAACCTGACCGCCGAGGGCATCGGTGGCCTGGGCGAGAAGATCCCTGGCCTTGGCCTCGCTGGCGGCGGGCATAAGTTCGCGGGGGTCCTGTGCGCGAACGGGAATCGCGGAGAACGCAAGAATCGCAGCGGCAAGGGATGCCGCGCATTTGACGAAGGCGCGCGCTGGTTTCATCGGATCGCCATGAGTCTACTTATTTCCAGGGCATTGGTCATTTATCCATTGATTAGGAGGTGTTTGTACGGGGCAAGGTTGCCCTAGCTATTTTTTCGCGGCGTCGCCGGCCTCGGTGACCAGTTTGCGAAATAGTGAACCGGCAAGGGCATTGCCATCGTCGGGACTTTGGCCGTTCCCGGAACGATTGGATGGCTGCGCGGCCGGCGGTGACGACAATGCGGTGGCGCCGGGACGCATGCGCTCGGGGTGCCACTGCACGCCCACGATCCATTCGGGCCCGCCAATCCATTCCACGGCTTCGATGACTCCGTCGGGAGCGCAGGCGGTGACGCGCAATCCACGGCCGGGCTGGCGGATGGACTGGTGATGCGAGCTGTTTACGCGCACGGTGGCGCCGGCAGCAAGCTCGGCGAGGCGTCCGGCAGCCGGTGCGGCGGGGCGTCCGCCGCCATTTCCCACGAGGCTTCCGCCGTCGATGCGCACCAGGTGGCGCGCACCGGGGGCATCTCCGTGGCGATCGTGTTCCATCGGCGCGTGCAGCTCACTGGGGATGTCTTGGACCAGCGTGCCGTGCTGATGGACGTTGAGAATTTGCGCGCCGTAGCAGATGGCCAGGACAGGCTTGTGCGCGGCGAAGGCGTAATCCAGCAGGAAATCGTCGGTGCGTTCGCGCTTGATGTCGGGATCGGCGGTTTGTGGGAGGCGGCGCTCATCGTAACGGCGCGTATTGACGTCCGAGGCGCTGCCGGGCAGCACCATGCCGTCGAGCGATTGGGTGAGGCGCTGCAACTCACCATTGGGCAGGAGCAGCGAGACTTCCACGGCCTCGCCTCCGGCCTCACGCACGGCGCGCAGGTAGCGCTCGTACGCGCGGCGCTTGCCGGCCTTTTCGGCGGCGGAGGAGACCCACGGGACACCAATGCGCGGGCGGCGGTCGACTTTGGGAGGCATCGGAAATCATCGTAGCATCAGCATCGGCGAGGTCTCAAGGCGTCGCTTGCGCAAATGATGGCGGTAGACGACACATTCGGCGCGATGTGGATTATGCGATGCTCGTTGGGTTTTCTATTTTTTGTGTACCTTGGGCCGAATCCCGCCAGCGCCTGCGGGGGTCTTCCCCTTCAATCGGGCATGATTGTGAACCACGGCAGCGCGGATGAGATTTTTCAGGGCGCGCTCATCGATTCTGTCGCCCTCGTGGAGATCAATCGCTCGCCATCGATTGCCTGCAAGGCCGGCGTTGAAGAGCTTTTCTGGATCCGCAAGGCTCGCGCCCTGAGAAAAGGTGAGTTTTACCTTATCCTTGTGAGCGTTGGCCACTACGATGAGTCCATCGTGAGACCAACACGGAGAGCCCATCCATTTCCATTCCTCGATTAT
>Ga0302326_10030599_pt1 | contig 10771 bp, 8 predicted proteins | sample Palsa_T0_3_FD_202264 | JGI IMG/M metagenome (GOLD analysis project Ga0302326, IMG submission 202264) | Peat permafrost microbial communities from Stordalen Mire near Abisko, Sweden - Palsa_T0_3 | ecosystem: Environmental > Terrestrial > Soil > Palsa > Peat permafrost | place: Sweden: Abisko...
CAACAGCACTTCATTGCCGACGATCACCGCCGCGATCACGTCCGGATAGGATTTGGCGAGCGCGATCGAAGTCGTGATCTGCCGGCGGGTTTTTTCCGCGTTGTTGGAAATCCAGACCCCGTGCAGCACCTTCAGTCCGTGCCGCCTGGCGCTTTCCAGCACGCTGTCGAGGCCGTCGTCGACCGAATAGGTGCGCACGCAGCCGGTATATTTGGACAGGAGCGCGAGATCCTCGTCGATCTGCCAAGGCTCGACGCGCGTACCTTCGACCAGCGGGTCCTGCCCGCCGCGAAACGGCGCGTAGGAGACGCAATAGAGCTTTTCGCCGGCGGCAGTCCCGGACGGCGCCAGCTCAATGGGCGCGCCGAGCCACCACCACACGGCGCCAATTGCCAGCGTCGTGACCGCAAAAAAGCCAAGCGCCGGACCGATTGCAGAGGGGTTTCGCGTGCGGGACACCCTCTGCCATTAACCTCGCGGCCGCCCGATGCCAAGATCGATGCCAGATCATAGCCCGCGATGCGATCCGCGCTGGACAAACCGGCGTAGTTGGGGTGTTCTCATGTGTCGGCTGCGCCCGGAAGATGCCGCAATGACGGCCCATCCGGTGGCTAAGGAAACGTCCCTCTCGGTCAAATCGGCCCAACGACTTAAGCGAACCATGGTCCAGCGATCGTTCAGCGTTGTCGGCGGCGTGTGCGCCGCGCTCTTTCTCCTGATGGCGGCAACAGGCCCCCTCGCCCCCCCGGCTTTCGCGCAGAGCAACGATGCCAAACCCGCGGAAAAGGCCGCTCCGGCGGGTCAGGAAACCGGCAAGGACGTACAGAAAATCGATGAGTTCGCCGAGGCGCAGCATGCGCTCAATGGACCGGCCGGCAATCCCGAATGCGTCTGGCTAGGCCGCCGCGTCGTCGGCCTTCTTTGGCGCGACGATCTCGATACCGCCTTCCGCCATCTCGATCTCTACGACCGTTTCGGCTGTCCTAGCGCTCATATCCAGGCCTCGTTCCGCTGCCTCATCCAGCACGGAAGCGACATCGACCCGAAAGCCGCCGACAGCCTTAACGCGCGGGTGCAAACCTGCTGGATCAATCCGTCGGCGCCGCCCAACCCGGCGCCGGCCGCGGCTGCGACGAGCCCGACTACCAGCCACTAGCGCCGAACACGAGCGCGGTTCGGCAGCCGCATCGGAAAAAATCGCCGAACCAAAGTCGCTGTCTTGAATTTGCCACCACCGGGCGCTACTTGTTTAGCCGCCGCTCATCGGTTGCCTTTGTTTTACCCATTGTCGAACCTTGGGGACAGGTTCGGCCGTCGTTTCCTCGCCCCGCGTGGTTGAACTTCGATGCGCACCGTCGCTGCCGTGCTCGCGCTCGTAGCGTGCGTGCATGCCGGCCTGTGGGCTTCGCTACGAACCAAGGCAACGGCTCCCGACTTCACTGGGCAGCTGGCCAGTATTTCCTACGCTCCGTTCGTCGCCTCCCAGCATCCCGACTTCGGCGACCGCCCGACAGTCGAACAGATCCGCGCCGATCTTAGAGCGATTGCACCCTATACCCACGCCATCCGTACCTACTCGGCAACCGGCGGCGCCGAGCTCGTTCCCCCGATCGCCGCCGAGTTCGGCCTGAAAGTCACGGTCGGCGCCTGGATCGACAAGGACAAAGATCGCAACGAGCGGGAAATTCGCTCTGCGCTCGATTTGGCGCGCCACAACAGCAACGTCAACGCCATCGTGGTCGGCAACGAGACGACTTTGCGCGCTGACATGAGCGTTGACGATCTTATCAAGCTCATTAAGAGAGTTAAGAGTTCGAGCCCAGTCCCTGTAACTACAGGAGAAATCTGGACGGTCTGGATTGACCATCCGGAGCTGGCCTCGGCGGTGGATTTCATCGCCGCGCATATCCTGCCCTATTGGGAAGGCTTCGACGCGTCCCACGCGGTCGACCACACCATCGCCTTCTACGACAAGCTGCGCCGCGCCCATCCGGGCAAGCGGATCGTGATCGCCGAATTCGGCTGGCCGAGCGCCGGCTACAATTTCCACAACGCCAATCCCGGCCGCATCGAGCAGGCGATGGTCATCCGCGATTTTGCCAGGCGCGCGGAAGCCTATGGCATCGACTACAACATCGTCGAAGCGATCGATCAGCCATGGAAGACCTTTGAAGGCGGCGTCGGCCCCTATTGGGGCCTGTTCGACGCCTCGCGGCAGGCCAAGTTCTCCTGGGCGGGACCGATCACCGATCCCGATTACATCAAGCGCGCCGGGCTTGCCGTACTGCTCGGACTGCTTCTGTCATTACCGATCCTGGTCATGAGCGGGGCGACGGCGGCGCAAGCGCTGACGCTCGCTACGTCGGCCAACCTGGTCGGCGCCTGGTTCGCCGCCATCGTCGCCTTCTGGAAGGGCCACTACTTCGTGCCGGGGGCAGCTTTTGCGCTTGTGCTCGGCGTGATCCTCCTGGTGCCGCTCGTGGCGATCGCGCTGGCGCGCATCGACGAACTCGCCGCGATCGCCTTCGGTCGGCCGCCGCGGCGGCTTGCGGCTTCCCCGCCGCTGGTCCCGGAGACGTTCGCGCCCAAAGTGTCGATCCACATTCCGGCCTATTGCGAGCAGCCGGAGATGCTCAAGACCACGCTCGATGCCGTGGCGCGGCTGGATTATCCCAACTTCGAATGCGTGCTGGTGATCAACAACACGCCCGATCCGGCGTTGTGGCGGCCGGTGGAAGAGCATTGCGCCACACTCGGGGAGCGCTTCAAATTCGTCAGGATCGAGAATCTGGCGGGCTACAAGGCCGGCGCGCTGCGCGTGGCGCTGGCCCACACCTCGCCCGACACCGAAATCATCGGCGCCATCGACGCCGATTACGTCGTCGAGGCCGACTGGCTCAAGGATCTGGTGCCGTTATTCGCCGACCAGCAGGTCGGCTTCGTGCAATCGCCGCAGGATCACCGCGACGGCAGCCGCTCGCCGATGCATCGCGCCATGAACGCCGAGTATGCCGGGTTCTTCGACATCGGCATGGTGCAACGTAACGAATTCAACGCCATCGTCATGCACGGCACCATGTGCCTCGTCCGCCGCGCGGCGATCGAAAGCGTCGGCGGCTGGTCCAGCGATACCATCGTCGAGGACACCGATCTCGGCCTCGGCATGCTGCAGCGCGGCTGGGTCGCCCATTATACCAACCGCCGCTATGGTTACGGGCTCTTGCCCGACACCTTCGAAGCTTACAAACGACAGCGGCAGCGCTGGGCGTTCGGCGGCTTCCAGCTCTTGTGCAAGCACTGGCGCCACCTGCTGCCGTGGGCGGAAACCCTTTCGCGCGAGCAAAAACGCGAATACGGCCTCGGCTGGCTCAACTGGCTCGGCGCCGACAGCGTCGGCGTCATCGTCGCGCTACTCAATATCGTGTGGGTGCCGGTGGTCGCGTTCGCCAATATCGCGGTGCCGGACCGCATTCTCACCCTACCGATCCTTGCCGCTTTCATCGTCTCGATCGCGCATTTCGCGACGCTCTACCGCCTGCGCGTGCGCGTGCCGCTCGGTCAGATGCTCGGCGCGGTCTGCGCCGCCATGTCGATGCAGTGGACGGTGGCGCAAGCGGTCGGCACCGGTGTGTTGAAGGAGCGCTTGCCGTTCCTGCGCACGGCCAAGGGTGGCGCTACGCGCAAGGGCGACTTCCCGGCGTTCTGGGAGGCCGTCATCGCTGCGCTCCTGCTCGTCGGGTCGCTCACCCTCGTCGTCACCAACTATAAGCAGGTGCACGAGATCAATATCTTCGCGGCGGTGCTCTTGGTGCAGAGCCTACCGTTCATCGCCGCGGTGGCGATCGCGATCATGGAGGGAACGCGCTTTAACACCTTCGCCTACTGGCGCGGCATCGAGGTCCGGCTGCTCGAACTGCTGCCCCGATCCAAGGCGATCGCCGAAACGCCGAAGCTTCCCGCCGAGAAACGCGTCGAAGCTGCCCAGTAAAACGATTACGACCGCTCGTCCCCGCGTAGGCGGGGACCCAGCCTTGCGCTAATCGCTGGATTCCCGCTTTCGCGGGAATGAGCGGGAAATTGCCGCCGCGTCACCCCGCCAGCGCCGTTTCCGCGAGCCGCACCCAATACGACGCGCCGACCGGGATCGCCTCGTCGTTGAAATCGTAAGCCGGGTGGTGCAGCCCGGCGCTCTCGCCGTTGCCGAGATAAATGAAGGCGCCCGGTCGCTCCTGCAGCATGTAGGCGAAATCTTCCGCGCCCATCAGCGGCGCGCAATCGACGTTGACCTTATCCTTGCCGGCAATCTCGCCCGCAACAGCGGCGGCGAATGCCGTGCGGCGCTCCTCGTTCACCAGCACCGGATACCCGGTCGTATAGGTCAGTTCCGCCTTGGCGCCGTAGAGCCGCGCGGTGCCCTCGACTACTTCGCGCACCCGCTTTTGCAGAAGATCGCGAACCCCGGCAGAGAGGCTGCGTGCCGTTCCGCCCAATCGGACGCGCTGCGGGATGACATTCTCGGTCTGACCGCCCTGAAAGACGCAGATCGAGATGACGGCGGCCTGCAACGGATCGACATTGCGCGCCACGATCGACTGCAACTGATTGACGATCTGCGCGCCGACCAGGATCGTATCGACGCCGAGCTGCGGAAACGCCGCGTGTCCGCCAACGCCTTCGAGGTTGATGGCGATATTATCGGTGGACGCCATCATCGGCCCCGAGCGAATGGCGAATTCGCCGACCGGCAGTCCGGGAAAATTGTGCATGCCGAACACTTCCTGGATGCCGAAGCGGTCAAGCAGGCCGTCGCGGATCATCGCGCGGGCGCCGGCGCCACCCTCCTCCGCCGGCTGGAAGATCACGATCGCCGTGCCGGCGAAATTGCGCGTGTCCGCGAGATATTTGGCGGCGCCGAGGAGCATGGCGGTGTGGCCGTCATGGCCGCAGGCGTGCATCTTGCCCGGCACCGTCGATTTGTAGGCGAGATTGGTCGCCTCCTCAATCGGCAACGCATCCATATCCGCGCGCAGCCCGACCACCTTGCCGCCAGCTTTACGGCCGCGGATGACGCCGACGACGCCGGTTCGCCCAATGCCGGTGACGACTTCATCGCAGCCGAAGGTTTTCAGCTTGTCGGCGACGGACGCCGCCGTGCGATGCACGTCGTACTGGAGTTCCGGATGGGCGTGGATGTCCCGCCGCCAAGCGGTGATCTCGGCATGCAAATCGGCGACGCGATTGACGATCGGCATCGTATCAGTCCTCGTTCGGCACGCTCCCGGCCCCGCGACCGCGTAGTCTAGCAAAGGGCGGCCGTCGGCGCGACCGCCCGGCGGGGCGGGAGACTGGCCAATGCGGGCGCTTTTAAGTATTGAGGGCGCGCATGAGCGCGTAGCTCAGTCGGTAGAGCACGTGACTTTTAATCACGGGGTCGTGGGTTCGATCCCCACCGCGCTCACCATCGGATGTAGGCGACCAGTGCCGGAGCCGTCATGAGCGTCTTCAATGTGAATTATCTCTGCCGCGAGGTGCTGCGCGATCACGCCTTCCGCGCGGCCATGAAGGCCGATCCGGCCAAGGCCCTGGCGCCGCTCGATCTAACCGATGCGGAACGAAGCGCGCTCATCGCCGGCGATGTCGGCACGCTTTACCGCATGGGCGTCAACGGCTTCCTCATGGGCTATCTCGCCCGTTTCGAGTCCTGCGGGCTCAATCCCGAAATCTACAACCAGCGCATGCGCGCGGTGAAGGTCGACGAAGTCGGGGCGCCGGTCGCCTGACGCCATTCAGCATCCCGTCAACCTGAGGTGCGAGCGTAGCGAGCCTCGAAGGCGACGGGCCCCGCGCTCGGGCCACATCCTTCGAGGGCCGCTGCGCGGCCACCTCAGGATGACGAGTCATAGTTTCAAATAATTCTTCTTATACCAATCGACGATCTCGCCGCCGGTCGTGACCCACACGTCCTGACGCGAGGTGATGTGAGCGAGCGCCTTGGCGAAATATTTGCTGCGGTGCGGGTAGCCGACCAGGAACGGATGCAGGCAGATCGACATCACCCGGCCGGTCTTGGCGCCCTCCTCGTAGAGTACGTCGAACTGATCGCAGATCATTTGCCCGAAGCCCTCCGGGCTCTGTTTCAGGTCGAGCAGCGCCGGGATGTCGTTGATCTCGGTCGAATAGGGCATCGCGATCATCGATCCCTTCTTCACCCGCATCGGATAGGGCTGATCGTCGTTGACCCAGTTGCCGACATAGTCGATGCCGTTTTCGGCCAAAATGTCGAGGGTGCGCACGGTCTCGCTCAACGCCGGGCTGAGCCAGCCGCGCGGCGCCTTGCCGACGCTCTTGGCGATGGTGCCGACCACTTCCTTGATGAGCGCGCGTTCCTCCGCCTCGGATTGACGGCTGATCAGCGTCGAGTTGTTGGTGCCGTGCCCCATCCATTCCCAGCCGAGTTTCTTTCCTTCTTCGATGATCCGCGGGTAATGCGTGCATACGTCGGAGTTGAGCGCGACGGTGCCCTTCACGCCGAATTTCTCCATCACCTCCATCATCCGCCAAATGCCGACGCGCACGCCGTAGTCGCGCCACGAATAATTGAGGACGTCCGGACTGACCGGCAGGTCGGTCAGCCGCGTCGAGGGCCGGTCGAACAGAAAATGCTCGATGTTCGGAATCACCCACACGGCGACGCGGGCGCCGTTCGGCCAGGACAGGCGCGGCCGGTCGACGATCGCCGAATATTCGAAGCGACCATGCTCCGTCGGTATGGCCGGTTGCGGCGGCACGTTCGCTCGCGCGCCGCGACGCGCAACCGCGTCACGGGGTTTGGCTGCACGTTTGCTGACGGGCTTGCGCGGCACGGGTTCCTCCCGAAGTGTCAAGCGGTGTTATGATCTAGCGGCAACGCGCCGCTTTGGACTAATGTTGCACAACAGCCGCGTAGAAGTGAATGCAGAGCCAGAGTTGGGAGATTACGAGATGGCCAGTATCGTCGCCGGGTTCGGCGTGCCGCACACGCCGGTCTTTCCGTTCTTCGTCAAGCGCGACGGACCCAATAGCGAAACCGCCAAGCTGTTCGCGGCGCAAAAGGACCAGCTCGCCGCGGCGCGGCCGGACGTCATCGTGATGTTCGACACCGATCATCTCAACACCTTCTTCCTGGATAATCTGCCGATTTTCGCCGTCGGCGTGGACAAATTGTTCAGCGGCCCGATCGACGAACCGCGCGAGATGCCTGTGTACAAAATCCCCTCTTCGGTCGAGCTTGCGGCGCACATCCACAACGTCGCCGTCGAAGCGGGCTTCGATGCGGCGCTCACTCAGCATTACGCGGTCGATCATTCGATCGCCGTGCCGCTGCACTTCCTCACCCCGGATATGCAGGTGCCAGTCATCCCCTTCTTCATCAGCGGCCACGTGCCGCCGCTGCCATCGGCGCAACGCTGTTACGCGCTGGGGCAAACGGTGGCGCGCGCCATCGCGTCATGGCCGGCGCTGCTGCGCGTCGTGGTCATGGGCAGCGGCAGCTTCTCCCTTGAAGTCGCCGGACCGCGCATGGCGCCCGGCCGCACCGACGGCGTGCCCGATCCCGATTGGGCGCTCCGAGTCATCAAATATCTCGAAGAGCAGCAGATCGATAAGCTCATCGGCGAAGCGACCCCGCACCAGCTTTTCAAGGCCGGCAATGTCGGCGGCGAATTGCTCAACTGGATCGCGATGCTCGGCGCCATCGGCCCGCGCAAGCCGAATTACATCGCGCCGCAAATGCAGAACGGGCACGCTTACGGCGTATGGCGCTGGAATTAAGTAGGGCTTTGGCCCATAGCGCCTGCGACCGGCGGGCGATTGCCTTTTAGGTGGGCAAAGGCCATCATCGCCACGAGCGGGCGGCCGCGCCAAGCGGTCTTTTTTCGCTCCGATAAACACGATCAATAGGGAGGAATACAAACATGGGATCGCGCACAATCGCCTTTTGCGCGGGGCTCACCGCGGCTGTCGCATTGGCCGCGCCCCACGCCTCGGCGCAGCAAGGAAAGCGAGTCGCCTTTCTCGATGGGCCAATCGCCGACAAATATGTCGGCGGCCTGACCCGCAGCTTCACTGATACGGCCAAGGCCGCGGGCCTCGACGTCGCGGTGGTGCAAAGCCCCTTTGACCCGGCGCTACAGGCCCAGCAGCTCGACGACGCGATCGCCAAGAAGGTCGACGCCATCGTCATGATGATTATGAGCCAGAAGGCGCTCCTTCCGGCGCTGACCCGCGCCAAGGAAGCGCATATTCCGGTCGTGCTCATCAACACGCCGATCCCTGAGACCGACCTGTTCACCGCCTTCGTCGGCGAGGACAGCAACCTCATGGGGGGAACCGCCGCCAAGGCCATGGCCGAAGGCCTCAAGGGCCGCGCTTCGGCCAAAGTCGCCATCATTGCCGGCAGCATGGATGAAGGCATCGCGCCGGCACGCGTCGCCGCGTTCAAGAACGAGATGGCCAATCATCCGGGCATCACCGTCGTCGCGGTCGAAGAGACGCATTGGGCGCCGCCGCAGGCGGAAAAAGCCGCCGGCCAGTTGCTCGCGCGCTTCTCCGGCGAAGGCGGGCTCGACGGCATCTACGCGATGAACGACCCGTTGGCCAACGGCGCGGTCCAGGGCGCGCAGTCGGCGGGCGTGAAGCTCGGCACCGGCAAGGGCGAATTGGTGATCGTCGGCGGCAATTGCCTGGCGATGGGCGTCGCCGACATCGAGCAAGGCACGATGTATGCGACGCTGTACCACACGCCGATCAACATGGGGAACGACACTGCCAATACGGTGGTAAAGATCCTGAAAGGCGAGTCCGTGCCGAAGAAGCAGTCGAGGACGCCTGAGATCATTACCAAGGCCAACGTCGACAAGTACAAGACCGAGTGCACGTTCTAAGTTTGACGTGATGCGGAAGCGGTGCGGCGCCCGGCGCCGCGCCGCTTTTGTTTGCGCGGCGATCTATTCCGCTGGCGAAGGTTGCCGCGGCGTTACCGGTTCGTCGCGCCGCAACAGCAAGTCCGCCCAGTAGCGGCGGATGGCGAACAGCCGCCGGTCCAGATCGACCGCGTCGGCAATCGCAACCAGGAAGAGGACACCGCCGGTGACGACATCCTGCACGGCAGGCGGCGTGCCGACGGCGTTAAGGCCGGCGCTCAGCAGACAAAGAACCAGCACGCCGCCGACAATGCCGATCGGTGTGCCCTTGCCCCCCGTGAGCGAGACGCCGCCGATGATCGCGGCCGCGATGGCCGGCACCAACGCGTCGGTCAGCGCAACGCCGCCCGCGGCGGCGAGGCTGTAGCTTAACAGCGCGCCGCCAAGCGCGGCCAGCATGCCCGAGCAGGCGAACACGCCGGCGACGATCGCAGACGTCCGCACACCCGCCACCATGGCGGCGCGGTTGTCGCTGCCGGTGGCATAGACGTCGCGGCCGACCCGCGTGCGGGCCATGAAAAACGCGGCGATGAGGAAAGCGGCGAGCGCAATCAGGCTGCGCAGCGAAAAGATGTGCAGCAGCGGATAATTGACCGCGAGCGCGACATCCATGCGCGGATAGCTGATCGACAAATTGCCGGTCACCACATAAGCAAGCCCGCCGAGCGTGAGCAAACCGCCGAGCGTCACGCCGATCGAGCCCAGCCGCAGCCAGACCATGATCGCGCCCTGCAATAATCCCCAAACGAGCCCGAACAGCACCGCCAGCGCCACGCCGAGCTCCGGATGGCGCGCGCCGGTGAGCACCGCGATACAGCCCGAGAGGCTCAGCATGCCGCCGACGGAGAGATCGATCTCGCGGATGATCATCGACAAACCAAGCCCGAGCGCGATCGGCCCGATGGTGGCGAATTGCTGCAGCACGCTGAACGCGGTCGAGACGGTGAAGAACTGGCCGCGGCCGCGGTCGATGATCAACAGCACCAGTGTGATCACCAACAGCAGCACATACGGGCGCACGGAGCGGTTGGTCAGGAGCGAACGCATCTTGGCTCAGTCGGTGTCGGCAAGCGTTTGCAGCATGATGACGAACAGCACGATCACGCCGATCGCCAGATATTGGATCTGCGTCGAGAAGCCGTGCAGCAACAGCAGCACTTCGCAGACCGCGATGATGAACGCGCCGATCAGGCTGCGGATCGCGGAACCCTCGCCGCCCGAGATCGCGGTGCCCCCGACCAGCACGGCGCTGATTGCGCTGTAGTCGTAGCCCAGCCCGAGCTCGAGATCGCCGCTCGAATAGCGCGCCGCCATCAAGATACCGGCGAGCGCGGTGCACAGGCCCGCGGCGATGTAGGCGCCGAGCACGATGCGCGGCGGATCGAGGCCGGCGGCAAGCGCCGCGCGCCAGTTGCTGCCGACCATGTAAAGCTGGCGCCCGAAGCGGGTGAAGGAAAGCACGATTTGGGCGGCGACCAGGGTGAGGATAAAGGCGGCGAGCGGCATGGGGACGCCGAGGATGTGTCCCTTCAGTGCCGCCGCGGCTTCGCCTTCCGGATAGATGCCCTGCCCTTGCGTGATCAACGTCGCGCCGCCGTTGATCAGTGCCAGCGCCGCCATGCTGACAATGATCGGGTTGGCGCGGAAATAGCCGATCACCACACCCTGGATGCCGGTGATCGCGGCGCCGAACGCGAACGTAATGAGCAGTGCCGGGATCAATCCCAGCGGCAGCACGGCCATGAACACCATCCCGCTGGTGGAGAGCGTGACGCCGAGCGCGAACGACATGATGTTGCCGCTCAGCGTGA
>Ga0302326_10030601_pt1 | contig 10770 bp, 8 predicted proteins | sample Palsa_T0_3_FD_202264 | JGI IMG/M metagenome (GOLD analysis project Ga0302326, IMG submission 202264) | Peat permafrost microbial communities from Stordalen Mire near Abisko, Sweden - Palsa_T0_3 | ecosystem: Environmental > Terrestrial > Soil > Palsa > Peat permafrost | place: Sweden: Abisko...
GAACCTGGCGGCGACCCCATCGGCGCGCGCACTGGCGCGGTTGAGGAAGCTGCCCTTGGCTCCCTTGTTGCTGCAGGCCAGCTACACCGACCGCGTCATCAAGGGACTCTCGGCAGGTGATGCGTGGGGCGCGCTTACCGGCTTAACGGGCGCGTTTGCCGGCGCTTTGCAAGCCAGTGGGATTTAAGGCAGGGTAACCCAATGAACCCAATGGGCATTTTTGGCGGCACCTTCGACCCGATTCACTATGCGCACTTGCGAACCGCATTCGAACTGCAACAGGCCCTGCGCCTCAAGGAAATCCGCTTTCTCCCCGCGGGCAATCCGCCGCACCGCGATCAACCCATTGCCGACGCCCGGTTGCGTCTGGAAATGGTGCAATTGGCCACCGCAGGGCAGCCGGGGTTCATCGTCGATGATCGCGAGGTGCGCAAAGCTGGGCCTTCCTATTCGGTGGAAACTTTGGCCGAATTGCGGCACGAGTATCCAGACCGCAGCCTCTGCCTGATCGTCGGCATGGATGCATTCCTAAGCCTGCCGAAGTGGCATCAGTGGCAGGAACTGCTGCAACTGGCTCATTTGGTGGTAGCCCATCGTCCGGGATGGCGCGCGCCGGGCATGGGACCGCTGGGGGAACTGCTGGTGGATCGAGGCACAGGCCGTATCAACGATTTGCATGAGACGCGGGCGGGCTGCATCTTCATCCACGCCGTGACTCAGCTGGAGATTTCCTCGACCGAGGTCAGGCAGCTCATCGGAATGGGTCGCGATCCGCGCTTCCTCATGCCCGATCCAGTGCGTAAACTGATCTTAGACACCCATTGTTATTCCAGGAACCGGACCACGTAGTGCCAGTAAAGCAAAAGACTTCGACCCGCAAGATTCGAGACGGCAAAAAAGCCGTCGCCCCTCTCAAAACGGCGCGCACGCCAAAAGCACCTTCCCTCAAAACCGTGGTACTCGCCGCCCTCGACGACATGAAGGCTCTGGAAGTGAAGTTTCTGGACGTTCGAGGCCTGACCGATATCGCCGATTTCATGGTGATCGCGAGCGGTACGTCCGATCGTCATGTACGGTCGGTTGCGCAGCGCGTGGTCGAAAAGGCCAAGGAAGCGGGTTTTCGGCCGCACGGCGTCGAGGGTCAGCAGGACGGCGATTGGGTTCTCATCGACTTGAATGAAATGATCATCCACGTCATGTTGCCGCGCGTTCGCGAGTTCTATGGGCTGGAGAAGTTGTGGGACATGACCGTCACGAAGCGCGCCGCGCGCGCCTGATCCCGTCATGAAATGCCGGTTGATCGCTGCCGGTACCCGTCTCCCTGACTGGGTCAACAGTGGATTTCTCGAATATCAGCGGCGGTTGCGCCCCCCGCTGGCGCTGGAGCTCCACGAAATTTCGGTCGCAAAGCGCAGCGCGGGCGAGAACCCGCAGCGCGCCATCCAGCGCGAAGGCGGGGACATGTTGGCGGTCATCGGCCGGGATGACTATGTGGTTGCCCTGCAGATCGCCGGCAAAGCCATGAGCACCGAGCAGTTGAGCGCATGGTTGGCCGAGCGATTGCGAGAGGCGCGGCCGCTGGCGCTGCTCATCGGTGGTCCCGACGGGCTCGCGCCGGCGGTCCTCGAAAGGGCTGATCAAAGCTGGTCGCTGTCGCCCTTGACGCTGCCGCACGCGCTGGTGAGAGTCGTGGTTGCGGAGCAAATTTACCGCGCCATGAGCCTAGCGGCCGGTCATCCCTACCACCGCGCGTGAAAGCCGAAAGATTCATCTACCTAGCATCAGGCTCGCCTCGCCGGCGCGAATTGCTGCAGCAAATCGGCGTGTCTTTTCGGGTAATCGACGCCAATTTGGACGAAACTGCGATTCAGGGCGAGTCCCCGTTGGCTTATGTTTCGAGACTGGCGCAGGCCAAGGCTATGGCGGGATGGGAACGCAGCCGCGATTCGGGCGGCGCTCCGGTCCTCGCGGCCGACACCGCTGTGGTGCTCGACGGGAGAATTCTAGGAAAACCTGCGGGAATGAACGATGCAATCGCCATGCTGCTTCAGCTATCCGGCCGCGCCCACGAGGTACTAACCGCCGTCGCAATGCGCACCGCCGCGGGAATCGAAGTCAAAGTCAGCCATAGCATGGTCACGTTTCGACCCATCGACTCCAGCGAAGCCAGCGCCTACTGGGAAACGGGAGAACCAACCGACAAAGCCGGCGCCTACGCCATCCAAGGATATGCAGCCATCTTTATCAGTGATCTCAAGGGCAGCTATTCCGGGGTGATGGGATTGCCGCTATTCGAAACCGCGGCGCTGCTCAAGGCCGCCGGCGTCGTGTGTTGGCAACGATGAGCACCGATATTCTCATCAATGCCAGCACGCACGAGGCCCGCGCGGCGGTGGTGGAAAATGGCGTTTTGCAGGAAGTATTCTTGGAGCGCGCCAGCCGGCGCGGATTGATCAGCAACATTTACAAGGGCCGCGTCTCGCGGGTTCTGCCCGGGATGCAAGCGGCATTCATCGACATCGGCATGGAACGCACGGCTTTCCTGCATGCATCCGACATATTCGACCCGCGTCACGCGGATACCGGCATCGAGCCGCCGCATACTGAAAACATCCGTACGCTGGTCGCCGAAGGCAACGAAATCCTGGTCCAGGTCGTGAAGGACCCGCTCGGCACCAAGGGCGCCCGCTTAACCACCTACATCACCTTGCCCTCCAGGTATCTCGTGTACATGCCCAAGGGCCGCGGCGTGGGTGTCTCGGCGCGCATCGAGAAAGAAGCCGAACGCGAGCGACTGCGGGCTGCCGTCGAAGCCGGCGCCCTGCCGCAGGAGAACGCGGGGTTCATAGTGCGCACTGCCGCCGAGGACTCGGCGGCGGAAGCCTTGCGCGCCGACATGATTTATTTGCGCAAGCTGTGGGAGTTCGTGCGCCAAAAGGGCTTGCGTACCCAGCCGGGTAATCTGGTGCATGCGGATCTGCCGCTGCATCTGCGCGTGCTGCGCGACTTGATGCACCCGGATGTCGACAAGGTGCTCATCGATCAGCCCGGCGCACATCGCGAGATGCAGGAATTTGCCGCGACGTTCATGCCGGAGGCACTGCCGCGCATTGATTTCTATTCCGAGCCGCGCCCGCTGTTCGAGCTGCATCACGTCGAAGAGGAAATCCAAAAGGCGCTGGAGCGAAAAGTAACGCTGAAGTCGGGCGGGCATTTGATCATCGATCAAACCGAGGCGATGACCACCATCGATGTGAACACCGGCGCCTTCGTGGGCCACCGGAATCTCGAGGAAACCATCTTTCGAACCAATCTCGAGGCGGCGGTCACCATCGCGCGGCAACTGCGCCTGCGCAATCTGGGCGGCATCATCATCATTGATTTCATCGATATGGAGGAGCCTGAACACCGCCGTCAAGTCATCCAAGCGTTGGAACGTGCGTTGAATGAGGATCACGTCAAGACCAATATTTCCTCGGTGTCACCGTTGGGATTGGTCGAGATGACGCGCAAACGCACGCGGGAGAGCTTGGAACATCTGTTGTGCCACTCTTGTCCGACTTGCGAGGGCAGAGGATTCGTCAAAACGGTGGAAACGGTTTGTTATGAGATTTTTCGCGAGATCGTCCGGCAGGCGCGCCAGTTCGAGTGCCAACAATTGATGGTATTGGCGCATCAAGACGTCATCGAGCGTCTTCTCGACGAAGAATCCTCGGCGTTGGGCGAGCTCGAATTGGTCACGGGCAAACCCATCCGTCTGCAGACCGAGGCGCTCTACACCGTGGCACAGTACGACGTCGTCCTGATGTAAATGACCATCCGCAAGCTCGGCAAAGTCTTGGCGTTCGTTTTCGGGGGATTCCTGCTCCTGGTGCTGCTCGCCATGCTGGCAGTCAAGATCGCACTCGATCGCGCGCCCCATTACCAGGCGGAAATCAAAGAATGGGTGCATGCGCAAACCGGATTCCACATTGCCTTCGAGCACGTCTCGCCGGCCTTTCGTTGGTATGGTCCGGAGCTGTACTTCCAGCGGCTGGAGCTGCGCTCGAAGGACGATCAGCGCGTGCTCGCGCGCGCCGCCGGCGGCCGGGTCGCCATGGATATCTGGCAGCTGATCAGCAGCGGCAAATTGCTGGCGGGGCGCGTGGAAGTGGAATCGCCGAACATCTCGGTGGTGCGCTTAGGGTCGACCCGCTTTGCGGTTGCCTCGGAAATTGAACTGGGAGGCGAGGACTCTTCAGCGGGCTCGCTCCGCTTGAGCGACCTGCCTGCCGGGAGGCTGGTCATCCGGCATGCGGTGCTCAGCATGGAAAATTGGAACACTGAGCTGCCGCAGCTCACCTTGCAGGACGTCGATATCGACATGCGGCGCAACGCGCACGAGCTGGCGCTCGCCTTCAGCGCGCAGCTGCCGCCCGCGCTCGGCGGCACGGTGAGCTTCGAGGGGCATGCGCGCGGCAGCGGCGATGTGCAGAATCTGGCATGGGATGCATTGGCGAAAGTGCGCGCCATCTCGTTTTCTGGATGGCGCAAGTTTGTGCCCGAAACCTTGAGCAACTTGGACTCCGGCACCGGCGCCTTCGAAATTGCCGCGCTCGGCAAGGGCGCGACGCTTTCACGCGCCGACGTCGATTTCGGCGCAACGAATGTCGTGCTGCTGCTGCCCGAAGGACCGGTTGCGAAGTTCGATCAAATGAGCGGTGCCATCAGCTTGACCCACGCCGGCGATCAATGGGCCTTGAGCGGCCAGCGCGTGCGGGTGGGGCGCGGCGAGCCGGAATCGGCATTTGATGTCGGCTGGCAGGAAACGCCGGCGGGCCTCAAGAGCGTGCACGTCCGCGCCAACTATCTGCGCGCGGAATCATTGCTGCCGCTCACCGGACTTCTGCCGCAAAAGGACCTACGCAACCGCCTGCGCGAAATTGCGCCGAGCGGGGAATGGACAGATGTGTCGATCGCCCTCGAGCGCACGCAGCCCGACGCGCCGTGGCGAATGCAGGTGCAGGCCAAGTTTCAGCATGCAGGGCTTGCCTCGGTAAATGGCGTGCCGGGAGTGCGCGGCATCGCAGGTTCGATCGCCGGCAACGAGCGCGGCGGACAAGTCGTTATCGATACCAATGTCGGCGTATTTCACTGGCCGACGCAATTTCCGCGTTCCGTGGAACTGGAGCGACTCAAGGCAAACATATACTGGAAGCGAACCTCTGAAGAGCTGCTCATCGCCTCGCCCGACTGGGAGATCAAGACTCACGATGGCGATATTCACGGACAAGTGGCATGGCACCAGCCCGCCGATGATTCTTCGCCTGTGCTGACCTTGGTCGGCGGCATTCAAAACGGCAACGCGGCCAATGCACGATACTATCTACCGAACGGTCTGGTCGGCGCCGGAGCGCTCGCGTGGCTCAATCAAGCGTTCATGGCCGGGCATTTGCGGGCGTCCCTGTTATTTCAGGGTCCGGTGCGGAAGTTTCCGTTTCGCGATGGGGGCGGCATATTTTTAGCCCGCTGTACGATCGACGGCATGACCTTGAATTACAGCGAGGGATGGGCGCCGGCGGAAAATCTCGCCGTGGTCGCCGAGTTTCGCAATCAAGGCATGAGCGCGCGCTTAGTGAGCGCGCACATGGGTGATCTGCTGCTGGAATCGGGCGAAGCGCACTTCCCGGACTTCGATAGCGGCGAACTCAAGATTCACGCGAATGCGCGCGGCGATGCGGCGAGTGCGCTCAGCTTTTTGCGTGCCTCACCGCTCGATGCGATCGCTGAGCATGTCTTCTCGAGCATCGATGCCAGCGGGCCGCTTGCGGCCTCCGTGGATCTATTCTTGCCCTTCAAGGACTTCGAGCATCGACAGGTGCTGGTCCATGGACGCTTGGACGGCGCCAGCGTCAACAGGTCAGGCTCGCCGACGACGGCCACCAATGTCGTAGGGGAGTTCGATATCGACGGCGGCCAGGTCGCCCGGGCGGATATTCATGGACAGCTGTTGGGCGGCGCTTTCCAAATGCAGGCACGCGCGCCGCGCAACAAGCCAGTCACGCGTACGCAGCTTGAATTTCGCGGCACCGTGACGGCGGATGCTTTGCGCGCGGCGCTTGGAGTGCCTGACTCCATGTCCATCAGCGGCCAAACGGATTGGCGCGGCGTGCTTAGAGTTACACCCGAACCGGCGCGCGAGCGTTCCTTGCGCATCAGCAGCACGCTGGTGGGATTCGACATGAAGCTGCCGGCACCGCTGGACAAGAACGCCTCCACGCCGCTGCCTTCTTGGCTCGAGATCCAATGGCCGCAATCAGGGGCTCCGCAGGGAAGCTTCGCACTCGGCTCTTTGGTCAGCAGCTCTTATGCGTTGGAGCCCGATTCCGCTGCCGGCATGCGCCTCGCGCACGCCTCGATGAGTTTCGGCGGCAACGAATCCGGCGGCGGCGATGCGCAGATCTTAAACATCGGCGGCTCCGTGCAGCGCCTGGACTTGGGCGGCTGGTTGCGCTTGAGCGCGCAGTCGAAGGATGCCAAGCCGTTGTCGTACTACATGCGCAACGCCAAGCTCAATGTGGCCGAATTGGATTACTCGGGCCTGGCGTTTCGCGATGTATCGCTCGAGCTCTTGATCAGCGAACGCAGCTGGCGCATCAATGCGGGCGGTCCGAACGTGAGCGGTGCGATCACGATTCCGAGTGGAGAAGGTTCTACTGAGCCTTGGAGCATGCAGTTCGACCGATTGCAATTCGACGTGGCGGACGCCGACGTCACGGACGCCGCGGAGCCTGCTCCGGCCGGCGGCAGTGCCAACATACCTGCTGACGCTGATCCGCGTGGCATGCCGGCCATTTATTTCCATGCCAAGCAACTGATCTGGGGTGAACGGCAATTCGGCGATGTGACCGCGACGCTTGCGAAAGAGGAAGAGGGCGTCGCCCTCAAATCCTTGAGCGTGACGGCACCCACTTTCAGCGTAAGCGCCCAGGGTGAATGGCGCGCCAAGGAGGAGGGCGTCAGCCGTATAAAGGGTACTTTGACCAGTACCGACGTGCAGGGCACCCTGAAGGATTTGGGCTACGCCGACGTGATTCAGGCCAGAAGCGGTAAGATGGAATTTGACCTAACTTGGCAGGGCGCGCCGACGACCGCTGCTCTCGCCCAAACCGTCGGCCATGTCCAGCTGTCGCTGGAGAAGGGCCAAATCCTCGGCCTCAAGCCCGGCGCCGGCCGGGTGCTGGGATTCACGAGTATCGCGGCGCTGCCGCGCCGCCTGGCGCTCGATTTCAGCGACCTGACCGACAAGGGCCTGGCATTTGACAGCGTTCACGGCGATTTCGAATTGCGCGACGGCAATGCCTTCACCGAAAACGTGCTGCTGAAGGGGCCGGCGGCCGAAATTGGACTAATTGGCCGGGTTGGCTTGAAAAACAAGGATTACGACCAAACTGCGGTAGTGACGGGCAACGTTGGCAATTCGCTGTCCATACCAGTCGCGAGCACGCTGGTATGCGGGCCTGTATGCGGCGCGGCCGCGCTCCTATTCACGCAGGTGTTCAAACAGCCGCTGAAAGGCCTGGCGCGAGGGTATTATCGCATTACCGGCAGTTGGGATAATCCAACGGTCGAACGCATCAAGAGCGCAGACGCGGCCGCCGCGACTGCCGAGGTACCGAAATAGATGGGCAAAGTCGCCGCAATTCAAATGACCTCCAGCCACATCGTGGCTGACAATCTCGCCGCCGCCGGGGCCCTGCTGCGCGAGGCCAAGGAAGCGGGAGCGTTGATCGCCTGTTTGCCGGAGAACTTTTCCTTCATCGGCCTCAAGGACGCGGACAAGCTGCAGGTCGCCGAAGCGGATGGCAACGGTACGGTGCAAGCCTTCTTGAGAGATACCGCGAAGCAACTGAACATGTGGATCCTGGGCGGCACAATCGTGATCCGGACCCGTGACGCTAAGCGCGTGGCGAACGCCTCGCTGTTGATCGATGCGGCCGGAAAGCAGGTGGCGCGCTATGACAAGATCCACTTGTTCGATGTCACCATCCCGGGCCGCAATGAGCAGTATCGAGAATCCACACATGTGCTTCCCGGCCGCGAACCGGTGATTGCGGACACGCCGGTCGGCAAGCTCGGAATGTCGGTGTGTTATGACATGCGCTTTCCCGAACTCTACCGCGAGTTGGTATGGCAGGGCGCGGAATGGTTGGCCATGCCCGCGGCGTTCACCGTGCCGACCGGACGCGCGCACTGGGAGACCTTGCTGCGCGCGCGGGCCATCGAAAATTTGTGCTACGTCGTTGCGCCCGCTCAGGCCGGGCTGCATACCAGCGGCCGCGAGACCTACGGCGATTCGCTGATCGTGGACTATTGGGGTCAGGTGTTGTCTCGCTTGGCAACCGGTAGCGGCGTGATCACCGCGGACATCGATCTCGCCAGCCAGGCGGAATCGCGGGCGCGTTTCCCTGCTTTGGACAATCGCCAGCTCGGAGTGGCGGGCGCGGCGGTCCTGACATGAACGCACGCAGCGCAGACTTGATCCAGCCGAGCTTTGCGGTGGCCGAGAAAATGATCTTGGCGCCCTCCGGGCTCGATGAGCGGCGCCTCAGCCAAGTACTCGACACCGTTATGAGCCGCGGCGTGGATTACGCGGACCTGTACTTTGCCCTGTCGCGCGAGGAGTCCTGGTCGCTCGAAGACGGCATCGTCAAGGAAGGCGCCCACAGCATCGAACAAGGCGTCGGCGTGCGCGCCATCAGCGGTGAGAAGACCGGCTTTGCGTACACCGATGAGGTGTTGTTGCCGGCGTTGCTCGAGGCTTCTGACGCGGCGCGCGCGATTGCGCGCAGCGGCGGCAAGAATGGCGTGAAAGCCTGGCAGCGGCCCTTGACGCATCGTCTCTATCTTCCGATCGATCCGCTCGATGCGATTAAAGACGAGGACAAGGTGGCGTGGTTGATGCGCGTCGACGCGGATACCCGCCGCCTCGATCCTCGCGTCAAGCAGGTGATGGCTTCTCTGGCCGCGGTGCATGAGATCGTGCTGATCGCCTCGAGCGACGGCACGCTGACAGCGGATGTGCGTCCTCTGGTGCGCCTCAACGTATCGGTCATCGTGGAACAGAATGGCCGGCGCGAACAGGGCTACAGCGGCGGCGGCGGCCGCTTTGGATTCGATGACCTGCTGCAGGGCAATGGCCCATTTGAACATGGGCGCGAAGCCGTGCGCCAAGCACTGGTCAATCTAGAGGCCGTGGCCGCTCCCGCGGGTTCCATGACGGTCGTCCTGGGTCCGGGCTGGCCGGGTATTTTGCTGCACGAGGCGATTGGGCACGGATTGGAGGGTGATTTCAACCGCAAGGGCACCTCGGCGTTCTCGAATCGAATCGGCCAGAAGGTCGGCGCCGACGATGTCACGGTGGTCGATGACGGCACGCTCGATCGCCGGCGCGGGTCTTTGAACGTCGACGACGAAGGCACGCCGACGCAATGCACGACGCTCATCGAGAACGGCATCTTGCGGGGCTACATTCAAGACAAGATGAACGCCAAGCTCATGGGCATGGCGCCCACCGGTAACGGCCGGCGCGAGTCCTTCGCACACATGACCTTGCCGCGCATGACCAATACCTACATGCGGGCCGGTTCGCGCGCGCCCGAAGAGATCATCGCATCAGTGGACAAGGGCCTGTACGCGGTGAATTTCGGCGGCGGCCAGGTCGATATTACCTCGGGCAAGTTTGTGTTTTCCGCGAGCGAGGCGTACTTGATCGAGAACGGTAAGGTCGGAGCGCCGGTCAAAGGCGCAACCCTGATCGGCAACGGACCCGATGTGCTGACGCGAGTCAGTATGGTGGGCAATGATCTGAAGCTCGACGGCGGCGTCGGCACTTGCGGCAAGGAAGGTCAGTCGATCCCCGTCGGAGTCGGCCAACCCACATTGCGCATCGATGCACTCACGGTTGGCGGCACGGGTTAGCGCTTCGGCCTGTGATTTCGATTGGTGTAGTGCTCGCCTGGAAGGCTAGGAAGACTCAAGGCACGAAAGCAACAGTGCCTTGACTCTTCCTAGCCCCCCTGACGAGAACTCTAGCCGATCAGTATCACATGCCGACGCTACGAGTTGACCGATGGTGGCCATTCGAAACTCGTCTTTGAGCACCGTGAGTTTTAGCGGGCCGAATGAAATGCTAGGCCAGCCGAACCACTCAAACTCACAGCGCCAAAGCGCTAGGACTGAATGACCGAACCGAGTTTCTCGGGCCCATCCCCGAGGAGTTGACGAATCCGGCGATTCATCGGTTCGGAATAGAAGCGCGCGATCAACTCACCCAATAAGCCGGAGATGAGAATGACACTGACGAACAAGACTGGTACGGCACCAAGTGAGAGCCCGGCTGATTTGAACAGCCCAAACAGTGCGAACACCACGAACATGTGAGTCAGGTAGACTTCGTAGCTGCGCCGACCCAGTGCTATCAGCGGCAGGATGACACGCGGACTCTTCCACCGGATCTCTGCAGCCGCAGCAATGACCATACAACTTCCGATTGCCAAAAGCGTCATGTCGAGGCCACTCCGCTCGAGACCCCATGCCTCCGCCTGGTTCGAGAGGCCCAAGATGAAGAGAACCAGCACCGTCCCCAGACCACCCAGCACCCAGACAGCTCTGTGGGCAATCGTAGTCCGCGAGCAGGCAATAGCGGTCAGGCAGCCGAGAGCGATAGCATCCATGCCACCCAGGTAGGAATATTCCTTCCAGACTTCGTTTCCATAGCTAATCGCGGTG
>Ga0302326_10030603_pt1 | contig 10769 bp, 8 predicted proteins | sample Palsa_T0_3_FD_202264 | JGI IMG/M metagenome (GOLD analysis project Ga0302326, IMG submission 202264) | Peat permafrost microbial communities from Stordalen Mire near Abisko, Sweden - Palsa_T0_3 | ecosystem: Environmental > Terrestrial > Soil > Palsa > Peat permafrost | place: Sweden: Abisko...
CCGATCGCTTCGCCGCATTCGCCACAGCCCGCGACGCCACTCTCGCCGCCATGGCGCAAACCAAAAAGTATATCGACGAGCACGCAGCGTCCTGGCCCGAGAACTACGCCATGGGCCGCGCCGCTTACGACGCGCTGCTGCGCGACGAGGAACTGCTCCCCTTCACTTCCAGCGACATCGAGCGCATGGGCCGCGAAGAGCTGGCCCACGGCTGGGCCGTTCAAACCTGGGTCGAGGCGCTGGCGACCGAGCGCGGCACGCCCATCGGCCCCGATACCGGCGGCGGCCTTGCCCCCGGCGGCTCCGCCCTCATCGATTATTACCGCGCCCGCATCGCGCAACTGCGCAGGTTCGTCGCCGACAACCACGTTGTCGACGTGCCCGACGGGCTGGGTCGGATCGATGTCATCGAAACGCCAAAATTTCTCCAACCGGTGTCGCCCGGCGCGTCGATGAATGCGCCCCTCCTGCTCAGCAAAGCCACCACCGGCTTCTACTTCATCACGCCCCCCACATCGCTTGCCGACGCGGCCAAGAACCTCGACGCCAACCAGGACTTCGACCGCGATCGCATTCTTTCGACTGGCGCTCACGAAGCCATGCCGGGCCACTTCCTGCAATTGTCCATCGCCCGCCGCCATCCTGACTTCGTCCGCAAAATCCAGAGCAGCGGCGAATTCGAAGAAGGCTGGGCTTTCTACGGCGAAGAAATGTTCGTCAACCTCGGCCTCTTCGGCGACGATCTCGACGGCCGCTACTACACCGCGCAGTGGGAACGCGTCCGGGGCGCCCGCGCCGTCGTCGATCCCGAACTGGCCAGCGGCGCGTGGACCGTCGATCAGGCGGTCGAGTTCTTCGCCCACGAAACCGGCTTCACGCACGACCAGGCCAAGGCCGCCGTCTCCGGAATCGCCCTCGGCCCCGGCTACGTCATCGCCTACACCTCCGGCCGCGCCCAACTCGAAACGATTCTCGCCGAGTACCGCGCCAAAGCCGGCGCCAACGCATCCCTCCGCGACTTCCACGACCGCCTCTTGTGCTACGGCTCAACCCCCTTCTCCATAGTCGGCCCCGAGCTCCTCGCCGACCTCAACAAACCCCTGGCCCAAGTCCGCGCCAGCGCCGGCTTCTAAGGCGCGGGCGCCCAGGGCGGACCATTAAGGCTTGGCGCCCTATGTCTCGTCCGGCGCGGCTGGGCGCCCCAACCTTGATTTGTGCCTCATCCTACGCGCATTTCGCGAAGGGTGGCATCCAATCCGCCTCAGCGCCCGGCATCACATCAACCGCAGCGCATCCACATCCACCACCAGGTTGCGCCGCGGCACTCCAGCATCGTCGGCATGAGCCAGCATCGCGCGCAGCGCAGCATTAAGCGCCTTCCGCGAAGCAGCCTTCAGAATCAAATGAAATCGATAAGTCCCCTTGATGCGAGCAATCGGCGCGGTGCAGGGCCCCAGTACGCGCACCCCTTCCGGCCCAGCCTTCTGAAACCACTTCCCGATCTCGCTCGACCATGCAACCGCCTCCTCCAGCTTCTGCGACTGCACCAGCACATTGGCCAGTACGCCGAAAGGCGGGTAATGCAGCCAGCGCCGGTATTTTAGTTCACGGTCCACGAAGCTCTGGTAGTCGTGCTTGCTGGCGGCCAAAATCGCATAGTGATCCGGATAGTAAGTCTGCACCACCACGCGGCCCGGCAATTCCCCCCGTCCCGCGCGCCCCGAGACCTGCGTCATCAGTTGAAACACCCGTTCCGCAGCGCGGAAATCCGGCATCGAGAGCGAATGATCGCAGCCAACAACACCCACCAGCGTGATGCCATGAATATCGTGTCCCTTGGCAATCATCTGCGTGCCCACAAGCAGGTTGATTTCGCCCGAATGCAACCGCGCCAGCAACCGTTCCAAATCGTGGCGTCCGCGCACCGTGTCGCGATCCATGCGCCCGATGCGCGCGCCAGGAAAGATCTCCCCCAGCCGCTCTTCGCCCTGCTGCGACCCCGCGCCAAGGTAGTAGAGGTGCTCGCTCTCGCACTTCGGGCAGCGTGCGGGAACCGTGCGCCGAAACCCGCAGTAGTGGCATTCCAGCCGCTGCCCTTCCCGTGCAGGTCCGGCGTCCTCCGCAGGAGGCTTATGATGCGTGAGAGAAATAGCGCAATTCTGGCACTCCAGCTTTTCCCCGCATGCGCGGCAGATCACAGCGAATGAGTAGCCACGCCGATTGAGCAGGATCAACGCTTGCTCGCCGCGTTCCAAGGCCTCCCGCGTCTGAGCAACCAGCGCACGAGAAAACAGCTCGTCCTTGGCCGTCTCCTGGAACTCCTTGCGCATGTCGATCAACTCAACTTCCGGCAGCGGCCGATTCATCACCCGTTCGCGAATCTCGACGCGCGCGTATTTGCCCAACACCGAATTCTGCCAAGTCTCCAGCGAAGGCGTCGCAGATCCAAGTACGACGACGGCGCCCGCCAGTTTGGCCCTCACCACGGCCACATCGCGCGCGTTGTAGCGCGGCGTCTCCTCCTGCTTGTAGCTCTGGTCGTGCTCTTCGTCCACAAGAATGAGCCCCAGATTCGGCGCAGGCGCAAAAATGGCCGAACGCGTGCCCACCACAATGGGCGCGTCACCCGAGCGAATGCGCCGCCATTGTTCACTGCGCTCCTCCGGTGTCAACGCCGAGTGCAGCAGCGCCACGCGCTGCCCGAAGGCCTGGTCCAGCAGCCCGGCCGTCTGTGGCGTCAGCCCAATCTCCGGAACCAGCAGGATCGAAGACAGGCCGCGATCGAGCGCCCGCTGCATGGCCGCCAGGTAGACAGCCGTCTTCCCCGAGCCGGTCACGCCATGCAGCAAAAACGGATGAAAGCCCCCAAGCGCGGAGGCAATCGAAGCCAGAGCCTCGGTCTGCGGCTCGTTCAGCAAGAAAGGCGCAGCAGTTGATTGCAACCCTCCCAGCCGGAACGCCGCCGGCCGTTCGTCGATGCGCACCAGCCCGCGCCGCACCAGCGTTTGCAGCGTCGATGAAGGCAGGTCGCGCGCCCGCAATTCGGCCAGCGGCAGTTCACCGCCGCAAGCTGCCAGTTCCGCCAGAATTGCCTGTTGCTTGGCAGTCAGCGCGGGAAGCCGCGTCTCCGGGATCAGCACCGCAAACCGCTCGGTCCGCCGCGCGTCCCGCTCCTCCGCCGCCGTCTCGCGCGCAATCCATTTCTTGCGCACCAGGCCGGCAAGCACCGGCAGCGTCGCGCCCGTCGCCGTCCGCAGAGTGGATACCTTCACCGCCTCGCCGGGAGCCAGTTTGAGCATCACCCGATGCTCCAGGTCTTGCGCCTCCGGCGAAAGCTTCCCGCGCCGTCTAGAACTGGGTGCCCCAGGTCTCATCCGCCGCGGGGGAGAGACCTGGGAATTCGCCAGCTCTCCATGCCCCATTCTTTGGCCAGTTTCATCGGCGAAAGGGTGGGAAACCTCCGACTTCCCCTCCAGGCAATCCGCCAGCACATCGCGTCCCAGGTCCGTGATGCGGTAGTAGGCTGTTCGCCGCACCTCGGCCATCAGCGGCAGCATGCCCCGCAGCACCTCGCCCAGCGGCGCCAGGTAATACTGCGCCATCCACTCTGCCAGGCTGAGCAACTCCTCGCTGAGCAGCGGTTCGTCATCCAGCACAGCTTCCAGGGGCCGCACCTCAACATTCGGCGGCGCCGGCACGCCCACAGCCGTCACCACGCCGATGAGTTTTTCATTCCGGAACGGCGCCACCACCCGCACGCCCCGCTGCGGAAGCTGGCCCTCACCGACGGCGTAGGTGAACACCCGGTCCAGCGGAACAGGCAACGCGACTTCGCAGCAGATTGGCATGGGCGGCAAGACTCAGTTTAGGGGATGCAGCTTCGCGGCGCGGACGCGCTGTGAATAATGGATTTCCTCTTGAGCGCAATCCCGGCCCAACGTTTTACAATTCATTGCTGATGACACCTAAAGCCGAATCTACTCCTTCTACGCCGCCCATCCTTCCCATCAACGCCTCATCCCACCCCATCACCATGACCATCGACATTGGCGGCTCAGGGCTCAAGGCCATGCTGCTCGATGCCAAAGGCAGGCCCGTCAGCGAACGCCAGCGCGTCGCCACGCCGGAAGTTCCCACGCCCGACGCCGTGCTTTCAAGCCTTGACGAGCTGCACAGCCTCATGGACCAATTCGACCGCGTGTCGGTCGGTTTCCCGGGCGTGGTCAAGCACGGCCGCACCTTCGGAGCCTTCAATCTCCATCCGCTCTGGGCAGGCGGCTTTCCCTTGCAGGCGGAGCTGGAGAAGCGTTGGAAGAAGCCGGTGCGCGTGGGCAACGACGCCGACGTGGCCGGCTACGGCGCCATCAAGGGCGACGGCGTAGAGCTGGTGCTGACGCTGGGCACCGGTCTCGGCGGAGCACTCTTCACCAATGGCCACCTTTGTCCCGGACTGGAGATCGGCCACCACATCTGGCGCAAAAAGGGCATGACCTACGAGGACTACCTGGGGCGCCGCGGACTGGACAAGTTTGGCAAAAAGGAATGGAACAAGCTCATCCTTGAGGCCATCAAAACCACCGAAGCCCTCTTCAACTGGGACCACCTCTACCTGGGCGGCGGCAACACCAAAAAGATCGACTTTGTGCCCCCCAAGAACGTGGAGATTGTCTCCAACGAGAGTGGACTGCTGGGCGGCGTTTACCTGTGGAAGGATCAGGCGTAAGACTACTCGGGACCCGACGCTTTCTGCTGGTGGCGGAGTTTTAGCTCCTGCGCGATGATCCGTTCCCGCTTCCCGTCTTCCGGGCGATCGAGTTCCAGATAAGCCGTTGCCAGTTCCCAGTGAGCATCCATCCAGTTGGGCTCGGCCTTTACCAGATCTTCCAGGATCACTTCGGCCTCGGCGTACTTGCCGTCGGTTTCATCCAGCTTTGCCATTTCGAGACGGGCCATCGGAAACGTCGGCTGTAGTTCCAGGGCCAGCTCCAAAAGCGGCCGCGCGTCATCCAGATCGCGTTCTTTCAGCCGGATTGCTCCTAGCTCAAGATTGGCGTTGAAGTCGCGCGGGTTCTGCCGCAACGCCGCCTGAAAAGCAGCCGTGGCTGCGGCCATATCTCCCATTGCGTAGCGAGCCTGCCCCGCCATGGTCGCCAGTCCGGGAATCGACGGATCGACCTTCATGGCCGCGTCCAGGTCGGTGCGCGCATCGGACATGTCGCTGCGATGCAGAAGATCGGCTCCGGCAATGACGTAGGCGCTGGCCGAGTGGGTGGCCTGGGCTACCTTCTCCATGCGCGGAACGCCCTCTTTTTCTTTCCCCGATTGAATGAGGCTGAAGGCCAGAACGTACTCGAGATCGGTGTTGCTTTCGTGGCCCGGCTCAAGCGGGGTCAACAAATCGACAGCTTCCGCTTCCCTTCCCAGCTTTACATACACAAAGCCAAGTTGCACCGCAGCGGGAACGTCGTGAGGCAGCGCCGCATGAACCGCTTCAAATTGTTCCCGAGCCTTTTCGGCGTCGCCTTTTTTGTAATAAGCCATTCCCAGGTTCATGCGCACCTCATTTTTGTCGTGCGCCGCGGCAAGGGCGCGCATGTCTTCGTCGATTGCTTCGTCAAGCTGCCCAACGGCCGCCAGCGCGGCTCCGAGACCGATCCGCGCCTCCACAATCTCCGACCTGATCGCCAGGACCTTGCGGTATTTCTCAATAGCTGTTCGATTGTCGCCTTGACGCTGCGCGGCAATTCCGGCTCGCATCAACGCATCCACATCCCCTGAGGGCGCTTGCCTGGGAGTTTGCCCCACCGCTGCCAGAGAGCCAAGCGTGAGCAGCAGAAAGAAAACAGACCGCATGGCTACGCAGGATAGCAGACCGGATGATCCGGCGGCGGCACGGTGGCTAGCCACGCGTGCGGCGCTCGGTGCGTGTTTCCGCGTCGATTTCATCCCTTGCCTGGCGCCTTCAGCCCCAGCTCTCGCATGGCGATTTGCAGGTCGGCCCAGGCTTCCTTCTTCTGCCGCGGATCGCGCAACAGAAACGCCGGGTGATAGGTAACAATCAACTGCATGCCGCGGAAGGCGTGGACGCGCCCGCGCAGGCCGGCAAGAGGCTGTCGCGCTCCAAGCAGATACGTGGCTGCCGTGGCGCCAAGCGCAACCAGAACCTGCGGCCGCACCACGTCGATCTGCCGGAAGAGAAACGGCGTACAGGTGTTCGCCTCGTCCGGCTCCGGCGTGCGGTTGCCCGGCGGACGGCACTTGACTACGTTGGCAATGTAAACTTCCTCGCGCTTCAGGCCCATGGCCGCGATCATGTTGTTGAGCAGTTGCCCGGCCTTGCCGACAAAAGGAATGCCTTGCGCATCCTCATCGGCGCCTGGGCCTTCGCCCACAAACATCAGGCGCGCGTTCGGCGAGCCGTCGCCGAAGACAATCTTGTTGCGGCCCTTGTGCAGCGCGCAGCGGGTGCAGTCGCCGATGTCTTCGCGGATGAGGGCGAGAAACCTGGCGCGGTCTGCGGCGGGAACAGCGGCGGGGACTGACGGGGGCACGGGAAAGGGCTTGCGGGGAGCGATCGGACGATCCTCCTGGGGTGTGGGTTGAGAGACTGTGGCCGGTTCAGATCCGTGGTTTCCCACCCTTTCCGCAGAAAGGAGCGGAAAGGATGGGGTACGGAAAGTTGGTTGCGAACCGGGGTCTTCGCTTTCCGCCGGAATGGATTGAGCTTCGAGTTGCGCAAGCAGCGCGGGGTCGACCGGGCGACGATAGAACTCCGTCAGCCCCAGGTCGCGATAGAAACGGACGCGGGCAAGAAGCGCTTCGCGGGTTGCGGGATCGAACGGCTGCGGCAACTTTTCAACTCCACGGCAAGGGGCTCTACTCCACAATCAGTTGCCGGCGGCCGGCGGAGGGGGCAGCAGCCTGCTCCAGCACCTGGTCCTGGCGCACCTTCTCGTCCACGTGCTCGTCCAGTTCCAACATCATCGAGCGAGGACGCCGAAGCGTGAGGATCTCGTCCAGAATGCGGTCGGCAAGCTGGCGCTTGGGCATCTGATGCAATTCGATGGAAGTGGTGAGAGTGAGGAAAGTCGCAGCGTTTGTGTCAGCCTCAATGCCCACGCCGTCGCTACTGACCGCATTCACCACAATGGCGTCGGCGCCCTTGCGCAACAGTTTGGCGCGGCCATTCTCCATGCGGTTCTCCGTCTCCGCGGCAAAGCCGACGATGAGCTGCCCCGGCTGGCGGCGGCGCACCACTTCGGCCAGAATATCTTCAGTCGGCGCGAGCTCGATCGTGATGGGTCCGGTGCGCTTCAGCTTTTGGTCGGAGACCATCACGGGGCGATAGTCGGCGACGGCGGCGGCCTTGATGATCAGGGTTGATTCTTCCATGCGCGCAAGCACGGCCTCCCGCATTTGCTCAGCGGTGACCACCTTCACGAGTTCGCAGTGCGCGGGCGCGTGCAGCGCCGAGGGTCCGCTGATCAGGATTACTTTCGCTCCGCGGCTCCGCGCCGCATCCGCAAGGGCGTAGCCCATTTTGCCGCTCGACCGGTTGCCGAGAAAGCGCACCGGGTCCAGCGCCTCGCGCGTGCCGCCTGCCGTCACAAGCACGATCTCGCCGGCCAGGTCATGCCGCCGTCCCAGCGCGCCCAAGACTGCGTCGGCAATTGCTTCCGGCTCGGCCATGCGCCCCGCGCCCACCATGCCACAGGCCAGCGATCCTGTCCCTGGGTCGATCACGCGCACGCCTCTCTGGCGCAGGATATCAAGATTGGCCTGCGTGGCCGGATGCTCCCACATGTTCACGTTCATGGCCGGAGCCACCAGCACTGGCGCGCGTGTGGCCAAGTACATGGTAGTGAGGAAATCGTCGGCATGCCCATGGGCGAACTTGGCCAGGATATTAGCCGTCGCCGGCGCAACCACCAGCGCGTCTGCCCATTGCGCCTCGCCAATGTGTTCAATGCCGTTCTGCTCAGTGGGAGCAGCGTCGGAATCGCCGCCCCAATCGTCCCACAGACTTGTGATGACCTTATGGCCGGTTAGCGCGGCAAAGGTGAGCGGCTGGATGAATTTGCCCGCCGCAGCCGTCATCACAACGTGCACTTCCAGCGCCTGTCGCTGAAGCGCGCGCACCAGTTCCGCCGCCTTGTATGCGGCAATTCCGCCGGAGACGCCGACAGTGACTCTCATGGCTCGATTGTAGCCGGTTTCGAGCCGGAAAAGTCAGCCAAGCCTAGCTCACCAGAATGGGGATCGCCGGCCCTTCCACCAGCGGCTTGTGCAACTCCGTGGTGGTCTTCACATACGCAATTTTGCCGGCATTGATCTCGTCCTGCGCAATGCGGCAGACTTTGTTCGATTGGGTGGGAACCAGAGCGTGGGATCCGTTCTGCAACTGGCGAGCCCGGCGCGCGGCCACAAGCACCTTGCGGTAGTTCGAGTCGAACTGGGTCTCAATCGTCATGGGTGTCCTTGTCCTCCCCTTTTTCATCTGCGTTGTCGTCGTCATCGAGGTCCTCGTCCCTGGGGCTGGCCCCAAAGTCGAGTTGTTGCTGGCTCCCATTGGAACCATCAATCCCAAAGGCTTCCAGAACCGGTTTCAGCCGCTCATGCGAGTTCGTCTGCAAGCAGGCCGCGGCCACTTCCAACACCCGTCGCGAGCGGTAAGCGATCACTTCGCCGTTGCGATAGAAGCGCTCGGCAAGAACAATCGCCTCCAGTTGCGCTACCGCCCGATCCAGAATGTCGTTCACCAGAATATAACTGTACTCGCGATATTTCTCAATCTCCTTGCTCGCTTCCGAGAGCCGGCGATAGAGCTCGGCCTCGTTTACCACGCCCTCCGCGCGGCTGCGATTGCGCAACCGGGTGCGCAAAACCTTGGGGTTAGGAGGCAGAACAAAGATGCTCACGGCCTCCGGCATTTTGGAGCGCACCTGGGCGCCGCCCTGCACGTCGATGTCGAGCAGAAGATCGTGACCGGCGGCCCGCGCCTCGTCCAGCGACTGCCGCGCTGTGCCGTAGAAGTTGCCGAACACCTCTGCGTATTCAAGAAAAGTTCCAGCGTCGATCATGCTCTGGAACTCATCGCGCGATGTGAAGTGATACTCGCGCCCGTTCTCCTCTGAGCCGCGCGGGGCGCGCGTCGTCCAGGAGATGGCGAAGTCCACCCCGCTCACCTGCTTGCGCAACTCGCTCACCAAAGTGCTCTTGCCCGACCCTGAAGGCGCCGAAATGATAAATAGAATTCCCGCCACAATTTTCCCTTGAGCTTTCTTATTCCACGTTCTGAATCTGTTCGCGCGCCTTTTCGATCTCCGCCTTCATCGCCAGTCCAAGTTCCGTCATGCGCGTCCCTTTGCCGCCCACGCCGCCCGTCTTCGACAGCATGGTGTTGGCTTCGCGGTTCATCTCCTGCAGCAGAAAATCCAGCTTCTTGCCCACTTCGCCGCCCGCGGCAAGCAACTCGCGGAAGTGGCCGATATGGGTGTGCATGCGCGCCAGCTCCTCCGCTACATCGCTGCGCTCCACGATTACGGCAACCTCTTCCAGCAGCCGCTGCCGGTTGAACTCCGGCCCCGTAGCCGCCAGCAGCCGCTGCGCGAGCCGGTCCTGAAAGCGCTGCTCAATCTCCGGCCGCAACTCGGCCACGCCATTGGTAGCCTCGGTGAGCCGGTCGAGCGTGGCGTTGAGAATCGCGGCCAGCGCTTCGCCCTCGCGCGCACGCATAATTTTCAACTCGTGGATCAGCGCCGCAATCTGGCCGCGCACGCTTTCCGCCAGGACAGAAAGATCGTCGTCGCCGCGATTGTCGCTTTGCAATGCTCCCGGTATCTTGAGAATGGCATTGAGATCCGGCTCGCCATTGAGGCCGAAGTCCGCGCGCGCGGCAGAGAATGCATCGATGTATCCAGCCACAAGCTCGCGATTGTAGCCGGCCCTGGATTGTGCGGTGCGATCGACCGAAAGGGTGAGATCGACATGGCCGCGAACCAGCGCGTCCTTGATCGCCTTGCGCAGTTCCATCTCCAGCGCATCCAGACCGTTGGGAATGCGCAACTGCACATCGAGAAAACGGTGATTCACGCTCTTGATGCTCAGCGTGTAGCTGAGTTCATCCTGAATGCGAACCTGCACCCGCGCAAACCCGGTCATGGAATAAATCGGCATTTTCGTGCTACTCCTGTAGACCGGTTGAAAGGGCGAGTTGCATTTGCGACGGATCCTTTTCGAGAATGTCGGTCCCTTGCGTCTCCGGCATATCCATGAACTGCAATTGGTACAGGCGCTGATATGTGGGCGAAGAGACCAGAAGTTCATCATGAGAGCCGATGGCAGTGATGCGCCCATCCTCAAGCACCGCGATGCGATTGGCGCGGCGAATGGTGGACAGCCGATGCGCAATCACCAGCACGGTGCGCCCCTGCATCAGGTTGGCCAGCGCCGCCTGCACCAGAGATTCGCTCTCCGCATCCAGCGCCGAAGTCGCCTCATCGAGAATCAGAATCGGCGCATCCTTCAGGATGGCGCGGGCAATCGCCATGCGCTGGCGCTCACCGCCGGAAAGGCGAAATCCCTTTTCCCCAATAACTGTGTCGTATCCCTGCGGCATGCGGAGAATGAAGTCGTGGGCCAGTGCATTCTGCGCCGCGCGCTCCACCACGGAAACCTTCACATCCGGCTGGCCGTAGGCAATGTTGTTGCGCACCGTGTCATTGAACAGCACCGTCTCCTGCGTGACCTGCGCGACCTGCCGTCGCAGT
>Ga0302326_10030604_pt1 | contig 10769 bp, 4 predicted proteins | sample Palsa_T0_3_FD_202264 | JGI IMG/M metagenome (GOLD analysis project Ga0302326, IMG submission 202264) | Peat permafrost microbial communities from Stordalen Mire near Abisko, Sweden - Palsa_T0_3 | ecosystem: Environmental > Terrestrial > Soil > Palsa > Peat permafrost | place: Sweden: Abisko...
TGCGAATGCCTGGATAACGCGCGGATGCGGTCATAAATCCCTCTCAGTAAGGCGAAGTTCTTCTGTGTCGGCGTCCTGTTTCAAATTGCTGGTCTGCGAGAGCGTTTGGATTCTTGGAGATTACCCCAGGAGTCCCCGGCGCAGGCCGTACGGTTGGTGCATCTTTCCGCTTGGTAAAGCGGTGTACCCTTGACGATCTTGCCAGTGTAAAGGCCGTGGTGGAGAGCGGTAAACCCAAGGGGAAGGTTGACGCTCCGGCGTCGGCCTAAAGCGGCCTATACAACAGTATGCGCCTTTGGGATAGAGACGGTGTTCCACCAAGTGGGACTTGTGGGAGGGTGTCCCTGATGGTGGTGTTTTGCGGTCCAAAATGGCAAAGATGCGGTGGTGGTGCATGTCTTTGGCTGTGAATTGTGGACACGGCGGGAAATGCAGGGTCGAGGGTTCGCGGCCGCCCACGCTCGTTAGAAGAAAGCGAAGGATGGGGCGCCCGGCGGGGATGATCAAAAAGTAACTTCCGGGCAGGCGACATCCGTTCCGAACTCGATCAGACTCCCCGGGGGGAATTATGAAATCAACCGATGTGCGTTAGCAGTCAATTTGCCGATTTTCTGCATTCTTCCGGCGCGCAATTGGAACTCGCTCAACCTGTGAGCCGGGCCGTCAACGAAGTGAAACAGGAGCGCAGCTATGCCTTGCCGGCAGTTGTCTCTTACGCCGGCTTCGCCGATGCAGATTTTGTTTTGGTGTTCGCCGGCGAAGATTCCGCCGACTGCGTTGATTCGTTACCCGGTTCGATTTCGCCCCCCAGTTTCTTCATCAACTGCCCTATGAGGTTCTTGTACTCGTCGCGACGATCAGCATTCTGAGCGTTACGAAGAGCCCGCCGCCCTTGCCTTTTCCAGCCGTCTGCGTTGGCGGAATCGAGGTGCGCCAATGAGTCGCACGCGATCCCAATGCGGAAATTCGCGTCAGCTCGATTCGCGGGATCCTGCGCGTAACCGATCGAGATAGTGAAGCAGCGGATCGCTTTTTTGAGTTGCTTGACGCGCGGATCCTCCGTTGTCGGGGAGGCGCCTGCAACGGCGGGTACGCTCGGCGTCGACCCTGGGGAGCCCCCTTGCGCAACTGCGGCGGATTTGTCGGTCGCGGAGGCTGCCACGTCCGCAGCAGGGGGCGTGGTCTTTGGAACGTCGGGCTGCGACGCGGCCGGAGCAATTGGAGCAGACGCCGATGGTGCGGGAGGATCGGCCGGGTTTGCGGGATCGGGATCTTCGACCGGAGCACCGCTATTGCCGGCGTTCAGCAGAATCATTCCCTGGCAAAGGTACTGTGCGGCTTCGAGGAGTTGTTGGCGATCGGGCTGCTGCGCAAACCCCGCCCATTTTTTGCTCATCTTCCATCTTTTGCACGCTTCGGACGTCAGTCCCTGTTCCGCCATGGCCGCCGCGGTGTGGTTAGCGGCCATGGCGCGGTTCCACGCAGGCGACGATTGCTCCGTCCAAAGATTGAGCGCGTTCAAGGCCTGCGCCGATTGAAGCGACGGCATCTTCCGCGGGGGCCTTCCCGGCTTGACTGCATTTGATGAGTTGTTTGCCTGCGTGCGTGGCGGAGACACCTCCCGGAACAGATTGACGATTCCGCTGTACGCCGTCTCTGCGGCTTCAAAAGCACCGCAGCGAAAGTTCGCGTAGCACAACAGCTGCAGACTTTCGATCGGATATTGCCGCCTGTCGCAGCAGGTGGCGAAACAGCGCTGTGCCGTGGTGTAGTCGAGAATTTCGAGACTAAAAATCCCCAGATAAAAATGCCAATATCCCCAGGTGCCAAGGCGCGCACGCCCGCTGAGGTCGTAAGCTTCGCCGTCGGCGAGTTCTTTGCACACCGCGACGATACGGCGCAATGCTTCTGCCCTCATGCGCTTATCGGTGATGTCGCGGATTTTACGGAGCATTGTACCGATCGTCCCCATCTCGAAGTTGCGATCTGGCCGGATATTGACGGCGTTGGTGATTTCCTCCTGCGACTGATCGGGAAGGCCCGTTAACAGGTAGAAATTCGCCAGCAGCATGCGCTGGTCCGCCTCGATTGGCCCCGTATCCATCGCCCGCAAAACAAGCCAGATCGCCTGGCCGAACTGCTCCTGCGAAATCGCAAACCTGCCGGTATAAAAAATTCCCAGGAAGAGGGAGGTGGCATCGACCAGCGACTCGCGCGCCGCCACGTCGGTTCGATATGCCTGGTCGATCCAGCTCAGCATGCGCTTCCAGATTCTCTCCTCGGGAAAAACCGTGCCGGCCAACTGCACGGCCTTGTCGGACGCCAGGTCCAGCAACTTCGCCTTGCGACTCTCCACGCCCCACAGCATCCATTGCAGCCTCTGAACGGTTCGTTCCGCCCAATGTCGCAGCTCGTATTTCTGCGCGCCGGTCAGGGCCTGCACTCTTTCCGTGAGATTCTCGATCTCTGCCTGAAACAGCTCAAAACGGCCGTCCAGATAGACGCCGCTCAGGAAATCGGCAGACTGGGGCGGAGCAGCCGCACGCATGGTTCGGGGGGCAGGTGGAGGGAACAGCGATTCGCCAGCGCAGCCCTCTACAGCTCGGCGCAGAGCGTCCCTCTCGGTTCTGCGCCACGATTGCGCACTCGGCTCCGAGCGGACGGCTCGGAGGCCGGCGGCACGGCAGGTGAAGGCGATCCACAACCAGTGAATGCCGAGTTCCCGTTCCCGATTCGCATTTTGGAACGATTCGAGCGCGTCCTGGAAGCGGCCGCTCATCAGATGCAGTTTTCCCTGGCAGACCCAGTTGGCTGCATTGGACGGATCCAGAACGAGCGCCTGATCGATCTCGCCGGCTGCACTCTCGATTCGGGGATTATGCCGGGAGAGATTGGCCAGATAGGTGACGGCCTCCAGCAACAGAGCCGGGGTTGGCTCGTTGTTCCATTCAGCCACACATAGCTGTAGCCAAATAAGGGCCGCAGCCTTGCGGAAGCATTCGTGCGCATGGCTCTTCGAGTTATCGTCGATCGAGGTCGCTCGTTCCCCCTTCAGATTCCACGCGTCGCTCGCAGCCGGGTTGATGCGAAGGGCCATGTCGACGTGGTAGTCAACCATCCGGGAAATCCACGAAATGTGGCTCCACGGCGTGTGGCCGTCGCGCGTCCTCTTCGCCCAGGCCGCCAATGCGAGCACCTGGCCGCGAATGAACTGCGCCTGACCGAGGCGCACGAGCTGCTGCTGCCTGTCAATGATGTAACCAAGCGCTCGCAGGATCGCGGGCTCATCGTCAGCCACGAGCTTGCGATCCGCAGAGCGACCAGCAATTGCCGAGTCCTGCACTCTGCGCCGGATGTTCTTCAGCTCGTATAAAAGCACCTCCGGCGACCGGTTCGCCGGCGGGGATGGATCGAATGACCGCTGCCGCTTCAGCAGAGTATTGATTTTTGTGAGGATCGGGGGCCCCCCGGCGAGCGCGGTGGGCTTACTCTGCTTCAAACGGTCCAGATTGTTCCGTGCGGCCCTCTCCATCATTTCGGCCTGAAAACCGGCCATGACCGCCCATTCTTCGTTGATCTTTTGCTGATCGTTCAAGTCACGGACCTGCGCGCAAAATGCACTGGCTGCGGCGAAATGCGCTCTGGCAAGATCGCACCGCGCGCGCTTGTAGGCGGGACTGCCAGGAGGGGTGGGGAGAGGATCCCCATCGATATCGTTCACAACGGCCTGGAAAACCTCACAGGCGGGCTGCCAGCGGCGCTGCGAAAACAGGATGACGCCGAGGTTGTAGCGGCTGCGCACAAAGCGTACGTCCTCGCGGAACGCGCGGAAAAATTCCTGCTGGGCGCGCTCGAGAGCGAGCAGGCGTTTGGTGGTTTGCCTCCGCTCCAGAGCAGCAATCCGCACGGCGCGGAGGCCCTCAGTATAGTGACCGACGGCACGCCACGAGCTGGTGCCCAGATGCTGCGCGTTCAGGTAGGTAAAGATGCGGTACGCCAGTTGGCGGACCATCAGGTCCGTGATGCCGACATTGGATTCGTCGCGCGCGCGATTTTTTTCCGCATCCTGGGCGTTAACGCGCCAGGCGGTGGAGCGCGAACCTCCGGAGAGAGAGGCTTCAATCAGCAACCCCTCCGATGTGCATTGCAGGCTGCCCACGATCTGCGGCCCCTGCAGCAGCGTCGAAAGCACAGTGACGGCTCCATCGAGGGGAATCTTGAGCGGGCCGATGGGAACTGTGACGCCGGTGAGCGCACCCTTCAGGCCGGAGGTGGCGGAGCTGGTGGGATCGACCTCAAGACGCGGAGCCGGACCGCTGTCGAGCGAAAGATCGCCGGGGTCGTCCCGGAGCTGGGTGTGAATATCGGCCACTTCGGCCAACTCGGTCATGAGCCGGCGCGGCAATGCGTTGACGAAATCCTTTTGATTCTCGTCTCCGCTGAGATTGGCGAAAGCCAGGATCACGATGCGCCTGCGTGTCCGCGACGCGATGCCTACCATAACGATGAGCGCGGCCAGAGCGACGGCCTGCGCCCACGGGCCTGCGGCACCGTGACAGAACCAAATGGCAATGGGTCGCGCATTGACCCTCAGCAGGCGGAGCCCGTGCAGCCACCAGGGCGCCCATGTGTGGACCGACGCACGAGCGGGAGGGGCGATCAGGGGGATGGCTCTGACCAATAGACCGTGCAGCACCACAATCAGTGCGGCGAAGAGATAAAGAAGCGTCAGACCCAGCCAGCCGGCCTGCAACCGGACCCGCACCCAGCCCGCCGTCCGCGCGCACCAGAGCAGAATCGATCGCAGCCAGACGAAATGGCCAACTGTGAGCGCGGCGAGCACAACAGCAACTCGCCGCATTCTGTTCTGTTGCATGGGCAGGTCCCCGACGAGAATTGCACAATTCTAACCTGAAGAGACGAAGTGGCTGCGGGATTATTTCGGGAAAACTCTGTGGTCTTACACCCCAATCTCCGGGTTGTGGAAGGTTTACCGGCAATCCGGCGATTATGCGTTCACGAGGCTTCCGCCGCGGCGGACGAGAGCGGAGGCGCCTCGTGCAAAGGGGTCCGTGGACTCCCAACCTTTGCCAAAAAGAAGCGAAGGTAGGGGCGCCCATTCTTCTTCGGTAATCCAACGGTTCGCGCCCCGCTCACGAAAAAAGGATCGTGTCAGAGCGTGGGCTGAGAAGCCAAATCGGCGCTGATAGCGGTATCCCATTGCCAATCGGCGAAGTCTTCGCGGAGCTTGCGTTTCAGGACTTTTCCAGTGGAGGTGTAGGGAAGCTGGTTGACAAAGACAAAGGCGTCCGGCAACTGCCAGGAGGCGAAAGTCAGCGCCAGGAAGGTGCGGAGTTCGGAGGGTTCGACGGTCCGGCCCTCCTTGAGGAGGACGACGGCCAGCGGGCGCTCCTGCCATTTGGGATGGGGGACGGCGATGACGGCTGCTTCCCGGACGGCTTCATGGCCCACCAGGGTGTTTTCGAGGTCGACGGAGCTGATCCACTCGCCGCCTGATTTGATGAGGTCCTTGGCGCGATCGGTGATTTTGACGTAGCCGCCAGAGTCGATGGTGACCACGTCGCCGGTGCGGAACCATCCGTCGGCGGTCCACTTGTCAGGCTGGTCGGCGTTGAAGTAGCTGGCGGCGACCCAGGGGCCCCGCACCTCGAGTTCCCCGGCGGTTTCTCCGTCCCACGGAACCTCAACCCGATCGTCGATGGCGCGCGTTTCGATGAAGGGCAGAGGCAGTCCCTGGCGCGCGCGCAGGACGTAACACTCATCCTCAGACCAGGACATCATTTCAGGCTTGAGCGTGCAGACGGTGGCGACGGGAGTGGTTTCGGTCATGCCCCAGCCGTGGATGAGACGTATTCCAAGCTTGTCGAAGCGGCGGATCATGGATTCGGGGGCTGCCGCGCCACCGACGAAGACGCGTAATCCGTCGGCCAGGTTCCAGCGGCCGGGATGGAGATCGAGCGCATTCAGCGCGGCCAGCCAGATGGTTGGAACTCCGCCAACGAGCGTGGCCTGCTCATCCTGCATGAGGTCGAGCAGGGCCTCGGGCTGCAGATTTCGCCCGGGCAACACTTGTTTGCTTCCGTTCATGGTCGCGGCAAACGGCACTCCCCGGGCGTTGGCGTGGAACATGGGCACGATGGGAAGCACGGTGTCAAAGCGGCTGATGCCGATCTGGTCAGGCAAGGAGATGGCGAGCGAATGGAGGGCGATGGCGCGATGCGAATAGAGCACGCCTTTGGGCCTTCCGGTGGTGCCGGAGGTGTAACACATGGCGCAGGCATCGTCTTCCGCGAGACCGGGGTCGCTTGGCTCCCGGTGCTCCGCGATAAAGTCCTCGTACGGTTCGGTATCTTCAGGGAGCTTGCCGCTGCCGCGATCGACCACCAGTACGCGCTCGAAACGGACTCGGGAGCGGATCCGTTCAAAGACATCGAGGAGCACATCTTCGACAATCAGGAAGCGATCGGCGGCGTGATTCACGATGTAGGCGAGTTCGTCCGGATGTTGCCGCAGGCTAAGCGTGTGCACTACGCCTCCCGATTTCGGAACGCCGAAGTAGGCCTCAAGATGCTCGCTGCAATTCCACATGAGCGTGGCCACGCGGTCCCCTTTGGCGAGGCCGGCACCCCGCAGCGCGGCTGCCAGTTGGTGGGAACGCCGGTGGAGATCGCCATTGGTGTAACGGTGGCGCGAACCGTCGGGGAGGGACGAGACGATCTCCACGCCGGGGAAAAGCTTGCCAGCCCGGTCGAGCATGCTGGAGATCAACAAGGGAGACGGCATCATGGTTGACTTCATCGAACCTCCATGGCCTGGGTGCATCGTAAAGCAAGGGGGCTGATTGCCGGCTGGCGCCGGGAGCGGTCTACGCCTGAAACGGGATTAACCGGGTAGCCGGGCCAGTATAGACCACGGCGGGCGGAAGTCGATAGGCGCCTTCGCGTTGAGTCTGGTTTAGAAGTGGCTGCCGCGGGTTGTAGAGTGGTAGCCATGGAAAAACGCAAGCTTCGGTCGCAGGCCTGGTTCGGCGGCAACGACAAGGACGGGTTCATTCACCGCAGTTGGATGCGGAACCAGGGGTTTCCCGGAGACGTGTTTGACGGGCGGCCGGTGATTGGGATCTGCAACACGTGGAGTGAGCTGACGCCCTGCAATGCGCACTTTCGCGAGCTGGCGCAGCGGGTGAAGAACGGCGTGTGGGAGGCTGGCGGATTTCCGGTTGAGTTTCCCGTCACGTCGATGGGCGAGACCAATATGCGGCCCACGGCGATGATGTTCCGCAACCTGGTGAGCATGGATGTTGAGGAGTCGATCCGGGCGAATCCCATCGACGCTGTTGTGCTGCTGTGCGGATGCGACAAGACGACCCCTAGCCTGGTGATGGGCGCGGCCAGCTGCGATGTGCCGACGATTGTGGTGAGCGGCGGCCCGATGCTGAACGGGCGCTATCGCGGCGAGGCCATCGGCTCGGGCACCGTGGTGTGGAAGATGAGCGAAGCGGTGAAGGCCGGCACGATGACGCAGCAGGAGTTCATGGACGCGGAGAGCTGCATGAGCCGGTCGGCGGGGCACTGCATGAGCATGGGGACTGCTTCAACGATGGCGTGCATGGTGGAGTCGCTGGGGCTCTCGCTGCCGGGGAATGCGGCGATCCCGGCGGTGGACTCGCGGCGCAAGGTGCTGGCGCACGAGTCGGGACGGCGCATTGTGGCCATGGTGCATGAAGATCTGCGGATTTCGAAGATATTGAAGCGCGAGGCGTTTTTGAATGCGATTCGCGCCAATGCGGCGGTGGGCGGGTCGACGAATGCGGTGATTCACCTGATTGCTTTCGCGGGACGGGTGGGGATTCCGCTGACGCTGGAGGACTGGGACAAATTCGGGCACGATGTGCGCACCATCCTTGACTTGCAGCCTTCGGGGCGGTTCCTGATGGAGGACTTTTACTATGCGGGCGGCTTGCCCGCGGTGCTGGCGAAGTTGGCGGAGCACGGGCAACTGGATGGCGATGCGCTTACGGTGAATGGACGGACATTGGGAGAGAACGTGAAGGATGCGCCTATCTGGAATCGCGAGGTGATCCGTGACTTTGACAAACCGCTGGTGGAGCATGGGGGCGTGGCAGTCTTGCGCGGAAATCTTTGTCCGGATGGCGCGGTGCTGAAGCCTTCGGCTGCTTCGCCGCATTTGATGAAGCATCGCGGGCCGGCGGTGGTGTTTGAAAGCATTGAGCATTACAACGAGCGCATTGAAGATCCCGACCTGGCGATTGACGAGAACAGCGTGATGGTGCTGAAGTATTGTGGGCCGAAGGGATATCCGGGGATGGCCGAGGTGGGCAATATGGGGCTGCCGGCGAAGTTGCTGGTGCGGGGCATTACGGACATGGTGCGCATCAGCGATGCGCGGATGAGCGGCACGGCCTATGGGACGGTGGTGCTGCATGTGTGTCCGGAGGCCGCGCTGGGCGGGTCGCTGGCGCTGGTTCGGGAGGGCGACTGGATTGAATTGGACGTGGAGGCGCGGCGGCTGCATTTGGAAGTGGACGATGCGGAACTGGAGCGCAGGCGCGCGGAATGGATTGCGCCGGAGCCGGCGTTCAAGAGCGGATATCAGTCCCTGTATGTAAAGCACGTGATGCAGGCGAGTGAGGGTGCGGATTTCGATTTTCTGCTGGGATGCAGGGGGCACGGGGTGCCGCGGGAGTCGCACTGACCGTTTGGCGTCGGTTCATGGTTTCCCACCCTTGCGACAGGAAAAAGTCGCAAGGATGAGGCGCGGGAGCTTGTTAGTGGGTCGAGCACTGGTTGAGGATCGTGATTTCCCGCCTTAGCCCTAAACAACGAAGACGCGGCGAACTTGGAGCACCATAACCCGGAGGTTTTGAAAGAGCGTCTCAAAACAACAACTTCTATAACCGTGCGGTTATTTACCGCAGGTTGCAACAGCGGTGTCGCGACCGCAATTGAGAAGCTGATGAAAAAGCAATCTGACGATCGGGGATTTGCCCGCTATCCAAGCCTTGAGGGCAAGATTGTGCTGGTGACCGGCGGCGCAACCGGGATCGGCGAGTCGATTGTTGCGCATTTTGCGCGGCAGGGTTCGCGGGTGGCATTCTTCGATGTGCAGGATGCGCCTGCGCGGGCGCTGGTGGCGGGGCTTGCTGTGGTGGAAGGTTGTCCCCAACCGCATTTCATTCCTTGCGATCTGACAGATGTGGCGGCCCTCAACCGCAGCGTCGCGGAGGTGATTGCGGCGTGGGGCACGATTGATGTGCTAGTGAACAACGCGGCCAACGATCATCGCCATTCCATTCAAGAGGTGACGCAGGAGTATTGGGACCGCTCGATGGCCGTGAATCTGCGGCCGCAGTTCTTCGCCATCCAGGCTGTGCTGCCGGCCATGCGGCGGGCCGGACGCGGCTCCATCATCAACATGTCGTCGATCTCGTGGATGATTCCTTCGACGGGACTGCCGCTTTACACGACAGCGAAGGCGGCCATTGTGGGGCTGACCCGCACCATGGCCCACGAATTGGGCGGGGATGGCATTCGCGTGAATGCGGTGCTGCCGGGGGCCATTGCCACGGAGAAACAAAAGGAGCTGTGGTACACGCCGGAATACAAGGCGGAGATCATGGCGAGCCAGGCGCTCAAGCGCGACATTCTTCCCGACGATGTGGCGCGACTGGTGCTGTTTCTGGCGGCGGACGACTCGAGCGCGATTACCAGCCAGAGCTATGTTGTGGACGGCGGCTGGGTGTAGGGCGGCGTTCAGTTGCCGGAAGACCTTGGGGATGTTTCTGCACATGCCATGCGAGGCGCCAATGGCTTACTATGCTCGGGAGGGTTTTTCAAACATGAGATCTGTTTTGAGGTTGCATTCCTTCATTGTTGCGTTTGTGCTTGCTCTTGCCGCAGTCCTGATGTTTGCTGGTCGCGGCATGGCGCAAAGCGCGGAAGAAGCGGCAAAGCTCAAGGCCGAGCTGGCCAGGCTCACGGCCAACCTGCAACCGCCATCGCGGGACGTGATCGTGAAGCTCTCCGAATTGCATCAACTGCCTGATGGCGCGTGGAGGATGCATTCAGGCGACCTGGCGCACGGCGAGGCGGTGAATGTGGATGAGAGCGGCTGGGAGCCGATTGCCAATCCTGGAACGGCGCCCAACGATGCGGTGTGGTTTCGGCAGACGTATGAAGTGCCGAAGACTCTGGAAGGCTACGACCTAAGCGGCGCGCGGATCTGGTTCCAGTTTCACGCGTATGCCAATGGGCCGATGCCGGAGATTCTCTACTTCAACGGGCGGCGCGTGGCCATGGGCGACGACCTGGAGCCAATTGTGCTGTTTGACCAGGCAAAGCCGGGCGACAAGATTTCCGTCGCGGTGAAACTGCTGCACACGGTGGACATCAAAAAGTTTCAAGGCGCTACGCTGCGGATTGAGTTCCCTGAGAGCCGGCCGAATCCGGAGGACCTGCGCACGGAATTTCTTGCGGCGAATCTGCTGGTGCCGTCGCTTGCGCCGGGGGATGCGAGCAAGCTGGATACGCTGAATGGCGCGATCCAGACGGTGGACCTGAAGGCGTTGGATGCGCACGATCAGGCGGCTTTTGATGCGAGCATGAGGGCGTCGCTGGAAAAGCTGGAGGCGCTGAGACCTTTGCTGCAAACGGCGACGTGGCACCTTACGGGCAACTCGCACATCGATGCGGCTTGGCTGTGGCCGTGGACGGAGTCGGTGGACGTGG
>Ga0302326_10030605_pt1 | contig 10769 bp, 12 predicted proteins | sample Palsa_T0_3_FD_202264 | JGI IMG/M metagenome (GOLD analysis project Ga0302326, IMG submission 202264) | Peat permafrost microbial communities from Stordalen Mire near Abisko, Sweden - Palsa_T0_3 | ecosystem: Environmental > Terrestrial > Soil > Palsa > Peat permafrost | place: Sweden: Abisko...
CGCCGCCGAGTACGGCGGCGATCCCTTGGCCGAATACCGCCAGTTTTACGCCTTGGGCGTAGATGGCGTCATCACCGATTTTCCCCAATCCGCCCTTCTGGCTCGCGGATAAAGGCAGCTCACCACAGAGACACAGAGCACGCAGAGAACGCACGAACTGCAGTCGGCTGTTCATTTTCTCGATCGCCGCAAGTCAGTGTTTCCACGCACTGGAGCAGCGCTCGTTCAAACATGGCCTGTGCCGCCCGGAGCCCCGGATGTACGAGGATTATGCGCGAACGACATAACTCCGCGCCGCACGCGCACTTATGGAAGCAATGCGTCTTTTCTACCAAGCGCAGCACAACGCTCGCATTAGACGGCAGTCCGCACAAATCGCGTTGGCACGAAACGTTGATGCATAATCCTCGTACATCCGGGGCTTCTGTGCGATCAGCCGCTACAGTTGGACGGCGGACGCTCTGCATCCACCCAATTGTCCTCTCTGTGCTCTCTGTGCCTCCGTGGTGATATATTCTTCGCATTGACGCCGGAAGGCGGGCGTGGGTACAATCCGCAATTGTCAGAGATCGGCTTGGGGCGATTCTTCGCTTGAAGAATTTCCCGAGCGGATAAAAATTGGGGCGAGGCCACGGATGGCTGTCAAACGCGTCTTATTCTCAAAACACCGGAACCTGCGAAGTTTCGCAGTGCTGACTGTTTGTCTGGTCACGGCCGCGTTGCTGATCGGCGCCCGGCCGGCCCGATCGGCATCGGCGCTTCCCCCGGCCAGGAATCTCGCTCCCGACATCTCCCCCGAGTTCTCCACAGCGCAGAGCCCGCCGGAATTGTTGCACGACCTGATCGCCACGCCGCCGCAGAGTGCTTCGGATGTGAACGGCCGCGTGATCTGGATGGAAGTGACCGCCTATTGCGGCTGCAAAAAATGCTGCGGCCCCTCCGCCCACGGCATGACCGCCAGCGGACGTTCGATCGCCTACAACGGCGGCCTGTTCGTTGCCGCCGATACCTCGGTACTCCCCTTCGGCACGCAGTTGCGCGTCCCCGGCTACGCCGGCGGCGAAGCTGTCGAGGTCATCGATCGCGGCCGCGCCATCAGAGGCTCGCACATCGACGTTTTTTTCCCCACCCACGATCAAGCCCTCGCCTGGGGCCGACGCTGGATGCCGGTGACGATTGTACAATAGCTCGCGGTTTTGCCGTACGGCACGATTGCGTGGCCTTTCAGCCATTGTGTGCTAGAATCCCCTATTGAGGTTCTATGGCCGTGACGATTCAACTGCCGGTGGACGTTGAGCAGCGACTCCGCGCCGAGACGCCTGACTTGGATGCCGAGGTTACGGAAGGGGTTGCCCTCGACCTGTTTCGGCGTGGCAAGCTTTCCCACGCTGAGCTTTCCACGGTGCTCGGCTTCGACCGCTTTGAGACCGATGCATATCTTCAGCGGCATCGGGTGATCGAGGGGACCCTCACGATGGCCGATCTGGAAGAGCAGACACGAACCCTCGACCGAGTCCTCGGTCCGGTACGCCGCTGATGCTCGTCGTCGCGGACAGCTCCCCTCTGATCGTTCTCATCAACATCGGGCAGATTGATCTTTTGCCAAAACCGTTCGCCGGAACCGAAGGTGACGGCCTGAATTACTTGCTGGACTTAAAGAACGTTACCCCTTCGGGCCTTTGCTGCATAATCCCGTAAAGCTTGAGGCACACTGGGGTTCGCCCCGAGCCAGCGATCAATCGCCTCGCCTGCACGCTCCGCCTCCGTCGGATACCAGTGTCCCAAACCGTGCAACGCGCTCCACCAACATGGAATGCTCGGTATCTCCAACACGCGCAACATAACCTCGACCAACGCGCGCCCAACGAGTTCGTCGGTGGCATCGGTCGCCATCGGATAACCACTGCTGTGGAATCGATCCCACCACATATAGCACGTCGCATCAAGCGGGTTTGCCGACTCCAAATTCGGATTGTAGGACTTTGTGCAACGTGGCGCGAAACAGTCGCGGTACAACGTGACAATTGACTTGATGCAAGGCGCGCGAACGGCCCAGCCAATGCGTTCATCATAAAGGCTCCGCAACCAGTCGCTTTCCCCAGTAAATGCGATGAAACCAAGGCCATCTGCAACAGCGCGGTCTGAAAACTGTGTCAGGTCTGACCCGCATTTCGAGAAGAGCCTCGTCACAAAGAGGATTGCATCGGTTGGAGTAACGGATCCCAAGAACCTCCGCAGCTCTGCGCCGTCGGCAAGATCGCTGGATACAAAAACGAACGACAGCATCTGCGTGTAATCCATAGGTCTGTCCGGTGACGCGAACCTGTACATCGATTTCTTCAGTTGTTACCGAGCCCGTGAGGCAGTAGGAACGCGAAGCGGCCGGTAACATTCGGACACGTGGAACACTACTTCACCGCAGTCCAAAGCTTGTTCTCCACTTCCTTGAAATTGGCGAAGCTGTCGTCGAGGCGTTGCATCAGCTTGTGCAGCGTGGCGGGGTCGGTTTGCTTGTCCTGGGCGGCGTCGCGGAGAGCGGTGGCGGCGTCGTTGAGGTTCTCCGCGCCGTCGGCGAACTCGCGGGTGGAATCGAAGAGATTCAGATTGGCCATCTCGTCGGGGCTGGGTTTGTAGAGAAGCCGCCAGGGGCTTTGGCGAATTTCCATGCTGGCGCCTTTGAGATTGTCGCTGGTGGCTTTGAGGGCTGTGATGATGCCTTCGATTTTGCCGCGATTGCTCAGAAGAATCGAGCGGGCCGAGGAGGTGATGTCGCGGGCGTTGGACAGGGCCATCGACAGGTCCGACAGGGAGGATTGCGCGTGATCGAGCGTGGCCTGCACGAGCGTCAGGTCGGACTTCACCTGATCGAGAATGCCGGGCAGCTTGTCGTGGACGCTGTCCATGGTCGAGTGGAGGCTGGAGAGTGTGCCGCGAATGTCGCTCTTGGAGTCGCCCAGGACATCGCGCACCTGGGCCAGGGCCTGGCCGGCGTTGTCGGCGGCGACGTTGGCCTTGGGCAGGGTGACGGTCCGCACTTCATGCACGATTGTCGCCAGCTCCGGCGCTCCGTTGCGCAGGGCGCTGGTGAGGGTGCTGAACGCGCCGGGCTGGCCGACCACTTCATCGGTCTGGGCGCCGCTGCCCAGTTGTTCGATGTTGAGACAGGCGACGCCGGTGACCGTGCTTTGAACGGTGATGACCGAATCCGCGTGCAGCTGATAGCGTGTGGGCAGCGAGAATCCGACCACGATGCGCGGCTCGCCATCGGGTGTGTTCTCGCTGATCACCGCAATGCTTTTCACGACGCCGACCTTGAATCCGCCGAGCCGGGTTTCGTCGCCGATGCCGATGCCGCTCACGTCATCGGTCAGTTTGAAGACGACCTGCCGATCGGCGGTGGGCTCGGCCACGTGAACGGCCCCGTTGACGGTGACGATGATGAACCCCGCCAAAACGATGCTGACGATGATGAACAATCCGGCCTTGAGGGCGTTTCGTTCGTTGTTCATGGGTGAGCCTCACAATCGGAATCAAGTGCCCAGCAGATCCAATTCATATCCACCGGCGCGCCGCCGGTCGGTGAGCGGGCCGTCGGCCAGGCCGTGCACGAACTGGTGCACCAGCGGATCGGTTGAGTCGCGCATCTGCTGCGCGGTACCGGCGGCGACGAACTTGCCCTGGTCCAGCAGCACCATGCGGTCGGCGATGCGAAAGGCGCTGTCCATCTCGTGGGTGACCACCACGCTGGTGACGCCCAGCTTGCGGTTTAAGTCGATGATGAGTTGATCGATCTCGGCGCTGGTCACCGGGTCCAGCCCGGCGGACGGCTCGTCGTAAAACAGAATCTTCGGGTCCAGCGCGATGGCCCGTGCCAATCCCGCGCGTTTTTTCATCCCGCCGGACAACATCGCCGGCATCTTGTCCGCGTGCTCGCGCAGATCGACCAGTTCGAGCTTGATCTTCACCATGATCTCGATGGTTTCCTCCGGCAGATCGGTGTGCTCGCGCAGCGGCAGGGCGACGTTGTCGGCCACCGACATCGAGTTGAACAGTGCCCCGCTCTGGAACAGTACACCGATCGATTTGCGGTATTCGTCCAATTCAAGTCCGCTGAGCGAGGCCAGGCTCTTGCTCTGATGGACAATGATGTCGCCGCCGTCGCAGCGCAAGTTGCCGATCATCAGTCGCAGCAGCGTGGATTTCCCGGAGCCCGAGCCGCCGAGGATCACCAGTGTTTCTCCTTCGATCACGTCGAGACGAACGCCGTCGAGCACGGTTCGCCCGGCGAATTTCTTGGAGACATCGAGCACCTGGATCGCATCGGGCATGGCTACCAACCAAAGTAGTAGAACGTGGAGGTGAAGAGCAGATCGACGGAAATGAGCGCGACGATCGTCAGGACCACCGTTCGCGTGGTTGCCACGCCGACACCCTGCGCCCCGCCGGTGACGCCCAGTCCCAGGTAACAAGCCAGTCCGCTGATGAGTGTGCCGAAGACACCGGCTTTAATCAGGCCGGTGACAAAATCGCGCACCTTGATGGCGTCGAATGTATGGGTGATGTATTGATGCCCGCCAATCCGCAGCACCAGATGGGAAACAGTCAGACCACCTAAGATGCCGGTGATATCCCCCACCACCGCAACGCAGATCATCATGCAGGTGGTCGCGATCAAACGCGGCAACACGAGAAACCGAATCGGGCTGATCGCCTCGGCTTCAAGTGCCTCGATTTCCTCGGAGACCACCATCGTTCCGATTTCCGCCGCGATGCTGGCGCCGGCAAATCCGGTCAGCACGATGGCGCTGACCAGCGGTCCCAGCTCGCGGAACGTGGCGATCGAAATGATGTCCGCCACCTCCGCCAGGGCACCGTAGCGTTTGAGGATCGGTCCCATTTGCAGCGTGAGAATCGCGCCGATGCAGAAGAGGACGAGCATGACGATTGGAATGCTGCGCACGCCGACGCGCACCATCTGTGCCCAGAGATTTTGCCATCCCACCCGCCGCCCGCGCCGCGCCAGCAGTCCGCGCGGGGCCGAGACAGCCGTGTCGCGCAGCAGATATCCGAGGCCGCCAATGAATTCGAGGAACCCCAGCGCCCGATCGCCGACGTTCCGGATGGGTCTCAGCAGCACGTTCACGGCGTCAGCGCCTCCGGCTCATCCAGCACGATGGTGAAAACCGACGAGAGCCGGGCGATCTCCAGCAGTCCCTGCACGCGCGGCTGCAAGTTGGTCAGAAAGATCTTCCCGCCCACCTTGCGCATCTTCTGCAACGCCTCGACGAGCACCGCGACGGCGCTGCTGTCCATGTACGGCACCTGCATCAGGTTCAGTACCAATCGCTGCGGCGCGTTCTGCTGCATCAGGGTGAGAATGACGTGACGCAGCTCGGGGCTGTTGTGCAGATCGATCTCGCCACAGAGGGCTGCGATGACGAACTGGCCCTCTTTGCGGGCCGATGGGACCAGCTCGCTGTCGGTTTTCAGTGGATTCACGACGCCCTCCCGTGGTTCAAATTCCGTTTCATCGTCAGCCGCATCCCATCCGGCAGCTTGGTGAACTCGAATCCGTCGAGAAGCTGTTTCAGACAGACCAACCCGATGCCGCCGGGCTTGAGCGGGTCGTGCTTGGGCTCGGTGGGCGGTTCGTGGCCGTGACCCCAGTCGCGCAGGCGCACGCGAACCGCCTCCCCGTCAAAGTCCACGTCCACCTCGACCGGCTTGTCCGTCGCCCCGCCGTACGCGTGGCGCGTGACGTTGGCCATCGCCTCATTGACGCAAAGCCCGAGTTCGCCGGCAGCTTTGACATCCAGCCCGGCTTGACCGGAAAAGTGCTCGACCGAGCGCCGCACCGGCGCCAGGAAAGCCGGGTCGCTGGTGACGCGCAGCTTCAGGGCCGCCGGCCTTTGCGGCGCAGAGCGCTCCGATTGCGGTTCCACTTTGCTCATGGTTGCGTCTGCCTTGCCAGCCATTGCTTCCATTTCACCACCGCCGGGCGGCGATCGTCGTCGGAATCGTAGTACCGGTACCCGAACGTTTCCCCGCTCATCGAGCATAAGCCCTGAATCGCATAAAACCGCACGGCGGGGTCGTCGCTCTCCAGGTCCTTGACCAATTCCGGGATGGCCGAGCGATCGTGCGTCCGGGCGGCATACTCGATGGCCGGGACCTTCGCCTCGAGATCGGGATTCTCCACCGTGCGCGGACCGTGGCCGTCGCAGCCGCACAGGACCACGCACATTCCCGCCGCAAACATCCAAAACGCATGGGGCATCGCCAACTTTCGCCAAACCCGCGGCGTTCAACCAATAATAACCAAACATATCGACGTTGCGCAAATTCCCGATGCACTAAATCGGGGACTACGGCTGCGTCGTCCGTGGCCGCAGGGCATCGTCCGTGGCCTTGCGGGTCTGCTCCCCCACCGCTTTCACCGCCACGTCGTCAAACATCACCAGGCCGTCGCTCATGTAAGCATACAGATCAACCCGCAGCGTCTGCACCGGCGTATCGGGATTCTGCGGGTTCAGATCATCCACCACGGTCACCCACTTCCCGTCCGTCGGCCCGCTCGGCGGAACCTGCCGGCGGTAATTCTCGACGTCTTTCGCGTCACCCTTCAGATCCTTCCCCGCGGTATATCCCTTGACGAACACGTGCAAGGTCGGGCCGTCGCTCCGATACCGAAACCGGATCCGATAGCGCGTGTTCGGCTCAATGCGAAACGGCTCGGAAATGCACGCCAACCCATTGGTCTGCGCCGCGTCCAGTGATAGCCGCATGGCCAGCACATTTCGCGGCTTTCCATCCGAGGCATCGGCTGGCAGATGGTAAATGCAGACTTTGTCGGTGTCCGGCAACGAATCGCTGATGGGTGCAGCGTATTTGTCAGACCGATACAGGGCCCACCAGTGCCCCTCGGCGGCAAAGTCGCCGTCTGGAAGCAGATCGGGGTTCTTCTCCCATAACGCCCGTGCCGCCGGATCATCCGTCAATCCCGATTCATCGGGGTGTTCAAACGGCTTCACCCCCGCGATCGTTTCCAGAGCGCTCTCGACGGCAAAGCGCAATTGTGTCGGCTGGGCGATCGTCTTCTCAATGCTTGTGGGCTCCGCCGCGGTCTGCCGCAGATCGAGAATCTTCAGTCGCAGCGTTAAAACGTCCTGCCCGTCAAGTTCGCCCCAGATCAGAACCGCGGGCTTCTCGTCCGCGGCCAGTTTCGTCAGCTCGTCAGCCGTGGCGGACAGGGGAATTGGATGTCCGGCGATGTCGGACATGGTTGGCCCGTCGATCGCATCGTATGTCCCATCCCGGTTGAGCTTGGCCCGGAGGGCGAATCCCACCTTGTCGCGGGCGGCATCGGACGCGGTTCCGGCAAGGGGAAAGACCGCCGCCTTCGGTTTGTCCGCATCATCCGCCCGGGTCCGCGGCACAAGACAGGCGAACGCGATCACCGCAGCAACGCAAAATCCCACGAGTCTGCCGGGAAATCCAGCAAGTGCTCTCTGACCTCCTCCCCTCGTACTCGGGGGGAGGATTGAGGTGGGGGGCCGAAGTGGAGGGTCCGCCCTCGCATCCAAACCGCCTCGAGTGACGCAACGCCCCCACCCCATCCCTCCCCCGGAGTACCAGGGGAGGGGGAAAAACCTGCTGCGCCACGATTCACGGGCCGCCGAAAAATGCCGTCCATCTAACCCCGGCGAGCCCATCTCTCGCCTTTGCCTTGCCCGTACATCGTCCATACCATCCACCCTGCTCCGCCGAATGGAGCAGTTTACCCTTTGGAAGGTCTCGGCGCGCATGAGTTTGAAGTCTATCCGCATCCGCGGAGCCAGGGAACATAATCTGAAAAACATCGACGTGGAGATTCCGCGCGATCAACTGGTCGTCATCACCGGTCTCTCGGGCTCCGGCAAATCGACGCTGGCGTTTGACACGGTCTTTGCCGAGGGGCAGCGGAAATACATGGAGTCGCTCTCCACGTATGCCCGGCAGTTTCTCGATCAGTTGCAGAAGCCGGAGGTGGACGAAATCGAGGGTTTGCCCCCCACCATCGCCATCGAGCAGCGTTCCGCCAGCAGCAATCCGCGATCGACCGTCGCCACCACGACCGAAATCTACGACTACCTGCGCGTCCTGTTCGCCCGGGCTGGAACGCCCCACTGCTGGGAGTGCGGCCGGCCCATCAGCGGACAGACGGCGTCGCAGATCGTCGATGCGGTGATGAAATACCCCGCCGGCACCAAGCTCATGATTCTCTCGCCGCTGATTCGCGGGCAGAAAGGGGAGCACAAGGACACCTTCGCCGCGATTCACAAACAGGGTTTTGTGCGGGCCCGCGTGGACGGCACGCTGGTCGAACTGCAAACGCCCGCGGCTGCCCCGCAACTGAAGAAGACATTCGCCCACAACATCGAAGCCATCGTCGACCGCATCGTGCTCAAGCCGGAAATCCGCTCGCGACTGGCGGATTCAATTGAGACGGCCCTGAAACTGGCCCAGGGATTGGTGATCGTGACTGTCGCCGGCGCGGATGGCTCGTGGACCGATCACGTCTTCAGCGAGAAGTTCGCCTGCCCGCTGCACCCCCACGTTTCGCTGCCGGAGTTGGAGCCGCGGCTTTTCAGCTTCAATTCGCCGCACGGGGCGTGCCCGGCTTGTCATGGATTGGGAACCACCGGCATGTTCGACCCCGAGTTGGTGGTGCCGGACGAAAGCCTGTCGCTGGAAAACGGCGCAATCGAGGCCTGGCGAAAAAGCGGCAAGCGGATGAACATCTACTACAGCCGCGTGCTCCGCCAGTTTTGCCGCGACTTTGGCATCAGCTACACCGACCCATACACGGCCATTCCCCGCAAAGTCCAGCAAATCCTCATGCGCGGAACCGACGCCTGCGGCGACGCGGGCACCGGAACCGAATTCGAGGGCGTCATCCCCCACCTGCTGCGCCGGTTTGAAAACACCGAAAGCGAGTTCGTCAAAACCCGGCTCCATCAATATATGTCGGAGCAGCCCTGCGCCATGTGCCAGGGCACCCGGTTGAAGAAAGAGGCCATGTGCGTCCGCCTCGACACGCTCGACTCCACCGCGCCCGGCTGCACGATTCACGATGTCGCCACGCTCACCGTCGAACGCGCCCGGCAATTCTTCGAGAACCTTCGGCTCGGAGAAGAGCGCACCAAAATCGCCGCACCCATCGTCCGCGAGATCGGCTCGCGCCTCGGTTTCATGTTCGATGTTGGCCTCGGCTATCTCACGCTCGATCGCAAGACCGGCTCACTCAGCGGCGGCGAAGCGCAGCGCATTCGCCTGGCCACGCAAGTCGGTAGCGGCCTGGTCGGCGTTTGCTACGTGCTGGACGAGCCCACCATCGGCCTGCACCAGCGCGACAACGCCCGGCTCATCCGCACGCTCAAGCGACTCCAATCCATCGGCAACACCGTCCTGATGGTCGAGCACGATGAAGACTGCATCCGCGCCGCCGACTACCTGATCGACATCGGCCCCGGCGCCGGCGCCCACGGCGGCACGCTGGTTTGCGCGGGGCCCGTTCCCGAGGTATTCAAAAATCGCCAAAGCATCACCATCAAATATCTCACCGGCGAATACGCCATCGTGACGCCGCCCACGCGCCGCCCGGTGAACCCGGCCAAGTCGGCCCTCGAGATCAAGGGGTGCCGTGAAAACAACCTCAAGAACATCGACGTGCGCTTTCCGCTGGGTGGTCTGATTTGCGTGACCGGCGTCAGTGGCTCGGGCAAATCCACGCTGGTTAATCAGACGCTGATCCCCGCGCTCCGCCGCAAGTTATATGGCTCGAAAGTGAAGGCCGGCGTCCACAAGCAACTGGTCGGCATTAACAAGATAGACAAAGTGATCGAGATCGATCAAAGCCCCATCGGGCGCACGCCGCGGAGTAATCCCGCCACCTACACTAGCGTCTTCGATGAGATTCGCCGCGTGTTTGCCAAGACCCGCGAGGCCAAGATTCGCGGCTACGAAGCCGGGCGATTCAGCTTCAACGTCAAGGGAGGGCGATGCGAGGCTTGTCAGGGCCAGGGCACCAAGTGCATCGAAATGCACTTTCTGCCGGATGTGTATGTCAAGTGCGAAGTCTGCCACGGCACCCGCTACAACGCCGAGACGCTGGAAATCCACTATCGCGGCAAGAGCATCGCGGATGTATTGAAGATGACGGTGGAGGAAGCGCTCGCCTTCTTCGAGAATTTCCCGCAGGTGCACCGAATCCTCAAAGCCGTCAATGACGTTGGCCTCTCCTACGTCGAGCTCGGCCAGCCCAGCACGCAACTCTCCGGCGGCGAAGCCCAGCGCGTCAAACTAGCCAGTGAGCTGGGCAAGAACCCCACCGGCCACACGCTTTACGTATTGGACGAGCCGACGACCGGCCTCCATTTTGCCGACATCCATAACCTGCTGAACGTACTGAATCGGCTGGCTGATTTAGGCAACACGATTCTGGTGATCGAGCACAATCTGGATGTGATCAAGTGCGCCGACTGGATTATTGACATGGGCCCCGAAGGTGGCCAGGGCGGCGGCCAGGTCGTTGCCGAGGGTCCCCCCGAGCGGATTGTGCAGGTTTCCGAAAGCTACACCGGCCAATACCTCAAATCCCATCTTGTGCCCGCGGCCCCCGCTGCCGAGCAAAAAATCGCGTGAAGCACTCTCGACAAGTCATGAAGAAGACGAAATGGCGTTGCGCGATCACGCACCCTTGGGATTGGCGAGCCGCGCACGGAGCGTAC
>Ga0302326_10030606_pt1 | contig 10769 bp, 8 predicted proteins | sample Palsa_T0_3_FD_202264 | JGI IMG/M metagenome (GOLD analysis project Ga0302326, IMG submission 202264) | Peat permafrost microbial communities from Stordalen Mire near Abisko, Sweden - Palsa_T0_3 | ecosystem: Environmental > Terrestrial > Soil > Palsa > Peat permafrost | place: Sweden: Abisko...
GAACTTTGCAGTTTTGGGCGACGTGCTCTTAATTTTCAACTATGAACCCGGCGGCGATCACGTCCCCGATATCGGATCCCGATCCGGACTCTCCCTGAGGCGTCTCGCGCGGCTGCTCAGAAGCATCTGCAGCCGCGCTTGCCGGCTGGTCGAGCTTCCAAGAGACCTTGTAGAACTCCTGCTCCAAGGCGTCGTGGGCGGGCTTGATCTCGACAAGATCGGTGCTCTGAACTGCCTTCGGAGCAGTGTCTGTCTTCTCGGTGATCGCCTGTTGCGTTGCTTCGTAGACCTTGTCGCCAAGGTTTTGTGGCCCTTTCCGACGAGAGGACCAACGACTCGAACTTGCTCCGCTCCGGCGTCTTACGATTTCCTTACGATCGCGGTGCACAATAAGCCGTTATGTCAGTTGCCGCGTTTAGGAGAACATCGTCGTTAGCCCTTGCTCTTTGCTTCCTGGCAGGTTGCGGAGGCTCGGGCGCCAGAGTGGAACAGGGCTCGACGGCCTCAACGACCTCAATCGGCCAAGCTGTCGTCACCTATTTCGGCCAAGTCAAGCCGCAACTGACCGCCTCATCTGGAAACGTCACCGTCTCTGCCGTGGCGGGCGCCTCGATCACCGGAGTCACCGTTTATCCCTCCGCTTCACTTCAGAGCACATATCTTTTCTTCGGTCGCACCGTGGGCGGCCAGAGTGAAATCTACAGGGTCCCCTACACGGGCGGAACTGAGCAGTTGCTTACTCACAGCGTCGAGCAGGTTAACGAACCCGCTCCAGCCAGTAATGGGAGCGTCTTTTACAGCGGCTACTTCGGTGAAGAGCCGGGGATCATGTTGTACGACGGAAGCCACGTGGCAAGTTTTAGCCCCGGAGGTCCAGGCTATTTTCTGAACCCAAGCGTCTCGCCGAATGCGGCAAAGGTCGCATTTGACACGACCAGCTACCACCAACTCTGGGTATGTTCGGCTTCGGGAGGCTCTGCCGTGCAAGTCACCGGCGCCGTGGATAGCAGCTACGGCACCAGTTGGGCGCCTACAAACCTTTCTGTCGCCTACGTTCAACAGAACACAGGCGCCTACGAAAACATCGACACGATCCCGATTGCCGGTGGTACGCCGACCGATGTGTCGCCTCCAGGTCTCCAGAGTTCTGGCAACTTTTATTCCCCGAGCTGGTCCAGCGACGGTATCTCCATTGCAGCCTCCTACACGCCGACGAGCGGCTCAGCGAGCGAAGTCCTGGTTTTCACAACGAACACCTTCTTCGGGTACGCGAGGCTGACGCCGACCGGCAATAGCGACACCTACCCCAGCTTCTCGCCAGACGGTTCAAAGGTCGCCTTCTACAGATCAAACGCGGGGGGCGCCATTCCTGGAATTTACGTTTGCGATTACGATGGTTCGAATTCGCAGTTGCTGGTAGAGGATCAAACCAGCGATGGGGCGATCAACTCCCTCACTTGGTCCCCCTTCCCAGCGTCCGAAAAGTTGATTGGATCCGGCGGCCGATTCTACGGCGCAAACGCCAGCGGGTTTCTGTATTCGCAAGTGGGTTCACAGTTCGGAAGTTGCGTTGCGTTTGCGACTACCACGCCTTCAACGGCGACCATCACAGCCCCGTCGGGCGTCAGCGGGTCTCAGCCTCTCTCTTTTCTGCTGACAGGGGACAACATCACCTCGCTTGGTTATTTAAACGGCTACTTCAGCACCGGACCGGTATTCGAGTTTAGCGGAACGAATCCTAATGTCGTGGTGAACATCGATGGGTCCACCGGGCAGGTAGATACGTTCGCCGTGGCGGCTGCCAAGCCGGCTTTGACAGCGTCAGCAGGCAAGCTGACTTATGCGGGGCGATTCAACGCGGTCTATGACGCCACGGGCAAGAACGTCGCTCCTAACGGCGCAAGGCAACTGGTTGTGGACCCAAGGACGGGCCACCTGTTGTCGTTCAAGTAAGGATGATCGTTGACGAGCGGCTCCGTTCTCCAGGAAGGGCTTCGGCTCGTAGGCGGAAGGGGCCGCAGACCCAACAAGCATAAACAAGGAAGCCCCGGCGGATGACTTCCGCCGGGGCTCGAGATCAAGGCTTACTTCTCTACCTTGAACTCGGCGTCGATTACGTCGCCGATATCGGATCCCGATCCGGACTCCCCGTGCCCGGGCTCTTGCGGTTGTTCAGAAGCGTCCGCAGACGCACTCGCCTGTTGGTAGAGCTTCTCAGACACCTTGTAGAACTCCTGCTCCAAAGCGTCGTGAGCGGCTTTGATCTCGACGAGATCGGTGCTCTGCACCGCTTTCCGGGCAGTGTCGATCTTCTCAGTGATCGCCTGTCGGGTTGCTTCGTCGACCTTGTCGCCAAGGTCCTTGAGCCCCTTCTCCGACTGGAGGACCAGCGACTCGATCTTGTTGCGCTCCTCGATCAGCTCCTGAGACTTGCGATCTGCTTCCGCGTTGATCTCCGCTTCCCGCACCATCCGGTCGATCTCGTCCCGGTTCAGATTGCCGCTACCGGAGATGGTGATGCTCTGGCGGGCGCCGGTGCCTTTCTCCTGGGCGCTGACGTTCAAAATGCCGTTCTTGTCGATGTCGAACGTAACTTCGATTTGCGGAACGCGAGCCGGCGCAGGCGGAATTCCCGCAAGGTGGAACCGCCCGAGGCTCTTGTTGTCTCGAGCCATAGGCCGCTCTCCTTGAAGGATGTGGATTTCCACTTCCGGCTGGTTGTCCGACGCGGTCGTGTAGATCCGGCTGCGCTTGGTTGGGATCGTCGTGTTGCGCTCGATGAGCTTGTCGAATATCCCGCCCTGGGTTTCGACGCCAAGGCTGAGCGGGGTTACGTCGACGAGGACGATGTCCTTCCCGAACTCGCCGCTGATGATTCCGGCCTGGATGGCAGCGCCAACGGCGACCACCTCATCCGGGTTTACGGAGCGGTTGGGCTCCTTGCCGGTGAGCTTGCGGACCAACTCCTGGACCTGGGGCATTCGAGACGATCCCCCGACCAGTACCACTTCCTTGATGTCGGAAGCGGGGATCTTTGCATCGGTGAGCGCCTGCTGGAACGGGCCGCGGATCCTTTCCATGAGGTCTCGCGTCAGATCCTCGAACTTGGCCCGGGTCAGCGAGTAGTCCATGTGCTTCGGCTCGTTGTTGACCGCCGTAATGTACGGCAGGTTGATCTGCGCGCTCATCTGGCTGGAGAGTTCGATCTTTGCGCGCTCGGCTGCCTCTCGGAGCCGTTGCACGGCGGCTTTGTCCTTTAGGAGGTCGACTCCCTGGTCCTTCTTGAACTCGTTCGAGAGGAATGTCACGATCGCGTTGTCAAAGTCGTCACCGCCAAGGTGGCTGTCACCGGCGGTTGCTTCCACCTGAAAGACACCCTCCCCGACGTCGAGAATTGAAACGTCAAACGTTCCGCCGCCTAGGTCGAAGATGAGGATCTTCTCTTCCACCTTTTTATCCAAACCGTAGGCGAGGGCAGCCGCGGTTGGCTCGTTGAGAATGCGCAGAACCTTGAGTCCGGCAATCTCACCCGCGTTTTTGGTGGCCGTCCGCTGGCTGTCGTTAAAGTAGGCCGGGACCGTGATGACGGCCTGGTCGACCGTGTCTCCCAGGTATGCCTCCGCGTCCGTCTTCAGCTTCTGGAGGATCATTGCGGAGATTTCTTCCGGCGTGAATTCCTTGTCGAGAGCCGGAATATAGGCGGTCGCCTGATTGTTCTTTCCGCTGCGGACCTTGTAGCTGATCCGTGGTAGTTCTTCCTGCACTTCGGTGGCGGTGTGGCCCATGAAGCGCTTGATAGAATAGATCGTATTCTCTGGATTGACCACTGCCTGTCGCTTGGCGGTCACTCCAACCAGGCGCTCACCGTTCGTCTTGAACCCCACCACGCTCGGCAGGGTCCGGCCACCCTCGGCGGTGGCGATGACGATAGGCTCGCCCGCTTCCATCACGGCGACGACGGAGTTCGTCGTGCCAAGGTCGATTCCAACTGTTTTTCCCATGAGTCTTGTTAGTTATATTATAGGCGCGCAAGCAAACAACTTGAGTGTCATGCGCTCAACACTGATAGATACAATGATTCTACACGATTGGTTCCACCCAATGCCGGGTAGGCCCACCGCAGGCCCATTTGCGCCACAATCTCACTGAAGCTCCAAGCTATGATCGGACGCGCCCTGATTTTGCGAACTGCGGCCTTGGGGCCAATTGAAAAAACTGTCCGGCGCAGCCGACTCTTCAAGCCGCTGGTTTCCCGGTTCATCGCAGGAGACAACCTCGACGAAGCGCTCGCCGCATCCACCAAGCTTCTCGACAAGAATCTGAACGTCACCCTGGACTACCTTGGCGAGAACACGTCGTCCGAAGACGAGGCGATGTCCGCTCGGTCCACCTACATCGAGATGCTGCGGTCCATCGGAGGATTGCCGAGCGTTCAAAGCTTTGCTGCGGCCGACCCCACGGCCTTTCAACCCGAGCCACTCAATATCTCCATCAAACTGACCCAGTGCGGCATGGATCAGGGGACCGCCTTTGCGGAGGCGAATTACCGGCAGGTGGTGGAGTTTGCGGCCCAGTCATCGAATTTTGTGCGGGTCGACATGGAGTCTTCCGAGTACACCGATCGAACTCTCGAAATCGTCACCAGGGTGCTAGAGACGCACAAAAACACGGGCACGGTGTTGCAGAGCTATCTGCACCGGAACGATAACGACGTCGACCTGATGATCGGGCTTCAAGCGAGAGTGCGGTTGGTCAAGGGGGCCTATCTCGAACCCTCTTCGGTCGCGTACCCTGAGAAGGAGAAGGTCGACGAGGCGTTCGTCCGCCAATCCAAGCGGCTCCTCAGCCACGGCTTTTATCCTGCCATCGCGACCCACGACGAAGCGATCATCCGCGAATTGACGCGGTACGTGGAGCAAGAGAAGCTGGACAAGGGAAGGTTCGAGTTCCAGATGCTGTACGGGATCCGCCGGGACCTTCAGGAGTCTCTTCGGGGTGACGGCTACAACGTCCGAATTTACGTGCCGTTCGGCGACAAGTGGTACCCCTACTTCACCCGCCGCCTCGCCGAGCGCCCCGCGAACGCATTCTTTATCGTTCGGTCGCTTTTCAAGGGTTAGTCCGTTCTCTCGTAATGCGCCGAGAGCGCCGAGATTAATAGCAGAGCGTTATGGCGGACTCTGTGGCACTCCCGACCGACCACTCGATAATGGAGGCCCTCCAGACGGAGGCGGCGACGAAAACGCCGCGAGCAGTTCGCTTGAACCATGTCGACGGCTTGCGTGCTTGCGCCGCCCTTTGGGTTCTCTCGTTCCACACCTGGTGGTTCGGTTTTGCCCACCCAAGCCAGGTCCCACCTTGGTATGAACGGCCATTCTCGGCCGGTCACCTTGGGGTGCCGATATTCTTGGTTCTTTCAGGGTTCTGTCTCGCGGTGCCTTACGCCGGGACTGCGAACCCGGGGGCGGACATCCGGAAGTTTGCGATCAGGCGGGTGGTCAGGATCGTCCCTCCCTACTGGATCTGTACGGTTGCCTGCGCGGCTCTTCTTGTTGCGATGGGCCGGAGTTCATTCGGTGCTTCAGGATTAACCGATTTGGCTTGGCACCTGGCTCTAGTGCAGAACTTGAGCGGCGACCACTTTTTTACGATCAACGGCTCCCTTTGGAGCGTTGCTTTGGAGTTCCAGCTCTACTTCCTCTTTCCGTGCCTGCTAGCGCTCTCGAGGGTTCCTTCCCGAGTGCTTTGGTTTGGGGGGATGGTTAGTTTGGGATGCTGGGCTATTCTGCGCGCCGGGGGAGTTTATGACGACTCGGCTTTCGGACATGTGTGGTGGTTCTCCGCTCCGTCGTTCTTGGTCATATTTTGTATGGGAATATGGGCAGCCCGTGTGCAACACAGCTGGCCGGTAGGCCGGCTGTCTTGCCTCGCCCTCGCCCTTGGGTTAGCGGCGGTGCTGGTCGACCCTTGGAGCGGATTTTATCCTCAGACGTCCATCTTACTCGCGGCTTCCGCAACGGTTTGCATCCTTCTTGCAGGGCCGCGGGGAATCTTGGCGCAAGGTCTCGGCTGGCGGCCGCTTGCGAGTCTCGGGTTAGTGAGTTACACCCTCTATCTCATCCACAACCCGTTTGTGAGCCTTGGCGGCAAGCTGCTGGAGCCCCGCCTTCACGGCGCCGTATTGGTTGCGGGGATGATCGGATGCGCATGCATTCCTGTGGTCGTGGCGCCGATCCTGTTTCGCATACTGGAACTGCCCTTCCATCGGCTGGCTCGCCGTCTCGCTTCGGCAGAGCCTGCGAGAGACTAAGCTTCGGCGCGCCGAAGTCCGAGCTCAAAATACACGGCCGCTGCGAGCGCGACGAGCGTGAGCACTGGCATCGCGTAGTGAGCAAGCAGGGTGACCTTCGAGCCGATTGCGTCGCGGTAAATCTCCCCGAGGGACCCGGTTAGTTGCAGGAGCGTGCGCGCCGAGAGCAAGAACGCGAGGCTGAGGATGGCAATTGCGATCCGTCTCCCCACCCCTCCCTGAGAATTCTCGCGGAACTTGAGATACAAGGCTGCGTACAACGCGCCACCGACGATTGCGAACAACAGCGGCGGGTAGACAACCCCACCAAGGGTCGGCATTTCGGGTGATTGAGCCAGAAGGTTCGCGGCTAGAAAGGTAGGCATGGCTTACGGTTAGATTTTCGGCTCATGTGCGGTTCATCTCAAGCCGGCTGGACAAATTCCTCTCTGATGCCCCCACGATCGATGCATGCTCCCAAAGCCCTTAAGAACCGGCTTCTGAAAACGGAAACGTCGTAGGCCGATGCCCTTGCCCTGAGCGAACTCGGCTCGACCTTCAAGAACCGCAGGCGGCCGATTGCTTCAACCAGGTCCTCGGTGGTTTGGGTTTGGAACTGAACACCAAGGTCGCCGATGGTCTCGGCGGCGCCGCCGACTCCGTATGCGATGACCGGAAGGCCGGCCGCCATCGCCTCGACCGGAACGATCCCAAAATCCTCATAGCCGGGGAAGAGGACGGCCCTGGCCTGAGCGACGAGATCGGTCAAGTGCTCATCCGATAAGCGACCGTGGAAGTGGACGTTTTTCATGCCTGCTGCCTGATTCTTCAAAATGGGGATCATTGGGCCCGTGCCGACCACGTGGAGGGGATCTCCGGTCACGCGGACGGCCTCGATCGCTAGATCAGTCCTCTTGTAAGCGACTTGACGGCCCCACATCACAAATCCCGCATCGTCAGATTTCCGGTCAATCGACGACCACATCCTGGTATCGACGGGTGGATAGATGACTTCGTCCACCTGCCTCCCGTAGTGGGTTCGGATGCGGCCGGCGGTTGTCTTGCTATTCGCAACGATGTAGGTTGGGTGTCTGCTTGCTGCCAAATCGAGCCGCTTCATCCGCGGGGCGAGCAACTTTCGGGCCCATGCCAAATGGCCGTGGGACGCCCTGTCGTCGATCTCAGGGTTCCACAGCGATCGCGCGGGAGTGTGATAGTAGCAAAGGTACGGTGCGCCCGGGCGCATGATGCAATGGTGGGCGAAGGAATGGCTGGTCACCACAAGCACGTCAGCCGCGGAAAAGTCAAACGTTCGATAGACCGAAGGCATCAGGGGCGCGTAGACATAATGCCTGGTGAGGGCGTATGGCAAATGCTGAACAACACTCGTGCGGATTTCCCGGTTTGCAAGCCAAGGGTAGATCGATTGGTTGCACTGAGACGAATAAACCGTCCCTGGAAGAAGTTTGCAAATCTCACCGAATACCTGCTCCGCACCCCCGTATACCGCCAGCCAGTCGCTTACGAGTGCGTACCGGAGAGAAGATTCGAGCTTAGGTTTGTAGGTTTCCAGCGGAGCCGCGGTGGCGTTGATGGATGCGGTTCTCATTTTGCCGGCACCCCCAGATCACTCGCGTGCCGTAGTTGATGTTACGGACAGCAGGAGTTACGGCACACTGGTAATAATCAGGGAATTACTGATTAAGTGGTCAATGAGGTCGCCATGGCAATTACTTGGCGCAGTCCAAACATGGTTGTGGCTCGCTTTGCGGTCTAGTAAGACAGTAGATTTGCCAGAAATCCAGTAATCATTCTGGGTCAGCCGGTGGCCGTTGATCTACCTGGGACTCCTGGGATGGTCGCTACCGAACCGCAGATCGACCTGTGAGGCTGCTCGATCCAAGGTCAAAAATTACCGTCGTAGCGAGGCCGTGATGAAAGAGCGCCACCGGCTTTTCAGTGAACACAGACGTCATGCGGGGCGACTGCGGGCCTGCCTGGGCCGGTTCGCGCGCGTTAACGACACCAGTGTAGTCACCACGAATAGTTGTGATGTAGTAGCGAACACCATATTGTTGCAGCACTGTCTTTAAGGGGCGCTGCTGCTTGATGTTCTCCAAGAATGGTTTGTCCATTACCAAGCCCTCGAGTTGAACGAGGGGCGACTTGAGGAGATAGCCGACCGAGCCCGCGCGGTCTCCCATCGCGTAGACCCCGGGATGTGTTTCAGAAAAGCGGGCAATGTCGATCGAAGCATCTGAGATCTCAGGAACCTGGTGCCAGTCGCGCTTGTGGCCAAAATTGAGGCAGCAGCCGATGCACGCAACGGCAGAAATGACTTTCGACCGATTTATGGCAGGTAGAAGTCTAGTGAGGCACATTCCCGAAGCTACCGCGAACTGGGCGATCGTTGGATAGGAATACCAGCCCCAGAGGGGCCAATCGCTTTTGAAGCACAGTGTGCCGTAATAGACAAAAGGGAAGAGAAGGGTTGGAACGAAAACCACCCGTTCCACGACGGTTGCCGTGCTCCACTTTGTCCCGACAGCGCCCAGGGCGATGACACTTAGAACCGCCGGAAAAATCACTTCTCTCCGAACGAGCGATTGGAGTGGTCGAATGGATGGCGCGAGGGTCGGCTTCAACTGCTTTGCAGTTCCGGAAATTGGAAGCCAGCAATCAAAATAGTGGTGATTCAGGATCAGGTAGACGCCCACCGGAATGAGCCCCGCCAAGACGGACAGGAGCACCGTGGGCTTCAAGGAGGCCCGAACCGGCCGTGTTCCGAGCGCGGCCAGCCCCAGCAGGGACACCCAAAGGGCAGCGTCGAGTCGGCTGAGGATCGTGAGCGACATCAGCAGACCGAGGACGAGTGCGGTGGTGGCGACCGGTTTTGCAATGAACCGCTGAGCCTGCACAATGGTCAGGAGCATCAACGGGATGGCGAGTGTGGCTTCCATCCCATCAAAAAAAACGGTCACCGCGAGATTGCCGATGAAGACCGCCAAGGCACACGCCAGCCAGTCGTTGATCCCTTGATCTAACAGCAGTTTCCTGATGAGAAAGAAGGTGGCGGCTGCGCCGATAGCGCTCGTGACGGCAACCGTCAGGATGGCTGTAAAAAGCGACGTGGACAGGAGGCTAACCGCCGCGAAGAGGAGGAACCAAAGCGGATGGTATCCGTTCGTGAGGTGGATTCCGTCGAAGGACGATCCGCGCCCAGCCGCAAAGTTCTGTGCAATCTTGAGATAGTAGAAAAAGTCGTCTTCGGTGTACTGAACCAGCGGCGCATGGTGTCGGAACGGGGTTGAACACGTCCAAAGAAGAAAGCCCAAGTACGACAGGACGCTCCCCCATTTCAAGGATGCTTCTGCCCACTGGGGGATCTCCAGCTTCGCTTTTCGGCTGTCACGCGCGGCTGGGCTTACGGTTTGCATCGCGCTAACTCACCCAAAAACCTGGATAGAGCGGGCCGAGAGAGGTTTGACCCGCCATCTATTTCAAATCCCAAACTTGAGGCATACCCGTGAGGTGAAGCGTTCGCGATCCGTATTGGACGTCTACCGAAGCATTCGGGTCGCCCGCAGGGTTCCGGTTCCAGTCCTGCTCGTTCTTTGGGTCGCCCAATGCAGTCCAACCAACGAGTCTCGTATCGATCCCATTAGAGAACTTCAGCACATAGACTGACTCGTCGCGATTTATGTGATTTGACACGAGAGAGTAGCCGTTGAGCCGCCTGATTAGGTTCTGGAGGGCCTTTCGGGCAGCGGTCGGCTGGCCGTTCGAATTTATCCCGAGATTTCCCCAGGTCATAACCGTCCCAGCGACGCTATGATCATTCCATTCAAAGAGGAACGTAATGTCAGCCCCTTGGACGATTCCGAGCAGGTAACTGCGACAGAGGTACTCGGCCTCCCGTTCTTCTGTAATTCCTGTCCATGTCCTCGGATAGCCTGACTCGGAATCAATGATGCCAACCCTGTGCCCTACGCTCGGAAGCAGGGCACGAACGCGAGCAAACTCGTCGAGAAACCCCTCTGGTTGCCACTGATGGTAGAGGTGAATTGAGAACTCGTCGATGTAGGAAAGTAGACCGGAGTTTGCTACATCTTGGAGGTAGGGCAGATCCAGAGCACCCACGGCCGGGGCCGCGATCTGTACGCCGGGATCGTCTGCCTTGAGCCCTTTCGCAGTGGCCAGGGCTAGCCGTATGTACTCGGCGCTATCTCGTTTTGGAGGCCAGAATAGGCGGTAATCCGGCTCGTTCCACAGTTCCCAAATCGGGTGATATTCACGGTACCGGGCAGCGCATCGTCTTGCGAAATTGACGAATCCCGCGATGTCTTCGTCTGATTTCGGAACATTAACCGGGGCGTGCCGACGGTTTCCGATAATCATGATCAGGGGCCTGATACCATTCCTGGCGAGTTCCGCGAGGCGCTGGTCAAAGATCGGCCAATGGTAGACGCCGTTCGAGTCC
>Ga0302326_10030608_pt1 | contig 10769 bp, 9 predicted proteins | sample Palsa_T0_3_FD_202264 | JGI IMG/M metagenome (GOLD analysis project Ga0302326, IMG submission 202264) | Peat permafrost microbial communities from Stordalen Mire near Abisko, Sweden - Palsa_T0_3 | ecosystem: Environmental > Terrestrial > Soil > Palsa > Peat permafrost | place: Sweden: Abisko...
CTGCGCTCGCACGGCGAGCAGCCGCGCTACCACCACCGCATGGTCGGCACCACCGCGCGCCTGGACGCGCTGCAGGCGACCGTGCTGCAACACAAGCTCACCCGCCTGGAGGGTTGGAACGACGACCGCCGCCGGCTCGGCGCCAAGCTGCACGAGAGCCTGCGCGGCTTCGAGACGATCGTCGACCCGGTCAGAGCGCCGTTCGAGGGCGCCGACCGCGTCTACCACCTGTTCGTTGTGCGCACCGACGAGCGCGACGCGCTGCGCGAGCATCTCTCCGCGTACGGCGTCGCTTCGGCGGTCCACTACCCGATCCCGATCCACCTCACCGACGCCTACGCCCACCTCGGTCACGGCCCCGGCAGCCTTCCGGTGAGCGAGGAGCTCGCGCGGCAGATCTGCTCGCTGCCGCTGTTCCCGGGCATGTCCGACGTGGAATCCGAGCAGGTTTCGGCGGCGGTTCTCGCGTTCGCGCAAGACCGAGCGACGAGCACGCGTTAACCGGATATCGGGATCATGGACACATATACGACGTCACATCCCTCCGCTGCTCCGCGCCCCGCACGTCAGGCGGTGAGCTGAGCCATGTTCGACGGCACCGGCGCCACGCTCGCCGAGCTCCCCGTCAGAGAGCGCATCGTGCCGCGGACGGCGCCGATCGGCACGGCGATCGTCGGCTACGGCTACTGGGGACCCAACCTAGCCCGCAACGTGGCCGAGCGGCCGGAGTTGGCCCTGAGGGCGCTGTGTGATCGCGACCCCGCACAACGACATGCGTTCGGTAACCGCCATCCGCAGGCGCGCGCTGTCGAGGAGCTCGACGCCGTCCTGTGCGATGACACGGTCGAAGCCGTGATCGTGGCGACACCGCCAAAGACCCACCACGCAATCGTGAAGCGGGCCCTGGAAGCCGGCAAGCACGTGCTCGTCGAGAAGCCGCTCGCCACGCGCCTGTCCGACGCCCAGGAGCTGGCCGACTTGGCCGAGTCCACCGGACTCACGCTGATGCCCGGCCACACCTTCATTTACAGCCCGGCGGTCAATGCCGTGCGCGAGTTGATCCAGACGGACGTTGTCGGCAACATCCACTTCGTCACGTCCTCGCGGATGAACCTCGGCAAATATCAGAGCGACGGCGTCGTCTGCGATCTGGCGCCGCACGACCTCTCGATCTTGCTCTACTGGCTCGATCAGCCCGTGGTGGAGGTGGCCGCGTCGGGAAGCAGCGTGTTCCAGGAGGGGATAGCCGAGACCGCGTTCCTGACACTTACGTTCGCCGGCGGCTCGACCGCCAACGTGCAGCTCTCCTGGCTGGCCCCGCGCAAGATCCGTCAGATGATCGTCGTCGGCTCAAAGCGCATGGTGCAATACGACGACACCGCGGCCGACGAGCCGATCCGCGTGTATGACCGCGGCATGGACGTCGCGCCGCCCGCCAACTTCGGCGAGCACCAATTGATCTGCCGCACGGGTGACGTGGTGATCCCACGTGTGCAACCACAGGAGCCGCTCAGCCTCGAGCTGCAGGACTTCGCGCACGCGATCCGCACAGGCGAAGAACCACGCTCGAACCTCGCGCTTGGTGTGGAGATCGTGGCGGCCGTCGAGATGGCGGAAGCCTCGATGCGTGACAACGGCATGCCGATGAGGTATGCAGAGTGCACTGCGCCGGTCGCCGCATAGGGCATTCTCCGGCGACAGCGAGATTGCGCGGGAGTACTGGGCCACGCCATGCGTTTGTTCAGCGTGCTCGCTAAGGGGGTCATCATCGTTCCCAGCACGACCCCGTGGACGGGGCCGTGGCTCGGCGCCACGCGCAGTCCATCGTTGCAGCGGGTCGCGAACCGGCCGATCATCTGTCACGTGCTCGACACGCTGCTGCAAGCAGGCGTGGTCGAAGTCGCCATCGTGACTCCGCCCGGCGCGACGGATGAGATAGCCGCATGCATTTCAAGCGAGGGACCGGCCGGCGTCGCCGTCCGCCACCTCATGAACGACCGGCGCGGCGAGAGTGGCGATGCCGTGCTCGCCGCCGCGGAGCTCGTCGGCGACGCTCCCTGCGTTCTACATCGCGCCGACGGCCTGCTGGGCCAACAGCTCGCGCCGTTCCTCGAGATGCGGCGCGAGGAGTCCTCGGACGCGCTGCTGCTCGTCCAGGACGACGACCTCGAGGCCAGGCGACTCAGGCTGGTGGCGCAGCAACTGCTAACCACCACCGAGGACGGCTTGACGCCCGCGCTGGGAGGCGTCGCCGGCGTCTGCCTGCTCGGTCCGGGCGCGCTGGCGCGCCTGGCGAGGTCTGAGCTCTCGGCGGAGACGCTCGATATCCCTGCTCTGGCCGAGCAGCTAGCGCGCGACGGTGGGCGCGTGCACATGCGCCTCATTCACAAGTGGCATCATTTCACCGGCGACGCGCTCGACCTGCTCGACATGAATCGGACGATGCTCGACACGCTCGACCCCGAGCTGACCCCGACGGCAGGCAACGGCAACCGCTTCGAGGGACCGATCGTCATCCATCCAACGGCGTGTGTGACCTCGAGCGTCATCATCGGGCCGGTGATAGTCGGCGCCGACGCGCTGATCGCGGACTCCTACATCGGTCCGCACACGGCGATCGCAGAGCGCGTGCGCATCGAAGGCGCGGAGCTCGAGCGCTCGATCGTGCTCGCCGACGCGAGCGTGCTGCACGTGGGCGGACGCCTCGTGGCGAGCATCGTTGGCCGTCAGGCGCGCATCTTTCGCGACTTCTCGATGCCGCGCGCGCTGCGCCTGCAGGTCGGCGACGGCGATGAGGTGGCGCTGTGCTGAGGGCGCCGTACTGAGAGTCGAGTCGCGACTGGGGTGGCCTGGGCGGGGACTTCGCGTCCGGCCGTCATGTCCCGGGCAAGCGCTTCAGCTCCTCCTCGAGGGCGCGATCGAGGAGCTCGTGAACCTGGCGTTGCAGCCACAGCGGCGTGAGCGTGTGCGTATCGGCTGAGGTTCCCATCAGCGCCAGCTCGAGGTTCGGCCAGCGATCGATGCGATCGAGCACGCCCTTGCGGCTGAGTTCCCTGTGCAGCACCTCCTTGCCCGTGAACAGCAGCAGCGCACGCTGGTCGCGATCCCGCAGCGCATCGAAGAGGTCTTCGATCGGCTCGCGTGCAGCCTGCTCGCGGGCAGGCTGCTTTCCCTGCCGGGGAGCGATGATCCGTGCGCGTGCACGTACTGGCCCGCTCGCCGCTCGCTCGACGAGGGTGCGGCCCGTTTCGAGGTGCTTCGCGAGCTTGAGCTCGCCCCTGAGCGCCCTGCGCCATGTCGAGGGGCGCAACATCTGTTTTCTGAGATGGCGCGTGCGCCTGACGGTGTGCCGCCACTCATCGAAGACAAGCGTGCGCGGGTTGAGCATGATCACGGCCGCCACTCGCTCGTCGGCGAGCGCGGCCTGCGCCGACCAGTAGGCCCCCGCGCACAGGCCGACCATCACGAAGCGTGGTGGTAGCCCGCGCTCGGCGAGCATCTCAAGCGCCGCGCGAGCCTGCACAACATACCCCGGCCTGTAGAAAGCCGTGACCTGCCCGAGCGCCGTGGCATCGCCCTCCGCATCCCCGATCCCGGCCGCATCGATCCGCAGCGTCGGCACGCCATTCGCGGCCCAGCGGCGTGCGATCTCGACCCACATCCGGCTGGGCCCGATTCGCCGTTGAGGCCCCGCGTTCAAAAGTAAGGCGGTGAGCTCCCTGTGGGCGCCGAGCGGCTCGGTGAGCACCCCAAACAGCTGCCCGCCCGGTCCGTCGAGGAAAATTGGCCGCTCGCGCAGCGCAACGCCGGAGCAGTGGAGCACCATCTCATCCTCGTGCTTGGGCTCACTCGGAACCGACGGGGCCGCTGTACCTCGCCCCGCCGCTGCCGAGGTGTCGAGGGGCGCTCCGTGCCGCGGCTCCCCCTCCTGGAGCCACGAGCTGACGAGGTCGAAGACCTCCGCCGGCCTGCGCGCGTCCTGTGGCTCCACCATCATCGCGCCATAGCCGGGCCCGTCCGCTACCGTCACCGTGGCCCCGGCTCGCTCGAGAATCGCAGGCAGGGCCTTGTCGACCTTCAATCCATCGCGTCCGAGCAGCAGCGCCCGCGGTGTCGCTTGCCAGGAGGGGTCCACCTCACCGAGATCGAATCCTTCCAGCTCCACGACCGTCTCGGCGCTCAGCAGATAGCCGTTGGTCACCAGGATCCCGTCGTCCGAGCGGTCGCTCCTCGGTACAGGCTCCCCCGCGTCGGGGATGTTCGCGACCTCGAACGCCGAGAACGTGCGCAGCTCCCTCAGGAGTGTGCGGCCGCGGGCGGGGACGGACCACAGGACCAACTCGTCGATCGGCGCGCCCTGCAGCGCGGCCCGGCACGACACCATCCCGCCGAGGCCGATGCCGATGACCGCCACCCGCATGTCGCTTACCGGTCCACCACCACCTTCGGCGGCGGTGCCGCCGATCGGTCGCCGCAGCCATCGCGCCGCTGCGCTCACGGCCTGTGTCCAAGCGTCCAGCTGCCGAGGATCGCTCGGGGCGCCCGCGCTGTCGCCGCTTCCGGGAAGGTCGATACGCAGTGTGGTGTGGCCGGCCCGCGCCAGATGTTCGGCCCATTCTCGACGGATGCGATAGGAGCACATGTCCTCCCAGCCAAACGGCGGGCAGAGCAGCACCGCGGTCTGTCTCGGCATGCCCACGCCCCTGTGGAGGAGGGCAAAGAACGGTGGTGTGCCGGACCCCTGCAGATAGAACGGTTGCACTGGCTGAACGCGTGAGCGCTCGGTTGGCGCGACTCCCGGCTCAAGCGATCGCGGCATCGAGCAGCTCCATCGTCTCGTCCCAGGCTGTGCTTAGCGTGGACAGTGTCTCTCCAGGCTCGAAGGCGCGGCGACGGGCGAGCCTGAAGGAGAGGATCTTGCAGCCCTCGACGATCCGTCCCAGCGCCTGCGACGCCGGGCGTGCGGCATCTCCCAGCAGCCACTCGATGTGGGTGCAGGCGACCTCGAACGCCGAGCCGGCCATCCTCACCGTCGCAAACGCGTAGGCGTGATAGTCGCTGGCGTCGCCGTCCAGCAGACGCGGCAGGTCACGCTCGAGCTGGGCGGCGAAGCGCACGAAGGGGTTGCTGACCGGCCTGTGCGCGAGGTGCCTGCGCAGGAGCGTTCGCGCGGCTTCCCGCAGCTCGGCCCCGCGCAGGGATGGACCGGCGTCGAAGCGCACGAGCTCGGTGTAGGGGGGAAGGACATCCTCTGAGAAGGTCTGCTCGAGGCGAAAGACGCCGCGGTAGTCCTCGCCGGAGAGCTCGTACAGCCCGGTCCCATGGAAGTAGCGCAGCCGTTCGCCCGCCGGGTCGATGCCCTCAACCACGACCGAGCTCTTGACGTGTTCGCAGCGGTAGCTCATGGCTTTCGTGTCAGGCAGATACCAGGAGTCCAGCTCGACGATCAACGTCCGATCCTGGGCGATCTGTTGGGCAGCCTGCGCCGGCAGCGGCCGATAGGGCTGCATCTCATGAACATCTATACCGAACAGCAGCTCGAGGTCCTCGGGAAACGGCTTGAAGAACGTCCACTGGTCACCCTCGAAGTCCATCCGCAGGGTGCAGCCCATCGCCGCGAGCGGCTCTGCACCGCGCGCGTGGAGCAGCTCGATCAGGATGTCGGCGTAACAGTTGGTTTCCACATACGTGCGCCCGGAGTCGTGCAGCGCGTGCGAGCGATAGCTCGCCGGGTCGAGCCCGAGCAGGCTCACGAGCCCTGTGGCAGTGCCGCTCATCGCTCCCATAGTCGCTCGCCCACCTCGGAGGGCCAAGCCTGGATGTCGAACCCATGCGTGGCAAACAGCGCGATCGCGATCCGCTCGAGACCGAAGCCGAGGCAGGCCGTGTGGGCTGCACCGCCGTCGGCGAGCTCGAGCCCGTATGCAGAGGCGAAGTGGTCCTGGTGGTAGTTGAACGAGGCCACGGCCGTCGGCTCGGGGCCGGCTATCTGTGTCAGCACCTCGAACTTCAGCTGCTGCTCGCGCTGGCTAGCCGCCAGCATTCGGCCGCTGCGACCGAAGAAGGCGTCCGACGCGAGATCGAGCTTCACCTGCAGGCCGATGCCGCCCAGCAGCTCGACTGCACGCTCGCGCCAAGCGTCCCGCCAGGCCTGAACGATGTGAGGCTCGCCGATGCGCACGATCTCGCGCTGGTGGAACATCTGCAACCGCGCCGGATCTCCGGAGGGCTCACGACGGAAGACGTAGGCACCTCCGGCGTCGACCGTCACGCCCCCGGGGGCCAGTTTGCCGCGGGCGGCGATCGCGGGATAGACGGGATAGCAGGCGGCGGGGGTGAGCACCAGGTCGGTCATGTCCTGGAACTCGCTCCAGTCCTCGTGGCGACTTGCACGCCGATACTGCTCTGAGGCCTGCTCCTCCGTGCCGTTGAAGGCGAAGATGCTGCCGGCGAGGTGGGGAAACGATTTGAGGTAGCCCACGGTCTCCAGGTCATGCCGGGGCATGATCGGCGGAAACCGCACCTGCTCCGGATACTCGGCGGCGCTCGCGCGGGTGACCAGGGCGGCGACCCGCTCGCGCACGTCCTCGAAGTCCTCCCCCCGACCGTAGACGCCGGGCACGCCGGTCTCGATCAGCAGACGACGGTCTATGAGCTCCCGCAGAAGCGCCGCCTGATCGGGGCTGGCCGGGCTGGCGCCTGGCATCAGACGTCCTTGGCGATCAGCAACAGGCTGGCGTTCGTCTGATGGATCCGCTCGTTGGCGACCATCAGGCAGGCGGACATGGTGTCGCGCAGGTGGCGACCCACGCTGAACGGCGTATCGTTCTTGAAGCCCACGATCCCACACACGCCCAGCGCGCCCTGACACACCTTGGGAGCCTGCTCGGAGGCGGCGATCTTCAGGTTGTTGAACCGCAGCGCGCAGGCCATCGTCGACAGCCGCTCGCGATCGGGCTCGTCTGAGAGCTCGACGAACTCGCCGAGCGCGGAGCTGACCTCGGCGCGCAGCAGCGAGAGCTCGCTCATCAGATGCGACAACCGCAGCGCCGTGGGCGGCGTCTCCCCCGGCTTCTGCTTGGCCGCGGCGCGCACGAACGCCCGCGCGCGGTCGAACGCGTCGGTGGCGATTCCCAACCACAGATGCGACCACAGGATGTGCGAAACGGGCACCATCGACTCGGCCGCCACGCGCGAGAACGGGGTGGCGAGGATCTGCTCGCCACCCAGTCCCGCCGCCTTCACGACGAAGCCCGGCGAGCACGTCCCGCGCATACCCAGCGGGTCCCACGTGCCGGTCTGCTCGAGCGCGATCTGCTCTTTGCGCGCGAGCACGACCACCTGGTCGCCCGGCTCTGAGTCCGGAGAGCGGCGCAGCGTGACGAACAGGTCGTCGGCGTGCATGCCGTAGCTGACGGTCGGCGCCTGCTTCTCGAATCCATAATCCCCCTCCGGTGTTGGCGTCACGGCGGCCACCGAGCGGCCCATATCTCCGCCGGTGCCGATCTCGGATGTGACCGACGCGATCAGCCGCTGCTCGGCGACCAGGAGGCGCAGGTAGTCCTCGAACCAAGGCGAGTCCTCGAGGTGGCGGACGATCGTGACCACTTGGATCTGATGCATCGCGTAGACCATCGCGCTCGCGCCACAGCGGCGTCCGAGCTCAAAGCACGCGGCGGCGATCGTCTCGAAGGCGATACCGCCACCACCGAGCTCGGTGGGAATGAACGCGGACAGCCCCTCCAGCTCGCGCAGCGCCGCGATCGTCTCGACCGGGAAGCGGGCCTCGCGGTCGACCGCGTCGGCGTTCGGGGCAGCGTGCTCCTCGGCGATGTGGTCGATGGCGTCGAGGAAGGCCCGGTCACGGTCGACCGAGACGCTCACGACAACGCCACCCTGGAGCGCAGCTCGCTCACCGCCGCCTCGATCGAGGCGATACTCTCGAACACGCTCGGCTTGAGCATAGAATCGGGAAACTCAATATCGAAATGGTCCTCGAGGGCGAGCATCACGTTGACGCTCGCGTGGGAGGTCATCCCCGCTTGGGGGAGGTCGGTGTTCGCCGCGAGCGTATCCGCGTCGATCGGCAGGCGGCCATGGTCTTTGATGATCTGGCGGATTTCCTCGGTCATGCACTTCCCTCGGTCCATGAGTCTGTTAACGACAAGTCGCGCGCATTTTGTTAACGGAAGGCTACGGGCATTTCTCACGTCCGGCAGGCGATCACCACGGCCGTAGCGAAGCCCGCCTCGTGCGAGAAGCTGACAGCGAAATCGCCCAAGCCCTGGTCGGTCGCCAGGGTCGCGGCGCGACCGCTGAGCTCCAGCTCGACCGATCCGGAGGGATGGCGGATCACCTCGATGTCATGCCAGGGAATCGGCTCGTCCGTGGGGCGAAGCACCTTGATGGTCGCCTCCTTGGCCGCGAACCGCGCGGCCAGACGCTCCGGGACCGTGCCCTCCGCGCCCAGACAGTCGCGCAACTCGGCCTCGGTGTAGATGCGCTCCAGGTAGCGATCGCCATGCTCGCGGATTGACTCCCGCACGGTGTCCACGGACACCAGGTCGATCCCCACCCGCGCTGCCATCGCTCGATACTCGCATATCTGCCCGCCGCCCATGACCGGCAGCGGCGGCCGGCATCGGCTCGCGTGCGGGTGTCACGGCATCGGCGCCATCAGCCGCCTCGCCGATCACAGCCAGGCAGGGACTATCCAACTCGCCGACGGTAACTATCGCCCACATCGGACGACGTTGGTGTCGTACGGATAGCACGACGTCGAACTCGAAGTGTCCAGAAGCCGTCTCGTCGCTCCAGGGCGCGCGCTGAGGCGACGAAGGCGTGGAGGTGGGTCCCTGCCTCGCCAGACGGCTTTCGACGCTCAAACAGCTTGCGTACGGCCTGTTCACAGCAGCTGTCCTGCTGCTCCTAGTCGCTGCCGCATCGGCTCTCGGCGCGCAGGGCTCGCATCCTGCAACGGCGCGTGCAGGCCTATACGCGGGCCATCGGCGCACGGCCGGACGCCGAGCTCACAGCAAACACGGGGCGGCCGCCCGCCATGTCCGGCACAAGCGCCGTAGGCGCACCTCGCGGGTGCCCTCGCTGAAGCCGGTTTCGCCTGTGGAACCGAGCCTTCCGATCCTTGTTGAACCGACTCCACCTGTCTCCACCAAGTCTGTGGAACCGGTCTCGCCGGCGGAACCCACGCCGCCAGTAGAACCAACCCCACCGGTAGAACCCACCCCGCCAGTAGAACCCACCCCGTCCCCGGTCGATGCCGTGCTGCCGGCTGTGAGCGGATCCGCGGTAGAAGGCGAAACGCTGAGCGCGAGCACGGGGACGTGGACGGGGAACCCGATCTCGTATGACTATCGGTGGCAGGATTGCAACGCGTTAGGCGAAGGCTGCCTGAGCGTGAGCGGAGCGACAACGTCGAGCTACACGCTGAACGCGAGCGATGTCGGCGGCACCGTACGCGTCGTCGTGACCGCGAGTAATGCCGGTGGATCGACATTGGCATCGTCGGTCGTGACGGCGACTGTAGTCGCGGAATCGCCTCCTCCTCCACCACCACCTCCTCCGCCCGCTGCACCGAGCAACACGGCCCTGCCCAAAGTCAGCGGGTCCGCGATGGAAGGCGAAACGCTCAGTGCGAGCAGCGGCACGTGGACCGGCAACCCGACCTCCTATGCCTATCAGTGGCAAGACTGCGACACGGCGGGCGATGAATGTTCGAGTATCGGTGGGGCGACGAGCTCGAGCTACAAGCCCACCGCGAAAGATGTCGGCGACACCGTGCGCGTCGTCGTGACCGCCAGCAACGAAGGTGGGGCGACCGCGGCGAGCTCCGCGGTGACGGCCGTCGTCACCGTGCCGCCGCCACCACCTCCGCCCGCTCCGACGAACACGGAGCTGCCGTCTGTGAACGGGTCCGCGGTAGAAGGCCAGACGCTCAGCGCGTCGACCGGCTCGTGGACGGGGAGCCCGACATCCTATGCCTATCAGTGGGAGGATTGCAACACGGCGGGCGGATCGTGTGCGGGTATTGGTGGGGCGACCTCTTCGAGCTACAAGCTGGTCGCGAGCGATGTGGGACACACCCTGCGGGTCGTGGTGACGGCGAGCAGCGCCGGCGGCTCGACACCGGCGTCCTCGGCCCAGACCACGACGGTCCTGTCGCAGGCGACGACGGGCCCGCAGATCTATGTGGCGCAGACTGGTGCGGGTAGTCAGAGCGGCGAAGGCAGCTGCGCAAACGCCCATCCGCTGTCCTGGCTGAACAACTCCAGCGACTGGGGCACGGGCTCCGGCAAGGTGGCCCCCGGAACCACGGTGGATCTCTGCGGCACGCTCACCGCGCCCGTCGAAGCCCAGGGCAATGGCTCGGGCGGAAAACCGGTGACGATCCTCTTCACCGCAGGTGCCAAGATCGCGATGGGCGGCGCCGGCTGTCCGGGCACGGGATGCATCGACCTCGGCGACAAACGCGAATATGTGACGATCGACGGCGGCAGCGACGGCGTGATCGAAAACACGAACCGCGGAGCGAAAAAAGAAAAAAACGAATCCTCGACAACCGGAATCTACGGCACCTCCTCCAAGCACGTGTCGGTCGAAAACCTCGAAATCGCGAACCTGTATGTCGCTGAAGAAGGCGAAAGCTCACCGATCGGGAACACGGAAATCCGCGGGATCTTCTTCACTGAGGGCGAACCCGAATACCTCACGATCAAGAACGACGTCGTCCACGACACCGGATGGGCGATCAA
>Ga0302326_10030610_pt1 | contig 10768 bp, 5 predicted proteins | sample Palsa_T0_3_FD_202264 | JGI IMG/M metagenome (GOLD analysis project Ga0302326, IMG submission 202264) | Peat permafrost microbial communities from Stordalen Mire near Abisko, Sweden - Palsa_T0_3 | ecosystem: Environmental > Terrestrial > Soil > Palsa > Peat permafrost | place: Sweden: Abisko...
TTCCACGCCGCCCGGCACACGCTACGAATACTCCAACTACGCCTTCGGCCTGCTGGGCCGCATTGTGACCAAGGCGTCGGGGATGCCCTACGAGCAGTTCGTAGTTACCGAGGTCCTCGCGAAGCTGTACATGGATGCGTCGACGTTCGAGTTCTCCCAAGTGCCCGCCGATAATCGCGCGGTGGGTTATCGCCTGCAGCCGGATGGAACCTACGCTGTAGAACCACCCCTCCCGCAAGGGGCCTTCGGATCCGCGGGCGGTCTGCTCACGGACGCCACGGATCTCGGGAAGTATGTCGCGTTCCACCTTTCCGCGTGGCCGGCGCGCGACGACGAAGAGATCGGCCCGGTACGCCGCAGTTCCGTGCGAGAGATGAGCCACATGTGGACGTCTTCGAACCTGACCGTGGGGCGCAGCGGCGGCGTGTTGCAGGCGACTGAAGCGGGCTACGGATACGGCCTGCGCATTTCCACCGATTGCCGCTTCGAGCACATGGTCGGACACGGCGGCGGCCTTCCCGGTTTCGGCTCCTACATGGCGTGGCTTCCCGACTACGGTGTCGGAATGTTTGCCATGGCCACCTTGACGTATGTCGGACCGGCCGAGCCCATCAGCCAGGCGTGGGATGTTCTGCTGAAAACCGGCGGGCTTCAGAAGCGCGAGTGGCCCGCTTCACCGATCCTGGCGCAGATGCGCGACCACATCGTGCACCTCTGGAGGAAGTGGGACGACGCGGAGGCGAAACAGATTGCATCCATGAACCTGTTCCTGGACGCTCCGATTGCGCAGCGGCGCGCCGAGATTCAGAAGGTGAAAGATGAAGTCGGCGAGTGCAGCGCGGCCGGCCCCGTCATTCCAGAGAACTGGCTGCGGGGGCAATTCAATATGACCTGTTCGAAAGGCACCGTGGGCGTCTTCTTCACGCTGGCGCCGACGCAACCACCCGCCGTGCAGTACCTCGAATTCCGCAAGATCGATTCCGATCGCACACAGATGGTCGCTCCCACCGGCGCACCAGCCGGCGTCGCCTGCTCCGAGTGAATTAGAACCCGGGCGGACGCTCTGCCGCTACATTAAACGTGCGCTCCAGCGCGAGCCCAACTCGTCCGATCGTGCCTTCATCGAAAAGCCGTCCAATGAGCGTGACGCCGTGCGGTACGCGTCGAGGAGGCGAGAATGTGGGAGCTGGATGGGCCGGGTCTGGAGCCCAATCGCTGCGCGCCTGGGATACTTCAATGAAACCCGCGCGGAGAGTAAGCGACGGATGACCGGTGAAGTTTGTGATGGTGAGCATTTCATCGCGCAGAGATGGAACCAGCAGCAGATCTACCGCGGAAAAGATGCGCGCCATTTCCTGAGCCACGCTGCGCCGAAAACGGTCGGCCTGGACAAAGTCCACGGCGGATAGGAAGCGGGATTGGCGGAAGGAATTCGGCCAGGCATCGGGAACCTGCACCTTGAGTTCCTTGAGTTGGCCGGACAGTGTGAGCTCCTCGAATGCGGCCGCGCCTTCCGCAAATAGGATGAGGCTGAGCGAATCATACGGCCAATCTGGAAGCGACACCTCAGTTGGAACCATGCCGAGTTTTCGGATAGTTTCGAGTGCGGCGCGATCGACGTCGGTAGCGGGAGCTTCCTTCATCCAACCGGGGATGTAGCCGACACGCAGACCACTCACGGGCGCGGACGCGTCGAAATCAAGGCGGCTGGGGATGCTTGCGACATCGCCCGCGTCTGGGCCGGAGATCGCTTCGAGCACGAGCAGTCCGTCTTGCACTCCGCGAGTCATCGGCCCGAGTTTATCGAGCGACCAGCACAGCGTCATCGCGCCAGTGCGCGGCACTCTTCCATAAGTGGGGCGCAGGCCCGTAACCCCGCAGCGCATAGAGGGACCGACAATGCTGCCTCCCGTCTCGCTGCCGATGGAAAAACCGACCAATCCGGCTGCGGTAGAGGCGCCTGGACCGGCACTCGACCCGGACGACCCTTCTTCGAGCAGCCATGGGTTCACCGTCTGGCCGCCGAACCAGATGTCATTGAGAGCCAGCGCGCCGAGGCTCAACTTAGCAACCAGTACGGCTCCGGCATCGTGCAGGCGCTTTACGACAACGGCATCTTGCGCAGGCACGCGGTTGCGGTAGGGTTCGGCGCCGTAGGTGGTAGCGATGCCGGCGGTGTCCAGCAGATCCTTCGCGCCCCACGGAATGCCATGCAGTGGCCCGCGGTAATGTCCGGCGGCGATTTCGCGGTCGGCCTGTTGCGCTTGCGCAAGAGCCAGGTCGCCGGTGAGCGTGATGACGCAGCGCAGCTTGGGATCGAAGCGTTGCAGGCGGTCCAGATACAGGCGCGTGAGGCGTTCGGAGGTGAGCTGGCGCGTTTCGATCCAGCGCGAGAGCTGCGACAACGGAGCGAAGGCGATGTCCTGGTCGTTGGCGGGGAGGGCGCGTTTCGCGTCTGGCGTGCGAACGACGCGATCCTTTGCGGGGTCGGCGCGTTGACCCAGCGATGCCGGTTCCCATCGCGTAGCGGGCGCCACCGTTGACGACGGAAAGAATTTGCGTGGTCCCACTCGTCGTTCGTAGAGGGGCGCCATCGAATTGCGCCAGTTGCCCGCGGCTGTTTCGCGCTCCGAGGGGCTCAGTTCAAACTGCACCAGCTTTTCGGCTTCGGCAAAGGTGGAAGCGGAGACTACCGGCCCTACATCCGGCGCAGTGCCGAAGGCCGGCGGGGTGCCGGGCGGGAGGGATGTTGACGAAGCACTTGTCGAAGTCGTCGTTGGTTTGCGGCACGCGGCCATAGCGGCCATGAGAAGACCTGATGCACGGCTGAAAAATCCCCGGCGCGTTTTGGACATGTCGACTCCGATCCCACATTGTAGCGGTCCAGCGTGCGAACCTCCGCCGGCTCCGGCCTCAAGCTAAGGCACGCCCTCGGTTCGCGCCGCATGGAGCTAGAGTGCTTCCAGGAAGACCGAATGGGCCAACCATCGGCAGCGATACATGAGTCATACACATGAATCACACATGGGAATTCGTTTTGCGCGCTTTTTTTATCGGCGTCGGCTCCACCATCGTGATGGACCTTTGGGCGCTTTTGCTGAAGCAGCTTGGAATTCCATCGCTGAACTTCGCTTTCCTCGGTCGCTGGATCGGCCATCTCCTCCACGCTCGATGGACTCATGAAAGCATAGCGAAAGCGGCGCCCATAGGAGGCGAGTTGTGGATGGGATGGTTTGCTCACTATTCAATTGGAGTTACCATGGCGGCACTCTTACTCGCCGTGTACGGATTGGAGTGGGCACGAAAGCCAACTTTGCTCCCTGCGCTCATAATTGGGATCGCAACGGTTGTTGCGCCGCTATTCATTCTGCAACCGGCCCTGGGGGCAGGCATCGCTTCTTCCAAAACTCCAAGGCCCGTCTTCAATTGCGTCAAAAGTCTGACCACGCACACTGTCTTTGGACTTGGTCTATACCTGGCGGCTCTGGCGACAGCCTCGCTAATCCCCGCAGCGCGTCTTCCTACGCAACCCCTAGGTCAGAGCTATTGGGGAGCAGGCGGGTAAAGGCTCACGGCATTGTCGTGCAAATACCCGCGCGCAATTTCCAACGCTTTGTCCTCCGTTACTTCATTCGAAGCCACCATTTCCGCCAGAGCGGCCGCCAGGGCGTCGCGCGCCGAGTAGACACCCAACCAGTACGTCTCCTCTGAGCCCAGAGCCGCGCTGTAAGGGTACGCGTCCGTGCCGAACGTAATCTTTTCGGGGTAGGTCTCCAGCCAAAACTTCAAGACATTCTTCAGTTCCGACGGGTAAACCAACGTCTCCATTTCCGAGCTGTCGAGGTAAACATTCTTCATCGACGCCAGCCAGATCACCTCCCGGAAATACGGATAGCCGCCGTGGATCAGAACGAAAGTTGTGTTGAGGTAGCGCGGGTCTTTGACGATGTTCTCCAGATTGAGAACGTCGCCTTTCCGCAGGCTGAAATAGTCGCCTTCCCCCACCGCCGTGTGAATATGCACCGGCAAATGAAGCCGGCCGCCCTCGGTGACCAGGTAGCGAAAAACGTAATCCTGGAAGGTCTTGTATTCCTCAGGCGTGGGGACTCCGCCCGAGCGATATTTCTCATAGACGCTGACGGCGGCCTGACGCGGCGGATCGGCAAAATACAGCGAACGGAAGTAACCGGCCTCAAACTTCTCCGCAATGCCTCCCTTTTTCTGGTTCTCCTCGAGAATGCGGGAGACGAAAGCGAGATAAGCATCGAAGCTATTCGGCAAACGGCTGAGGCCGGCCTGCTGCAGATAGCGGTGCAAAACTTTTTCCTGGAGTGGGATGTACACGCCTTCGTCGGGGTTTTCTTCGGTCACCAGCTTGTTGTCGAAGGGGAAGAGGAACGAGTCCGAGAAGAATACCCAACGGAACCTTTTCGGATTCAGGTAACTCGCCATGGCCACCCGATTCGCCACGGAGCTCTCGATGCCGCACTGGTCCAGAATGCGGTCCCAATAACCGCTGCCTCCCGCTTTCTCAGCCGCGCTGGATCGTTCCTGCAGCCAGCGCATGTGCTCCTCGGACATGTCGGGGTACGGGTAGTCGAACAAAGCCTTGACCGACGCTACCAGCTCCGGATTCGTCTCCCGCTCGCGCAAGGGCAGGTGTTGGGGCGGGGTGGCTTGAGCGTCCACGTCGGAATCGTCGCCATATCCCGGGTGCGCGTGGTGGTCGAAGATCTTGATGGTTTTGATCTTCTCCAACAGGCGCTGATAAATTTCCTGGACGTTTCCCGACGGCAATGCGCGCGACTGCGCCCTCGCGGGAAGCGCCCCCGCGGCTGTGAGGATTGCAACCAGAACCCACTGAGTTGGATTTCGCTTCATCTTCGGCCCTCCTGTGGTGCCGAGTACCCAAGCAAGCGAACATGGCTCAAGAGCTACCGGTGGGTATTCGAACAATGTACCATTGTGCGCGGTCCAGCAAGAATCTTCTCGTGGTATCGGCGCCTTGGTGCCGCGTCTGTGATCAAGAAAATTTCTTATATGCCTTATTACAAGTTTCTTTTGGCAATTCGGATGTGGCGGAAGATAGACGTCCAGCCATCGAAATCTATGACGATGTAAACAGGAAAGTTTTCCGCGCCAGCCGCAAGGCGCTCCGCTGGGTGAAATAACTATCGATAAACTTCAGAACATCGACAATCTGCCTGGCGCGGCGATGAGCGCGGGCGACTGACGCCCGTGGCCGTCAGGGGTCCGAAGACTCCATATTGACGCCGGACAGTTTCCCGATTATACTCCATTCTACATTTTCGCTGGGGGCATTAGAGCAAGTTACTCCACGTATAGCCGCTGGCGATTACAGTCTCCACGCGCCGTAGGGTGCAATGACATCTCACGTCCTGCCAGGGCACCCTTTGTGCTCTCGGCTGCTGCTCCCGTTCCAGCAGAGTTGTGCAGTCCGGTCCGCTTCAGCCGTTTACAGCGACTGTTCACACGCTTTGATTACTCAAGGAGACAGAATGCCAGCTACTATGGTCCGCCCCTTTCCGGGACCGCTCTCTCGGCCCAGGTTCGTTTGTTTCATTTCCCTTTTTGTCGCGCTGCTGTTTTGTGAGGCGCTGAACGGCCAATCGACATACGGGACGGTGCTCGGCACCGTGAAGGAAAGTTCGGGAGCCGTGGTGCCCGGCGCCGTGGTGAATTTGACGAACACTGGAACCAACGCGAAACATTCGACCATGACAGGTGACGCGGGTACGTATCAGTTCGTGAATCTGGAAGTCGGAAGTTACCAACTGACGGTCGAAGCCAACGGCTTTCAAAAAGCCGACTTTGCTTCGTTCGACCTGGGTGGACGCGAAACCAAGCGGTTGGATGCGCAGCTTCAGATTGCGTCGCAAACTACCACCATCGAAGTTCAATCCTCGGCAGGCGCTGTCATCGAAACCGATACCTCGAGCATCGCGGAGACGAAGGGATCGCGCGAACTGACCGATCTTCCCGTCGCGATTACGTCGCGCTCCACCGGTTCCACCAGCGCTATGTCCACGCTGACCGCGCAGTCGGGCGTGCAAACGGATACTAACGGCAACATCTCGATCGCCGGTAGTTTGCCGAGCCAGCTTTCCATCAGCATAGACGGAATCAGTTCCATGGGAACCGGTTCAGCCATTACTTTCAGCGCCGTTGGGGCCGTTTCCGAACTCTTCCCGTCGTTCAACGCGATTGAGGAGATTCGCATCGGAGAGACCATCAATCCCGCTGAATTTGGAGGAGTCGCCGATGTCACTACTATTTCCAAGGCCGGTTCCAATCACCTGCATGGAGGGGTCTTTGAAAATTTTCAGAACAGCTACACCAACGCCGCCGACTTCTTCAGCCACATGGTGAATGAAGTGAAGATGAACAATTTCGGCATCTATATGGGCGGGCCGGTGGTTCTTCCCAAACTGTATAACGGGCGCGACAAGACGTTCTTCTTCGGAAGCTTTGAAGCGTTGCGGCTGCCCAAGACTCAGACCGAAATCGAGAGCGTTCCGACGGAAGCCATGCGCAACGGCGACCTTTCGGCGTACCTCCAGGGCAACAGTCAACTATATGGTTATCCGGGCAATCAAATTCCGGCCAGCATGCTTTCTCCTTATTCGCAAAGGGTGCTGAGCACCTTTTTCCCGTTGCCAAACTACGGCGCGCCCGGCGCGATTGCGAATAATTATCTGGCGAACTTCCCCATACCGATTAACAGCGCCCAGGGCGATGTCCGGATGGATCAAATGATCGGTTCTAAGAACCTCGTGTTTGCCCGATACACCTATAAGAATCGGCGGGTACAAGCGGTGCCTATTGCGCCCGCGTATGCAAACCCCGGCTCACCCTCTTTGCCTGCAGTAGGCGATAATTCCGTTCCCGAGTTGGATCAAGCCCTGACCATCGCATGGAACTACACCATAACGCCCACCATCGTGAACGAATTGCGCGGGGGATTTAGCCTAAGCAAGCAGTCATCCACTTATGGAATAACCGCGCAGCAGTCCGCCACCGAACTGGGTCTGACCGGCTTGCCGGCGCCTCCACCGGCAGGCTCAGACATTGTTCCGCAATTCGTCATCGCCGGGTTTGCACCGCTCGGCCTTCAAAATGAGAACGCCAACCAGGGCACCAAGCAGATACTGGAAACACTGACGTGGACGAAAGGAAAACACACCATCAAGTTTGGCGCCGATTACCGGCGTCTCCACGCCTATTACGACGCCGTGTTTTATAACGATCTGGAAGGTAGTTATGCCTTCAACGGATCGGTGATGAGTTCGTTCTTTTGCTCACCCGGTACCGCCAACACCGCTGCCTGCCCCTCCAACGCCGCGGTTCCGTTCGCCTCCTTTCTCCTGGGCTACCCGGACAACAGCACCATCGCCACCAACCTGTTGTGTTGCACCTATGGGATGGCCCAACATTACGCTGGCTTCGCGCAGGACGACTTCAAAGTTTCCAAAAACCTGACGCTCAATTACGGACTGCGCTATGAGTACCATCCGACGTTCCGCGACAAGTACAACAACCTGTCCAACGTCGATCTCAGGTACAGCAGCGTCGTGAACGGCCAGATCGAGCGCGGAGCGGTGATCGTCCCCGGTCAGGGCACCTTGGGATTTCTCGATCCGGGCTTTGCGGCATCCATCTACCCCACGCCCATCGTCACTGCCCAGTCTATTGGCGACCCGGCCGCGCTGCGATATTCCCAAAAGACGGACTTCGCGCCGCGCATTGGATTCGCGTGGCGCGTGTTCGGAAACGACAAGACGGTTCTGCGCGGAGGTTACGGAAAATACATTGAGACCTTGATGAGCACCGCAGCGCTCAGCGCCTGGGGCACGACGTCGAGCGATGTGGGTTTCTTCGACAATTCGTTCGGTAACAACGGGAAACCGGTCTTCCAGTTGCCATATTCCTGGCCCTCCAACATTGCGCAACCCGGATCGCAAAGCTACTTCCAGGTCACGGATCTGCACTACAAGGACCCCTACGTTCAGGAATGGAATCTCACCCTAGAACGGGATCTGGGGGCGGGTTTTGGTCTGCGCGCGTCCTATGACGGGAACCACTCCCGGAATCTAGGAACCGGTATGAATATCAATCAGCCAACTCCGAACACAACCGGATTCAGCAATATTCCCCAATCGAGTCTCCCGTTTCCCAACTGGCAGGAGATCTACTACAACACCAACTACGGCTTTGGCAACTATAATGCTCTGACCGTATCGCTGAAAAAGCGGCTGTCTAACGGTTTGCAACTGCAAAGCAGCTATATCTATGCGCGGAATCTGTCCAATCTTGGCGGCAACCCAGCCACCGCCGCGGGCGGTTTCGAAGGAGAGTATGGCGGGCAGATTTCCAATCCCTACCAGGCAAATATCGACTACGGGAATGTCAATTTCACGCGCCGGCAGCGCTTCCTGACCACATTTCTTTATGACTTGCCGTTCGGCAAAGGAAAGATGCTGCTGAATAGCGCCAACGGATTTGTCGACCGGGTGGTGGGCGGATGGGAACTGGCCGGCGTGCTGCTGTTTCAAACCGGACCGTTCATGACCGTCTCTCAGCTCAACGATCCCTGTGGTTGCGGCTTCAACGTCTTCAGCGCAACCGGTGGCCGGGCGGACACCGTCCCCGGCGTCAGTCCGTACGCGGGGCAATCGATCGGCCAGTGGATCAACCCGGCTGCTTTCTCTACTCCGGCTAGCGCCATCGGCCGGTTCGGAGACTCCGAGGCAGGCGATGTGGTGGGGCCGGGCACTGAGGCGGTATCCATGTCGCTCATTAAGAGCATCCCGATCAAGGAGTCCGTTCGGGCTCAAGTGGGAGTGCAGGTCGCCAATTTGTTCAACCATCCGAACTTCGCTCCTCCCCAAAGTCTGACGCTCGGGGTTGCGGGATTCGGGACGCTCACCGCTCTGCAATCGGCCGAAGGAGCTGGGCCGAGGCAAATCCAGTTGACCGCGCGCATCACTTTCTGATCCCGCGGCTCAATTCGTTACTGTGGCGCCGAACGTGGCGGTCAAGGTTCCTACACTGACCGTCACGCTGAACTTTCCGGAGATGCCGTTGGCCGTCAGGGCAGGCGCGGTTGCGAGTCCGGTTGAGTTTGTCGCAATCGGCATGGCCGGCGTTGAGCTGAATGTTCCGCCAGCGCCGTTGGCCGCCGGCACTACTGTAAATGTCACGGAGGCGCCTTGCACGCCTTTGCCGGCCGCATCCGTTACCTGCACTTCGAGCGGGGTGGCGAAAGGCTGGTCCTTCGCTTCGCTCTGGCTAAGGCCCGCGATTTTGATAATCGCGGCCGCAACGTCGCCACTCTGGGTTACCGTCACCGTCTGCCCTAGCACCGTAATCTGCGCGCTGCGGCTGCTGACGGAAGTGTTGGCTGAGAATGAGAAACCAATTGCTCCGCCACTGGTGCCCGTGATCGTCAGCCAGGACTGATTGCTGGTGGCCGTCACAACGGTGTTCGCCGGGAGCGTCTGGAAGGAAATGGAATCCGTCCCCGCCGCAGCTCCCTCATTCCGGCTGGTGGCCCCTAAGGAAAAGTAAACGGCGGAGTACTTCTTGATGGCTTTGTCACCCGCATCGGCGATATAGACATTGCCTTGCCCGTCCACCGCCACGCCGCAGGGAGACTTCAGTCCCGTGGAAACCAACACCGTTACCTGGCCGTTGGCCGGACTCCATTCCTTGACCGCATTGTTGCCGGTATCGGCGAAGTAGACATTGCCGCCGCCATCCACCGCCACCCCGAAAGGCGCGTTTAGTCCGGACACCACCGTGGTGACCATGGTGGTTGCCGCGTTCCACTCTTTAATCGCATTGTTCTTCTCATCGGCAAAGTACACGTTGCCCTCGGCGTCCACCGCCACACCCGTGGGAATGTTGAGTCCCGCCGTGGAGGGGACCAGCGTGCTCACCCGCTGCGTGCTTACGCTCCACTCTTTGATGGCGTTGTGGCCTGCATCGGAAAAATAGACGTTGCCCTGGCTATCCACCGCCACTCCCGCGGGGCTGGCGAGTCCCGAAGCCACCAGGGCAGTCACCGCTCCGGTGGCCACGCTCCACTGCTTAATGGCGTTGTTCTTCTCGTCGGCAAAGTAGACGTTACCCTGCGAATCCACTGCCACTCCGAGGGGAGTGTTCAGCCCGGAGGGGACCAGCGTGTTTACCTGCTGCGTGCTTACGCTCCACTCCTTGATGGCGTTGTCGCCCGTATCGGCGATATAAACATTGCCGGACCCATCCACCGCCACGCCGTGTGGATTGCTCAATCCCGACGATACCAGCGCCGTCACCTGAGGCGCCGGGACATAGCTTGCGCCCGCCTGCGTTACGGTGAACGTCAAGCCGGATATAGTGAGTGTTCCGTTCCGGGCCGCGGCGTTGGGATTGGCGCCGTAGCTGAACTCGATCAGAGCGCTACCCGTGCCGCTGGCGCTGCCCGCGGACAATTGCAACCAAGAAGCGTTACTTTTGGCGGTCCAGGCTCCGCTAGCCAACAGCAGCACGCTACCGCTGCCGGCGGCACTCCCTACCGTTGCCGAGGAAGCGCCCAGGTAGCTGTAGACCACATTAGTGAGAGTGAAGGTCACACTCAACGTGCCCACGCTGGCGGTCACCGTGAACGTTCCTCCGATGCCGTTGGCGGTAAGCGCCGGCGCCGTGGCGTTTCCGCTGGAGTTTGTAAGAATCGGCATGGGCGGAGTTGCGCTGAATGTCCCGCTTG
>Ga0302326_10030613_pt1 | contig 10768 bp, 10 predicted proteins | sample Palsa_T0_3_FD_202264 | JGI IMG/M metagenome (GOLD analysis project Ga0302326, IMG submission 202264) | Peat permafrost microbial communities from Stordalen Mire near Abisko, Sweden - Palsa_T0_3 | ecosystem: Environmental > Terrestrial > Soil > Palsa > Peat permafrost | place: Sweden: Abisko...
CTTTGGGCGATCCCACTGGGGCGACCATTGCAACCGGAGGCAACGTGCAGAATTATGTCACCGACTCGAATGCTCAACTAAGCAGCTCGGGGGAAGCGGCACTGACATCTCTCTGGCAGACGACATCGAACGGCCAAACCCCTCTAACAGACGGACAAGTGGTCTATGTTGTCGAGGGCTATTTCCAGACGCCGACCCTCAGCCTCGGTAATTTCACGAGCAATGGCGTCTACGCGCGATCTTTCTTTTAAGGAGCTCACATGAAACCTATTTGGCAGCGTAAGCACGGTGAACGGGGAGTATCCTTAATCCTGGGCACGACTGCAGTCGTCTTCATTGTCCCTATGATGGGGCTCGCGATTGACGTCGGGTTTCTGTATTCAGCTAAAGACAAACTCCAGGCTTCGGTCGATGGGGCGGCTCTGGCAGCGGCGCGGGCGTTGACGCTCGGCGCCTCCACGAGCGCACAGACAACCAGCGCCAAGCAGAACGCCGTGAATTGGTTTTACGCCAATTTCCCCCAGCAAACGTGGGCCACAACAAATACGCAAATGGATCAAACCGATAGTCACGTACATGTGTACGACGATGCGGCAAATCCGAATCTGCGCCACATAGACGTCACAGCGAGTACAGACGTTCCCACCTGGTTCATGAGATGGTTCGGCTACAACTCGATCACCATTACGGCGATTGGAAACGCATCGCGCCGCGATGTAGTTGCGATGATCATCATCGATCGCTCCGGGTCCATGAATAATAACAATGGCTGTTCCAATATGCGGTCGGCGGCCAAGGTGTTCACAGGCCAGTTCGCAGCCGGCCGGGACCAGATTGGGATGGTAGAGTTTGGCGATACAAGCTGGGTTGATTCTTCGCCTTCGACGGACTTCCGCACGATACTTGGCTACACGGCCAACGGAGCCTCGGGGAGCGGGTTGATCGATACGATTAGCTGCAACGACAACACTGGTACCGCACAAGCGATTTCGCTCGCTTATAACGAATTGTACAAAGTGGGTTTACCGGGCGCCTTCAATTTCTTGATGTTCTTCACGGATGGAATCCCAAATTCAGCGACCCTGAATTTTCAGAACGTGATGTCGGCGTCAAGCAACTGTTTGGACAGCACCGGGCAGAGCCTCTCCAGCGGCAGAGGCAACTTTGTAGCGAATCCGCCAAGCTGGACACCTGGTTGGACCATGCCCAGCGGCTACTACAACGCGAATATTCCTGCGGGCCCGATCGGCGTGATTGCTGCCGACGATCCCCCGGGTTCCGGAAGCTATGGCGTCCGCAAGTATCAAGGGGTTAGCCAGGCGAATCCCAATCATGGAACCATCAGCATCGGGAACGCGCCGGGATGCGCCTTCCCGGGCAACGAGTCAAACTACGTGAACGATTTTCAAAAGCTACCGCCCACCGACGTCTGGGGAAATACGCTTGTGAACAACTCCTATAATCCGTTAACAACCGATGCGAGCGGTAACATCGTGCTATCCTCCACCGCAGACGATGGCACCCCTTTAAGTGGCAACAACCTGATTTTCCACCTGGCCGCGCGTAACGCCGCGGATAGCGCCGCGTATCAGGCTAGAACGAATCCCACGCTTACGGCTACCGTTTTTGGAATCGGATTGGGGGGAACCTCGGTTGCACCTCCTGGCTACGATTTCATGCAACGCATCACCAACGATCCGAATGGCGATCTCTACAACAGCCCGCCACTTTATCCGGCTTGCAGCGCCGAGCCTCTGTGCGCCACCTCTACGACCCAGCCGAAGGGGGTATTCATTTTCTCAAGCGATACCACTAAGCTGCAGCAAGCCTTCCTGGCCATGGCGTCCCAAATTCTGCGATTGGCGAAATAATTATGGATCTTCGAAAGTTCAGATTCTTACCTCTGGCGCTGCTACTTCAGGCCGCGGGCGCCGGCGAAAACACTCCTCAATGGCAGTCAGATGCCCAGCATCCCTTGCTGCAGTATAGATTCCAGTGTGCAAAGGGAGCTGAAACGGTTTATTGGCGAAGTGCTTATCCTGGAGCCGTTACGTTGAAGGCTCGAATGAGAAGTTCGAGTTATGACGGGGTCGAAGATGTACACATTGATGCCCAAGGCGCCGCCAAAAGCGACTTGGATACTCTGTATTGCGGAAGTTTTCGAGCGACGGTTATCAGCTTCTCGATGTCTGCTCCACCGGCCCCACAGCCGCCGGCCGCGAAGCCGTCCGCCCCAGTTGACACGACCACAACTGCACAGGCCCCGGTGCCTACGTTAGTAAGATTTGAGACTCGGACCGAGCCATTGCCCCAAATCACAGTGGAAGCACTTGAATCCGTCAAAGCGGGGATGAAAGAAACGGAGGTATTGCAAATGCTGGGTGAGCCTCTTTCAAAGATATCGATCGCCGAGGAAGGGAAGTTGATCGGTACCTATCGATACAATGTCGCCCAAGACCGCACTGCCGCCGTCCGGTTTGCTGACGGAATCGTCACCGGGATTGTGTCCCCTCATTAGCGTGAGCCGGGCTCCAGTAACTTCAGATCTGGACGTCCTCCCTGCTGCGCGTAGCTTTCGACTTCGTCAGAGCCCGGAACCGTGAGGGTAAATCGGCCATTGTCGCCGCGCTTCACGTAGCCTTTCCCCTTCAGATACCACAAGGCAAACTCCAAGTGTTCGCGAGGACAGCCCAAAAGCTGCTCAAATTCAAACACCGTCATCGCCGCGCGTTCGGGGTCTTCGACGGTCTTGGCATAGAGCAGTTCCAGGATTCCCCGCCGCTTGCGCTGTTCCGCTTCGGGTCCCTTGGCCGCTTCGGTGCGGTCGAAGATTTTCCAGTGCAGCTGTTTGGTTTCACGATAGCGCGTATCGTACTTGGCGCGCGTTTGAGGGTCACTCAGTATCCGATGCGCCTCGCACAGTTTAAGGAAGATCTCTTTGTTCCCCGTTTCCAGCGAATCGGGATGATAGCGTTGCGCTAGGATCCGATACACACGCTGTATCGTGTCCGCATCGGCGTTCGAACTTAGCTGCAGGATCTCGTAGCAGTCCAACTCGTCGGGATTCTGCCCGTCGGCCGATTGGGTATCGTCTGAGGACGAGCTGCGATCGCCAAATTCGAGACCGGCGTGGAAGTTGCCGTTGATCTTCTCGGTAGTCCATTTCACAGTGGCCGGACAGAGCACGTCGCTTCGACTCTCTCCGAACTTGCCCCGAACTATGACCTGGGAGCCGACGGCCAACGGTGTCAAAACCGAAATCGCAATTCCACCCTCCGAGGCGTTCAAAAGATCAGCGGTCACCCACTTGGGATTTCCCATGCGGTCGCTGAGTTGCAGCCGGATGACCTGAGGAGCGCTTTTATCGCGGGGGTCCCTCCGGCGCTGTGATTCTTCGGTATTTGTCACGATCTTGACATCGGCATTTTGGCGTGCGACTGTATCCCGCACGATTTCCAGGAGTACAGCCACGCCGGGCGCGGACATACCGGGCTGCCGCTGGAAGCATCGTAAGGTAAATACCCGAGCGCCTGCTAAGGCATTTCTTATTAGAATTCCGGGGGCGAATGCCCAACTGGGTCCGCCGATCTAATTGCATGGAGTAGGCAATTCTCAGTGGGAGTAAGCAAAGTTCGCCTATGACCTTCGTAACGAAAAAACTGATATGGAAGCACCAGGGAGATCAGGCATGAGTCAGCTGGAACCGGCGACACCAACCCCGGCACTTGGGGAAGCGACGAAAGAGAACCAAGTTCGGGTTTTCGGTGATCGCGAAGTGGGGATCGAGCGATGGTCGAAAGAAGGATCGAAACAGTTTCGAAGTGTTGTCATTTCCCCGAATGAGAAGGTGCGGGAACACTTAATCGCGGCTCTGCAGGCAAGCGGACACGTCAACGTCGCCCGCAGTCTGGACCGGTATCCGACCGCAATCGAATTGGTGCGGACTCTGCGAGCGCACGCAGCGGAGTTGCTATTCCTTGATTTCGGCTCAATTGAGAAGGCGCTCGAAATCGTAGCGTTGCTCGAGCATGAAGCCAGCCATGTCCAGATTGCCGCCTTCCACGAAACCATGGATCCCGCTGTTATGCAGCAGAGCATGCGCGCTGGAGTGCGGGAGTTTCTGGCGCGGCCGTTCGACCGGCCGGCGGTGTTGGAATCGCTAGTGCAGATTAAGGCGCTGCTGGAACGGCGTCCGGTATCGTACGAGGCCAGTAACCAGATCTTTTCGTTCTTACCGTCGAAAGCGGGGGCGGGCGCCTCCACGATCTGCTTGAACACCAGCGCCGCGCTGGCCCGCAAGCCGGACACAAAGGTATTACTCGCAGATTTCGATCTAAATTCCGGAATGCTGCGCTTCATGCTCAAGCTGAAAAACAAGAATAGCGTCATGGACGCGGTGGAACGTTCAGACGAAATGGATGACCAGCTGTGGCCCCAGATGGTGACCGAGGTGGCCGGATTGGACGTGCTCCACGCCGGAGGCGTCAGACCGAATTTACGTATTGAGCCTAGTCAAATCCGGAACCTAATTGCTTTCGCTCGGCGGCATTATCAGGTGCTCTGCTTCGATCTCTCCGGGAATCTGGAGAAGTACTCTATCGAGCTTATGCAGGAATCCAAACGTATTCTGCTGGTGTGCACCCCTGAGATTCCATCACTTCACCTGACACGCGAGAAGATGGCTTTTCTCCGGGAGTGTGATCTGGCCGACCGGGTATCGATCATCTTGAACCGTGTGCACAAGAAGGCGCTATTCACGATGCAGCAGGTAGAAGACGTGCTCGGTCAGCGGGTATCCCGAACATTTCCTAACGACTATCATGGAATCAATCAGGCGGCGGCCGATGGCACTGTCATAGCCCAAGGGTCCCCAATGGGTAAGGGCGCCCTGGAGTTCGCCGACGTACTGCTCCAGACTGTGCAACCGAAGCAGCCTGCCAAACACAAGTTCCTGGAGCATTTTTTCTCTGCCGCGCAAAGGCTCCCGACCAGCCGCTGATTAAGCTGTACTATTCAATTTCCGGCTAACTTAACCATCAGGTTCGCAGACGCCTGCCCAAGAACCGCACTTCGCGGGGATTTCCAGCTGCCATAGTACTCCCCGGACTTGACGCCTAGGTACCAATCTGTCACTATTCGATGCGGGTAGAGTAGCGCGCTCCTTCAGCACCGCCCAAGATGCCTCGGTTGGTATATCGTTGAAAATATACGGTTCAATGCAACATCGCCTGCTGTTTTCCTTTGGTCCACTGACCCTCCTGGCTGGCGCTTTGGCCCTTTCCACGGTTGCGAAGGCGGACAGTTTCGGCTTTACATCCGCCGGACCGAGCAACTATGCGTTGCTTTCATCTGGTGGAATGGACTTGAACGTGGCCTCGATCACCGGTAATGTCGCCGACGCTGGAGCACTCGACATGAGCGGCACGATTACCGTTTCCGGTTTTGTGGAATACACGGGCACTCTTGCAAATACCAGTTCGTTTACAACACCGACCCTGGTTTCTCCTTCTTCTCTGGCCGGTGCCATAAGCAACGCAGGCTCTGTCTATAGCACCGATGCAGCTTTGGCAACTACGGTCTCAACCACTTTTACCGGCGCCGCCTCATCGCCCGTCGTGTTGTCCGGTGGGGCCGGTCAGAATGTCCTCGATCTCTCGTTCTTGGATCTAAGTGGCACTACTTTGACCATCTCCTCGGGCGCGGCATCGACGTTTATTATCAATGTCGGCAGCGGGGGCATGAACTTATTCAATTCGTCGATTCTTCTTGCGGGCGGCATCACCCCCGGCAACGTGTTGTTCGATCTGGCGGGCGGCGGAGATTTCGCCAGCTCGGGCCTAGGAACCTGGGGCGTGAACGGCATAGTGCTTGCGGCCAATTCGAGCATCACGACCGATGGCACCGGAACGGTGTGCGGAGAATTGATCGGCGATGGCATCTCGATCACCGGTCCATTCAACCTGGGCTGCAGCGCCTCCGCTGGCGGCAGTACGCCGGAGCCCGCAACTTCAGGGTTAGTGGCGTTTGGTCTTATCGCCGGCGGATTCCTGTGCCGCAAGTTTCGCGCCTCGCGCGCGTAACACCAAGCCGAGCCATAACTCATCCGTTGTCACGCCTTGGCCCAGTAGCGCTCCCGGTATTGAACCACCAGATCCTTCTGTTTGGTAGTTAGCTTTAGAGCGCGGAACTCAGAGATCTCATTGGGCCGGTCCGAAATAAAGCCCAGGTTGTATTGGCTGCGAAGCTCCTCTTCGATGGCCTTATAGATTTGCTCGATCCCCTGCTTTTTGGAGACCTCGTAAAACGAAGCTCCGGTTTCCTTGGAGAGCCGCTTGAGGACCCCCCTGCCGTCCAAACCTCCGGTGACCAGGCCGGCTGGGTACCCGGAGTCGGAAAACAGAATGGAGTAGATGAGCGCGTCGGCGCGCTGAGCCGCTTCAATGGCGTCTGTCAAGGAAGCGTCGCTTCCGTTTTCACCGCCGTCGGAAAGCACGATCATGGCCTTGCGGTTCTTCTGATTCTTCAGAACGGCATTAGAAGCCTGCACGATGGCGTCAAAGAGCAGCGTACCGCCACCGTTTTGCACCTCGAGCTCCCGCCGCGTGGGCGTGTCAACGTAAGGCAGTATTGCCTCGAGATCCCGGCGCGAGGAGGTGAGAGGCTGGCGCAGTTGCACCGCCATGTCAAATTGCATGACGAACAGTTTATCTTTGGTCTCGCGTAAAACCTGGTCCAGAAAACGGAAGCTGGCGGTGCGCTCGGAATCGAGAACCTTCTGCTGGCTCATGCTGGTGTCGATCATAAGCCCGACGGTCAAAGGAAGCTCGGATTCCTTCGAAAAATAGCGAATGGTCTGGGGCCGCCCGTCCTCAGAGAGCACGAAATCGTCTTTTGTGAGGTCCCGTACAATCTCATTCCGCTTGGTTCGCACCGAAGCGAGCACATTGACGACTTTCACGTCGGTCGAGAAGGTGGCTTCGTCCTGGCCCAGCGCGACGGCGCGGGCACCCAGCAAACAGCCGGTCGACCAGAGGAACTGACGCCTCGAGCGGGGCGCCCCATCGGAGGCAGGAGTTTGCAAAGAGCGGCGCATATGGCGTTTCCGATAGAACTATTGTAGCGATGCGACTCCGAGTCCTGGGGTTCCCGCAAGCGGGAAGTTAAGATACACTGGAACCCAAGTGGTAGCCACCACATCCAATATGCAGAAGGCGGTAATGAATATGACAATCGCGAAATTTGCACTTTTCGCCGCTCTGGCCTCACCGGGCTTGATCGCTACGGCGTACGGGCGGGGAGGTGGTGGTGGCGGGCATGGCGGAGGCGGCGGGGGGCACGCTAGCGGCGGCGGAGGTTTTCGTGGAGGTAGCGTCGGTGGCGGATTCCACGGTGGCAGCGTCGGTGTTGTAGGCGGCGTCCGTGGTGGTTACTATGGCGGCCGTGACTACTATTACGGCGGCCGATACTGGGGTCCCGGAGTTTATTTTGGTTTCGGCGGCTACCCGTATTATTACGGCTCGCCGTATTACGGCGCCTATGGGTATGGATACGATCCCTATGATTACGGCTACGATCCGTATGGCGGCTACGACGGCGGGTATTCTTCGGCCCCTCCCCCGCAGCAGAATTATGGCTACCAACAGGGTTATCCTCAGCAGGGCTACCCGCAACAAGGTTACCCACCCCAGGGTCAAGGACAGGCCGGTCCTGCTCCGCAACAGCAGCCGCAGTACCAGCCACCAGTTCAAACTCAGCCGCAAACATTCAATGATGGCAATCAAGCGCAGTTCTATCTGATTGCTTTCACCAATCACACCATGCAGGCGGCGAGTGCGTACAAAGTGGACGGCGATCAGATCCGTTGGATGGATCGGGACAACAAGGAACACCACGCTCCTCTTTCGAGCGTCGACATCCCCTTTAGCCAGCAGGTTAATCGCGACCGTCACGTGGATTTCCAGATCCCTTAAGCCCTTGAGCCAAGTTTAGTTGCCGGAGGAGGGAAGCCGGCAACTACGTTTGGTTGGCTAGAGTTCGAGCGTTCCGTGAAACCTCATTTCGTCGGTCGAAAACGACTGCGAGAATTTCAGCTTGTCGACTTGACCATCGAATTCGATCCGGTGATCTCTCCAATTGAATTCCGCGGACTTCGGAAATAGGTACAACACCACGGGTCCGTCATCCCGCAGCAGGATTTCCACGCTCGAGGGCTTGGTGTCTTTCTTCCCCTCCCGCTTGATGATTGCCTGCTTCTTGAATTCATCCGCCAGTTCCTTGGAGTCATCCTTAACCATGCCACGCGGAATACCATAGACCGCAATCGCGTAATAGCCGTCTTCCAGCGAAGGAGCGCCGATATCGTGGGCCTTTAGTTCCGCTTCCCGCATGGGAAGAGCGCTTTCCCAGCGGAGCGTCAAAGTTGGAGGCTGGCTCGAACTCGACCCGGCGTTGCCGCCTGTTTGGCTGCTGGTATCCCTTCGGCGGCTCATGCCTGGGAGGTGGGCGGTGATGCCCCCCGACCGATGGACAACGTCTGAGGCCTTCACGATTGTCCCAACAACGGTTTTCGCCCAGGGCGAATCCTTCATGACTTCCTTGGCGTCATCCTCCGTCCATTCGGGGTATTGTTTGTCCTTCCAATCCTGGTCGGCCGCCTTCAGCAAGATCGCCGACAGGGCAAAAAGCACTATCCGCGACTTCTGAAGCATTCAGAATAACCCCGAAAGCAGAGCTAAGCCTTATGCATGTACTTGATGTTGGACTTAAATACCAGCAGATTGGGCGCGCCTTCGCGATTCACTTTGAGGCAATCCTTGTCGTACCACTCAATCACCCCTTTAAGGATTTCGCCATCGCGCAGAATGATAGACATCGGCGTCTTCGACTGCATCTGCTTCAGATAATAAAAATTCTCCGCATTGGTCTGCTCCGGCGGCGAGGTTCGCTTGGGACCACCGCGGGGTTGCGGCGGCCTTTGCCCTTTGGCTTCAGCCTTCGCTTCATTAAAAGAGGGACGGATCAATTTGCGATTCGCGGGCTCCATTGGAGCTGCTCCTTAGCGATAAAGACGGGGATTGGTACTGCTTAGTTACCTTGATAGCACAGCGCCGTTCTCGAAGCCAAGGGCCCAGCCAGCGCCTGGGCCCAAGCCTAGCCGCGCAATGCGGTTGCAAAGGCATCGAGCGCGATAGCCTTTTGGATATTGCGGCGCAACAGACTCGACATTTGGTCTATGCGAGCGACTGCGGCGCGCAGCCACTCAAACGATACGCGCCGGGCCAGGGGCTCCAGCTGACCCCGCACATCCTCGTTCCGCAACGGGCTGATTCCGTGGGCCAGGTGCAGCACATCTTCGAGCAAGACGTAGAGGACATCCAGGTAGAAATCCAGTTTCTCGGTACGGCGGGCAGCAATGGAATCGGAATGCTTCAGCCAGGTTCCGAAAGGTTCCAGGCCGCTGGCGACTCGTAGCAAGGCGAGCATGGCGTCGCGGCGGCGGTCATAAGCTTCAAGATCGAGCGAAATGGCCACTCCCGGGGATCCTTCGGCCAGCCGCAGGCGGCGTTCGCTGTGGTCGAGATGGCGGGCGGCGGAGAAGGCGCGCATTTCCGCATCGGTCAGGCGCGACAATCCGAACGGCACGGCGCGCGAGCGGATGGTGGGCAGCAGATCATAGGGATTGCGGGCAGTCATGATGAGGATCAGGTGCGGAGGCGGCTCCTCCAGCGTCTTGAGCAAGGAGTTGGCTGCTTGCTCATTGGCGCGATCAATGTCATCGATCAGAAACACGCGCCAGGAGCCTTTCAGGGGTTTAAGCGGCGCGCGATCCTTCAGCAGGCGCATCTGTTGGATGGTGATTTGGCGCAGGGGACCGTCCGGAGCGAACGTAAACACATCCGGATGCGAGGCGAAAAACAACGGGTCTTCGTTACGCTTGTCGGCCGCCCACTTTTCGCGGTCGGCGATGATTTCCAGGTTGGCCTGGAGACTCAGGTCGTCCCGCTCGATCTTGGCGGCATCCCCAGGAACCCCCGCGACCACCAGCAACCCCGCAAAACGCCGTGCCAGCGTGGCCTTGCCGACACCCTCGGGTCCTGACAGCAGCAACGTCTGCGGAATCCGCCCGCTGGCAGCCATCTGTTCGAGAGCAGCCACAACTGCGGCATTGCCAAAGAAGTTGTTCAAGTCTAAAAAGTACCACGGGGAGCCTCGGCGTCAGATGTGATCGGCGCCCGTGAATGTGCAATCCGGATCGAGAGGGAACGCACTGGAACCCGCGAGTTGGCTCATGAGCCATAGATATGTCGTCAAATGGTGCATGCAAACTATCGTCGGGTTGATTTTGTTGGGCGGGGGCACCAACTCGTACTTGGTGTTTACATGCTCGTAGGGCAAGGGCAAGATGGGAGGCAATTGCGGTACCAAGTCCTGGCGATTCACGATTCGATAGCTAGACGTAATAGCGCCATTGTATGAGCCCGCGAAAATATGATCGCCAGTACGCGGGCTCGCGTAGGTATAGGCCACTGGCGCGTGGCACGAAGTGTTCAATCCCACATCGAGAGTCAACAAAGTTGCCAGCGCGCCCCCGAGGCTGTGCCCACAGATCGTGACGCCAGCAGCAGTTCCGCTATCGAAGTAGCCTCCGATCGCGTCCTTCGCCGACTGGGTGCCATTGGCGCGCCCAATTCTCAAGGAACGATACACCGCCGTAAAGCCATCCTCGGTCATCCCGTGGGCGCCCGTAACCGGATTCTGCAACATCAAA
>Ga0302326_10030614_pt1 | contig 10768 bp, 10 predicted proteins | sample Palsa_T0_3_FD_202264 | JGI IMG/M metagenome (GOLD analysis project Ga0302326, IMG submission 202264) | Peat permafrost microbial communities from Stordalen Mire near Abisko, Sweden - Palsa_T0_3 | ecosystem: Environmental > Terrestrial > Soil > Palsa > Peat permafrost | place: Sweden: Abisko...
GCGCCAGCGCGCTGTCTAAGAAATCCTGCATGTCAAATCGGCTCAAATCGGCCAAAGCTCTCAGGCGGCTGGCAGGTAAGCCGTCTGTTCCTTGGCCATTTCCCAGCCGAGGTGGTTGATATAGAAGAGCAGCAGCGCTTCCGGGAACTCGGTCTTAAAGTGCTCGTAGGTGCGGGCCTGCCAGCCCTCCGTCAGGTACTGTTTCGCGTCCAGATCCTTGGCGAAGAATCCTTCTTCATTCGGCACGCCGAGGAAGTTGAGCACCGCCGTGATCATCTCCATGTGGCCGATGAGGATGCACTGGGAAAGATCCGTGGCAAATTCCTCGTCCTGCTCCTGAAGGCGCTTCCAGAACCGTGGAGCTGCCTTCCTGAGGCTTTCGGTATTGACTTTGGCCAGATGAGTGCGGATCTTGAAGCGCTCGTAAAGCTGGTAAGTCCTCAGTTTTCCGATAGTAATACCGCGTAACAGGTGCGGCAAGCGCTCTTCACCGAGCTGCAAAAAAACGCCGGAAAGCTGCATAAGAGGCCAGCGTAACACAGTGCGTTACAATAGCCCGTTTGGCATGAAACGGCTTTAGCGGATTTATAAATGAGCAATCTGATCATTCTCGGGGCGCAGTGGGGTGATGAAGGCAAGGGGAAGCTGGTCGATCTGCTGTGCGATCACTTCGACTATGTGGTCCGCTATCAGGGCGGCCATAACGCGGGCCATACCATCCTTATCGGCGATCGGAAATTCGTGCTGCGGCTGGTTCCGAGCGGGATTCTTCATCCCGGCAAGATTGCGGTGATTGGCAACGGGCTGGTGATCGATCCGATTGCGCTGCTGGAAGAAACAGCGCAGCTTCAGGCGGCGGGAGTGGATGTCGCCGCGCAATTGCGGATCAGTAACCGGGCGCAGGTTCTGCTGCCCTCTCACCGGCTGGTCGAAAAGATTACCGAGGCGAATCCGGGCAAGGTAGCGATCGGGACGACGTCGCGCGGAATTGGTCCGTGTTACGAAGATAAGGCGGGACGCCGCGGACTCCGCATTGCCGATCTGCTGGATCGCGATACCTTTGCGGATGCTGCGGCTTCGCTCATTGCCGATCATGTTACGATCGCCCGGGCGTTCGGGATTACCGATGCGATCGATTCCAAAGCCATCGTGGAACAGTACGCCGAAGCGGCTGAGAAGCTCCGGCCGCTGGTTTGCGACACGTCACGTCTTCTCGCCCAGGCTCTCGCGGCGCGGAAAAACCTCCTGTTTGAAGGGGCGCAGGGTACAATGCTCGACCTCGATCATGGCACCTATCCGTTTGTTACCTCATCGAGCGCTTCGGCTGGTGGCGCCTGTACCGGAACAGGTGTTCCACCTACGAAGATTGACGGCGTAATCGGCATCTCGAAGGCGTATATCACGCGTGTAGGGGGCGGACCGTTTGCTACCGAGGCGCTGGATGCCGCGGGCGATATGATTCGCAATCGCGGCAATGAGTTCGGATCGGTCACCGGCAGGCCGAGGCGCTGCGGCTGGTTCGATGCGCCGCTCATCCGCTATACGGCGACGATCAACGGGTTCGACAGTATGGTTGTGACCAAGCTCGATGTGCTCGATGAACTGGATGAAATTCCCGTTTGCGTCGCATATAAAATCGACGGCTCGAAGACGGAAGAAATGCCTGCGACATGGCGACAGCTGGCCCGGATCGAGCCGGTCTATAAGACGTTGCCGGGCTGGAAGACTTCGACGCGCGGGGTTTCGGACTGGGACAGGTTACCTGCGACTGCCCGAGCCTATCTCGACTTCCTCGAAGCGGAAACGGGCGTTGAAATCGGATGTATTTCAACCGGACCTGAGCGAAATGAGACAATTCGCAGGGCCGGATCGCGATTCGAAGCTCTGACCAGTTAGAGTGGCAATCGCCTTGCCTTATTCAGGTGCGTGACGGCGAAAGTTGCGTTCCGCGCAGTAGTTGCTTTCTCGGCGATTCCTCTGACTTGGGCGCAACCGCCCGACGCCGTCGCACTGGTGCGTCAGTCCATTCAGAACTATGAACGGGACTGGCGCGAAGCAATGTCGTGGGAATACCGGCAGACTGACGTTACGCACTCTGACGGTACCAGGGAAATCGACGTCTCTGAGATTACTCCGCTCGGTGGCACACCTTATGAGAGGCTCGTTCTGAAAGATGGCCAGCCGCTCTCAAAAGAACAGCAGAAGAAAGAAGAGCACAAGTTCAATAAGGCAGCCCGGCAACGCGAAGACGAATCCCCCGCGGAACGGCTGGAACGTATCCACAAGTATGAAGAGCAACGAGCCTTCATCCTCGACATTCCGGACGCATATAACTATCAGATTACGGGTGACGAGGTGGTTAATGGCCGCCCCGCGTGGGTTGTGAAACTTGCTCCGAAGCCGGGCTTTGTTCCCACCGCGCCCCACGGATCGATGCTGGGTCACATTCAGGGAACGCTGTGGATCGATAAGGAAGATATGCAGTGGGCGAAGGCCGAAGCCGATGTAATCGATACCATCGAGATCGGCTGGATTATGGCGCGGATCGGACCAGGAGCACACTTTTCCGTGGAGCAGACGCGTGTAGCGGACGGCCTTTGGATGCCGGTCCGGATCACGATTGCTGGTACCGCGCGGGTTCTCATGGTGCATAACAAAGTGCTCAATGAAGAACTGACCTTCTCGGATTACCGGAAATGCACTCAACCCGGCGGCAGACCGATATAATCGAAGATCTTGAAGGCCGTTTGTCTATTGAGTGGCGGGCTTGATTCGGCCACATGTCTTGCCTACGCGCATCGTGAAGGCGCGGAGTGTTATGCGCTCTCGTTCGATTACGGGCAGCGGCATCTGGTGGAGATCGACTCCGCACGTCGTATCGCCGCGGCTTTGGGAGCGACGGATCACCGGGTGGCGAAGATCGATCTGCGGATTTTCGGACATTCAGCCTTGACCGATGACATCGCGGTTCCGAAGGGGCGCGGAGATGAAGAGATGTCCCGCGATATTCCGATCACTTACGTGCCTGCGCGCAATACGATTTTTCTCTCGTTCGCTCTGGCGTGGGCGGAAGTGCTCGGCGCCAGCGACATCTATATCGGCGTGAATGCTTTGGATTATTCGGGGTATCCGGATTGCCGTCCTGAGTTCATCCAGGCCTTTGAACGTATGGGTAATCTGGCGACGAAGACCGGGGTTGAAGGCTTGACGAAGATTAAAATCCGCACGCCGCTGATGGAGCTTTCCAAGGCGGATATTGTGAAACTGGGCCGGTCGCTTAATGTGCCTTTTGAGTTGACTCACAGCTGCTACGATCCCGATGCGGGGGGCCGACCCTGCGGCCAGTGCGATTCCTGTCTGCTGCGGGCGCGGGGTTTTCGCGAAGCCGGGTTCCCGGATCCGGCATGAAAATCTCGGAGATTTTCTACTCGGTTCAGGGGGAAGGAACCCTTGTCGGAGTCCCTTCAGTTTTTGTCAGAACCAGCGGTTGCAATCTGCGTTGCTCGTGGTGCGATACGCCTTATACGTCCTGGAATCCGGAAGGCGCCGATCTGGATATCGATGCGATTGTGGCGCAGGCAGCTGAATTCCGCCCCGCCCGGCATGTGGTTTTGACCGGTGGCGAGCCGATGATCGCGCCGGGGATCGTTGAGTTGTCGCAGCGGTTCCGTGCGATGGGCATGCACATTACGGTCGAGACGGCCGGGACGGTGTTTCAGCCGGTGGAATGCGACCTGATGAGTATTAGTCCGAAGCTGGCCAATTCAACCCCGGTGGGTTCGTTTTTTCAGGCGCAGCATGAACGGCTGAGGTTTCAGCCGGAGGTTCTTCGGCAGTTGATGGCGCTTTGCGACTATCAGCTCAAGTTCGTAGTCGCGAATGAAGGCGATATTGATGAGATTCAGAGTATGAATCTGCCTGCGGACAAGATCGTTCTGATGCCCGAAGGAATCTCCGGTGAAGTGCTCAACGAACGCGGTGTTTGGGTCGCGGAGTTATGTAAAAAATATGGATACCGGTTCAGTCCCCGCCTGCATGTTCACCTTTACGGCAACCGCCGGGGCGTCTAAACCAGGCTGGCGAGAGCACCGGCCAGTTCGGGGTAGCGGAAATCGAATTTTGCTCCTGGGACGACCCGCGCGCTGTCCAGCATGTGCTGGCCGAATTCTCCGAATGCGAGTTTGAGCGCGAACGCGGGCACTGGCACGACCGCGGGCCGATGCAGCGCGGTTGCCAGTTCTTTTGTGAAATCCGTGTTGATCACCGGATTGGGTGATGTTGCATTCCACACTCCGGAGAGATCGGATTCAACCGCATGGACGAAGATTGTGGCCACGTCGTCAACGTGAATCCAGGGCATCCATTGCTCTCCGGACCCCAGCCGTCCTCCCACGCCAGCCCGGAAAACCGGGAGCATTTGAGCGAGCGCGCCACCGTCGTTGCCCAAAACGAAGCCAATCCGGAGTTTCACTACGCGCATTCCAAACTCCGACGCCCGGTCGGCTTCGGCTTCCCAATCGCGGCAGCACTCGCTGAGAAAGCCCTTTCCGCGGGCGGACGATTCGGTCAGAATTTCATCGCCGCGATCCCCATAAAAGCCGATGGCAGAGGCACATACGAGTACTTTGGGTTTGTTTTGTACTTTTCCGATTACGTCCACAAGGCGGCGCGTTCCCAGCACCCGGCTGTCCCGGATGCGGCGTTTGACTTCATCGTTCCAGCGCTGGGCGACGTTCTCGCCAGCGAGATGAACGATGGCGTCCATGGAATCGATACTCTCAAGCGGTGGCTCCCCCTCCAGAGGATTCCAGATAAAGGCTCCCGGCTTCCGGCTCCAGATGCTGACCTGGTGCTGGTGCGTCCGCAACAAGTCCACGATGCGCCGCCCGATGAAACCTGTACCTCCGGAGACGATGCACTTCATATAAATCAGTGTACCGTTGTTGCATTTATGTAATGTACTAGTATACTAGTACATGTGAAGTTTGAACTTGACCTACACAGCGGCGTACCGGTCTACCGGCAGATCATCGACCGGGTCCACAGCGCGCGGGCGTCCGGGACGCTGAATGGCGGCGACCGCCTTCCCACCGTTCGTCAGCTGGCGGTGGACCTTTCGATCAACCCAAATACAGTTCTGCGCGCCTATCGGGAACTGGAACTCACCGGAGTGCTCACAACACATCAGGGCACCGGGACTTTCGTGGCGGATATCAAAGTGGAGCGGACCGACGCCGAACGCGAGCGGAAGCTCGATCAACTGGTGGCGGAATTCGTGGCACGCGCGGGGCGTGAAGGCTTTACGGTGAAGGATTTGCGGATTCGTCTGAGGGAATTCGCAAAGTAGGAGGAGAGCGGAATGGGTATCGGTGGATCGTTGGGGACAATGGCGGGAGCGGCGGTGCGGAAACAGCGGGAGCGGAGCCGCTTTGACGGGCGGATCAGCAGGGAAGGGGCGGCACTGTTTGCGATTTCGCTGACTTTGGGGTTGATTGGGATGGCGGTCATCAAAAGTCCGGCTCCGCCTGTCGCGGGCATTCTTATCGGGTTCTATTTTTTGCTCGCGGTGAAGGTTGCCGATCAGTGGGAGAAGGCGGCGGTGCTCAGGCTCGGCCGCTATAAGGGTTTGCGCGGTCCGGGTTTGTTCATGATTGTCCCCTTGATCGACCGGATCAGTGATTATGTGGACCAGCGGATCCGCGTGACCAGCGCGAGCGCCGAGTCGGCGCTTACCCGCGATACGGTACCGGTGAACGTGGATGCGATTGTGTTCTGGGTGGTGTGGGACGCGGAGAAGTGCATCCTGGAAGTGGTGGATTTTCGAGAGGCAATTCAGCTCAGCGCGCAGACCGCGCTGCGCGAATCGATCGGGCGGCACCAGCTGGCCCAGATGATTACCGAACGCGAGATGCTGGGGAAGGAACTGCAGCGCATTCTCGACGAGAAAACCAATCCATGGGGAATTACGGTGCAGTCGGTGGAGATTCGCGATGTGCACATTCCCACTGCGCTCGAAGACGCGATGTCGCGCCAGGCGCAGGCGGAGCGTGAACGCCAGGCCCGCATTATTCTCGGTACCGCGGAAACGGAGATCGCCGGCAAGTTCGCGGAGGCGGCCGAGGTTTATGCCAACAATCCGGTGGCGCTGCATCTTCGCGCGATGAATATGCTCTATGAGGCGATCAAGGAGAAGGGCTCAATGGTGATTGTGCCGTCTTCCGCTGTTGAGACGATGGGGCTTGGCGGAATGCTGGCGACTACGGCTTTGGCTAAGCCGGGTGGCGGTCCTGCGTGACGGTGTGGGAAAATGGAATCTCGCGGTGCGGTGAGGTGGCAGAGTGGTCGAATGCGGCGGTCTCGAAAACCGTTGAACCTTTACGGGTTCCGTGAGTTCGAATCTCACCCTCACCGCCATAATAAAATCCCCGGCTGTCGCGACAGGCATTCGTGGCCTTCTGCAGATCGCGCCATCAGCGCAGGCCAAATACAGCGCCATCGCAGAAGTACAATCAAGCTCTATGAATTCCGATCCGACAGCCATTCAGGCCGCCTACGCAACGGCCCTTCAGAAGCTCTACGCCGCACTTTTCGAGGCTTATGTTACAGCCGCCGGGGATGCCGCACAGGAACAACAAGCGGACGACCGTTTCACAGTGGGCCTGGGATTCGCGCGGAAATCACGTGACCATGCGCTTGAACTGGTGGCTTGAGATTTCTGGCCGTTTCCTCTAGTGAGCGGCAGGCGGGTTTCCCTGCTCCGCGGTAGAATTCGTATTCTTGACATGGTCGGGAAAACGATTGGACATTTCAGGGTGCTGGAGCAGATCGGCCGGGGCGGCATGGGGGTTGTGTATAAGGCACAGGACCTTGCGCTCGACCGGATCGTAGCGCTGAAATCGCTTCACCCCGATGCTGCTGACGGCACGAAGGCTTTAGGCCGGCTGCTGGAGGCTGAGGCCCGAACCGCCGCGACTCTCGATCATCCGAACATTTGCACTATCTATGAGGTCCTGCAGACCGATGACGAGCAGGTGTTCGTTGCGATGGCCTACTATTCAGGGGAAACCGTCTATCAGAAGCTAAGACTCGGTTCTCTGGCGCGTCCGCAGGCCTTATCCATTGGAAGCGGCGTGGCCGCGGGTCTCGCCAAGGCGCATCGGCACGGAATCATCCACCAGGATATCAAGCCGGGCAACGTCATGGTTACGAACGACGGCGTTGTGAAAATCCTGGACTTTGGGCTTGCGAGACTGGTTTCTTCGATCGCGACGCACGGAGGAACCGTGGCCTACATGTCCCCTGAGCAACTACGCGGGGAGCGCGTCAGTGTTCAGAGCGACGTATGGGCCTGGGGAATCCTGTTGTGCGAGATGCTGACGGGACGTCCTCCTTTCGTGGGGGTGAAACGATCAGATGTGATCCGGGCGATTCTGGAAGATCCGGTCACGCTGGCCGATTCCGCCGATATGCCTCCGGGTCTGCTGCGGATACTGCGCCGGACGCTGGAAAAAGACCCCGCAAACCGTTATCGGGAAATCGCCGAAGCACGGGCGGAGCTTGAACAATTCTGCCCGCAGGGTTCGGCCGCCGATCGCGTCAGTTCGCCGATTGCCGTGAAGCCGTTCGGCAGTCAGGGCCCGGATCAGGATGAGGGTCAGCATGATGGCGTCACCGGACCATCCAGAGCCCGGCATGCGGCGCGGCGATATACAACGAATCCAGGCGTGCATAAGCTTTATCTCAAGGCCCGTTATCAGTGGAACCGCGGGAGTCCCGAATCGCTGCTCCAGGCCCGGGAGAATCTTACGCGCGCAACGGAAGAGGATCCCCGCTATGTGCCGGCGCTGTGCGCGCTGGCAGAATGTCATCTCGTGATAGGCGCGCGAGCGCTGCTTCCGCCCGATGAATCGTGGCGAAAGGCAGGGGAGGCAGCGACAAAAGCGCTCGCGCTCGACCCCGGTCTGGCCGAGGCCCATGGATGCTTCGGCGCCGTTCTGGCAATTGGCGATTTCAACTGGGTGGGCGCCGAAAGGGAATTCCGTCGCGGACTTACGCTGAACCCCGAATCCGCGGCCACTCGTCACTGGTATGCGATTTCGCTTCTGGCGCCACTGGGCCGACTCGCGGAGGCCATCGACGAAGCTTCCCGCGCCGTCGAATCCGAACCTTTGTCGCTGATCTATAACAGCACTTTGTCATGGATCTACTATCTGGCGCGCCAGTGGGATCTGGCGGCTGGGCAGTCCACGAAAACCCTTGAAATCGACCCTGCCCACGTCGATTCGCTCTGGTGCCTCGGGACCAGCTATCGTCAACTGGGCCGGGCTGAAGATGCGGCGGCGGTGCTTCGAAAGCTGGAGGAGGTCTCGGGCGGGATTGCGCTTGTATATGGTTCGCTTGGCCATTACCACGCAAGGATGGGAAACAGAGCGGAGGCCGAGCGTATGATCACCGCAATGCGGAATTCGGATTCCGCAACCTACTGCTCGCCCGTCTGTGAATCCTGGATTCACGCGAATCTTCCGGGCCATCACGATGCCGCTCTTGACTGTATCGAGAGAGCATGGGCGGAACGCGACTTCATGGTCCGCTACATTCACATTTCTACGGCGCTCGAGTCTCTCTATGGACACCCGCGTTTCGAGGCGCTGCTGCAGAAAATGGGGCTGCGGCTCGACGCTGCCGAGTCTTCAGAGGGAATGCTGACGACACGCATAGTTGCGGAGAGCAAGGCGTCGCTGGCTGCTGCCGGCGAGATCTGAGCCCGAGGCCAACGCCGCCCCCGGGAAGTCAATGGCTTCGCAACCAGTCGAGGAAGGCCGGGAAAATCTCGTTAGCCACATTCTTGCCCATGAAGATATCCTGGTGGCTGTAGCCTATGAATTCTCTGAGGGCATTCCCGTTACCCGGTTTGAGTTTGTTGAGTGCATGGAATGTCCGGATATTGGAATCCAGAAACTCGTGGTTCTGGTCGCCCGTAACAAAAAAAACAGGAGTATCGATAGCCGACGCGTTCTTGAGATACTCGTCCGGCAACTCCCGATAGCGCTGGTCGTTGGGATACATCTTGACAGCCCGTCCCCTGCTTACCATCTTGCGAATGTGCCGGTAGTAAGCGAAATTCACCGCGCCGAAAAGGTCTCCGGTACGCTCATGCGTAATATCGGACAGGTTCTTGTGCAGCCAGGTTGCCGGGTGGCCGGAGCCCCACATGAAACTGACCACATGGCATGCGGAAACGTTGCAGTCTCCAAGCAGGCGGTGATAAGCCGAAATCAGCTTCGAAAGCCACTTCCCATATGTAAAAAGACCTGGGTAATACGACCATCGCGGATTCAAAACGGGAGACCGGAAAAAAACCAGGGGAGCAAGGGTCAGCTTGATTCTGCTCCAGAGCGGCACAACCGGTATTAAAGACACGCTGTTGGAGATTACGCTGGCGATTCCTTTTACCTGACCTGCATAGAGGGCCATCATGAACGTAATGGAGCCGACGCAGTGACAGATCACATGGATGCGCGCCTCCGGACCGACAACTTTGCGAATATGCGAGAAAGCTGTTGGCATATCGAAAAGCGCGATGTCGTCCATCGTGAAATCGGTCGGAAAAAGATCGTAGCTGTAGCGCATGCTGCCGCGCCAGTCGAACGACCAGACGTCGGTGTAGCCGTTGTCGAGCAGGTAGCTGACGAGATTCCTGTGTTCGGGCATGATGAACATGTCCGTTGAGGTGGTAAGGCCATGCAGAAGCACAACGACGTCCCGGCACTCCTTTCGCAAAAACCGGAGGATGTTCAGGCCGAGGCCGTCCGGTTCCGGAGTCGACAAGGCATGAGTGGAAATGTCGGCGTTCTTGACGCCCTCCAGGGTATATCTGGGAATCTTTCTTATAAAGCCAATGGCGTTCGCGCCCTTTTCCAGTACGCGGTCCGAAACTTGCCGGCGCTCGGCACTGAAGAGATCCCACAGAGTTGACAGGAAGAACTTTGCGAACCTGAAAAGGGTGGGGACATCGCTGCGAAACGAAAGCAATTGCGCAATGAATGCAAGAAATCCGATGCGGAGGATTCCAGCACCCACAGCCTCCCCATCCGGCTGTTCGCCGATATGAATGTGGCCTTCAAACAAAGTCACGAAAAGCGTGGTGGAATCGCGCCAGAGACTTCCGATTCCACCAAAAACGAAACTCTTCTTTTTCGGCCCACACACCTCCGTCCACAAAATGAATGCAGCGGCCGCCGCGTTGAAACCCCATAGAATACGGAAGTCCCATGATGTTTTCAGGAAGAACCACCGGGGAGACACCACAGCCGCAACAGTCGCGAAGATCGTATAGCCGGCGAGCAGAACCACCCATGAGGCAATGCACGAACGCCAAAAGCTGCCCACGCTGTTGATGAAGCTTTCCCGCCGGTTGCCCCGGTACCAGGACGATCCGATGCACAGAGCCATCAGCCCGGCCAGACCGAAGAGCACCCAGGCTCGGCGATCCGCCTGTCCGAAGCTCGCAGGGATTGACGGCAGTGCGACGACGATTCGGACGACCGCATACACGACTAGCACAGTTGTCCAGGCGAGGAAGGCCGCCTTGTCAGCCGGAACTTCCACCGGATGGATTTTCTTGATGCCGCTCAGGGTCAGTGGCCCGTTTCTTCCCTGGAAGAACAGGTTGTAGAGAAATACCCGGCTGTAGCGTCCGGCAAGGTCAGGCTCGGGAACGACATCCGCGAGTATTTCGATGTCGCCCGATTCGATCTGTATTCTGCCG
>Ga0302326_10030615_pt1 | contig 10767 bp, 8 predicted proteins | sample Palsa_T0_3_FD_202264 | JGI IMG/M metagenome (GOLD analysis project Ga0302326, IMG submission 202264) | Peat permafrost microbial communities from Stordalen Mire near Abisko, Sweden - Palsa_T0_3 | ecosystem: Environmental > Terrestrial > Soil > Palsa > Peat permafrost | place: Sweden: Abisko...
TCCCACCAGCGCAACCTGCTGCTGGCGCGGGCCACCGGCGGTCCGCCCTGGCTGAGCCCGCCCGAGGTCCGGGCGATCATCACCGTCCGGCTGCTGACCTTCCTTTCCGGCGACGCCGCCGTGTCGGCCGGGCTCTGCCAGCGACTCGCCGATTTCCTCAACCACGGCATCGTGCCGGCCGTACCCCGCGCGGGCACGGCCGCCGCGGGCGAGATCATCCAGCTCGCGCACGCGTTCGGGCCGCTGGCCGGCATCGGCCAGGTACTCGGGCCCGGCGGGGGCCTGACGCCCGCCTGCGAGGTGCTAGGCAGCTACGGGCTGACCGAGTTCAGCCTCGGCCCGAAAGAGGGCATCGCCCTGATCCAGGGCGTGCCCGGGGTCACCGGCCTGTCCGTGCTCCGCCTCGACGAGGCCGCCGCGCTCACCTCGCTGATGGAAAGGGCCGCGGCGCTGTCCATCGTCGTGGCCCGCGCGCCGCGCGACCCCTACCGGGCCGCGTGCGGGCGCGGTGACGACCTCCTGGCCGCGGTGCTCGGACGGCTCCGCGCGTCCGCCGGCGACGAACCGTCACCGCGCTCCCTGCAAGCGCCGGTGTCGTTCCGGGTGGCCGGACCGGTGCTCGCCCAGGTCCATCGGGCCGCCGCCCAGCTGGAGGGGGCCACCGGCCGCGCCCTGACCGGGGTCACCGACTCCCCCGCCTATCTCGACGGGCGGTTCACCAGCACGGCGGGGTTCCACGGAATCGACCTGTCCGCGCACTGCGACCAGCTCACGGCGGCGTTGTGTCACGCGGCGGAGGTGGCAGCGGCCCGCCTGCACCGGCTGCTGGATCCCGCCGTCACCGGGCTGCCCGCGCAACTGGCCCGCGAGCCGGGCCCGCAGGCTGGCCTGACGCCGGTTCACAAGCGGGCCGCCGGAGAGGTCCATGCCGCCAGGCGGCTGGCCACCGCGACCGCGGTCGGCCTGATCGAGACATCGGGCGGCCAGGAGGACGTGCAGTCGTTCGCCTGGGAGGCCGCCGACAAGCTCCATATCGCGTTGCACCATGCCCGCGCGGTCACCGCGTGCGAGCTGCTGGCCGGCTACCAGGCGGCGGCGCTCTCCGGACGCCCGCCGCCGCCTGGGTGCCGGGCCCTGCTGGACTGGCTGACGGTGATCGTCGGCCCGATCGATGGCGACCGCCCGTTCGGCGAGGACATCGAGCGCCTGATCCAGGCGTCCTGGCTTCCCGCCTGACCAGGCCGGCTCAGGATCGTGAACCAATCCGTAGGCGTAGGCTCGCGAGCCGGGGCAGCGGTCCGTCCGGACGCCGCTATGCGTACAGTTGTCCGCGATAGCCGGTCGCGTTCATCACCCGACATCCGCACCTGACCTGCCAGGGAGTACTGCATGAGCAACGACGAAGCTGCGGTGGACATCGACGTCCTTGTCGTCGGGTCCGGGCCTGGCGGCGCCGGAGCCGCGCTGTTCCTGGCGACCTACGGCACCCCGACTTTGGTCGTCACCAAGTACGGGCAGCTGTCGGACACGCCGCGCGCGCACATCACCAACCAGCGCACCATGGAGACGCTGCGGGACATGGGCCTGGAGCAGCGGCTGATGCGTGAGGCCACGCCCTGGGAGTACATGGGCAATACGACCTTCTGCACGAGCCTGGCCGGTGACGAGCTCGGCCGGATACCGTCGTGGGGCACCGACACCCGGCGGCACGCCGACTACGAGCTGCAGAGCCCGTGCACGATGCTGGACGCGCCGCAGACCATCACCGAGCCGGTGATGATGCAGGCCGCCCAGGCCCGCGGGGCCAAGGTGCGCTTCGACACGGAGTACCTCTCCCACTCCCAGGACGAAGCCGGCGTGACCACCCAGGTCAGGGACCGGCTGACCGGGGCGGTCTACTCGATCAGGTCGAAGTACCTCGTCGGCGCCGACGGGTCGCGCAGCATCGTGGCGGCCGATCTCGGCCTGCCCTTCGAGGGGCCCGGTGCCGTCGGCGGCGCCCTGCACATCATCTTCGAGGCCGACTTGAGCCGCTTCGTCGCCCACCGCCCGTCGGTCCTGTACTGGATGCTTCAGCCGGGCGCCGAGAAGGAAGGGGTGGGGCTCGGCGTGCTGCGGATGATCAGGCCGTGGCATGAGTGGATGCTCATGTGGGGCTACGAGGCGGCGGCCGGCCCGCCCGAGATCACCGACGAGTTCGCGCGCGAACTGGCCGTGAAGCTGGTCGGGACCGACGACTTCGAGATGAGGGTCACCTCCCGGCTGCCCTGGACGGTGAACCACCATTTCGCGACCACCATCGCCCGCAGCCGGGTCTTCTGCGTCGGCGACGCCGTCCACCGGCACCCGCCGACCAACGGCCTGGGATCCAACACCTCCATTCAGGACTCCTACAACCTGGCCTGGAAGCTGCATGCCGTCGTCCAGGGCTGGGCGGCACCGTCGCTGCTCGAGTCCTACGACGCCGAGCGGGCCCCGGTCGCCCGCCAGATCGTCGAGCGGGCCAACCAGAGCATCATCGATACCGGGCGCATCGTCGCGGCTCTGGACGTCGACGACACCTCAGACGTCGACAAGCTGAACCGGCAACTCGCGCTGCGCGTCGCTCCCGGCCCGGAGGGCGAAAAGATCCGGGAGAACCTCCGCGAGGCCATCGCCTACAAGGCCTACGAGTTCGACGCGCACGGCGTGGAGCACAACCACCGCTACGCATCGTCGGCCGTCATCTCAGACGGCACCGCCATGCCCGCCTTCACCCGCGACCCCGAGCTTTACGCCCAGCCCACGACATGGCCCGGCGCCAAGCTCCCGCACACCTGGGTCACGCGCGCCGGGCACCGCGTCTCGACCCTGGACCTGGCCGGCCACGGCGCCTTCAGCGTCTGGACCGGCATCGGCGGCCAGGCCTGGCTCGACGCCGCCGCGGCCTTCACCGGCCGGACCGGCCTGCCGATCACCGGAGTATCGATCGGCCCCCGCGAGCCCATCGAGGATCCCTACGGCACCTGGGCCGAGCTGCGCGAGATCTCCGACGGCGGCGTCCTGCTTGTCCGCCCCGACCTCTACATCGCCGCTCGCCACGCCAGCGCCGCCGACTCCGCCGAAGCCGCCGCCGCCTGGCTCACCCGCACCCTACACTCCGTCCTGGGCACTTCTAGCTCCGCCTAACCCGGCGTCCGCGCACGCCGACGTCATCCCGGATAATTCTGGTGGCAAGACCAATCACCGGAAAACCGTGACGACTCCTGCGGCTGGAGGCTCTTTGTGATCGGCCAGCCGGCCGCGCTCGCGGCCCTTCCGGAGGGTTACGGCCCGCTGTTCGACCGGGCCGCGGCCGTGTTCGAGGCGGACGGACGGGTCCGCGCGATGTGGCTGCATGGCGCGCTGGCGCGCGGCAAGGCGGACGCGGCGTCCGATATGGACATCTCGGTCGCGATCGCCCCGGTTGGAGGCCACCGCCGGGCGCGGCCGGTCGAACGGCAGGGTCAGCTCTTCCGGCGCCCCGGCCAGCGCCCGCCTCCAGAACTCCAGCTGCCGGGCGCCCGGGCTGCCCAGGTCATTCTCGTCTCCGAGCAGCTCCCGCTGCCAGATCGTGTAGTCCGCGTACTGCACCGGCAGCGGCGCCCAATCCGGCGCGCGGCCGCCGCACCGCGCCGCGTAGGCCCGGCCCAGATCCCGGCTCAGCCGCTCCGTCGACCAGTCGTCCCCGGCGATGTGGTGCATCACCAGCAGCAGCACATGCTCGGCCGGACCCAGCACGAACAGCGTGGCCCGAATGGGCAGCTCTGCGGTCAGGTCGAACGGGCCGGCCGCCGCCGCGGCCAGCGCCGCGGCCAGCCCCTGTTCGGTGGACTGCACCACCCGAAGCTCCGGCGCCCCGGCCGCACCGTCCGCCACGGCACGCCGTCCACCTCGGGAAACATGGTCCGCAAGCTCTCGTGCCGGCTCACCACATCCGCCAGCGCCTGCTCAAGTGCCGTCCGGTCCAGCGGACCGGTCAACCGCACCGCCAGCGGGATGTTGTAGGTCGCTCCCCGCCCTTCGAGCCGGTTCAGAAACCACAGTCGCTGCTGCGCAAACGACAACGGGACCTGCTCGGGCCGGGCCCCGGCCACCAGCGGCGGCCGGGCCGGCTCGCTCTCGGCGGCGGCCAGCACCGCCGCTAGCCCCGCTACCGTTCGCGCCTCGAACAGGTCGGCCGGGCTCAGTTCGGTCACCAGCTCGGCCCGGACCCGCCTGATCAGCCGGGTCCCCAGCAGCGAGTCACCGCCCAGGTCGAAGAAGCTGTCATCGACGCCGACCCGGTCGGCCCGGCCGATCCCCAGCACGTCGGCGGACAACTGCGCCAGGATCTCCTCTTGCGGCGTTCGCGGCGCCACGTACTCCGCCGCCGCGCTCACGGCGTAATCCGGCGCCGGCAGCAGCCGCCGGTCCAGCTTGCCGTTCGGCGTCAGAGGTAGCTCCGGCAGCACCACCACCGCCGACGGCACCATGTATTCCGGTAGTACGGCCGCGGCCGCGGTGCGCAGCGCCTGGCCGTCCAGCCGCGCGCCTGGCGCTGCGGCCACGTACGCCACCAGCCGCTTGTCTCCGGGGGCGGTCCTCCCGCAGGAGCACCGCCGCCTGGGCCATGCCCTCGAGCCGGCCCAGCTGGGATTCGATCTCACCGAGCTCAACCGGAATCCCCGGATCTTCACCTGATCGTCGGCCCGGCCGATGAACTCCAGTTCCCCCGCCGCGTTGCACCGCACCAGGTCACCGGTCCGGTACATCCGCTCCCCCGGACCCCCGAACGGGCAGACCACGAACCGCTCCGCGGTCAGCCCCGGACGGCCCAGATACCCCCGCGCCAGGCCCGCGCCCGCCAGATACAGCTCGCCGGGCACCCCCGGCGGCACCACAGCTAGCCGGTCATCCAGCACAAACGCCTGGGCGTTGGCGATCGGCCTGCCGATCGGCGGGTCGCCGGGTCCCCCGGTCACCGGCAGCGGCCCGCTCATCGCCACGCACACCGTCGTCTCGGTCGGCCCGTACCCGTTGATCAGCTGCCGACCTGGCGCCCAGCGGGCGGCCAGCCCGGCTGGGAGCGCCTCACCTCCCGCGATGAGGCACTTCAGGTCCGGCAGCCTCCCGGCCGGCACCGCCGTGGGCGTCACTATCGCATGAGTGGCGCCCAGCTCCTCGAGCTCCGCCGCGAGTTCCTCGCCGGCCAGCCGGCTCCGGCTCGGCACCGCCAGGCAGCCGCCGGCCGACCAGGCCATCACCAGCTCCATCGCCATCGCGTCGAAGCTCAGGCCCGCGACCTGGGCCACCCTGCTGCCCGGCGCCACCCCGAGCGACCGCGCGGCACCCGCCAGGTTGGCCAGGCCGGCGTGCGAGACGACGACCCCCTTGGGGGTGCCGGTGGAGCCGGAGGTGTACAGCACATACGCCGGGTCGGCCAGCATGAACGCGATCCGCGCCGCCGGCAGGCCCGGGTCGATCGGCAGGTACGCCGCCCCGGTCTTGACCACCGCCAGCAGCGCCACGAGTACCGGTTCACCCCGCGGCAGCAGCAGCGCTACACCCGCTCCGGCCCCGCCCCCAGGCGGACGAGGTGATACGCCAGCCGGTTAGCCCGCTCGTTCAGTTCCGCGTAGGTCAGTTGGCCCGCCCGCGATAGCACCGCCATCGCGCCCGGACTGCGCGCGGCCTGCTGCGCTGCCAACTCGGGCAGCGCCGGCACCGGCATCGCTGTGTCGTCCATGTGGCGAGTTAAATGGCCTGGCCGATGCACCTTCGCCGGCCGGCCGCCCGGGAACATTGACCTTCGTCATCGGTGCGAACCAGGAGCTGCGGCTCAATCATCGTCAAGGGACTGGGCACTGGGGTCCTCCCATGTCCGTGTCAGCCTGGATGTCAGTCCGCGTCTCAACCTGCCCGCTCAAACCAGGAGCAAACCGGGCCAAATGCCAACAAGCGGGCAGGAATAAGGGCCGCGCTCGCGTTCTTATTCCTGCTATTCCAGTGGCCGCTGTAGACATATAGGAAGCAGCCGGCGAGAGGCAGGGCAGCCATGACCGTGCAGGACATCGACAGGACCGCCTTCGAGCAGGGCTGGGCCGACTGGCGCCGCCAGCACGAGACCATGCTGGCCGGTGAGCACGGCTTCCTCGCGATCACGAGCCTGAACTGGCTGACCGCTGAGCCGCAGCGATTCCCCGATGCGCCTGGGACCTGGCGCAGCGATGCCGGCGGTGTGACGGTCGATCTCGGCGACGCGGAGGAACTCATTATCGGTGGCGCCCGTGTGACGGGGCACCACGCGTTCGGTCCGATCCCGGAGCGCGGCGGCATCAATGCCGTCGCCGGCGATGCGGTCATCGAGGTGGCCAGGCGCGGCGGCTACGACATCGTGCGCCCGCGGCACCCCGGGCATCCGCTGCGGGTGCGTTTTTCCGGCGTGCCAGCCTACGAGCCCGATCTCCAGTGGGTGATCCCGGCTAGGTTCGTGCCGTTCACCGAGCCGCGCCCGACCACCGTAGGCTCAGTCGCTGAGGGGCTCCGGCACATCTACGCCGCACCCGGCTATGTCGAGTTCGAGCGCGATGGCCAGCAATTCCGGCTGACGGCCTTCAACGGTCATTCGCCGGGCAGCCTGAGCGTCCTGTTCACCGACGCTACCTCGGGCGTGACCACGTACCCGGCCAATCGTTCGCTGCAGGTGGCGGCACCCGATGCCGACGGCGCGGTGACGCTCGACTTCAACCGGGCGGTGAACCTGCCGTGCGCGTACACAGAGTTCGCCACCTGCCCGCTGCCGCCCGCGGAGAACCATCTGCCGATCGCGGTCGAAGCGGGCGAGAAGCTTCCCTACGAGTACGTCTCGTGACGCCCCGCCGGCCAGCTCACCGCACGGCCAGGTACCGCGCGAGGTGATCGATCACCTCGCGCGCGTCGTCCTCGATACCGTAAATGAACGTGGACTTGCGCCGCCGTAGCACGGGCAGCCCCAGCGCGTACAGTCCCGGGCTGTCGACCACGCCGCCCTCGTGGCGCAACTGGCCCTTCGCGTCGACCGCGGGCACGTCGAGCCACCGGTAGTCAGGCCGGAAACCTGTCGCCCACACGATCGTGCGGATCTCGCCACTTCGCAGGTCAAGCTGCAACGGCGTCGAGACGGGCGCGCGTGTCGGCGCGAACCGCTCGGGAGGGCCGACCTCGGCGTCATCGCCTGAAGTCTTGGCCCACTCGTCGAACGTGTCCAGCAGGCGCTCCATCTTGAGGTCCGCGAGCGAGAACACGTTGCGCAGGCCACCGGAGAGCAGCGCGCGGCCGTCGCGTACCGCCGCCCAGCGGCCGACCAGCTCGACGCCCATCGAGGCGAGCGCGCTGAGATCCAGCGTCGTCCGTTCCGGGGTCCCGACGAGCTGGGGCGACGGCAGCCGCCGGGCCCGCGTGAGATCCTCAACCTCGTCGTACCGCTGGTTCCACACGCCCGACGCGTCCATCCACCACAGCACATCGCGACCGCGATACGTGCGCGGCAACCGCACGTGCTCCCCCACCGAGACAGTCACCGGCCGGCCCGACCGCCTCAGCTCGGCGGCCAGCTGCACCCCGGTCGCCGAGGCTCCCACGACAAGCACGCCGCCGTCGGGGAGCTGGGCGGGGTCGCGGTAGCCGAACGTCGTCAGCTGCTCGACGGACGCCGGCACGGCATCACTCAACGGCGGCACCGCCGGCTTATTGCAGGCGCCGCTCGCGATGACCACGGTCCGGGCGTGAATCTCGCCGTGACTTGTCGTCAGGTGATATCCATCGTCGGCGGGTCGCACCGACGTGACGTTCACCCCAGTCCGGACGGGAGCGCGCGAGACCTTGGCGAAGTACTCGATGAACTCGGTCACCTCGCTCACCGTCATGTAGCCGTCTGGGTCCGGGCCTTCATAGCGAAGGCCCGGCAGACGGCTCTGCCAGTTGGGAGTCAGGAGCCGCAGGGAGTCCCAGCGTTCGCGCCGCCAGGAGTTCGCCACCTCTCCGCGCTCGAGCACGACGTGGTCAATCGACCGGTCGCTGAGGAAGTGGCTCGCGGCGAGGCCCGCGTGGCCCGCGCCGATGACGACCGTAGTTGTGCGCTGGATGACCTGGACCCCCAAAACCCCTCTGTGTTACCGGAGCGCGCGCGTCGGGCAAGCCGCCCCGCGGCCGCTAGGCGACTTCGACGATGACGTTCGTGGGATTCGTGAGAGCGTCGAAAACGGCGGAGCGCTTCTGGGACTGGGCGACCAGTGCCTCGATCTCCTGCCTTGAGGCGTCCGCGTCGATGTTGAACGTCACCTTGATGTCGTTGTAGCCGTTGCGGACGTCGCTGTCGGCACCGAGGATCCCGCGGATGTCGTGCCCGCCCTCGACCACGGACTCGACCGACCGGAGCTGGATGCCGCGGTTCTCCGCGACGGACGCGATCCCCCCGGTCAGGCAGCTCGCCAGGCCGACGAGGAGGTACTCAATCGGCGTGATGCCGTTGTCCTCCGCCGCGAAGACCTCGGGGTGGTCGGCTTCGAACGTCCACTCTTCCTTGTGGTTCTGCTCCTCCCCGAGACCGAAGAAGCTCTGGACCTTGATCGTGCTGTGGACGCCGCTCTGCCACTTGGCGGACGCGCGCCAGGTGAACTGAGCGGCCTCAGGCGCGCCCTTCAGCACTTCGCGCGCGTCGAGCAGCGCCTGCACGTTAACCCCGTTGGTAACTGTAGTCATGTCGCTGATACCTCTCTCGCTCATTTTCGACATTTCTGATGGAGATGATCGTAAATATACCGCCTGCGACCAGCTAAGATAGCCCTCATGGCGGAGCCGGTCTCGAAGCTCGCGGCCGGCTCGGTCGGCACAGTCGAAACGCAGTACCTGGACCTGCCGGAGCCGTTGCGGCTCGACTGCGGACGGGAACTGTACCCGATCCGGGTGGCGTACGAGACCTATGGTGCCCTCTCACCCCAGCGCGACAACGTCATCCTGGTGTGCCATGCGCTCAGCGGCGACGCCCATGCGGCGGGCTTCGCGAAGGCACCGCCCGAGGAGAGCACCCGGGACGGGTTCGGCGCCGAGGACCGCGACGGCGTGACCGGCAAGGGGCTGGGCTGGTGGGACGGGATGATCGGCCCCAGCAAGGCGTTCGACACCGACTGTTTCTTCGTCATCTCCACGAACCTGCTCGGCGGCTGCAAAGGGACAACGGGGCCGTCGTCGGTCAACCCGGCGACAGGCAGGCCGTACGGACCGGACTTCCCCGTGATCACGGTGGCGGACATGGTAAGGACGGAACGGGCCTTCCTGCACGCGCTCGGTATCGAACGGCTCGCCGCGGTGGCCGGCGGCTCCCTCGGGGGGATGCAGGCGTTCGAGTGGGCGATCCTGTTCCCCGAGCAGGTCGATGCCATCGTGTCCATCGCCAGCACGCACGCCCTGCACCCGCAGGGCGTTGCCTGGAACTCGATCGCGCGTGACGCGATCATGCGCGATCCGGCCTGGCAGGGCGGTGCCTACTACGGCACGGGCCGCGCCCCCGAGGCCGGCATGGGGGTGGCGCGGATGGTCGGCCACGTCACGTACCTGTCCGCGCAGGCGCTGAACGAGAAGTTCGGCCGACGGCTGCAGTTCGCGGACGACATCCGCTACACGATCACCGAGCCGGAGTTCGAGGTCGAGAGCTACCTGCGCCACCAGGCCGCCTCGTTCGTCAAGCGCTTCGACGCCAACACCTATCTCTACACCTCGCGCGCGCTGACGTATTTCGATCTCGCCCGGCAGTACGGCACCGGATCACTCGCGCAGGCACTCGAGGGCGTTTCGGCGCGGACGCTGCTGATCGCGTTCAGCTCCGACTGGCTGTACCCGCCGTCAGCGTCGCGGGAGATCGCCGACGCGCTTGGCGGTCTCGGCAAGCCGGTAGAATTCCGGGTGATCGAGGCGCCGTACGGTCACGACTGCTTTCTGCTCGAGGAAGCGCGGCAGACGCCTATTATCCGCCAGTTTCTGGGCGAACAGAGCCAGGCCGAAAGCGGGGCCGGCGGATGACGTTGAGGAAGAGGCCCTGGTGACCGAGAAGCCTGTCCGTGCCGAGGAGGCCCGCTCGTTCGGATTCGAGACACGCCAACTGCACGCCGGACAGCGGCCCGACCCGAATACCGGTGCCCGCGCGGTGCCGATCTTCCAGACGACCAGCTACGTGTTCGAGGACCCGGAGTCGGCGGCGGCGTATTTCAACCTGCAGGAGTACGGGAACACCTACTCGCGCATCATGAACCCCACTGTGGCGGTGTTCGAGGAGCGGGTGGCGAACCTGGAGGGCGGCGCGGGCGCGGTGGCGTTCGCCAGCGGGCTCGCCGCGCAGAACGCCGCGCTGTTCACGCTGCTGGAGCCGGGGGACCACATCGTCTCGTCCTCGGCGCTTTACGGCGGGACGGTGAACCAGTTCAAGCACGTGCTGCGCAAGATGAACGTGGAGCTGACCTGGGTCGATCCCGACGACCCGGACGCGTGGCGGCAGGCGATCCGGCCGAACACCAAGGCGTTCTTCGGCGAGACGATCGGCAACCCGGCCGGAAACGTGCTGGACCTCGAGACCCTGGCGGCCATCGCGCACGAATACGAGCTGCCGCTCATCGTGGACAACACGTTCGCGACGCCGTACCTGTGCCGCCCGATCGAGTGGGGCGCCGACATCGTCATCCACTCGGCGACCAAGTTCATCGGCGGCCACGGCACGACCATCGGCGGGGTCGTCGT
>Ga0302326_10030616_pt1 | contig 10767 bp, 5 predicted proteins | sample Palsa_T0_3_FD_202264 | JGI IMG/M metagenome (GOLD analysis project Ga0302326, IMG submission 202264) | Peat permafrost microbial communities from Stordalen Mire near Abisko, Sweden - Palsa_T0_3 | ecosystem: Environmental > Terrestrial > Soil > Palsa > Peat permafrost | place: Sweden: Abisko...
CCTTAAAGCTGCCGCAATCCCGCCCGCCGGCGGGGCAAAAAGTGGACAACAATTTCCACTCAAGTGGAACTGTGTTGGGTCTAATTGCTAACAACTTTAATCGCAGTGTGGCGGGCGAACCCCCTCCTCAGAGTCGAGATTTGGCGAGGGGTAACAAGGGTAACCGGGCGGCTCGGGAGCGGCCTTTTCAGCATGTAAGATAAGGGCATCTGTGGCTACCGGATGGCAAAACAAACTGGCGCGCGTATCCCGGATGGACTGGGAAGAAGTGCGGACGCGCGTAGGGCAGGAATTGCACAAGCAGAGCGACCTGCTCATGCATCGGATGGGCTTGCGCAACGGGACGATGCGGCTGAATCCGGATTCGTCGACGCGGCCGCGGCAGTTTTTCTTTTCTGCCGGTGTAGGCTCAGAGCGCGCAGAGTTGTTGCGCAAACATCTGCCCGGCGAAGCGAGCGAAATTTTGCGCGAGGCAGATGAGATTTGTAGCCATCGTTTTCGCCTGCTCGGCTACGAGAACCTTGCCTTCACGGTTGATGGCGGCCGCGGCAATCTCAAAGGCATCGATTTCGGAGAGATCGACTGGCATCTCGACCCGGTGCACGGCAAGCGTGCGCCGGTGGAACCATGGTTCAAGATTCCTTTTCTTGATTTCGCGATGGTGGGCGACCACAAGGTCATATGGGAATTGAACCGTCACCAACACCTGGTGACGCTGGCCAAGGCCCGCTTGCTGAGCGGCGACGAGAAGTACACTCGCGAACTGATGGCACAGTGGCGCAGTTGGATCAAGGCGAATCCGTATCCGCTGGGGATCAACTGGGGAAGCACACTGGAGGTTGCCTTTCGCAGTCTGTCGTGGATCTGGCTGGACCAGTTGCTGGCGGAAGCGCCCGAATGCGCGGAGTTTCGCGCGGAACTGGCGCCGGCGCTCGCGTTTCACGGGCGTTATATTGAGCGATATCTATCTACCTATTTTTCTCCTAATACGCATCTGCTTGGCGAAGCTGTGGCACTGCTCTTTCTCGGCACTTTGTATCCGCAGATGCCGGCCGCCGCGCGCTGGAAAGAATCCGGGTGGAAGATTTTGCTGTACGAAGTGGGCCGGCAAGTGCGTCCCGATGGCGTTTACTTCGAGCAATCGTTGCACTACCACGTTTATGCGCTCGACTTCTTTCTATATGCGCGGTTGCTCGCGGCCCGGAACGGGATGGAAATTCCGCCGGCGTATGACGCGGTGCTGGGACGCATGCTGGATGTACTCGAGGCACTGGCACAGGCAGGACCTGCGGAAGGCTTTGGTGACGATGATGGCGGGCGACTGTGGAATCCGCGGCGCAACCGCACCGAACAGATGACCGATCCGCTGGCGCTGGGTGCGGTGACCTACCGTCGGGAGTTTTCCGCGGCACGACTGACGGAGGAAGCCATCTGGTTGTTTGGAAGTCAAGCGGTAGAGGAACTCGCGTACGGACATTTCCGTACACGAGCGAGCGCTTCTGCGCAATCGTTCGCTTTTCCCGACGGCGGTCTTTATGTGCTTGCGGATTCGCATCCCTACGCGCAAACCATGGTGGTCGACGCCGGTCCGCAAGGGGTGGGCCGCTCGGGACATGGACACGCCGATGCCCTCAGCCTGCGCCTCACTATGGATGGACGACGCTGTCTGGTAGACGCTGGCAGCGGCGTCTACATTTCGAAAGATCCGGCGGACCGAAATACGTTTCGCGGGACGGGTGCGCATAACACGCTGCGCGTGGATGGAGCCGATCAGGCGGTTGCGGACGAGCCTTTTTCGTGGACCCGCATTCCGGCCACGCGGATGGAACACTGGGTGGTGGGAAAAAGCTTCACTTACTTTGTCGGCAGTCATAACGGATATGCGCGTCTGGCGGATCCGGTGGTGCATCGGCGGCACGTGCTGAAGATCGCGAGCGGTGTCTGGCTGGTACGCGATATGGCGCTCGGACGGACGGAACATGAACTGGAAATACGATGGCACTTCGCGCCCGATCTCGAAGTTCGAGACGCTGGCACGGGACGGATGGAAGTGTCAATGTCATCAACGTCGGAGTCTGCATCTGGCGCTTCATCGGGCCAATCGGCATTGACCATGGTCCTACCGCCAAAAACGGTCTGGCAAACGTCCGTCGAAGTTAACGGAGCTTTGCTCTCGCCCGCTTATGGCACCTACCAGTCCTCGCCACTGGTGCAATCCCATGCGCGGGTGTTGCTGCCGGCGGAGACGGCGGCTGCGCTCGTCCCGCGCTGCGGCGCGATTCGGCGTGAGAGTGAACCTCTTCTCGAACCACGACTGGCGAGCATCACAGAGGCAGGAGTGCAGGTCTATGAACTCGATTCTCACGACGAAAACCACGGATTCTTTTTTGCGCTCGCCGAGCAGGATTGGAGTTCCGGTCCGTGGTCCTCGGACGCGCGAGTGCTCTATTGCCGAATCGAAAAAGAGAAAATTGCGCACTTGGTCGTGATCGGCGGAACTTATGCGTCATGGCAGGGACAGCGTTTGCTGCAGTCGGCGGGGCCCTCCGGTTTTTTCGAGTGGCGCCACCAGGATGGAGCGATAAACGCGGCGCCAGGCGAATTTTCAGTCACCGACTTGTTCCGGGAGCTGACAAATGGCACGCTGTCCTCAACCGCGGTCTTGAATCGCAATTCGTCGCCCTACGCGGAGAAACACTGAATGTGCGGGATCGCTGGGATTCTTGAATTCGGACGTGGCGCACGGGCAAACGCTGCTTCGTTGCGCGAAATGTGCCGCGTCATCACCCATCGCGGTCCCGACGATGAAGGCTTCTATACGGACGGCTCGGTCGGAATCGGCATGCGACGGCTCAGCATCGTCGATGTTGCTGGCGGGCATCAGCCGATTTCGAATGAAGATGGCACACTGTGGATCGTGTTCAATGGCGAGATTTACAACCATCTTGCGTTGCGCGAGCAACTCATGGCGCGCGGCCATCGTTTCAGTACGCCGCACAGCGATACCGAGACCATCATTCACCTCTACGAAGAATACGGCGCCGATTGTGTACAGCATCTGCGCGGCATGTTCGCCTTTGCCATCTGGAATCGCAACACGAAAACACTCTTTATCGCCCGTGACCGGCTGGGTATCAAGCCGCTGTACTACAAATTGACGCCGGAGCGGCTGCTGTTCGGATCGGAAATCAAAGCAGTGCTGGCGCACGGCGGAATTCGTCCGGAGTTTAATCGGGCGGCGCTGCCGGAGTATCTGGCATTCGGATATTTATCGGGCGAGGAAAGTTTCTACGCTGGAATCCGAAAGCTGCTGCCCGGACACACGATGACGGTCGGTCCGGATGGCAAAGCGCAAATTCGGCAATACTGGGACCTCGATACATCGAAGCCGCACGAATCGCGAGACGAACAGTACTACGTTCAAAGCTACCGCGAGTTGCTGGAAGGTGCCGTCAACAGCCACCTGATGAGCGACGTGCCACTGGGCGTGTTCCTGAGCGGCGGTGTGGATTCGAGCGCGGTGGCCGCGCTGATGACGAAACTGCGGCGCGAACCAGTTGAAACTTTTTCCGTCGGCTACACCGAGCAGACCTACAGTGAACTTCCCTTCGCGCGCACCGTGTCCGATCACATCCACTCGCGCCATCAGGAAGTATTGGTCAGCGAGCAGGAGTTCTTCGCTTCGCTGCCACACTTGATCTGGCATGAGGACGAACCGATCGCCTGGCCTTCGAGCGTCTCGCTTTATTTTGTCGCCAGGCTCGCGCGCGAAAGAGTTACAGTCGTGCTGACGGGAGAGGGCGCGGATGAAACCCTGGCGGGCTACACGCGCTATGCCTTCACTCTGAAAAATGCGGCTATGGATCGCGCGTACCGGAGCGTCGTTCCGGGCTTTGTCCGGCGTGGATTGCGCAACTCGGTGGCGACCTCTTCCCTGCTGGGAGGAACTTTGCGCCGGAAGCTGGAACACACATTTCTCGCAAAGGATGGAAATTCGTGGTCTTCCTTCTACTTCGATAATTTCTTTTCCGCTTTTGGCGAATTCGAGCAGAATGGATTGCTGACTCCCGAGTTCGCGCACGAAGCCGCGCCCGGCAAGGCATATAAGAACGTCATCGATTACTGGGACCATTCTTTGGGCGAAATGCTGCAACGGTTGCTCTACACCGACGTCAAGACTTATCTGGTGGAATTGCTCATGAAACAGGACAACATGAGCATGGCCGCATCCATTGAAAGCCGCGTGCCGTTTCTGGATCATGTGCTGGTGGAGTTTGCGACCCGAATTCCGCGCGAAGTGCAGATCCAAGGCCTCTCGGGCAAACGGATTCTGAAAAAAGCGGTGGAAGATCTGCTCCCACATTCGATTCTGTACCGGCCGAAGCTGGGATTTCCCACGCCGTGGAGCGGATGGCTGGCGGGACCGCGACTGGAAACGATTCGCGGAATGCTGCTCGAACCCCGCAGCCTGAACCGCGGATACTTCCGGCGCGAAGCGATCGAGCAGCTGTTCAACGAACATCGCGCCAGGCATCGCGATAACTACGATCGCATCTGGCGGTTGCTCAATCTTGAGTTGTGGCATCGAGTTTGTCTCGAAGGCGAAGCCCACGACGAGATTGGCGAGCCGGCGATGAAGATGGCGTCCACGCGCTAGCAGATTGCAAGCGCTGTCAGGGCGCGGTAGTGGTGCAATTTGCGAAATCGTTAACCAAGGCCACCAAAGCTTGGGTACACGAAGGAAATATCTGAAGCCAAAAGCCTTCGTGATCCTTCGTGCCCTTGGTGGTTCAGGATTTCATCGTTAAACTGCACCACTACCCAGGGCGCACTCCGCGACATCCACAATGCTATTCTCATTAGCTTATGCGCAGCCCTGGACTGATCTGCATCGTTGCTTGCACCGCCCTCTTCGCTTTTGGGCAACAACCTTTTCTCAACGTTCATCAATGGACCGAGCTTCGCGATGAGTCGAACGGCGCCGCTCCTTACGAGAACCTTAGCTATCTGACTCGGCTGCATCGAGTGCCGGCAACTCCGGAATTCGATCAGGCCGCTCAATTTGTTTTGCAGCGCGCGCACGAATACGGCTTGGCCGACGCTCACAGCGAAGAGTTCCCCATCGATGGCAGCAAGCCATATGGCCTGATGCGCTCGTACTTTGCGTGGACGGTCGAAGAAGGTCGGTTGTGGGAAATCCGTCCGCAACATATTTTGCTCGGTGATTGGAAGACTGACCCATCCGCCTCGCCGACTATAGTCACAGCGCCGACGTAGAAGCGGGACTGGTCGATGTCGGCAATGGCGCCAGCGAAGCCGATTACTCCGGCAAGGACGTGCATGGCAAGATCGTGCTGGCCGACGGCCTTCTATCGCGAGTGCAGGAATTGGCGATCGCACAGCATGGCGCGGCCGGCATCGTCAGCGACATGCCCAACCAGACCACGGCCTGGTCAGGCCTGGCCACAACTGTGGTCCGGTGGGGTCATCTCGATGCGCGTCAACCGTCGGGCTTTGCCTTCATGGTCTCGCGCCAGACCGCCGAAGCCCTGCGGTCTCGCCTGCGAAGCGGCGAAGCGATCACTCTGAGTGCCCACGTCACAGCGACCGTCGGCCCCGGTCACTGGACGGTCGTGTCTGCCTCAATTCCGGGTACGGACTCCGCTGCGGGAGAAATCGTCTACAGTTGCCATCTTGATCACCAGCGTCCCGGAGCAAACGATAACGGAAGCGGATGCGTAACCATCCTTGAATCGGCGCGTCTGCTGACGCATTTAATCGATTCGGGCCAGCTGCCGCGGCCCAAACGCACTCTGCTCTTTATCTGGGGCCCGGAGGTCGAGGGCACCATGGCATTTCTCGCCACCCATCCGGATATCAAACAACGCCTGCGGGCAAACATTCACATGGACATGGTTGGCGGCGATCCATTCAAGAACAAAGCCGTGTTCCACGTTACCGGCACTCCCTGGTCGTTGCCAAGTTTTGTGACGGATGTAGGCGCCACCTTGCTCGGCACGATTCGCGCGTCCGCGAGCGGGTACGCAGCCGGGGAACTGCCCGCTGACTCAGGCATTGTAGAAACCCGCGCCGGTGGACAAGGCACCCGTAACGAATTGATCGCGGACGTGACGCCTTACGCGAGCGGCAGCGATCACGATGATTACGACACTTCCACCATCGCGGTCCCGTCGCTCTACTTTCGCGACTGGCCAGACATATACATCCATACCGACCACGACACGCTAGATCAGATTGATCCGACGAAATTGCGCCGGGTCGCGCTCCTCGGGGCGGCCTCCGGTTATGTATTCGCGAGCATGACTGCGCAACAACTCTCAACCCTGCTGCCATTCCTCACTGCGCGAGCCGAAGCGCGCCTCGCGCAAGCCTTTGGACCGGCACAGCAGTTAGTGGATGACCCTCAACTTGAGGCGAGTGTGGCCTGGTACGAAGCGCGCAACCTGGTGAATCAGACGCTGCAGCGTGAACGTGCAACGCTGCACTCCGTCGTTGAGTTTACCGGCGGTCCCGCGGACGCCGATGCCGACGGTGCGAAGGCTCTCTCGGAGCAGGCGGCAAGTTTTCAGAATTGGATCGACGCGCAGGCAAAGCTACGAGGGAGCAGGGGAACGGCCCCCGCCGCTCCCTGGACCGATGACGCCGATGCGAAACGCGTGCCAATTCGAATTGGCGAATTCGGGCCCCTGACATACCAGAACGATGACGTTCTGCTGGCGCGTTTAGGCAAAGAACGCTACAGCAAAATCAAGCTCATCAATGCCGACGCTTCGAATTTATTAAAAGCGAGCGACCAATCCGAACTCGCCGCTTATGAGGTCGTCAACTTCGTGAATGGCAAGCGCACCGTGGGCGAGATTCGCGATGCAGTGTCGGCCGAATATGGGGCTCTACCGGTGAATCTCGTCGCCGACTACCTCAATGCTTGCGCGGAAGCAGGAGTGATTCAGTGGAAGTAAGCCGCCTGGCGGGCGCTTCGCTCAGATGACAATTGTTTTTTGATTACTCGTCCACCGGACAGCTACGCGAGAACTGCCTGGTATTCACCATACGCGCCTTTGAAATCGGTGATTTCCTGCGTGTCCTCGAAGTGCCAGACCCTGGTCGCCACTTCATCTATCAGATCCTCGTCATGCGTGACCAGCAGTACCGTTCCCTGGTAGCGCTGCAGCGAAATATTGAGTGCGTTGATGGATTCGAGATCCAGATGGTTGGTCGGCTCGTCAAGCACGAGAACGTTCGGCTTTTGCAACATCAGTTTGCAGAATAGCAAGCGCGCCGCCTCTCCGCCGGAGAGTATGTCGGTACGTTTCTCGGCATCATCCCGTGGAAAGAGCATCTGACCCAGTATGCCGCGGATCTCTTCGGTCGAAGCCGCGGGATCCCACTGATGGAGCCACTCCAGAACCTTAACGCCAGGCTCGATTAACGCCTTGTGATCCTGAGCGAAGTACCCTACTGCGGCTTCGTGACCCCAGATTACTTTTCCGCCATCGACAAACGCGCCATCGTATCCGCTCGTCTTCCGAAGTTCCGACTCCGTGACGGTCGGCGAGTTCGCGAGCAGGGCGTTCACCAAAGTAGTCTTGCCGGATCCGTTCCGTCCCATGAGCGCGATCTTCTCTCCGCGAACCACACTCGCCGTGAAACCAGAAACGACTTTGGCGTCTCCGTACGACTTCGAGACGCCTTCGATTTCGAGAATGTGTTTGCCGGAGGGCCGCTTCTGCTCAAATTTCAGATACGGACGCTGGATGTTGGACCTCGCCAGCTCGGTGACCTGCAGGCGCTCGACTTCTTTGCGCCGCGACTGCACCTGGCTGGAGCGGGTTCCGGCGGCGAAGCGGGCGATGAACTCGTTTAACTGCGAAATTTTCTTTTCGCGCTGGGCGTTTTGCGATTCGATCTGGGAGCGAATCTGCGTCTTCGCGACCACCATGTCGTCATAAGTGCCGGTGTAAGTAATGATGGTTTCGTAGTCGATGTCGGCAATGTGAGTGCAAATGCCGTTCAGAAAATGGCGATCGTGCGAGATCACGATCAGCACGCCCTCATATTGATTCAGAAAATTCTTCAGCCAGTGGATCGAATCCAGATCGAGGTGATTGGTGGGCTCGTCGAGCAACAGCGCCTGCGGATGCCCAAACAGAGCCTGCGCCAGCAGCACGCGCATTTTCTGTCCGCCTGGCAACTCCGCCATTTTCCGCTCGTGCATTTCGTCGGGAATGTCGAGGCCCTGCAGCAAAATCGCGGCGTCTGTTTCGGCGGTGTAGCCGTCTTCCTCGCCGACTATGCCTTCGAGCTCTCCGAGTTTCATGCCGTCGGCATCCGTCATTTCATTCTTCGCATAGATGAGTTCGCGTTCTTCGAGCGCGGCCCACAAGCGACGGTTGCCCATGATGACCGCGTCGATCACGCGATACTTATCAAAAGCGAATTGATCCTGACTCAGGACGCCGAGCTTTCGCGGACGGACGACCGTGCCCTTCTGCGGCTCAAGTTCGCCGGTCAGAAGCTTCATGAACGTGGATTTGCCCGCGCCGTTGGGGCCGGTCAGGCCATAGCGCTTCCCCGGAACAAAGCCGGTGGAAACTTCGTCGAACAGAATTTTAGCGCCGTAGCGCATGGACACATTGCCAACTGAAATCATGATATTCAGGGAACTGCGGGAATCGATCCTAATCGTATCGGAGGAAGACGCAGCTGCTGTTACTAGAATATCACGAGGTCGCGCTCCCCATAATCAAAGGCTTAACCACCGGGGGCACGGAGGTCACTGGGGAAATCGACTACTTCCTTGGGTGTCAAGGTCCAGCTTGGATTCGTGTTAGCCTCAACGGGATGAACGATCCTCGGCCTTCTTCCATCAACCTTCCCGCGATCGCGCAGCAGGTCATGCAGGCGCATGGTTTTCAGCCGGATTTCCCGCCGGAGGCTCAAAAACAACTGGCTGATATTAGCGCCCACCCGCCACAACTCACGCCTTCCGACAAGGTGCGTGATCTGCGCAATTTGCTTTGGTCTTCTATCGACAACGATACATCGAAAGATCTCGACCAGATCGAGGTTGCCGAGCGCTTGCCCAATGGCGACGTCAAAGTAATGATCGGCATCGCCGACGTCGATGCTTTTGTCGCCAAAGACTCTCCCATCGATCAACACGCGAAAAGGGAGACGACGTCCGTCTATACCGGCGTAACCATTTTCCCGATGTTGCCCAACGCCCTTTCAACCGGGGCTTCGTCCTTGTTACCCGACGTGGACCGGCCTGCCATGGTCGTGGAATTCGCGGTCAACGCTGGCGGCGCGCTGAGTTCCAGCAATGTGTATCGGGCGATCGTTCGTAACAAGGCGCAACTGACCTATAACGCCGTTGGAGCATGGTTGGACGGCACAGCGCCCGCTCCGCCGAAAGTGGCCGCGTCTTCCGATCTGCAGGCACAGCTTAAACTGCAGGATCAGGTTGCCCAGGCGCTCAAGAAGCTGCGCTTCACGAATGGCGCGCTTGACCTCGATACGGATGAAGTTATTCCGCTGTTTTCTAACGGGCAGGTTGTCGACGTCGAGAAAGTGAAGAAGAATCGGGCGACTGAATTGATCGAGGACTTCATGGTCGCCGCCAACGGCGTAGTTGCGCGGCTGCTGGAAAAAGTTTCTTCTTTGCGCCGCATCGTGAGAACACCCGCGCACTGGGATGGCATCATACGCCTGGCCGCGGAGCAAAGCGAAAAGTTGCCCTCGACGCCCGATTCCAAGGCGCTCAACGACTTTCTGGTGAAACGCAAAGCCGCCGACCCCGATCACTTCGCGGACCTGTCGCTGGCCGTGATCAAGCTGGTGGGGCCAGGAGAATATATTCTGGAGCGACCCGGCGATTCTCCGGAAGGACACTTCGGACTTGCGGTGCAGGACTACACACACTCGACCGCTCCCAATCGGCGCTTTCCAGATATGGTTACTCAAAGGCTGATCAAAGCGTCACTCGACGGCACGCCCGGACCTTACTCCGACAACGATCTCGCCGCCATCGCCTTGAACTGCACTCAGAAGGGCGACGCGGCGCGCAAGGTCGAGCGGGAGATGTCAAAGCGGCTGTCAGCCATGGCGATGAGTCATCGGGTCGGTGAAACCTTCGATGCCATGGTTACTGGGACAACTCCGAAGGGGACGTTTGTGCGCACCGCTCAGCCGCACATGGAAGGGTTGCTGGCCCAGGGAGCGCAGGGGTTGCACGTTGGCGACAAGCTGCGGGTGAAGCTGACCCGGACTGATGTGCAGCATGGGTTTATTGATTTTGTTAAGGCTTAGACGACCGGCAAAATGTGCGTAATGTTTCACGTGAAACACTTGTGCAGGTTTACTTGTACGTACAAAACGGGGCAACTCTAGCATTCTGGAGGTGTTGCAGGTTTTTTATGACGCCCTCGGCGGCTAAAGCCTTATCTAAAAGTGCTGTTACCGCAGCGGTGAACCGCTGCGCCACCCAAAATCAAGTCCCACGCCGACTTTTTCCCCAGCTTGCTAGCTGTTTTTTTTCTCCAAGTCGGCCCAGCGACCGTAGAGTTCATCGAGCGCTGCTTGAGCCACTTCCAGCTCAGCCTGCGCGCTTACCAGCCGCGCAGCATCGGTCGCGTTTGCCGGATCTTCGAGCTCGGCGCGTTTAGCTTGCACCAACTGCTCGGCTTCTTCGACTCGCTGCTCGATGGTGGCGTACTCGCGCGCTTCTAGATAGGAAAGTTTCTTCTT
>Ga0302326_10030618_pt1 | contig 10766 bp, 15 predicted proteins | sample Palsa_T0_3_FD_202264 | JGI IMG/M metagenome (GOLD analysis project Ga0302326, IMG submission 202264) | Peat permafrost microbial communities from Stordalen Mire near Abisko, Sweden - Palsa_T0_3 | ecosystem: Environmental > Terrestrial > Soil > Palsa > Peat permafrost | place: Sweden: Abisko...
GGCCGCCGCGCCCACGCACGGCACGGACGTCTTCGTGGGCGATGCGGAGGAGCTGGCCGAGGTCCGCTGGGTCAGCCTCGCCGAGGCGAACGAGCTGATGCAGCCCTACGGCATGTTCGAGCCGGTGCGCGAGTACCTGGCTCGCGAGCTGGGCGCGGGGGAGCAGGAGTCATGAGCAAGCGCAGGTCACCCGGCGAGGGCGGCGCCTACGAGTACCAGACGACGGCCGGCAAGTCCTGGTACTGGAAGGCCGTCATCACGAAGGCCGATGGCACCCGCGAGACGATGGTGCGCCGCGGCTTCGCGACCAAGCAGCGCGCCCTTGAGGCGATGGGCGACGCGCAGGCAGCGTCCCGGCAGGGCACTTTCGCCGAGCCGTCCCGGCAACTGCTCAGCGCCTACCTGGGGGAGTGGCTGGAGGGCCTGCGCCTGGAGCCGGCCACGGTCGCGAATTACCGGATCCTGCTGCGCTGCCACGTCCTGGACTCCTCGATCGCGGCGCTGCCGCTGGCGTCGCTGACCGCGGCCCGGATCGACGCGCTGTACCGCCAGCTCGAGCAGCACGGCCGCCGTGACCACATGGGGGAGCGGACCGGCCTGCCGCTGTCGGCCAGCACGGTGAGGCACGTTCACGTGCTCTTGCGCGGTGCGCTCGCCGCCGCGGTGCGGTCCGGTCAGCTAGTCCGCAATCCGGCCGACGCCGCGCACCCGCCGACCGCGAAGCAGGCGAAGGCCCGCGAGATGCACCCGTGGGGCGCCGGCGAACTGTCGGCTTTCCTGGCCTGGGCTCGCGAGCACAGCAGCTACTACACGGCGTTCCACACGCTGGCGATGACCGGCCTGCGCCGCGGTGAGCTGCTGGCACTGACGTGGCGTGACGTCGACCTGGACGCGGGCACGATCGCCGTTCGCCGCAGCGCCGGGAGCGTCAAGGTCAAGGGCGAGCGCGGCCGGGTGGTCGTGGGGCCGACCAAGACGCACCGCGCCCGGGTCGTTGACATCGACTCGGCCACCGTGGCGCTGCTGCGGTCCCACCGCCGCGAGCGCGCCGGCCTGGCGCTCCAGCTCGCCAGCGCCGGCGCCGTGGCGTTCGGCGACCACGAGGGCCGGATCCGGGTGCCGGAGCACTTCTCCGCAGCGTTCGCGGATGCGATCACCCGGTGCCGCAAGCAGCTCGCGGCGGCCGGGGCCGAGCCGCCGCCAGTGATCAGGCTTCATGACCTGCGCCACACTCACGCCACGCTCCTGCTGGCCGACCGCGAGCCCGTCAAGACGGTCTCCGAGCGGCTCGGCCATGCCAGCGTGGCCATCACCCTGGACGTCTACGGGCACGTGATGCCCGGTGACCAGCGGCGCGCTGCCGACCGGTTCGCCGCCCTGATCGGGGAGTCCCGGTGACCGGCACCGTGGTATCAGCGGAGTATCACGGGGCCGACCGGGCGCCTGAATCGCACGGCTGTAAGCGCTCTGACCTGGGACGGCGCGGCGTCGCCCGCTCTGCCTGGATAAGAGCGCTGGTCCGGCAAGCAGGGCAGCAGCGGGGTGCGCGCGGATGCCCGGAAACGCTAGCTGGCCTGGCCCGGAGCGCTTCCCGGCGCTGTAGCAAGAGCATCCGGATACACCCGGAATCATGCCCGCGAGTATCACGCGGAGTATCACCAGCCAGCCGATTACAGGGCGGGCCGCAGCATACGCCGATAACGCTGCCGCGGCCCTAGATCACCAGTCCCCAAGGAGGACGGATGACCATGACCACCAACCTTACGGACCCGGCGGCAGCCGAGGCGGTGCGCCTCGTCCCGTGCGGGCACTGCTGGAAGCCGCGGCCGGGCGAGCCGTGCACGCCGGGCGGGTCGCACTTCGCCCGCTGGGCGACGGCCAGGCGCAAGGGCCTGATCACCGCTGAGCAGGCCGGCGCCGCGATCGACCTACTGCCGGTCATCATCAACGACGCGATCGTGCCGGATCCCGGGCCGGCCGGGGCGCTGGCTGCGCTCGGCGCGGTGTGGTCGCCGGACTTCGACGCCTACGCCGGCGGCGAGCTGGACGTCTCGCAGGTCCGCTGCGCGCTGTGCACGCACTGCCCGTGCGACTGCCCGCCGTTCGGGACGCCGGCCTACTTCGCCCTGATCGACGCCCGCCACGGCCGCGGCGGTGCGAAGTGACCGCGCCATACACCGCCGCGGCGGTCCGTGCGATCACGCAGGCCGCTCGGGCTGAGCATGACTTCGCCGGCTGGCTCGCCCATGTGCTCGCCGCCGCGGCGGGCCAGCTCGGCGGCAGCGATGAGCTGACCATCGGCCGGCCGGGCTCGTGGGAGGCCAGTCATGTTGACGGGCTCGTCAAGGGCACGGTCGGCCACGCCGACGAGTACCTGCCCGGCCCGGCCGGGGGCCGGAAGCTCACCGACGCCAAAGTCCGGGAGATCCGGGAGCGGCTCAGCTGGGGCGAGATGACGCACCGCGAGCTGGCGGCCGAGTTCGGCGTCTCGCCGTCCACGATCAGCGATATCGCCACCTGGCGCACCTGGGGGTGGCTGTCATGAGCGCGGAGCTGACCGCTGAGCAGCTCGTCATGCTCGGCCAGGCGCTCGGTGACGCGATCGAGCACCGCGACCCGCCCGGCGCCTGCCAGGACTGCGAGGCGGAGTACGGCGGCCTGTGCTACGACCACGCCGGCGACCTCGACAAGACGGACGCCTACCTGCAGCTGGCCCGCCAGCTCGGCATCGAGGTGGAGCGATGAGGGCCGCGGCCATCCTCCTGCTCATGCTCGCCGTGGCCGGCTGCGCAGGCAGGCAGGCCGGGACGGCGGGCGCCGGGATCCAGGGCGCCCCGGTGCGGCTCGCGGCACTCGCCCAGCCGGGTCACAGCTACGCGCTGCCGCCGGTCTACATCGTCAACACCGGCAGCGGCACCGAGACGATGGGCATCTCGGCTCTGCGCGGCGGCCGGATCCCGCTGTCGTGGATCCGGTCCGCCCCGGTCGTGCTGGGCGCCGGGCAGTCGGCACGGGTCCGGGTAACGCTGGTGGTGCCGCCCGGCGCGGCGCCGGGGCGTTACCGCGGGTACATCGTCGCCGGCGAGACGACGGGCAGCGGTCCCCAGGGCAGCGGGATCGGCGTCAGCCTGGGCGCCGCGGCCGGGACGGGGCTGCTATTCAGGGTGGGTGCCCGGTGACCGGCGACCGGGCCATCCGGCTCGGCACCGCCGCGGTGGTGCTCGCCGTGGCCGCGTTCGCCGCGGTGGTCAGCTACAGCCACATCTACGACCTGGGCCGAGCGCACGGCCAGTCCGGCACCGCGGCGCGGCTGCTGCCGCTGAGCGTTGACGGGCTGATCCTGGCGGCCGGGCTGGTGCTGCTGCACGCGGCCCGGCGGCACGCTCCTGTGCCCGTGCTGGCGCGCTGCATGCTCTGGCTCGGGATCTCGGCCACGGTCGGCGCCAACGTGGCGTACGGCGCCGCGTTCGGGCTCCTGGGCGCGGTGATCTCCGCATGGCCGGCGATCGCGTTCGTCGGCGCCGCTGAGATGGCGCTCGGCATGGTGCGCTCGGCGAGTGAGTACGGAAGTGCATCCGTACCCGGGCCGCTCCCCGCTGCACTCGCCAACGGGCACGCCGCACCCGAGCGCGGCCGGGACGCCGCCGAGATCTTCACCATCGAGCTGGCCGCGGGCGAGATCCCGTCAGTCCGCGAGATCCGCCGCGTGATGCACCTGGGCCAGCCGAAGGCGCAGGAGATACGCCGCTACCTGACCGCACTTGCCCGTACCTGACAATCCCGGCGCCGGGCTTTCCTGCAAGAGCACCCGGCGCCGGTCTCCAACCGCTAGATCGGAGATCACCAAGCATGACGAACGAGCCGACTGACCACGAGCACAACGCCGAAGTTGTGCCGCTGCACCCGGCGCGGGATGCACCCGCACCCGATGCGCCCGAGGTACTGCCCGCGATCCGCGGCGAGGTAGAGCCGGGTGCACCCGCCAGCGGGACGCCGGTCTACGCGGACCTGACGCGCGTACCTGGCGAGCGGCGGCCGGTCATCCCGGCCAGCCTGGCGGGCCTCGACAACATCCGGGCCACGGTCGCGCTGGCGGGTGCGCAGCAGTGGCACCGCACCCGCTATCACGGGCTGCGCCTGCCGGTGTACCTGGCGCTGGTGCTCGCGTGGGCCGTCGTGGGCATCTTCCGGGTGCTGGGGCGGCAGGTCCGCTGGTGGTGGCACCTGGAGGCGCACGGGCTGCGGTCGCAGGCCGCGGCCGATGGTGACTCCCGCGAGTACATGAAGCTCCACAAGGAATCGAAAGAGGTCCGGAAGGTCCGCGGCATGGTGCTGGCCGGCGAGGTAGTCGTCCTGGCCGCCGCCGCGGCGGCGCTGGCCGTGTTCGGGCCGTGGTGGTGCTGGTACGCCGCCGCGGCCGTGGCGCTGCCACTGCTGGCCCGGACGGGTCGGCCGGCCGGCCGGCGCATCATCACCGCGGCGATCATCCCGCCGGATTACTCCCCGCCGACGCACGAGATCATCACCAGGGCGCTCGGCTCGCTGGGCATTGACGAGATCAACAAGGCGCTGCGGCCCGACCGTGACGGCAACTCGGCCGGGATCCGGTTCATCACCGAGGTCATGCGGGACGGGCCGGGCTGGACGTGTCATCTGGACCTGCCGCACGGGGTGGCCGCGTCGCACATCCTGGCCAAGCGCGAGGAGCTGGCCTCCGGCCTGCGGCGCCCGCTGTCGGCGACCTGGCCCGCCGGGGTGCCCGAGGAGCACCCGGGACGCCTGGAGCTGTGGGTTGGCTTCCACGACATCAGCAAGACCAAGCCCGCGCCGTGCCCGCTGCTCAAGGCCCGGCAGACCGACGTGTTCGCCTCGCTGCCGTTCGGCACCGACCCGCGGGGCCGAGGCGTGGCCGTGCCGATGTTCGAGGTCAACTGGCTGATCGGCGCCAGCCCCGGGCAGGGCAAGACGGCCGCCGTGCGGGTGCTGGCCTGCGGCGCGGCGCTCGACCCGCTCGCCGACATCTGGATTCACGAGCTGGCCGGCAAGGGCGACCTGGACCCGCTCGCCAAGGTCTGCCACCGCTACGTCTCCGGCCTGGACGACGAGTCAATCGCCTACGCAGCGGAGTCCGCGCGGATGCTGCGCGCCGAGACCGGCAAGCGGTCCGCGATGTTCAAGCAGCTCAAGGGCACCGGCGCGATGCCGGACGGCAAGGTCACCCGCGAGCTGGCCGCCAAGCACCGCGAACTGCGCCCGCTGGTCGCAATTTTCGATGAAGTGCAGAACGTGCTGACCGATGACCAGCACGGCAAGCAGGCCGCCGAGGATCTCGCCTACGCCATCCGGGTCGGCCGGGCGCTCGGCATCATCGTCGTGCTGTCCACGCAGCGGCCGGACGCGAAGATCATCCCTACCGCGATCACGGGCCTGATCGTCTCCCGGTTCTGCCTCATGGTGCCCGGCCAGCCGGAAAACGATCTCGTGCTCGGCACCGGCAGTTACAAGGCCGGCTACCGCTCGACCAACTTCCGGCCCAAGATCGACGCCGGGCTCGGCTGGCTCAAGGGCGGCGAAGCCGGCCTGCCGGGGATCACCCGGACCTACTACCTGGACATCCCGGCCGCCGAGCGGATCGCCGCCCGCGCCCGGGACATCCGGGACCGCGCCGGCGTGCTGACCGGGTACGCGCTCGGAGAGTTCGAGCAGTCCGAGGCGCGCGACGTGCTCGCCGACGTCGCGGCCGTGATCGGCACTCGGCCCGGGATGCACTGGGCAGAGCTGGCCGACGCGCTCGCGAACCGCTGGCCGGACCGCTGGGCCGACGTGACCGCCGAGACGCTGAGCGCGCAGTGCCGCGCGCTCGGCGTCCCGAGCGTGGACGTCAAGTCGGCCGGGACCACGCTCAAGGGCGCCCGGAGGGTAGCGCTGGAGAAGGCGATGGGCCGGTGACGCCGCTACCGGGTAGCGCCGCCGCTACCTCTCCTGACCTGCGGAAACACGCTCAGCCGCTACCCCGCCCGATCGGCTCACCCTCGCTGACCTGCGAGGTAGCGGGTAGCGGCAGCCGCGGCCAGCGGCCCGGAAACACGCTCAGGAGGCATGGATGACCGCGCCGCAGCACCGCTACCAGTCCTGCCGCGACGGCGACTGCGAGCGCGCCGCGTGCATGGCCTGGCGCGAGGGCCGCGCCGAGGGCTACGACGAGGGCCATGAGGACGGCTACCGCGAGGGCTTCGCTGACGGCGCCGCATCGGCAGGCGGTGAGTGATGGCCGCGCTCATCATCGCCGTCGTCGTGGTCGGCTACCTCGGGCACCTGTACCTGCACCCGTTCGGCCAGTGCCGCCGCTGCCGGGGCCGGGGGACGAACCGCGGTTCACGGCCTAAGGCGTTCGGCAACTGCAAGCGGTGCAAGGGCACCCGGACGCGCCAGCGGCTCGGCAGCAAGACGGTACATCGCGCGGTCAGGTCACTGGTCGCCGCCAGGAACAACCGGAAGGACCGCTAGTCATGGCCAAGATCTGTCACGCTCACTGCCCGGACGGGGGCGGCCCGTTTCTGGCGCTGCTCGCCGCCGGCGCCGGCGCCCTGGTGCTGGCCGTCGTCGCGGTGCTCGCCTTCATGGCCGACTACGGCGCGCTGGTGATGGCCTGCGCGTGGTCGCTGCTCGCGGTCGCCATCGTGGCCGGGGTCGTGGTGGTGCGGCGCCTGACGCGGCTCGTCCCATCCGGTGAGCCGGTCACGGTGAGGCGGTCACTGCCAGCCGGCCAACAGCGCCGCGAGCTGGCCGCCAGGCCCGTGCGGGCGATCGAGGGAACGGTCATCCGGCCAGCCGCCGCGCACGCACTCCACCGCGCGACCGCTCCGGACGAAGCTGGGCCGCTAAACCGCCCGGCGCGCTCACGTGAAACTCCGGATTGAGCGGCGGGAAATACCAGCAGCTCGGGCACTCCGGCGTCATGCACCTGACCCGGTGATGCCCCATCCGGCCCGGGACGCAGGCGACGCACGCAACCCAGGAGATATTGACCGCACCCGGCCCCCACGGGTGCCCGTACCGGCAGGCGTCCGGCAGCGTGAACAGCCTGTAAGCCATGTTCGAGTAGAACACGTGAGCGAGATCATCAGCTAGGGCTGGCGGGGCGCCGGCTGGCGACCCCGGCCGGGTAGCGGCACGACTCGCCCCGGCCGGGGTCAGGTGCTCGCGGGAAAGGCAACCGCGTGCACCAGCTTTGGGTCAGCTCACGTAGGCGTAGAAAAGCTGGCTGGTGGTCGGCGTGATCGCCGCCGAGCCGAAGCCTGGCAGCCCGGTCAGGCCGGTAGTCGAGGCGCCGCCGAGCGAGGGATTCAGGCCCGTGATCACCACGTTGGAATTGCTCACCGGGCCGATTAGGTTCGGCATCCCGCTCGCCACCATCGCAAAGCCGATGTAGTGCAGCCCGGTCCTGCTCGGCGTCCAGGTGCTCGCTGACCCGCTTGCCATGCTCGCAATGTTCAGGGTGATGGCCTGGTTGGCGGGAAAGGACGCGGTGAGCTGATCGGCGCTGAGAGCGGCCGGTGTCAGGCCCATGCCCCAGATTCCGAGCCACCAGTGAGATTGCCCGCTCGCCGCGCTGCCCGCCGCAATGGTGATCTCGCTGATCGGCTCGCCTGCGGTCAGGCCGATCGCGCTCAGGTTGAGGACTCCGGAAGTCGGCCCCCAGGCACCGCCGATCGCCCATCGGGGGAACGTCTCCGCGAGGCTTCCCGTAGGCGCCGCCCACTGGTACGGATCACCCGCGAGCGCGGCGGCAACGCTGGCCGCCGTTGCCGGGGAGGCGCCTGCCTGCGCTGCTGTCAGGTTGGGCATGTGGTCTCTCTCCTGCCGTGCCGGCGAGCGCGGCGCCGGCCGAACCGCTGGACGCTCACGGCGGCCACGCGCCGGCCCTGCCGCGCCCGGTCAACCGCGCGGTTGGTCACCAAGCGCTGCTTGCTGCGGGAACTCACCGGTACCGCCGCGAGCTTGGGCCGTAACCGAGGTGCGCCAGGTGCCCGCTGGCCATCGCCTCGGCGAGCACCGAGGGCCGCAAGTCGGTTAGCTCGCTCTCGGTTAGCTCCTGGGGAGTCGTGGCGGCCTTCCGCTCGGCGGCGTCCTCCCGCTGGCGCCGCGCGGTGATCTGTGCCGCGGTCTCAGTCAGTGCCATGATCAAGAACTCCTCGCAGATAGGCGTCGGTCTCGGCCTCGCTCAGCAGCACCAGGCGCCCGCTGGCGACCTGCTCCGCGAACGCATGCGACTCAGGCCCGGACTCAGCCACGATGTGACCGCCGGATGCCCGGTAGTACCTGTCAGCCCGCACCGGTTCCGGCTGCTGGTGGACCCCGGCGATCAGCGCCACGGCGCCGTCAGCGTTGCCGGCCGCTGCGAGCGCCGCCGCCTCGGCCGCCCGCTTCTCCCCGATCAGCAGGACGCGCGTGCGGCCGTGCTGGACCCCATCCGGCCCGCGCCGGCCGGGGACCGTGGACACGAATGCGGAGGACACCCGCGGGCCGATCGCGCTGGCCGGTTCGGCGCCCAGCTCGCCCGCGCGGCCGATTAGCTCACTCACCCGCGCGTCGTACCCGGCGCATAGCTCGCGGAGCGTATGGCTCGCCAGCGCGATCTTCCGGGCCGTCGCGATGATGTCGTCATCCGGCGCCTGGCGCCCGGCCGCGAGCCGATCGACCTCGGCGCCGACCTCGCCGAGCGCCAGCAGCCGCCGCGCCTTGCGTGCCCGCTCGGCACGGTCCCGGGTGACATCGATGCGCCGCGCTGCGAACTCGGCCAGCGCTCGCTTCGCGGCGACCTCGGCCGCCTCCGGCCTGCCGCCCGGCGGATTCTCGACTGCCGCGCGCTCGAGCTCGGCCGCCAGCTCGCGCGCCTCGGCGGCCTCCTGCTCGGCCTGGCGCACGTCGGCGTCGCCGATGGTCAAGTCAACGTCGTCAAGCTGCACTCCGGCGCCTCCTGGCGTAGTCCTCCGCGCTGTCCCGGTCGATCCGCCAGTCGCGTCCGGCCCGCTCTGCTCTCAGGACCCCGGCAGCGGCGAGACGGCGAGCTGACCGGGCCGCACACCCGATCACTTCCGCCGCGGCGCCGCTGCCGAGGGAGACAGCGCGCGCCTCCAGCGTGGCCGGCGCATGTCCCCTAGCGGACAGCTCGCTTAACAGCTCGGCTAAACCCGGCGCCGGGTACAGCCCGCCATCCCGCCGGGCCTGTTCAGCAAGGCCGAGCACCGCCAGCCGGGACAAAGCCCGGCACAGTTCCGGCGGCACCATCACCCCGTCAGCCGTCGTCACGCTCCGCGGCCTTCGCGTAAGCGGCCGGGCGGTTCATCGCCTCGGCCCCGTCGATCCCGTCAGCGAGCGCCCGCAGATACCGACCCGCGGCGCCCTGCGGCCCCAGGTACGTATGCCGGCGGATATCGATCGCCAGGAGCTGCGCCAGCGCGACCGCCAGGGCCGCCGGATCCCGGTCACCAGCCGCGGCCCGGATCGCCGCCGCGTCCCCGCCCGCCAGCGCCGCCCGGACCATCCCCAGCCCGCACCGCGCGTCGTCGTACCAGCCCCCGCTCACCCCGCCTCCTCCTCGTCCTGCAGCACCATCATTTCCTTCGCGATATCCCGCTGCTCCGGCTTCAGCGCCGCCAGCATCTTCACCCGCGACGCCGGATCCAGGCCGCACCGCGCCCGCATCGCCGCCGCATGCGCCTGCAACCGCCTGACCACTTCCGCCGGCGCCGCGCTGCCCGCCTTCTTGGACTGGAAAACCTCCTCATCGGTCAGCGTCGCCAGCCACCGCTCACCACGCTCCGCCGCGGCCTCGGCCAGCGCCCAGCCGGCAAGCGCATACCGGTAGCTCTGATCCCCGATGAATGGCGGCAGCCCCGGCGTCGCCAGCATCTCGTCATGGATCTGCTGCGCCGCCGGCCCCACCAAGCGCGGACTATGCGCCCCGTGCGTCACTGCGAGCATGTTGCCAGGCTCCGCTGCCGGCCAGCTGTACCCGCGCGCCTGCTGCCGCTCGGCAGCACGGCGGGCCCGGAACCGCCGGCTGCGCTCAGTCGCCGTCATCGCCCTGCCGTTGCCGTTGCCCGCAACGCCGGAACGCTCCGGCACGTCGTTGCCCAAAACGAAACCTCCATCACGCATCGTGCCAAGTCTGTCACTACCGGCGACAGAACCCCGGTACAGCGCGCACACCGGACCGGGGGACGCCCCAGAGCACCGTGTCCGTTTAGGGTGGGTACCCCCCCTTGTGCCGGTAGTGCCCTGGTACATGGGGGTATCGGGTGACGCTCGGCAGGGTGCGCAAGAGTTCTACTCATGCTCTCCGCAGCGCTCTGACCTGCGGAAACGTGCCCGTGGCTGCCCCCGTGATACTGCGCCTGATACTCCAGCGGCCCGGCTCGGCCGTCCAGGCGCCCGGCGCGGCGGCCAGGTCGAGCACCGGTCAGCGGTAGCAGGGTGGTTCCGTCGCATCGTTTCCCGACGTCCGCGCAGGGGTGGCGCGCGGGCAGGCCCCCTGGCCCCTCTGACCTGGGCGAACATCGCAGATTGGCGCAGCTATGGCACATTAGCGGGCCGCTACGGCAGGCCCCAGCGCCCCGGGTCGGCCCTCCAGGCGGCCCGGCGCGGCGGCCAGGTCGAGCACCGGTCAGCGGTAGCAGGGTGGTTCCGTCGCATCGTTTCCCGACGTCCGCGCAGGGGTGGCGCGCGGGCAGGCCCCCTGGCCCCTCTGACCTGGGCGAACA
>Ga0302326_10030619_pt1 | contig 10766 bp, 7 predicted proteins | sample Palsa_T0_3_FD_202264 | JGI IMG/M metagenome (GOLD analysis project Ga0302326, IMG submission 202264) | Peat permafrost microbial communities from Stordalen Mire near Abisko, Sweden - Palsa_T0_3 | ecosystem: Environmental > Terrestrial > Soil > Palsa > Peat permafrost | place: Sweden: Abisko...
CTCCAACTCGAGCGGCTTGAGACACATTGAGTTCGCCCGGGAGAGGTCGCCACGATCGGTCGAGGGCCGCTCCCCGCGTCGCGCGCGGATAGCGGGAAGGCGTCGCAGATGCGGATGGCTGAGCGGACGCCCAGGGCGGCCGATCGGGGTGCCCGAATCCGGCCTTCACCTGGTCGCATATGCCAAGGTCAATCGAACACTCGGCGCTAAAGCGTCACCGTCACCGACGAGCCACCGGCCACGCTCCAATCCTCCGCTGATGGCGGCACGCTGGCCAACGGCGTGTGCGCTCTCCCTGCCGCGTCGGTCGGGCAGGCCTACCAGGGATTCATCACCACCAGCAACAGCATGGCCGGCTCGTTCCTGCTGATCTCGGGCAGTCTCCCGCCCGGCCCGTCGCTGTCGGGAAACGGGGGCGATGACGAAGCGGCGCGATCATCACCGGCACTCCCACCCAGCAAGGAACGTCCACCTCCACGGTCCAGGGCACCAACGGGGATGGGCAGCCGCTGCAAAGGACCTGCAGCAGCATCACGTTCGGCCCTGCGCCGCCGCTGACCGTGACCACGCCCGACCCTCTGGAACCGGGGACGCGACTGTCGGGACTAACAACCTGATGATCTGACGCATGCTGCGCTCCTGTCGGCGGTTCATCCGCGTGGCGGCTGGTGTTTGGGCCGCGACTGCGAAAGACGACATGCCGACCAATCCTTCGCAGGCTTCCGCATCACGCCGCGTGCTGCCGAACTTGCCGCCAAGTTCTCCGGTGCGCGCCGGGTCGTCATGCCCGGCGGGAAGGGTTGGCCGTAATCGGCGTCTTCAAGGGTGGGACTACGTCGCTAGCAAGGGAGCAAGATGCCGCTCAAGCGCACCACCGAAGGCCCTACCGTGATCACCCGTCACCGAGTCGGCTTGGTCGCGCTACTCGTCTTCGCCGTCGCCTGCTTGGCGGGTGCCGGCATCACCGGCCTCGCGCTCGCGAAGACTGACCCGACGCTCGGTACCGCGAGGAACTCCGCGCTCGGCGAGACGATTGTCGTCGATTCGCACGGGCTCACGGTCTACGAGCTGAGCCCGGAGACGATCCACCATCTGCTCTGCACCAAGGCGAAAGGCTGCTTTACGTTCTGGCCGCCGGTGACGGTCCGCTCCGCCAGGACCAAGCTCACGGCCAGCGGCGTCAAGGGAAAGCTTGGGATCCTGCACCGCAACGGATTCTTCCAGCTCACGCTCGGCGGACGGCCCCTCTACCACTACGTGGGCGACGGTTCCAAGCGCGGCAGCGCCACCGGCCAAGGACTCCGAACCTTCGGCGGGCGCTGGCACGTCGTCACGGCATCAGACCCGCAGCCGACTCCGCCTCCGGCCATGACCACCACCACCACGACAACACCTTCATATCCCGGGTACTAGGGCCAGCTCCAACCAGCTCCAGGCCTGGCTGTGGCCTCGGCATGCCCGGGCCTGACACGGCCCGTCCCTCCCGCTCGACTTGCTATTCGAGCGCCGGGCGGGGGCGGCCGCGGGCTGGCGAGATCCCAGGAAGGAACACGGGGCCAAAGCGCCCTATAACCATGAGGCGGCCTCAAAAGAGTCCATTGCTAGGTCGACTCCTTCGAGTCTCGTTGGCGGTTGCGGTGTCTGCAGCGATGCTGGCTTCGCACGCGCAGGCGGCGAGGCGTCCGGTGACAACCTCAGAGGCTGATAGACCCTCCACCTCGCAACGGCACCTAGCGGGTTCGCTCGAAGCCTCTCGGCCGCTTGAGCTTTCGGCTGTGCCGGAACGCCCCACGGCGGGCGAACCGGTGCAATTGTCCGTCCTCAACGCACCTTCGGCGGCAGCCGGCTACCGCTGGAAACTCGTGGGCCATCGGACGCGGCCTCTCCGCCTCCCGTCAACGCCCCGCGTGACCCTGCGGTTCGAAACTCCCGGGAAAGAGCGCGTAACCGTCGTGATCACCAGCCAAGGCCTTGCGCACCAAGCCGAGCTCACCCTACGCGTACGCCTCCACCCTCCGACAAAGGCGCTGCACGCCGGTCCGACACGCCCGCGTCACAAGCAATCGATCCGCCACGAACCACGCGCCCATGCCGCCACTGATCCGGGCGTCACGATCTCAGACTTCAAGTTCACCGCGAGTACGGTCACAGTGCACGCCGGCCAGACGATCACCTGGACCAACGACGGTCCGAGTTCCCATACCGCCACAGCTAACGACGGTAGTTTCAACACTGGGATCCTAAACAAGGGCGCGAGCGCTTCGCACACTTTCACGCAGCCCGGCACGTACACGTATTTCTGCCAGATCCACCCATTCATGCACGGAACCGTGATTGTCCTGCCGGCAGTCACCACGCGCGCCGCCTCGCACACTCCCAGCCCGGCAACGACCCAACCCGCCGGTGCGACTACCACGACCCCAACGCAAGCCGTTCCCGCTTCGAGCGGCGCGACCCTGCCGCTCACCGGCATGAACGTGATCGCGGTCGCCGTGTTCGGATTCCTGCTCATCGGCCTTGGCCTGACCCTGCGGCGTGGTCTGTCAAGCCGGTAGCCAGCGTCGCCGCCCGCGCTGACGGCGACTGTGACGCGAAGCGACGGGTAGCGAATCGGCAAAATGATCCGCGTGGCATCTCGGCGGCAGGGTCTGCGACTGCATGCGGGTTCGTCGCGACCAGCAAGAGCATTGGCTTCTGCCGGCCGCCGAATCCGCCTGCTGGAGATCGGCGAGACGTCGGCCGGATCCTGCTCGAGGTCCGCTCGGACTTCGTCGGCTCGCAGCAACGCGAGTGCTCAATTCATGCGCGCCGTCGTTTTCTCGACGGTGTTGCCGAGGTGGGCGATCGCACCACGGCGCGCGTCGGCTGGGGTCTGCACGGGCTCGAAGGCGCAGCCACGCTGGTCGTGCTCCCGGCCCGGGTGTCATCGTCGCGATGGTGCGCAGGCTGCTCTGCCTGCCGGGAGGCGCTGGTGGCTTCGCGGGGTCTTCAGGGCCGCGTTCCAACTCCTACCAACCACGCCGTGTGCAGCCGAGCGCCTGGATCTCGCCAGGACCGGTCCCCGCCGGCTGCGACGACCGACCTGGCCCCCCGCCCCAAGCCGTCTGACTTCGTTTGCTGAGTGTCAGCGTAGTTGGGTTGATGGGCTTGGGAATCACGCTCACGAGCCGGCTTCTCTCGTTCTCGTGCCAGTCGATCAAGGGACTGGCGCGGCGGCTGCGAGGCCAGAAACCCCGTGTGGCGCCAGCGCCGGCCAGTCGAGTGCCCCACGACCATGTGACAAGCACGCGAGCAGTCGGGCTGTGCGCCGCGTGTTGCCGCCGTCACGCGCCGACCAGGCGCACGTCGGCGGTCGTCGACTCGCGCAGCGCGGCCGCGAGCGGGTGCCCTTTCCGCGAGAACAGCCATCGGCGCGCCGGGAGCAAAATGACCTCGAAAGCGCCGTCCGCGGCCCAGCGGGCCAGCGACGTGTCCCCGCCTTCGGAGACGACCTCGAACACCACCCGCTCGGCGAGCGAACCAAAGAGTCGGCGGGCCTCGCTGAGCTCCCGCTGAGCGCTATCGCGCACGGCGTCGTTGAAATCGCGAGCGCTGACGCCGCAGCCACGCACCCGCGTGTCCATGGGCGCCAGCGTTACGACGGTCAGCCGCCCATCCTGAGCCTGCATCAGCTCGCGCGCTTGATCAACCGCCCTAGAGCCGGCTGCCCCCCGCTCGTAGAGCACAAGCACGCGCAGCCCCTTGTTCGCCAAGTCCGCGCGCGAGCCGGGACCGCCGCCGATCGACATCTGGGGCATCGCCCGACAGATCTTCTCACCGCCTCAACGACTCGCAAGCCGAAGCCGCAGCGGGCTGGCCCCTTCTCGATCCGCTGCCCGTCCATTGGGAAGGTCTGAACGCGGCGGGCGTCTTAGCGGCATGTGCGCGCCCCATCGGCGCTGCGCGCACGGATCCACGGTCATGGAGCCGTTGCACGCAGGATCTCGCTTCCCCCTACGCCCTAACGCTCGTGGGCGCGCTGGCCGTTGTCGTGCTTGCACTCGGGCTGGTCTGCCCGTCTAATCGGAGGACAACGGTGGCGAAGGGTTGATCTCTCGGTGATGTATCGGGGGGTTGTGACGAGGTCGTCTCGTTTGATCCCGCCGGCTGTGGCGACCATAGCCCGTACGGGATCCGTGACCGAGCCGCCTGTCAGCGCGCCGCTGTGGCCCCCGTACGCTGGGGCCGACACCTCCAAGGGTCGGCCCCAGCGCCGTGGCTCAGGGCTGGAGCACTGCCAGCGTGTTGTTTCCGTCGTCGACGAGGTACGCGCTGTTGGCACCCGGTGAAACGGTCAGGCCGAACAGCGAGCCGGCGCCGAATCCGGTGTCGACCTTTGACACCTGCTGTCCCCCCGGGGTCGTCTCGACGATGAATCCGTCATTGCCGTTTGCGGTCAGGATGTCGCCGTTCGGTGCGAGCGTCATCCCGAGCGGCGCATTCAGTGCGCCACCGGAGGTTACGGTGATTCCGCCGCCGCCGATCGGGAACTCGCGGTCGTTGGCGTCGGGGATCGCCGCGATCCGGTTGGCTTCAGTGTCGGCGACGTACAGGGTCCCGAACCTCGATAGCGCCACTCCGGTCGGCCCGAGCACGACGGCCGTCGAGCTGGCCAGCTCCGGGAACCCCGTCGCGATCACGTCCTCGTCGAACACCACTGGCCTGAGTCCGGGGATCGTCAGCAGCTGGAGCCGAACGACCGTGCCCTCGTCGACCGGGGTCCCGGAGGTGGCGACGTCGCCGTTTTCGACGTTGGTCACGTACAGGGTTGCGAAGAACCCGTGATCGACGGCGGTCATGTCCCACGGTCCGTTGATCGGGCCGCCAGCGATTGTCTGGACTACCTTGCCGGTGCTGTCAAGTACCAGCAGACATCCTGCACCTGCAGTGTCGAGCTGGCTATCGGTTGTCGGCAGGCTGCCGACGATCACGAATCCGCTGCGAGTGACCGCGAGCGCTGTGGTGAGCCCGACGCCTCCCGGGCAGGACCCCGGGAGCTTCGAGGGATCGATATGCGCGAACACGGAGGCGGTTCCCGGAACCTGGCTGTTACCACCCGGCGGGATCTCCACGATCGTCGTGCCGGTGCCCTGGGTGTTCGCGTTGTTGTTGAAGTTGCTGACCAGCAGGTCGCCGCGATGCAGCGAGCCGATGCTGTTCGGCACGGTCACGATCCCGTACGGGTTCTGGTCGAGGTTGGGTGGCTGGGTCGTCGCAATTGTCGTCGGGCTGAGTCCCGCGAGGAATGGCGGGGCGTCCGCGCGGGCGAGCGCCGGGCTCAGCGCCCACGCTGCGCAAAGCAAGCCGAACGCCCACAGCAGCGCCCGCGGCGCCCTTGGCGCTACTCCGCGGACGAGCGCCCCGCCGGGGCGCTGGTTCGAAAAGACAGGCTGATCCCCACTCATCACGACTGGCCTCCTCCTCTGGTTGACACGCGCTTTTGATTCCGCGGACGCCCGCGCGGCGCCGATCCTTCCCAAACCTGCCAAGAGTTTTCGGCGGCCGTACGGCCGCGACGGGAACGCCGCGCCGCGCGCCCAGCGTGAACGGCGAAGCTCGTTGGCGGCCGCGGCGTCGCGTGGCACGATCGGTACTAGTAACCGCTCGCAGAGCTGCTTGATGAGCTGCCGGAGGAAGCGCTGTGGGTGATGGCTGCGCCTGAGGGGGTCACCAGCCACCAGTTGGCGCCGAATCGGTCGCTGCCCTGGCCGCTGGTGGTACCCGGACCGCTGTCACCGGCGAAGTAGTACAAAGGGTGGCCGTTGTAGGTCACCTGCTTGCTGCCGTCAGAGCGGGTGATCGTCCCGAGGTCCGCTGCCTTCAGGCCAGCGGAGGCGACGGGTGTTGCCTTCGTGATCAGCGGCGGCCAGGCGCTGGCGCAGGCTCCGGAGCAGTTGGACTTGCCGTTGCTGTCGGCTACCCATAGATACACCGCCCGCCCAGAGGCGCCGGTGAGGTATGTGCCATCCGCACCTTTCGCGGTGCTGATCGAGACAGCGCTCGCGGAGACGCTCGAACCGGTTGAGGACGTCGTGGGGGTGGCGGCGGCCGAGCTCGAGGTCGAGCTCGAGCTGCTGCTGCCGCATGCCGCGACCAGCAACGACACTCCCACCAGCGCGGCGGCGGCGCTTGTGCGGAACCTTCCTCGACTCGTCATCATCTTGCTCACCTTTCGGGGTTTACTGGGTCCGTCCCTCGGCCGGGTCGTTACGAAAGACCCCCGCGGTGCCCCGATCCTTCCCCGCGTTGACTTTGAGGCTGATCCAGCCGGTCACGGAAGATCGCGTCTTGCCGCAGAGAAGCTGCGCGAGCTTGCCGCGAGTCATCGAGCACAATTCATCGCGCCTCCCGAGCGAGACGAGTCCGGCCCAACGGCATGTGGTCAAGTTTTCAACCGGGGCAAGGCTGAGCCGCTCACCTGCCGTCGACGGTCGCCGGATCTCCCCCAGTGGCCCCGGTCTCGGAGGGAAGTGGCGTGAGCGAACCGGTGCGGCGGGCTGGAGGCCGTGGCCGAGGTTGGATTCAGCCGTGCCCGCCGCGTGGTGTTTTGGATCCTCCGCCCGACGGCCGGTGAAGGGCGAGCGTTAGCGCTCTCTGTCCTCTCGGCGACAGCGCCCCCCAACTCGACGTGTCGGTCACCGAGCTCGGGACAGCGAGGATCTCGCGGTGGTTCACTGTCGGCAGGACCAAGCCCGCGCGTCAGCCCCTCGACACGGGGACCCGGGAAGGGGATGGGGCGGCTGCGAGCGGCGTGAGCGTCGGCTCGAGGCAGCGGCGGAGCTCTGCGGCGGGTTTGGGTCGTGCGAGCAGGAAGCCCTGGGCCACGTCGCAGCCGGCTTCGCGGAGTGCGATGAGAACATTGTCGGTCTCGACGCCCTCTCCGACGACTCGGAGCCCGAGGTTGTGTCCGAGATCGATGATCGAGCGGACGATCGCTGCGTGCGCCGGGTTCTGCAGCATGTCGAGCACGAAGCTCTTGTCGATCTTCAGTTCGTGGATGGGCAGTGCGGATAAGTACCCGAGGGATGTCTGCCCCCGACCGAAATCGTCGAGGCTGATCTTGATTCCGGCGGCGGCGAGCTTCCCCAGAACGTCCGCGGCACGGGCTGGATCGGTGAGCAGCGCGGTCTCCGTGACTTCGACGATCAGCCGTTCGGCCGGCATATCGAGTGCTTGCAGCGTGTGGATGATCTGCTTGGCGAAGCCCGCGCGACTGATGCTTCGCGCGGAGACGTTGACCGCCACAGCCAGATTGTCCGTCCAAACCGGCTCGAGGTCACGAAGCTCGGTCAGTGCCGTGCGCAGGACCCATTGGGTGAGCTTTTCGATCAGGTCGGTCTGCTCGGCGAGCGGCAGGAACTTGTCCGGGGACAGCAGTCCGTGGGTTGGATGCTGCCAGCGAACGAGCGCCTCGACGGCCTGGACGCGCCCGTCGGTGAGCGTGGTCTGCGGCTGGTAGTGCAGCACCAGCTGCCCGTCGTCGATCGCGTGTCTGAGCTCCGCGACGAGGCTCAGCTTGGCCGCGTCGTAATGGTCGAGGGCCGCGTCGTAGCGTACGACCCCGGCGTGTCGCGCTTTGGCGACATACATCGCCACGTCGGCACGCTGCAGGAGGGTGTCGATGTCGGTGCCGTCCTCGGGCGCGAGCACGAAGCCGATGCTCGCCTGAACCGTGAGCGGCAGCCCGCTGACCTCGACCTCGCGGTCGATCACGTCGCGCAGATGCAGCAGCGCGCGTTCGGCCTCGGGAACGTCGCGGAGGATCAAGCCGAACTCGTCTCCGCCCATCCGAGCCACCGTGTCACCAGCGCGAGTGCCGGCCGCCAGCCTGCTCGCGATCTCGGTCAGCAGACGGTCACCGAGGTGATGTCCGAGCGTGTCGTTGACATCCTTGAAGCGGTCTAGGTCGATGATCGCGATCGCCAACCTTTGGCCGCGGCTGATCCCAGCGTCCAACAGCTTGTTCGCGCGTCGGTGGAACAAATCCCGGTTGGGCAACTCGGTGAGGGTGTCATGCTCGGCGAGGAACTTGTTGCGCGCCGCCTCGCGGCGTAGCCCGCGGCCGACCGACGCGGTGATCGCAAACAGCGCGAGATACAGGACCCCGAGCCCGAGCGCGAGGTCGAGGGTGAGCTGGTGCAGACCGGCGCTCACATCGCGGTTGATCGGTGCGTACGGCAGGTACATCTCCAGCACGCCAACCCTGCGTATGGGGCTGCCCGCCCGCAGTGGCAGGTAGACCTCGACCGAAGCGACACCTCGCTTGCCGGTGTCGTTGGCGTCGGAGTTCAAGCGGGTCAGGTGCGCGACGACTTCACCGGTGGCCGCATCCAGGGCCTCGTCATCTGGCTTGCCTCCGAACCCGGAACCATCGTCGGAGAACACCACTCGCCCGGCGAGATCACGCAGCCTCAGCCGCAGCACATCCTGCTCACCAATGGCATGGGTCGTGAGCCGGCGCAGCGCACCCTGCTCAGTCGTGCTCAGACCGAGGCTCAGAGGCCGCCCGTCCAGAAGCGGCTCCACCGCGGTCCGCGCGACCAGGGTCGCCTCGGCCTGGCCTTCCGCGAGGCCCCGCTGGCGCGCCTCGCCGCGCAAGCTCGCGGCCAGCACGACCCCCAGTACGAGCACCGGTACGAGGCTGATGGCGGCGTAGATCGCGAACAGGCGCCCCATCGACCGCGGGGCTGCGGAGGCACTTCCCATATCAATACTGTTGTCGGCGACCGGCGAGACTTCCTAAAGGCGCGGGCTGACCGTGGTCCTGGGGTAACCGACCCGCGCCAGTCGTCGGATGCCCATCCCGCTCGTCAGACGAGCAGTCAAAGCGGACACCGACGAGCCGCGGAGCATCTTCTCCGAAGCGAATGTGTCGAAGCTTGGCCGGTAACGGCGTATGCCGAACCCGGCCACGGGCTTCCTGATGGTCCTCAAGCTCGCGACTGGCGTGGCGCCGGTGACCCCAGCTCGTTCGGAAGGCGCTGCTCAGACATGATCAGGAGGGCCGCTTTGGAGCGTCGCCTCGATGACGTCGTCGCTGGACTCCGGTGTCAGCGATCGCAGCTACGCGACAGTCTGCGCTGCGCCGTCTTCGCGCCCAACGCAGATTGGTTTGAGGTCTGAGGTTGGCGCTCGGCTCGCCTGCAAGGCTGGGCGCTGCGTTCGACGGCCTGTGCGATTGGGGAGATGGCGGTCTCGAACCCGTTATGGCATGACCTTCTCCCCGTCCGGGGAGACCGCCACGACAGCGCCCCGAACTGGTTGAGACCCTCATCCTGGTCTGTCCGGCGCCGGAGTCTCCCGCGTCGAGGTAGAGCGGATGGCCGTGGTAGGTCATCTGCAGGACTCCGCCGGAGCCCCCTGGCCGCGGGCGACGACGCTGGACCGGAGAAGCGCGATCGATCGAGCGGTCCTCGATGCGCAACGGACGCGGGCGCGCGGAGCATGGGCACCGCGTCAAGGGGGAACGCCGATCGGCTTGGGAAGGAACGCGTGGGCTTCAGCGTCACAGCTTCTAGCGTGAATGGCGCTGCGCTTATTCGACTCTGCGAGCTCGTCGCGGCTCGCCAACAGAGGAGGACTTACGCAGTGCGTATGACGAACCTGATCTTGGCGGTCCCGATCGCCGCCGTGGTGCTAGCCGGCTGCGGTAGCTCGAGCGCCAGCAAGAGTGCGTCCAGTGCGGCTACACAAGCGCGCCAGCAACGGTTACCGAGACGACGACAGCGGCGGCGAGCACGGCGTTCCTCGCACCAATGAAGACGGTCTCGACGGTCACGTCCGCTGTCCCCGCGAACGGCGATGTCAACCCGTACGGGATCGTTCTGCTGAGCACCTCGACCGGCAAGCTCCACGCCGGCAGCCTGCTGATCAGCAACTTCAACGACAAGGCCAACAACCAGGGGACGGGCACCACGGTCGTCGAGATCACCCCGGCCGGCCATCAGTCGGTGTTCTCGACCATCAAGACGAGCGCGCTCCCGGGAAGCTGCCCCGGAGGCGTTGGACCGACGACCGCGCTAAGCGTGCTCCCCGGCGGGTACGTGGTCGTCGGCAGCCTCCCCACGACCACCGCTGCCGGACGACTCCGACTGCGTGGAGGATCAAGCCGCCGCGGGACCCGAAGAAATATCGACACGATCGCGCTGTCTGGCGCGATCGCCGCGCTGCCCGACGAGTTCCGCGACGCGCTGGTGGCGATCGACGAGGTCGGCCTTTCCTACCGCGAGGCGGCGAGGGCGCTCCGCGTCAAGCAAACGACGATCAGAGCCCTGCTTCACCGAGCCCGCCAGCGCGTGGCGTACACGCTTCGATCCGGACGCGTCGACCGCTCTCCTCACCGCGAGAGACCGGTCCCACAGGCTTGCTACACGCCGATTGGCGTCCACGCCGCGAGTTCTTGAAGCTCGCTGGCTGACACGTCGGCGCCGGAGAGCACGCACGTGTCGCCCGCGCGACGCCACGTCACGACAAACCGGCCGTCGAGACGCAACGTGCGCAGCTCTGTCCCGTCGACGCGGGTAACCACGGCCGCAGGCTGCCGGAGCGCCGGAGCGGCCAGGACCGTGTACGCAACCTGCCGCCGGCCCTCCAGACCGCCCAGGCCGGTGGTGTGATCGCCTCGGCGCCGGCTTGGCGGCGATGCGTCGGGGTGAGACCGGGCCTTCACCGAAGCTTTGCAGGCGGACGCGGCGATGTCGGCAGGGCGATGGGGCCCGATCAGGTCC
>Ga0302326_10030622_pt1 | contig 10766 bp, 9 predicted proteins | sample Palsa_T0_3_FD_202264 | JGI IMG/M metagenome (GOLD analysis project Ga0302326, IMG submission 202264) | Peat permafrost microbial communities from Stordalen Mire near Abisko, Sweden - Palsa_T0_3 | ecosystem: Environmental > Terrestrial > Soil > Palsa > Peat permafrost | place: Sweden: Abisko...
TCATGCGCGTTCGCCTCCATAACAAAAAACCCACCGCGGAATCTAGCGTCCGACGGTGGGCCCGGATCAGGGCTAATCTTGGTGAAGAACCAGGGCGCTATCCGGCCGACGTCGGCGCTGTCATCCGACAACAGCAACACCCGCACGCCATCCGGAAATAATCTAGCATGTAACAAGGGTACCGACAGCGATTTCGGGTGTCAAGCGGGAGAGGAATCGGGTAGTGGGTCAGTTTGAAATCCCGAGAGGCTGGCCCAGTTTCCTTCCCGTCCAAGTCGTGACAAGTCCTGTTCTCGGAATGTGGCCGTTTTTTCCGCGAAGACCTGAAAGCCTTCAGCGCAAAGACAAGAGCGTGAAAATAGCGAGTGCGGCGATTCCGAAAAGAAGAACCGCAGCAAAGATACGCAGGATGAACGGGAGGGGAAAAACAACAACCTGGCGAAAGATGCTCTCCAGATACACGGGCGAACTTGGTGAAGGAGGCGGAATGGGTGGGTCGAGCGCACCAATGCCGGTCAGTTTTCCCGGCGGACCACCAGAACGGGCCGAAGACGGCTCCGGAACCGGCTCCTTCTCATATTCTGCATACTCGTAGGGCATCTGGAAAATCCTAATGCCGAACTGATTCTGCTGTCTACCGATTTCGTGCGGATTGAGCATCCAGTGCCTGGTAAGTTCCGGTTGTCAGGAATAACCCACTACCAGGAATCGCGCAAGGTCAGCGATTTTTCCACTCGGGTTTACGCTTTTCGACCAGCGCGCGGAGACCTTCGCGGGAGTCTTCCAGGCGGTACAACTCGTTGAGAAAAATGTCCATGGAAAATCGCAGGGCATCGCGCAGCGGCAATCCCATGCCGCCGACCACGGCCTTCTTGGCCATGGCCAGCACGGCGCCGGATTGCGAGGTGATGCGCGCCAGCAGATCGGACAGCGATTTTTCCAGCTGGGCCTCGGGAACCAGAAGGTTCACCAGACCCAGGGCTTGCGCGCGCTCCGCGCCGAGGGCCCCTCCCGTGAGGATCAGCTCCAGCGCCAGCTTGGGCCCCACCAGATGTGGAAACATCGTCGAGGCCAGCGGCGGAAACATTCCGATAGTGATCTCCGGCAAGGCAAAGCGCGCCTTGGGCGTGGCCACCACCAGATCGCCGAAGGCCGCCAACTCCGCGCCGCCCCCAATCGCCGGGCCCTCCACAACCACAATCACTGGCTGCGCCAACTCGATGATCGCCGTACACGCGACATGAAAGGAGTCAACCACTTGAAAAGCGCGTTCGGCGGTATATTCGTCGATGTCCATTCCGCCGCTGAACACCTTGCCGGCGGCGTTCAGCACCACGACTTTCACGTCCGGGCGCGTGGAAAGCGACTCCAGCGCGGCGGTCAACTCGCGCAATAATTGCTCATTCAGAAGATTGTGTTCGGGGTGGTCGATGGTCAGGCGCGCGACCGGCGGTTCAACTCGAAAATGCAAGGTGCGGAACCTTCCGGGATCCATGCCCACGGCAGGCCTGCCGATGCCGCTGCCGGCAAAGGAATCCTTGGAAAGCGTCTTGGGGCCGCGATGGTCGGACATGACCCATCCATTCTACTAGCTTTGGCGGCCACGGCCTGGCGGCTGTACCCGCGGGGTTAACACCGGACAACCAAATGATTCTGGTGGACGGCGTGGCGGAACTGGGTTTTAATCCCCGATGAAAATGGGCGAGCAGGCAAGCAAGCTGAATGAGGTGGCTGCCGCGGCCACGACGGAGGGCGTGGCTACGGCAGGCGCTGTGGCCGCAGTGCGAACGCGCCCACTGAGCACGTGGCAGCGGTGGATGCAGCGACCGCACCAGATGTGGATTCGCCGGGCGCTTTTCCAGGTGCACCTGTGGGTGGGCATCGGAGTGGGCCTGTACATCCTCATGATCAGCATCACCGGGAGCGCCATCGTTTACCGGCCGCAGATTTCGCGTAAGTACGCGCGAAAGCCGGTGGTGGTGCAGCCTTCGGGGCCGCGCATGAGCGAGGACGAATTGCGGCAGGCCGCGGCGCGGCTGTATCAGGGCTATGAAGTGACCGCATATTTCGAAGCCAAGAAGCCCACCGACGCGGTGGCCATCTCGCTCCAGCATAACCAGGCGCACATGCAGCGGCTTTTCAATCCCTACACCGGCGCGGATTTGGGCGATCCGTTGTCTCCCATGGTGCGCGCGGTGCAATGGATGGTGGATCTGCATGACAACCTTTTGGGCGGAAAGACGGGCCGCTTCGTAAACGGCATCGGCTCCATCTTCGCGACGGTGCTGGCGCTGACGGGAGCCATTATCTGGTGGCCGGGGGTGAAAAACTGGCGGCGCGGCTTGACCATCAAGTGGGGCGCCAAATTTCCGCGATGGAATTACGATCTGCACAGCGCGGTGGGATTCTGGTTTCTTCTGTTCGTGTTGATGTGGGGGGTGACGGGAATTTATTTGTCGTTTCCGCAGCCGTTTTACGCGGTGTTCAACTGGCTGGATCCGAACGACAACTACACGGACACGGTGCTGCAGCAGTTCGAGTTTTTGCATTTTGGCCGGTACGGCGTGTTTTGGGAAGGCGTCTGGGTGGCGCTTGGCCTGGTGCCCGCGGTGCTGTTTGTGACCGGGGCGGTGATGTGGTGGAAGCGGGTGCTGAGCAAGGGCCCGCGCTGGCCGGAGTAAGAAATCCGCTAATTGAAAGCTGATCCAACCGCTGTTTGCGCGCGCCCGTTTGCGCGAAGGCGCGTTTACGGTATTCTGTCCAACCTATGCACGATCTGGGATATTTCCGCGAACACCTCGCACAGTTTGAGCAGATGGCCGCCAACCGCGGCATCACCATCGATTTTGAGGCGTTCCGCGAACTCGATCGCGAACGGCGGCAAAGCATCACCGCCAACGAGCGCTTGAAAGCCGAGCGCAACCGTGCCGGCGAGGAGATCGCGCGCCGCAAGCGCGCGGGGGAGAATGCCGACGATCTGCTCGCCCAGATGAAGCGCGTGGCCGACGAGATCAAATCGGCCGACGAGCGCATCGCGGATCTCGACGCGCGCTCGCAACAGTTCATGCTCCTGGTGCCCAACCTGGCGCATCCATCCGTTCCGGTGGGTCGCGACGCCAGCGCCAACGTGGAGGTGCGCCGGTGGGGATCGCCGCCGAAATTCGATTTCGCGCCGCTGCCGCATTGGGAACTGGGCGAGCGCGCCGGCATCCTGGATCTGCCGCGCGCGGCGAAAATCGCCGGGGCGCGCTTTTCGCTGTATCGCGGGCTGGGCGCGCGGCTGGAACGCGCGCTGGCCAACTTCTTTCTGGATTCGCACGCGCGCAGGGGCTACACGGAATATCTTCCGCCCTTTTTGGTGAACACGGCCTCCCTCACCGGCGTCGGCCAGTTGCCGAAGTTTGCCGGCGACATGTTCCATCTGGAAGGCACCGACCTCTGGCTCACGCCCACGGCCGAGGTGGAACTGGCCTCCTTGTATCGCGACGAAACCCTGGACGCGGACCTTTTGCCGCTCAAAGTCTGCGCCTGGACGGCGTGCTTCCGCTCCGAGGCCGGCGCCGCGGGAAAAGATACGCGCGGCATCATCCGACAGCGCCAGTTCCAAAAAGTGGAGCTGTTCAAGTTCACGCGTCCCGAGCAAAGCTACGACGAGCTGGAATCGCTGGTTGGCGACGCCGAATCGCTTTTGCAAGCGCTCGGTTTGCACTATCGGGTGGTCCTCCTCTCCACCGGCGACATGGGCGAGCGCGCCACCAAAACGTACGACATCGAAGTGTGGCTGCCATCGGCGGGGGAGTTCCGCGAAATTTCCTCGTGTTCCAATTGCGAGGCGTTTCAAGCGCGGCGCAGCGACATCCGCTTCAAACCCAAAGGCGGCAAGAGCGATTTCGTTCATACGCTCAATGGTTCGGGCCTGGCGGTGGGGCGGACGTGGCTGGCCATCGTCGAGAACTATCAGCAGGCGGACGGGGCCATTCTGATCCCGGAGGTTCTCCGTCCTTATATGGGCACGGATTGCATCCCCCCGGCCTCCTGAGCGAATCCCCTGAGCGATTGTCTATAAGTTACTTTTTTACATATACATACGAGCGAGGCAAGCCGAAAACCGGCTGTATGGGTATCTCCGCTACGGAACGCAGAATCAACAAATTACGCGGGATTCAATTGACACTGCTTTTCCCCTTTCACTACACTGCCCCCACCGCTGCGAAGGCGGCGCATTAGCAAGATTGGTAAATACTGGTACTAGCTGTTGGGACCTGACGATTTGATTTGGAAATGAGCCAAGGGTTAACGAATCACCAGAAATAACCGGGGAATCACCGACAAATTTGGGAAACGTGAATTCACTGAACCGCATGGACCGTTCTCTGCTCTGGGCGACCGTAGTCAGTTGGGCGCTTTGGCTGCTGCGCCGGAGTCTCTCTCGCGCGGCGATCCGGCAGACGGCCGGGACGCGCGTCCATCCGGGCCCCGCGGCGACCCCGCTGCAGCGCGATCCGTGGTGCGGCATGTACGTTTCACCGGAGATTTCGCTCAAACTCGGACTGGCGGGCGGGACACAGCATTTCTGCTCGGCCGAATGCCGCGCCCGGTATTTGCAATCCACACGGCGCGCGGCCAGCGCATAACGAGGAGGAAAGATATCCATGGCCACTGTCGCCAAGGCCGTCCCGCAGCAGCCGGTGGTTCCGCGGATGGCGCCGCGCGAGGATCTCAATTCCTTCCGCATCGCGCAGATGCAATTCGACATGGCCGCGGAGTTTCTGAAGCTCGATCCGGGACTGCGGCAGATCCTGCGCACGCCGCGACGCCTGATGGAAGTTTCCGTTCCGGTAAAGCTGGACAACGGCCAGGTGAAGGTTTTTACCGGCTTCCGCGTGCAGCACAATATGGCGCGCGGCCCGGCCAAGGGCGGCATCCGCTTCCATCCCAACCTCACGCTGGACGAAGTGAAAGCGCTGGCATCGTGGATGACCTGGAAGACCGCCACGGTGAATATTCCCTACGGCGGGGGCAAGGGCGGGGTGATCTGCGATCCCAAGCGGATGTCGCGCGGGGAACTGGAACGGATGACGCGGCGGTTCACCGCGGAAATTCTTCCCATGATCGGCCCGGAGACGGACATCCCCGCGCCGGACGTTTACACCGACGCGCAGACCATGGCCTGGATGATGGACACCTATTCCATGATCGTGGGGCATGCCGCGCCCGGGGTGGTCACGGGCAAGCCGGTGTCCCTGGGCGGTTCCGAGGGGCGCGCTGACGCCACGCCGCGCGGGCTTCTGTATGTGATCGAAGAAGCGTGCAAGGTCAAAAAAATGTCCCTGCGCGGAGCTTCCGTGGCCATCCAGGGATACGGCAACGTCGGCGCGGGCGTGGCGCGCCTGTTCGCGGAGAAAAAAGCCAAGATCGTGGCCCTTAGCGACTCGCGCGGCGGCGTTCACAATCCGCGGGGAATCGATCCGCTCAAGGCCTTTCGCTACAAGGAGCGTTCCGGCACCGTGGTGGGAATGCCCGGCGCAACGCGAATTTCCAATGACGATCTGCTGACCCTGAAATGCGACATCCTGATCCCGGCGGCGCTGGAAAACGTGATCACCCTGCACAACGCCGAGCAGGTGAAAGCGAAGATCGTGGCCGAAGCGGGTAACGGACCCACCACGCCTCATGCCGACGAGGTGCTGGCCCGCAGGGGCGTCTTCCTTCTGCCGGACATTCTTGCCAATGCCGGGGGCGTGACGGTCAGCTATTTCGAGTGGTCGCAGAATCTGCAGGGCGCCGCGTGGGCGGAGACGGAAGTGAATCAGAAATTGGAGTTTGTCATGCGCCGCGCGTTCAACGACGTGTATAACGCGATGCGCAAGCACCACACCCATCCTCGCGCCGCGGCTTACGTGCTTGCGGTGGGCCGCGTGGCCGATGCCACTTTGGTCCGCGGCCTGTTTCCGTAAAGCAACGCGCGCGCCGTCGCCGCGGGCTGGTCCCGCCGATCCCATTTATCCTGAAAAAAATCTTGCGGGGGGAAGCAGACCCGCGTACAGTTCGCTTGCCGGCCTGCTCCGCGCGTTCGGTGCAGCCGGCAGTTGTGCCTTAGCAGGGGAGAACACGGCGCGTTGAACAACAACCATCACAATTCATTCCCCATCGTCCTCACCATCGCCGGGTTCGATCCTTCCTGCGGCGCCGGAGTGGCCGCCGATCTGAAAACGTTCGCCGCGCACAACTGCTACGGAGTGGCCGCGGTCACGGCCTTGACGGTGCAATCCACGCTGGGCGTCACGGCAATTAATCCCACGCCCGCGGCGGAACTGCGCGCGCAACTGGAAGCGCTGGCCGAAGACATGCCCATCACCGCCGTAAAAATCGGCATGCTGGGGCACCGCGGCAATGCCGTGGTGGTGGCCGAATTCCTGGACAAGTACAAGCCGATGCACATCGTTCTCGATCCCGTGATGCAGCCAAGCGCCGGCGGCCCCGAATTGCTGGATGCGGGCGGCGTAAAATACCTTGGCGAAGAGCTGATGAAGCGCGTTTCGGTCGTTACGCCGAACATTGCCGAAGGCGTGGCGCTGTCCGGGCTGGAGATCAAGGATGTGGCGGGAATGGAAGCGGCAGCGCGCAAGCTGGTGGAACGCGGAGCGCGCGCCGTGGTCGTCAAGGGCGGGCACATGGACAAGGCCGTGGATGTGCTCTTCGACGGGGTCGAAATGCTTCATTTCGGCGGAGAACACGTCAAGACCGATCATACCCACGGCTCCGGATGCACCTTTGCGTCGGCCATCGCGGCGCAACTGGCCTCCGGCCGCGCATTGCGGGAGGCCGTGGTGCTCGCCAAGGCCTATGTCACCAAGGCCATTGCCAACGGCTTCAGCATCGGCAAGGGCCCCGGCCCGCTCGACCACTTCTATCGCATGCATCAAGAGCCGCCCGCGCGCGGCATTCACGAAGTCCCGCAGCACGGCATGCACCCGGCGGCTGAACCGGTCTAGCAACCGCCGCGCGGCGCCCTTCCCTTTTCCTCTTTTATTTTTTCCGGTTCGACTGACTTCGGGTGCGGGCTGTACTTACAGCCCGCCTAACTTTAATGCGGGGCCGCGCCCGCGTTGTTTTGCGAAAGTCTGGACTCCTCGCGCAGATAGACGACGCGCCCATCCACGATGGTGGCCATCGGCGCGCCACTGAGCTGGCGCCCATCGAAAGGAGAGTTGCGCGATTTGCTGGCGGAATCCTGCGCATGGAACGTCCAGGAAGTGTCCGCCGAAAAAATCGTGAGGTCGGCGGGCTCTCCGGCGGCGATCCGGCGATTTCGCCCCAGCACGCGCGCCGGGCCGCTTGTGAACAGCTCCACCATGCGCGGCAGGGAGATGCGGCCAGAATGCACCAGTTCCAGAGCCAGCCCCAGGGCCGTCTCCAAGCCGGTAACGCCGAAAGGCGCGTGATCGAATTCCACCTGCTTGCTAGCGGGCTCGTGCGGCGCGTGGTCGGTGGCGATGGCGTCCACGGTGCCGTCGGCCAGGCCTTCGAGGAGCGCCGCGCGATCCTCCGCCGCGGCCAGGGGAGGGTTCATCTTGAAATGGGTGTCGTAACCGACGTCTTCGTCGCAGAGCGTGAAATGGTGCGGTGTCACTTCACAACTGACGCGCAGGCCGCGCTGCTTGGCCGCGCGCACCTGTTCCAGGGAGCCGCGCGCGGAAAGATGCGCCACGTGGAAGCGGCAGCCGGTCAGCTCCGCAACTTGAAGGTCGCGGCACACGGCGATGGATTCGGTGGCGGCGGGCATGCCCATGATGCCCAGCCGCGTCGATTGCCGTCCCTCGCGCATGGACGCCCCGGCAAACAGCGACGGGTCCTCGCAATGATCGATCACCGGCAGATCCAGAGAGCGGCAATACTCCATCACCTCGCGCAGCAGTTTGGCGGTGGCGATGGGACGGCCGTCGTCGCTCACCGCGACGATGCCGGCCTTCTGCATGGCGGCAATCTCGGCAAGCGTTTCGCCGCGGCTGCCCGCGGAGGCCGCGCCGATGGGCCAGACGCGCGTGCTTCCGGCGACGGCGGCGCGCTCCAGGATACCGCGCGTCACCGAGGCATTGTCGTTCACCGGGCGCGTGTTGGGCATGCAGCAGACGGCGGTGAAGCCGCCGCGCGCGGCAGCCCGGGTTCCGGTCTCGATGGTCTCCGAATTCTCCCCGCCCGGTTCCCGCAGGTGGCAGTGCAGATCGATGAAACCCGGCGCGACGATGAGGCCCGCGGCATCCAGGGTCGCCGCGCCTGCATCCCTTCTGGACTCTTCCTTCTCACGGTCTTGCGGGCCGCCCGGCGGAGCGATGCGGGCGATGCCCTGGCCATCGAGCCACACGTCCATGCGCGCATCGGTGCCGCTGGCGGGATCGATTACGCGGCCATTCTTAATCAGCAACATGAGGCGTCCCCTTGGTTTCTTCCATCTCGCTCCCCGCGCCGATCAGCAGGAAGAGCAGGGCCATGCGCACCGCCAACCCATTGGTCACCTGTTCGAGAACGCAGGACTGGGGTCCGTCGGCCACGGCAGGATCGATCTCCAATCCCCGTATCATCGGACCGGGATGAAGCATCAGCGCGTCCGGCTGCGCGTACCGCAAGCGCTCCGGCGTGAGCTGGTAAAGCAGAACGTACTCATCGAGCGGCAGCGCGGCTTCGTTCATGCGCTCCTGCTGCACGCGCAATACGATCACGACGTCGGCGCCCTCCAGCGCCTCCTCGATGCGGGAGGTGCGCCGCACCGGCGCGCCCAGGCATTCCAGTTCCCGTGGCAGCCACATCGCCGGCCCGCACAGCGTAATGCTGCTGCCGAGTTTTCCGAGCAGATGCAGGTTGGAGCGCGCCACGCGGCTGTGCAAAATGTCGCCGATGATGGCTACGCGCAACCCTTGTAGCGTGCCGCGGCGGTCGCGGATGGTGAGCGCGTCGAGCAAAGCCTGCGTGGGATGCTCATGCGTCCCATCGCCGGCGCTGATCACCGGAATCTCCAGATGCCGGGACACAAAATAGGGCGCGCCCGAGGAGCTATGCCGCATCACGATGCAGTCGGGCTTCATGGCGTCGAGGGTTCGCGCGGTATCCAGCAGGGATTCGCCCTTCTTGAGGCTGGAATTCTCGGCCTGAAAATTCATGACATCGGCGCCCAGGCGCGCCGCCGCCGTGGCAAAGCTGATGCGCGTTCGCGTGGAGGGCTCGAAAAAAGCCAGCGCCACGGTTTTGCCGCGCAAGGTGGCCAGTTTCTTGAGGGGATGCCGCTGAATTTCCTGAAAAGGCTTCGCCTGGTCCAATAAAAAGGTGATCTGCTCGGCCGTCAAGGACTCGATGTCCAGCAGTTGGCGCAGACGTTCTGTCACTCAGCTCCTCGATGCAACGGAACCCGGCCCCAGCGTCGCGGCTTGCTACACCAGCTCCATTAGCATGACGCGCTCTTGATGGTCCACTTCGTTCAGGCGAACTTCGATGATTTGATCGCCGCTGGTTTCCACGCGGCGTCCCACGAAGCTCGCTTCAATGGGCAGTTCGCGGTGGCCGCGGTCGATCAGAACGCAAAGACGCACGCGCATCGGCCGTCCCAAATCGAACAGCCCGTTCATGCCCGCGCGGACCGTGCGACCGGTATACAGCACGTCGTCCACAAGAATCAAATCCTTATCATCCACGGGAAAGGCAATCTGGCTGGAATGCACCACCGGCTGCGGCGCGACTTTCGAAAGGTCGTCGCGATACAGGGTGATGTCCAGCGTACCCACCGGCACTTGCACTCCGTCGATGCCGCGCATGGCGAGCGCAATGCGCTGGGCCAGGGGCACTCCGCGCCGCCGGATGCCGATCAGGGCCAGGTTCGCGGTGCCACCGGACCTTTCGACAATCTCATGCGCCAGACGCTGCACGGTCCGGTCAATCTCGGTCGCCGACATCAGTTGCGTCTTTTCTATCACTGGCATGGCGCAGACATAGTAGCATGGCCGTTGACAGCTCGCAGCCGCCACGCTTGCCGGTCTACGATGCGTTCAAATAGTTATGCCAGGCTTTCAGCAATGAACTCGCCCCCTCGCGGATTCCTCCGGCGCGGGTTGCCCGCGGCGGCAGTTGCGCTGGCCGCGCTCCTGCTGAGCCTGCCTCTATGGGTCACGGCGCAAGGGAACCCAGCCTCCTCGGCTCCAAAGCTCGTTGTGGTGATCGTGGTGGACCAGATGCGCGCCGATTACGTGCAGCGCTTCCACAGTGAGTGGCATGGCGGCCTGGCGCGCCTGGTGGATCACGGAGCGTGGTTCCGCAACGCGGCCTATCCTTACTCGGGGACGGAGACCTGTCCGGGACACGCCACGATTGCCACCGGCGATTTTCCTCACACCCACGGGATTATCGGGAACACCTGGTATGAGCGCGCGGCGGCCGAGCCCGTCACTTGCACGCAGGATTCGGGTGAACACGATATCGGTCTCGACCAGACAACGGCGGCCGATTCCCCCAAGCGGCTGCTGGCGCCAACGTTCGCGGAGCGCCTGCGTTCGGCCCGGGCGGGTTCGCGCGTCGTGGCGATTTCGCTCAAAGCTCGCGCGGCCATCATGCTTGCCGGGCACCATGCCGATGCCGTGTTGTGGCAGGATGAAGTCGTCGGCGATTGGCTGACTTCATCGGCTTACTCGGAGTCCATGCCCGCTTTTGCCGCGGATTTCTTTTCCGCCAATCCTTTTTCAGCGGACGCATCGAAAGTTTGGGAGCTTTCCGTACCGCGC
>Ga0302326_10030623_pt1 | contig 10766 bp, 9 predicted proteins | sample Palsa_T0_3_FD_202264 | JGI IMG/M metagenome (GOLD analysis project Ga0302326, IMG submission 202264) | Peat permafrost microbial communities from Stordalen Mire near Abisko, Sweden - Palsa_T0_3 | ecosystem: Environmental > Terrestrial > Soil > Palsa > Peat permafrost | place: Sweden: Abisko...
CGTCTCGATCGAGACCGCCGATCGGGTCAGCTGCACGTCGTGGTCGGAGAGCACGAGGTCGGGCGGAAGGCTACGACCGACGGAGGCGACCGCTTCGAGCCATGTCACCTCGGCGCGGCGGAAGAACGAATAGCCGATCGCCAGCGCCACACCCCGCAGCGACACCAGCGTGGTGACACGCAGGATCGGCTCCGTCGGGGCGTCCAATCCCTGGCGGATGCTCTGCTCGACTCTGGCCACGCGGGTATCGAGCACGCGAATGTCGATCTCCGCGCCGCGGGGTGTCACGAGCAGACGGGAGAGACCGCCGGCACGATGCTCCAGCTTGGGCTGGGCGACGAAGGTCCCGCGCCCGCGGAGCCTGACGAGCTGGCGGTCGTCCTCGAGGATCGCGAGCGCCTGACGGACCACGACCCGGCTGACCCCGAGACCTCGTGCGAGGTCGGGCTCGGAGGGGAGAGCGTCGCCCGGAGCCCACACGCCCGATTCGATCTGCTCCTTGAGCAGCTCCTGAAGCTGGTAGTACAAGGGGACGAAGCTCGAGCGGTCGAGCCGACCCGGGTCGAGCTCTGCGAGCCGTGAGAGACGGCGCGATTTGGGCGACGGCGCCATTGCCGATCAGATCATGACGGGGCCTATGGACGATCGGGGCACCGAGCGGCAGGTGGACAGCGCAGGTGCGGTTGTCTTATAGTTGTCTAGACGATGGGGGAAGCGCATGGCGGAGGCCCAGGTGAAGGATTCGATCGCTCGCGACTGCATGGCATGCGGATGCTCCGGCGCCTCGCCGAGATCCCGAACAAGGCGCAGCGGGAGTCGGTCGAGCGCGGGCTCGAGCTCGGTCTCGAGGCCGCCCCGTCGGTCAACGACCGCACGATCTCGACGTTCTCGCGTGGGGGACAGCCGGCGTTCGCCGGAATCAACACCTTCCTGAGGGCCCCCTACTGCGAAGACGCCCATCAGGTGTCCAAGTATGAGGCGGCGATTATCGGCGCCCCGTTTGACATGGGCACCACCTACCGCGCCGGCGCGCGCTTCGGACCGCAGGCGGTCAGGCGGATCTCCGCCCTGTACGACGGCTACAGCCTCGACATGGGGTGTGACCTCGTCGAGGAGCTCGATCTGTGCGACGTGGGCGACGTATTCGTGATCCCCTCCAACATCGAGAAGTCCTTCGATCAGGTCGACCGCGCCGTCTCGCACGTGCTCGAGCACGGTGTCTTTCCGGTCATCATCGGCGGCGATCACTCGCTCGGCTATCCCGACGTCAGGGCGATGGCCAAGTACGTGGACGGCAACGTGGGAATCATCCACCTCGACCGGCACATCGACATCCAGGAACGCGACATGGACGAGCGGATGCACACGACACCGTGGTTCCATGCGACGAACATTCCCAATGCACCGCCACGCAACCTGGTGCAGATGGGCATCGGGGGCTGGTACGGATCCCGTCCCGGGCTCAAGGTCGCGCGCGAGCGCGGCACCACGGCGATCACGATCCACGACGTCGAAGAGATCGGGGTCGAGAAGGCTGTCGAGATCGCGCTCGAGGTGGCGTGGAAGGGCGCCAAGGCCGTCTACCTCTCGTTCGACATCGACTCGATCGACGCCGGGTTCGTTCCCGGAACAGGCTCACCCGAGCCGGGTGGCCTGCTTCCGCGCGAAGCGCTGAAGGCGCTGCGGATGATCGCGAAGGAAGGGATCTGCGGGATGGAGGTGGTCGAGATCGCGCCGCCCTACGACGTCAGCGACATGACCGCACAGCTCGGCTGCCGGGCGATCATGGACGTGCTCGGAACGCTCGTGACAGAAGGCAAGCTCGGCCATCGGACGCCCCTGGCGGCCGACGGGCCACCACCGGAGGACGAGCCGGCGTCGCGCTGACGGTCAGCGAGGACCCACGTGCCAGATGGCTAATACAACGGGCGCGCATGTTGGACACCGGGCCGATGAGAGGACCCGCGTGTGAGGGAGATACTGAGCGCATGGCGAGCACCAGGACCGCCGTCCCGACCCGGCGCCGAGGCGGCACGGGGGAAATCCAGTTTCCGGTACGGGCGCCCGCGCCGGCTGCCGATGATCAGACCCGCCTGCTCGACACGCTGAGCGAGACCCACGCGGCGATGATGGACGCCGTGCTCGACGGCGACGGCTTGGAGCGAGTCGCCGAGCTCGCAGCCGCGGCCTCGGGCGGGCCGGTCGCGGTTGTGATTCCGAGGCTCGGAGTCACGCTCGCTTCGCGTGAAGCCCGCGGCCCGGTTCGAGCCCCGCAAGATCTGGCCTCGCTTCAGCGCTGGGTCGAGGAACGCGTCCGCGGGCGCCCATCGGCGGTCCCGGTGGAGGTTGTGGCCGAATCGCCGATCCGCTTCCGGGACGAGATCGTCGGCGTCGTGGCGCTGCTGCGGGCGGAGGCTGCTCCGCGCCTCGCGGCGTGCGAGTTCCTGCGGCTTGCCGCGACCGCCGCGCTGACGCAGCTCGCGATCGAAGACGCCAAGGAAGAGGCGGAGCAGAACCTCCGCGGCTCACTGCTCGAGGAGCTGCGTTCGCGCACCGACCTCACCGGCTCTGAGATCGTTCGGCGCGCCGCGCGGCTGAGATGCGATCTATCCGGCGGCGCGGTCATCCTCTGCGCAGAGCTGACCGTCGACCGGCCGCGTCTCGTCGTCGCGACGATCACGGCCGAGCACCCCGGGGCCCTGGCGCAGGAGCTCGAAGGGGTAGGCCCGGACGCTCGCCCTCGCGTCTACGCGGCGCTGCCGGCGGTCGGCGCCGGCGGCGTTGGCGCCGGCGGCGTTGGCGCCGGCGGCGTTGGCGCCGGCGGCGTTGGCGCCGGTGGGTCCGCATCGAGCGTCGCGCTGGCGAGACGGCTGGCGGCACGACTGCGCCGGTACGGCAACGTCGGGCTGTCCAGCTTCCACGCCGATCCCGCCGAGCTTCCCTGTGCGGTCCGGGAGGCCGAACTCGTGCTCGAGGCTCTACAGCACTCGGGCACGGTGATCACCCACGAGATCGGCAGCGCCATCTACAAGCTGCTGTTCCGGGTGCTGGCCTCGCACCCGGAGGAGGTGCACGAGTTCTACGAGAGCACCGTCGCGTCGATGGTCCGCTACGACAGCCTCAATCAGACCGAGCTCGTCCGCACCCTGTGGGCGTACCTGGACTCGAACTGCAACATGAACGCGACCGCCGCGACGATCTTCACGCACCGCCACACGATCATGCACCGGCTCGAGCGCATCCACGAGCTGACCGGCCTCGACCCGACGCTATGCGAGGATCGCGAACAGCTCGGACTCGGCCTGAAGGTCCACCGCCTGCTCGCTCCCGCGCTCCCGCGCTAGTGCGCTAGGCGACCTCGGTCTCCTCGGGGAGCTCGTACCAGCGAACGCGCTCACCGACGCGCGCCCGGAGCTTGAACCGCCGCGTCTTCGGTGCGGCTTCGGCTACGGCGACGAGCTGCCGGCCGCGATCGGCGACGGCCGGATACAGCTCCGAGAGGCGGTGGAGGGTGGCGGTCACGGTGCGCCACAACCCCCAGTCGTCGCCCGTCAGACCGGCGAAGTATGTGGAATCGATGTGATCGCCGTCGCCGGCGTCGATCGGGTGCTCGGTGAGCAGGACGGACGCGTCGTGCGCGTCCTTGGCATTGAGCTCGACGATCTGCAGCTTGGTCAGCAGCAGATCGGTCGCGGTCAGCGCCGGAGCGTCGAGCCCGAGCCGGTTGTCGAACTCCAGCGCATGGCACATCGAGAACGCGCCGACGAACACGTCGAGCTTGCCCTGCGGCCCGTGGAAGATCATCCGCGAGTCGCCGTGCAGCGCGTTGAAGCGCTTCTCGGCGGTGTAGCCCCGGCCCTCGAGGAAGCCGGTGAGCGAGCGGGCCTGCTTCCGCGGCACGGCGACGTCGATGTCGGCGATCTCGCGATGCGGCTTGCCCTCGAGCACCGTCGGGCAGTGGGCGACGACGCCGACACCGCCGAGGAGGCGCAGCCTGATGCCCGCCTGGTCGGCGGCGCGCGCGAGACCCATGCCCTCGTCGATCAGCTCGGTCATCCCTGCGTGATCTGCCATCGCTTCACCTGTCCATCCTCGGTTAGATCAACGACCGCGCCGCGTAAGACGCCTTCAGGGTACTCAGAGCCCGGGTTCACGCACATGGTGCTGCCGATCATCTGGCCGGCCGGCGACTCGTGCACGTGCCCATGGAGCCCGAGCGCCGCGCCCGAGTCCTCGATCGCGCGCCGGACCGCGGCGGCGCCGACCGACATCAGGGCGAACCCGCCGGCGGTGATGACCGGACGCAGGTTCTCGTCGAGCTGCGGCGCCTGGTCGAGGTTCGAGTCGCGCGGTGGGCAGTGCAGGTTCATCACCGCCGTCTCGGGGTGCTCGAGGCCGCCGGCCACCGCGGCGATGCGTTCGGCGAGCTCGTCCTCGGTGCACTCGCGCGGCGTGTTCCACGGCGTCGGCGTCGAGTACCCGAGCGACACCATCTCGTGGCCCCCGGGAAGCTGCATGATCCCGTCCTCGGCGTAGGTCAGCCGCTGAGAGGAGCGCAGGATCTCGGCGAGCTCCTCGTCGTCGTCGTTGCCGAGCATCACGAAGCAGGCGATGTCGCTGTCCTTGAGACGCTCGTCGGCGAGCGCCACCCATTGCTCGACCCGCTCGCGGATCGCCTCGCCGAAGGCCCGGTCGAACGCGGCCGGATCGCTCGCGAGCTCGTCGCGTTCGTCCGGCGAGGTCAGACGCGCATACGAGCCCCGGTCGGCGATCTGGCGGCACAGCGCCTGGAGCTCGGCGTCGTCGTGGGCCTGCACGCGCCTGCCGCCGACCTCGCCCTCCCAGGGGCCGCCGTTGACCTTGCACAGCGGCTTGAGCGACTTGCCGGTGATGTCCCCGCCCAAGATCATCACGTTGGCCTCGTAGACGCGGCCGGCATTGAGCCACTTGCGAAAGCAGCGCTCGGAGCCGTGGATGTCGGTCGCGAAGAAGATCCGCGTGACCGGCGCCTTACCGCCTCCACCTCGGTTGCGGCGCATGAACACGAACGCCTACTCGGGCGGCAGCTCGCGCGACGCGAGCGAGATGTCGACCCCGCGGCGCTTGTTGAGCAGGTACACGACCGGGTATGCAATCACTCCGAGCACGACGAACAGGACGAGTGCGATCTTGCCGTCGGTCGTGGTCGCCCCGAGCGCGCTGGTCGAGGCGATCGAATACGCGAACAGGACGTACACGGCGAGCGACGCGGCCCCGACCAGACTCATCAGCGGGATCCCGCCGATCGAGCGCTCGATCGCCGATCCTCTGTAGATCGAGGGGCGCCGGTACGGGAACGTGATCGCCGCTACCGAAACGACGATGAAGGTCAGGGTCAGACCGAGGATCTCGGTACCGGCGACGCCGGCGACGAGCGAGCCTGGGCTGAAAGTGATCACCGCAAGCATCACGACCGCGACGAAGGCAGCGATCAGGTTCGCCTTCAGCGGCGCGCGAGTGCGCTCGTTGACCTCGCTGAGGCTCTCGGGGATGAAGCGGTCGAACGACCAGGCGAAGAGGGCGCGGCTCGAGATCAGGAAGCCGGGGATGGCGACGGCGATCGCGGAGGCGAGGAAGGCGACGCCGAGGATCACCGCGATGATCGTCGAGCCGGACTCCAGGTCGATGAAGAAGAACAGGTTGGACGGGGCGGCGAACGGATACTGGGGGCTGAGGCTGTTGGACAGAAGCGTCGCGCCGCCGAGGAAATTCTTGCCGAACACGCTGCTCGAGAGGGCGAAGATGATCGTGATCGCGACCCCGCCCATCAGCAGCGAGTAGAGCTTGCCGCGTGTGGCCACGTCCTTGCCGCCGCGGACCTCGCCGCTGACGTAGGCGGTGACGATGCCGAACCCGAGCGCGTAGAACGGCACCGACGAGGACAAGATCGACTGGCCGAGGCTGAACCGGTGGGGCGCGTAGCCGGCCTTGATCGAGTCGGCGATGATCTTGTGGTAATTGCCGCCGGCGTGGGCGACCGCGGCGACGAAATCAGAACGCGAGCCGAACAGCAGCACGACCGCCGCCACGATCGTGCCGGCGACCACCGCGTAGAAGAGCCACCGGGTGATCTGTAGCGTCAGCGGCAGCCGCACGCACACGGTGGCGAGGATCAAGGCGATCACCACGAGCCCGAGCCCGAACGTCCAGCCGTGCTTGAGCACATCGGCGGACGCGGTCACCAGCCCGTGATTCCCCGACAGGATCCCCACCGAGGCCAGCGTGCCCGAGAGTGCGTACTGGATCGTCGAGAACGCCGCGTAGGTGATCGCGAACATGTACCAGAGGGTCCCGTTGACCGAGGTCGCGAGCCCCGCCCACGGGTGCAGCGCGCGGCTGGCGAATACGTAGTCGCCGCCCGAGCGCGGCATCGCTCGTGAGAAGAACGAGTACATGATGTACGGCGGCACGCAGAACAGCGTGCAGATCACGACGCTGAGGGCGAGGCCCGCGCCGGGGAAAGCGAGCGGGACCGTCGTGGCCCCGATCACCCCGTAGACGATGCTGATGAACGTGAGGTTGAGCGCGACCGCGGAGACGATCGAGATCTCGCGGACGAGACCGCTCGACTGGCGCGCGAACAGCGCCCCTGTGGTCCCGGCGGGGGCGGAGGGAGGCGCGTCGAGTGGTGCCGTGTCCATGCGCTCGGCAAGCTACTGCGCCTGTCGCGCGCGCAACACCGACCGAGGGTCCAAGTGCTTGGGACCGAGTGTCGAGGTCCGGACCCACCTTCGCCGGACCGGGGGTCCATATGCGCGGCCCACGGGCCTCCGCAGACTGTCGCACGTGTCAGACCCCTCGCAGACCGCCGATCAGACGATGTGGCAGAGCGTGCTCCACGCCGGCCTCGCCGGCACGTTCCTGCGACTGCCCCACGTGCCGCCCGACAGCGAGCTGCTCCGCGCGCACGGCGCGCGGGCGGCGATCTACGGCATCCCGTGGGACTCGATGGCGGTCGGACGCAGCGGCGCAAGCTACGGGCCACGGGCGATTCGCGAGATCGCCTCGACGCAGTTCCTGCCCTTCAACGCGACCTGGGACTTCGACCTGGTGGACGCGCTGTCGCCCGTCGACTGCGGCGACGCTCAGGTTGTGCCGGGCAACCCGGCGCGCAGCTTCCAGATCGCGCAGGCCGCGATCAGCCAGATCCTCGCGGCCGGTGCGGTCCCGGTCACGCTCGGGGGAGATCACTCGGTCACGATCCCGGCCGTTCGCGCGGTCGCCGAGCGCGGGCTGGATGCAGGCCTCGTGCTGATCGACACCCACCTCGACACGGCGATCGACGTCGGCGGCGAGGCGCTGTCCAACTGCTGCCCGATCACGCGTGCGATCGAGGCCGGCTTCGCCCCTGAGCGGACGGTGCTGATCGGGATCTCGGGCTGGATGAACCCACGCACGGAGCTCTCCTACTGTCGCGAGCACGGGATCACGGTGATCTGGCTCGAGGACATCTGGGAGGCCGGCGTGGCGGCGACGCTCGAGCGCGCGGTCGCGATCGCGGGCGGTGGGGAAGGCGGGATCTACCTGACCGTCGACGTCGACAGCCTCGACGCCGCATACGCCCCAGGGACCTCGGTGCCGACCCCCGGCGGCCTCACCGCGCGCGAGCTGCTCGAGCTGGTGCGGGGGCTCGGGAGGTCCGGGCTCGCTGGTCTCGATGTGGTCGAGACCGCCCCCAGCCTCGAGGCGACGAGCGCCACGGCGGGGATCGCCACGCGGGTGGTGATGGACGGCCTCGCCGCGCACGCCGGCGCGCTCGGGCGGGCGTGAGGCCGGCGCGGGTCGAAGTGCCGGCGGATCGTGAAACCCGTCGAGGTACGCAACTGACAAGGGTGTCGCACAACCCGCGTAAACACCGGCGATCACGAGGGGTCCGGCCCGCTCCGGCATCTGGCGCGCCGATCGGGTCCACCTGATGCGCGTTGAGCCGATATATGCGGCTCAACGCGCATCACCCCCAGCCGAACGCCGAGGGGGCCGAGGCCGAGCGCGCCGGGTTGCTCAAGTCTCGGGCGGGTCAGGCGTGCGGTCGCGCAGGGCTTCGTAGCGGCGGCGCAAGAAATGCATGTCATGCTCGAACTGGGCCCGCCACGCGTCGGACGCGGTCGTCTGGCCGGCGTGATGGTGGTAGATGAACGTGGCGCCGGGAACGTACGCGCCGGCCCACACGGAGTCGACGCCCAGCAGCAACCCGATATCGGACCCTCCGAGCAGCGCGCTCCAGCCGCCCGCAACCAGCACGGCGTCGGTGCGCCACATCGCGCCGGCGAGATGAAACGGCACCCAGTGCTCGTCGTACCAGATTCGACCAAGCGTCCCGGGCGCTAACCACCCGGCCGTGAACCGCGGCGTCGGGATCCACGGGTCACGGTCCGGCCAATGCTCGATCCAGTCTCCGAACGCGAGCCCGACCGACGGATCCTCAAACGCGATCGCCAAGCGATCGATCGCGCCCGGAACGGGCACGTCATCGCTATCCGCGTTGAGCACGAGCGGCGCTTCTGCACGCGCGAGCGCCCGATTGCGCGTGGCGGCGACCCCGGCGCGAGCGCGGTGATGATCGCCACCGCGGATCTCGCGACCGTTGCCCGCGGCCCGCATCACCCACGGGTGCATCAGACCCGGATTCGAGCGACGCCACGCCGGCCACGAGTGTCAGTTTGACCGAGATGGCCCGCTGACGCTCCGGAACGCCCCAGCTCGCGCACAAGCGCCGCTGCGATCGCTGTGGATCCGTGCAATCGTTCCCAGTCGGAGCTAGCCATGAGCGTCGCCGTCATCCGCTATTCAGAGCGCCCAGAGCTGTGGAATGACACGGCGCGTATCAGTCAGGAGGTCTGGCCCGAGTACAACCAGCACGGCGATGTCCTGAACAGCTATTGGGGTCGGCTGCGCGACGAATTTCCGGACTTTCAATTCGTCCTTTACGACGACCAGCAGAGCGAGGTCGTCGCTGAGGGGCATACCGCACCGTGCTGCTGGGATGGCACACCTGAGGGTCTCGGGGATGGAATTGACGCGATGATTGCCGCCGCGTTCGAGGCGCCCGCGACCGGCTCCCGGCCGACCGCTCTCTGCGCGCTGGCAGCCGAGATCCGGCCTCGGTTCCAAGGTCGTGGTCTTGCCTCGTTCATTCTCGACGCGATGGCAGACCTCGCGCTCGAGATGGATCTGACGCACTTGATCGCGCCCGTGCGTCCCAGCTTCAAGGACCGCTACCCAATCATCCCGATCGAGCGGTACATCCTCTGGACCCGCGAGGATGGACAGCCGTTCGATCCGTGGATCCGGTTACACATCCGCCGTGGGGGGACGATCGCCAAGCCGGCACCCCGATCGATGCGGATCACCGGAACGATCGCCGAGTGGGAGCGCTGGACGGACATGCGCTTCCCCGATGACGGCCAGTTCACGTTCCCCGACGGACTCGCCCCGGTCGACGTCGATCATGCCCGGGATCTCGGTTCGTACTGGGAACCCAACGTCTGGATCGTGCACGCGATCCAGACGTGATCGGGGCCGGCCCGGAGAGGGGCACGTGTCGAAAGATGCACAACCTGGATGCTGGTCACTGATTGACCGGTCTGAGTTCGACCCACTCTTCGTCCGAAGCGATGGTGACCTTGAAGTGGTCGAAGAATCCGGTCAGCCCGAGCAGTCCAAACGCGGGAAGCCAGGGTTCGCAAAACCACACCGGTGCGGTCCACGTGTAGCTGTCTTCGCCGTCCGTCACGAGCAGATTCACCTCGGCCATGCGTGCCTCGACATCTGCGCCTCCGACGGCCAGCTGCATCTGCGGAGCTTCTGAGAGTTCGATGCCGCAGAGCTAAGTGCTCTGGCTCGGAAGTTCGCCGACGTATTCGTGTCAGGCGGCTTGCGCGGCGGGCGGGTCGAGCTTGTGGGCGAGGCGGTCGAGGTCGGCGCGGGTGAACTTCCACTCGAACGGGGCTGCGATCTGCTCGTAGCGGCGGCCGAACGCGAGGAGTTGCCGTTCGAGCGTTGAGAGGTCCGGGAAGTCGTTGGGGGTGAGGACCTTCCACTGGACGATCGAGAAGTAGATCTCGGCCTGATTGAGCCAGCTGGCATGGATCGGGGTGTGGACGAGGATCAGGTTCTTGTAGCGGCCTTCGAGTCGCTTGATCGATTTCTTGCCGCGGTGTGCGGAGCCGTTGTCGACGATCACGAAGACGCGCCTGGCCTTGCTGTACGGCTCGACGGTCATGAACTGCTCCACGAGCTTGTCGAACGGGACGATCCCGTCCTTCTCGTCGCAGCGGTCGAACAGTTTCGCGCGGCGTACGTCCCAGGCCGCGAAGTAACACAGCGAGCCGCCTCGCTTGTACTCGTGCTCGACGCGCTGACCACGCGCGACGCCGGGCTGGGCGGGCAGCGTTGTGTGCCTGCGGTGCCGAGCTTGGATCGAGGGCTTCTCGTCGCAGCAGACGACGTAGTCGCCGGGATGCAACAGCTCGCCTTCCCAGCGGCCGGCGTAGAGGTCGAGTATCCGGGCGGCCTTCGCGGTGAACGCGGGATCGCGCCGGAAGATCCAGGAGCGGTACTGCCACGGTTTGATCGCGTCCTCTGAGAGCCAGCGCCAGACTGTGATCCCGGAGATCTGCTCGCAGATCCCGCGCGTCATCACCTCGGCGGCCAGCTCGTTGGCGGACCAGCGCGCGAGCGGCACGTCGCTGTCGGCGGGCCGCTCGCACGCCAGGCGGATCACCTCA
>Ga0302326_10030625_pt1 | contig 10765 bp, 7 predicted proteins | sample Palsa_T0_3_FD_202264 | JGI IMG/M metagenome (GOLD analysis project Ga0302326, IMG submission 202264) | Peat permafrost microbial communities from Stordalen Mire near Abisko, Sweden - Palsa_T0_3 | ecosystem: Environmental > Terrestrial > Soil > Palsa > Peat permafrost | place: Sweden: Abisko...
AAGGCGAAGGCGACACCACCTGGAAGCACTTCGACGACACGATCTACGGCGGCGACTTCCTCGCCAACCAGACGCCCGTCAAAGCCATGTGCGAAGCCGCGCCCTCCATCATCGATCTTCTCGATCGCATGGGCGTCCCGTTCAATCGCACCCCCGAGGGACTGCTCGACTTCCGCCGCTTCGGTGGCACACTCTACCACCGCACCGCATTCGCAGGCGCAACCACCGGCCAGCAGCTTCTCTATGCGCTCGACGAGCAAGTCCGCCGCTACGAATCCGAAGGCAAAGTGAAGAAGTACGAGGGCTGGGAGTTCCTCTCCGCCGTTCTCGATTCCAACGGAGTAGCTCGCGGCATCTGCGCCATGGACCTGCGCTCGATGGATCTGCGTACCTTCGCCGCCGACGCCATCATCATCTGCACCGGCGGCAACGGAGCCATCTTCGGCAAGAGCACCAACTCCGTCGTCTGCACCGGCTCAGCCCAATCCGCGCTCTACCAGCAAGGCGCGTTCTACGCCAATGGCGAATTCATCCAGGTCCACCCCACCTGCATCCCCGGCGAAGACAAGCTGCGCCTCATGTCCGAATCTGCGCGCGGCGAAGGCGGCCGTATCTGGGTGCCCAAGACGTTGGGAGACAAACGCGTAGCCAAATCCATCCCCGAGAACGAGCGCTGGTACTTCCTCGAAGAGTGGTATCCCAAGTACGGCAATCTCGTCCCGCGCGACGTCGCCACACGCGCCATCCACAAAGTGGTCTACGAACACGGCCTCGGCATCGACGGCCAGCCTATGGTCTACCTCGACCTCACCCACATCGACCGCGCCACGCTCAACCGCAAGCTCGAAGGCATCCTCGAAATCTACGAGAAGTTCGTCGGCGACGACCCACGCGAAGTGCCCATGAAGATCTTTCCCGGCATGCACTACACCATGGGCGGCCTCTGGGTCGACTTCAACCAGATGACCAACATCCCCGGCATTTTTGCCGCCGGCGAGGCCGAGTACCAGTACCACGGCGCGAACCGTCTCGGCGCCAACAGCCTCATGAGCTGCATCTACGGCGGCTTCCAGGCCGGCCCTAACGCCATCGCCTACGCCAAGAGCCTCACCGCAGCCCCAGGAGACGGCGGAGCAGCCCACGAACTGGCCCGCCAGCAGCAGATCAACAAGGGCCTGCTCACCTCCAGCGGCACCGAAAATCCCTTCCGTATCTGGCGTGAACTCGGCGAAACCATGACCAAGAACGTCACCGTCATCCGCTACAACAAAAACATCACCCAGACCGACGAAAAAATCGTCGATCTCCTCGGTCGCTTCCGCAACATCAACCTGAGCGACAAGAGCCAGTGGGCCAACACCAGCTTCGCCTTCACCCGCCAGCTCTACAACATGCTGCAAATCTCGCGCGTAGTAGCGCAAGGCGCAGCCCTTCGCGATGAATCCCGCGGCGCGCACTACAAGCCCGACTTCCCAGACCGCGACGACGAAAAGTTCCTCAAGACCACCAAAGCCACCTTCGCCCCAGACGCCGACGAGCCACGCTTCGAGTACGAAGAAGTGGATACGCAATACATCCCTCCACGCCCGCGCAAGTATTAGGCGTGTGCATGTAGTTTTTTGTTGTCATCCTGAGCGTAGCGAAGGATCTGCTTTTACGGTTTTTGTTTTGTGAAAGGGCACGGCTTCAGCCGTGCCACATACGCAGCAAAAAAAAGAAGGGGGCTTTAGCCCCTGAGGTTAAATCCATCATGGCAAAGACGATCCAAATAGAAATCAAACGCCAGGCCAATCCCGACGCCGAGGCCACCTGGGAAAAATTCGAACTCCCCTGGAAGCCCGGCATGAACGTCATCTCCGCCATGATGGATATCGCCGCCAATCCCATCAACGCCTCAGGCCAGGAGACGACGCCGATCGCCTACGACTCCAACTGCCTCGAAGAAATCTGCGGCTCCTGCGCCATGGTCATCAACGGCAAAGCCCGCATGGCCTGCACCGCGTTGATCGATAAACTGGAACAGCCCATCCGCCTCCAGCCCCTCACCAAGTTCCCCGTAGTGCGCGACCTCGCCGTAGACCGCAGCGTCCTCTTCGAAAACCTCAAAGCCGTCAAAGCATGGGTGCCCGTAGACGGCACCTACGACCTCGGCTCCGGCCCCAGAATCTTCCCGCAACAGCAGGAAGCGGCCTACCCGCTCTCGAACTGCATAAGCTGCACCATCTGCATGGAAGTCTGCCCGCAATTCAACGATGTAACCGGCTTCGTCGGCGCAGCCACCATCGCCCAGGTCAAGCTCTTCAACTCGCACCCATCCGGCAAAGTCCTAAAAGAAGAGCGCCTTCGCGCCCTTGCCGGCGACGGCGGCGTTCAGGAGTGCGGTTTCGCCCAAAACTGTGTCCAGGCCTGCCCCAAGCAACTCCCACTAACCGAAGCCATCAGCGACGTAACAAGAGACGTAATCGTCCAGCAACTAAAAGATCTGGTCCGCGCCTAACCCTGGTCAATAGCTAGTCATCCTGAGCGAAGCGAAGGACCTGCATTTTCCCTTGCTTTTCTTGTCTGTCATTCCCGACAGGGAATTTGCTTCTCCTCATCAGGTAAGGGCATGCTTCAGGTTGCCCATCTAGCCCCCAGCTGCCCGCCAGGGAATGTCTTTTCTCGAATGAGCGGTTCCGAATTGATAGCCATTCTGGCCAGCTACCTTATAGTGAGGTATGCAGAAAAAGTGGTTGTCTGTCGTGCTGGTCTCGGTCGCTTTGTGTGCCTCGAGTGCCTTCTCAGAAGACTGGGCTAAGCGGATCAAAAAGTCTGCAGAAATGAGCACGCTTGATCAGCCGGGTACCACTCCCTTTCATCTCAAAGCAGTGTTCGCTCCGAGCTACGAGCGCGATAAGCAAAGCGGCCGGTCTGGTGAGATTGAGATGTGGTGGGCGTCGCCCACTCGCTGGCGTCGCGAAGTGCGCTGTCCAGAGTTCCACCAAGTCCAGATCGTCGATGGCGACCGCATCTGGCAGAAGGATGAGGAGGCATATTTCCCCGAATGGCTCCGCGAAGTATCAAACGCAATCGTAAGGCCGGTCCAACTCTCGGACGAGTTCACGCGAGAGGTTCAGAGTGCCGAGGTGAAACATCTGATGGGGACCACTTATTTGAGTTGGCCCTTGATGAGCAGCAACGGAGAAGTACAGAAGTCCATGGGCGGAGGCGTCTCCATTAAGGACGATTCCGGGCTCTTATTCACGGCGAACGGCGCGGGCTGGGGCGGATGGTACCGTGATTACGCCAAGTTCCATAACCGGCAGGTGGCTCGCACAGTTAGCCTTGGCAGTCCCGAGGTCACGGCCAAGATCACCGTTCTGGAAGATCTTGGACCGACTCAGGCAGATTGGTTCAATACCACCTTATCTGGCGGCGATCCTCAACCTCTGAAGACCCTCGTCTTCGACGAGATTAAAGCCAGGGAGAACCTGCTGCTTGGGCAATCGCTCACGTGGCCGCCCGTGCAAGACGGCCCACTGGAAGGCGTGCTCACCACAGATGTCGCCATCGACCGTGAGGGCAAGGTCCAGGAGATCGGCACCATCGTCTCGGACAATCCCGGAATGAGCGAAGCTGCACGTCAGCAGATAGCGGCCATGCGGTTCAAACCGTTTATCGAGAACGGTTTTCCTGTTCAGGTCTATTCGCGCATTACACTAGCTTTCAAAACCGTTCGTCCGCAAGACGTGGAGACATTCGAGAGCGCGCGTACTTGGTTCGAACGTGGGAGAAAAATCGGGTTTCTCGCTGCGAGCGCAGCAAAGCCTTACATTCTTCGTGCAGACTTCCAGGGACGAAGCAGTTCCGGTCAGGTTCTCACAGGGCATTATGAAGATACCTGGGTCAGTGAAATGCAGTGGCGCCGAGAGGCTACTTTCGGTTCCAGCCACTTCGTCCTTACACGTAATGGCGAAAAAACCTATCGTCTGTCCGAAGGTCCCGAAGCTAATTTTCTCTCATTGGTCTTTCAGATCCTCGAACCCATTCCAGCGCTCGATACTTTTGTTGAGTCTGATTGGAGAATCAAATCCGATACCGTTGACGGCATAAAGATCGTGCGAGTGCTAAGCGGATATGAAAGTCCCGAAGGAAAGCTTGATCCCGACCGTGCGAGAGGATTCTGGTTCGATCCATCGGGTGTCCTCGTCAAGACCTTCTTTAGTGGCCTTGAAACTCGGCGCACCGACCTGCAGGATTTCGGTGGGATAAAGGTCGCTCATCGTATCGACGTTCTGAAGGACGACCATCTTGCCATGCGCATCCAGATTACTGAGATTGTCGATGCTGTAACCGTGCCGAAGAAAGCGTTTGAACTCAAAGGGCATGAGTGGAATAGAGCGTTCACCGCATCAGCCAGATAAGGCCGGCTGCCCCACAACTCGATTTTGAGATTTGGGAATTGCGGTATGTGCAGAGAAGCTTTTTAAGCCGCCCCTAACCAAGCGGCCACAGCCTCGGGATTCTTCTCAATCACGATCAAGTAAGTCCGCGCCGGGGCATCCGGCATCTTCCGCCTCTGCTCCCAATCGCGAAGCGTCCCCACGGGAATCTGATATCTCGCAGCAAACGCCTCTTGGGTCAATCCCAACAGATCCCGCAGCTTTCTCGTATTCACAACCCGATGCAATCCGATCTTGCCAAGCTCCTGGTCGGTGCCGCGAGGAATCGGTTGCGAATCCGGATCGGACAGCGCCGCCGAATGAATCTGTTCGTCCGTGAGTGCCCGGACTGCATCCCAATCCGTATCAGTCGCTGCCGGAGAGTCGGCGGGTTCACGCGAGATTCTGGTCATATCTGTGCCGCTCATGCAAATCCACTCACAGGATAATACGGCTGAGCCGTAGTCGCGTCACTCTCGTTGTCAGCCCGTGACCAATTAGCGCCAGGCGCGAACTCGTAGCCTGATCGTCGGTCCTCCATAATCTTGTCAAGTCCCCGACGGCAAAGTTTTGCTTTTCCGTCAAGTACCATCAAGGGGCGGCGTGCCAAAAATCAACGCCCCAGGTCTCGCTTCCGAGACCTGGGATCGCTCCAACCGCGCAATAAGTCCAATTGTTTGTACGCTTTCCGCGTAGTGCAGAAGCCACCGGCTCCCAAGCCCCCATCAACACAAAGCCCAGATCGCCCCAGCGCCAACCCGAATCCCCGGCCTATATTTTCTCCTCCCTGCTTTTGCATGGAATTATGCCCAGAAAGCGCACAATTGAATTGGAAGCGAAAGTATGACCCATGCAAACCCCAGGGAACGCACACATGTCCGTGCCATGGCGTTCGAAATCATTCCCAGCGCTGAAGGAACCCGGCTCTTCTACGCCGCTCAGGTAGCCCACACGGCGCTCACAAAAAGGCCCAAAAAGCGCGGCCAATCGTCCCATACAAGCACCTCCGCAACCAACCCAACTACAGAAGAATCAACAGCATAACAGGCATTTTCAGCGCAAAAACAGTACACCCCCGGTTTTTCAAGCCTTCGTCGGCTTAAACTGCCGTCCTGAACCACAATTTCTCAGGCCGCGCTTGGGGAGGGGAATTGAGATCTGGGCCACGCCTAGGGGACTTTCTCTGAAGGTAATTTGTGAAGCTATACGGTCGGCTGAATGTTGGATCAAGCTGACGAGTTGGTCAGTCCTGAGGATTGCTCTGAATGAATCACTGGTATCATCCTTGCATTCTCCTGACTAGACATCGAAATGTAAGATCGCGATCGCTTATTCATGGGAGCCAATCTGCAATCTAATTGGATCTACACATGTTGTCCCTGAGAACTGCTCTTGCTCTCTTATTTTGCTTAACGCTTTCTGGCGCAACATACCGATGGCAGAAGGCTGAATTCGGCGCGCCTCCGGGAAACATGTCACACGGAGTAACTAGCTCGGGGGCTTCTCCCCAAACGTCCACTGAGTCCAAGTTAAGTACTCCAATAAAGTCGTCCTGGTATCGTGACCACGATTGGCTATCCGCTATATCCACTGCCGTTCAAGCACTAACGTCGCTCCTCGCACTTCTTGGAGCGGCAATCGCTGTGGTCTACGCGAGGCGCAGCTGGCTCGCCTCAGAACACACCCTTGCGGCCAGCGTTAGGCCAGTCATCGGTGTCGAGCTGAGTACCCTTAACCCTTCAACGGGTGAGGTGCGGTTCAGGTTAAAGAATCTTGGTAATGGCGTGGCACTGGGAATCTTCTATTGGATGGATTTTTCTGAAGGTGCGTCGTCTTACTGGACGTGGTCGAAGTGGCCTTTCAACCGAGAAAATGGCGATTTAGCTGAACAGATCATCGAAACACTGGAAGTCGACGGAAGCTTTGACTACAACACAAGGTATCCAATCGATAAACAGTCTATCGCTTTCATTTTTTGCGCTTTCGACGTGGCCGGTAGCGCCATTCAGACGAAGTCCTGGATAGTTGACCGTGCTGATGGTTCCTCGTACGTGCAATCGAAAGTCCATGTTCGAACTGCCGAGCAAGTGAGGCGATTCTATGATTTCATGACTTGGAAACACTGGGGACTCGGAGCAATCTTGGCAAGGCTATGGTCCCGTGCCAACTCCGGGGGGTTTTAAATGAAATTACAACTGTTGTAGGTGGGCGGCCCGCATCTAAAATGTGCGAGCTCCAGGTCTCGCTTCCGAGACCTGGAGCAAATTCGCGCAAAGCGCGAACCTCCGATGCCTAATTCAGCACCACACCCTGATTCGGACGATCCAGCGAGAATGTCGGTATCTCAATATCAAACTGCTCGCCGGTCTCGCTCTCCATCTGGTAAGCTCCACCCATCATCCCCGACGGCGTGTTGAGAGGCGCGCCACTCGTGTATGCAAACCTTTCACCCGGCTTTAGGATCGGTTTCTCCCCAACCACTCCCGGCCCCTTGACCTCGGTCAATTCGCCGCGTGAATTCGTGATCATCCAGTGCCGGCTCAACAGTTGCACCGTCTCCAGTCCCTGATTCTCGATTGTCACTCGATAGGCCCAAACATACTGCGAACTTCCAGGCGATGAATTCGCCTCAAGGTAAGTGGGCTCAACGCTTACCGCTATTCCTCGTGTGATTGCCGTGTACGGTGTCCGATCTGCCATAAGTAAAGATTAGAAGAGAACCGTGGGCTGCGCCAGACCCGGATGGGACAGAGCTGGATGTTCCGGAGCTGGATAGGGAAGCTGCCGCAACACCCGATGAAACGTAAAGGAACCATTCCCAGGCCGCCGTCGTAAATCCCAATATGCTGTTTCGTGGTTTCCACCATCGCCGCGTCCGTCCAATGCCGCTACACTTAAGGGGCGCATGAGGAAGCTAAGGAACATGGCGGCGGCACTCCCCCTGTGGCTGATGCTTTCAGCCATCCTGGCTCATGCCATGCCGCCCCAGGCCGCGCCAACAGCCTCCACGCAGAATTCGCTCATGTCCGCAGGCCGGGAGGAAGTCGTAGTCCCATCCAGCATCCATGGGACCTTCAAGCTGGATGGAAGGTGGCATTTTCACACCGGAGACGATCCCGCCTGGGCAGACCCAGCTTTTGACGACTCCGCCTGGGACAAGATCGATATTTCAACCTCGCTCCTCGACCAGGGATTGGACTCCTACTCCGGCTACGGCTGGTATCGCCTGCGCCTCCACCCGGTGCCTGTTCCCGACTCCGGCCTGTTGTCCCTCGCGCTGCTGGTCGCGCCGCATTCGGTTGGGCAGCTGCAGGTCTTTGCCAACGGCGTAGAATTGGCCCGCACCAAAGGGATGACAGGTATCGCGGAGGGCGCACCGGCCATGTATCAGTCGCGTCCATTCATCGCGCCGATTACCCAGGCCGCTCCCGATGGGACTGTTGTAATCGCCATTCGCAGCTGGGCAGGTGTACCGATCGTCCGCGGATTGGTAGACCATGTGGAACTCGGAGATCCTCTCAGCATCAACGAAAAGGTCGGGCTCGAAAAGGCTCGGCAATGGGACGAGCACGTGATCGCAGAAATGATCGTGAGCTTTTTCTTTCTGTGCGTCACCGTTCTCGGAGCCACCCTCTACCTCGCCCAGCGCAATCACTCCGAATACCTCTGGCTCTCCTTGCTTTGCCTCTCGGTGAGCGTGCGTGCTTCTGTCGAAACGGCTTTCGCCCTCGCCGTCATGCCGGATTCGGTATTTGAAGTCCTCAGTCCGCTGACAACCTGGTTGTTCATTGCCGTCACGCTTGAATTTGTCCTGCAGTTCACCGGCAATCACTGGCGCCTCGGCGTGCGCATCATGCAAGCCAGTGCCCTGCTGTTGCCTATCACCTCCATGTTCCACTTCGTGCAAGTGTTTAAGTATCTCTCGCTCGCTTCACAGTTCGTCTTCTGCGGGCTGATCGTCGTCATGCTCTTTCGTGCCTGGCGTCGCGGCCGCCCAGAGGCCGGGGTCATGCTGCTGCCCTTCTTTCTCGCTGCCACGGCGGACTCCAGCAACATCCTCCTGGACTTTGCCGCGAGCCGGAACTGGATTCCGGGGCGCTTCGCCAGCCAGCACTATCACTTCGGATCCATCCAATACGACACCAGTACCGTCACCTATCTTGTCTTCCTCGCCAGCTTAATCGCGGTTATCCTCTACAGATTCGTTACTGTCAGCCAGGAAGAGCAGCGTTCCGCGGCGGAGATCGAAGCTGCGCGCAGCGTCCAGGCGATGCTGATCCCGACGCAGCTGCCGTCGAACAAGTGCTTCTCGCTGGACAGCGCTTACCTGCCCATCAACGGCGTCGGCGGAGATTTCTTCCAGGCGCTGCCGCTCAAAGATGACTCGATGCTCATCGTCGTGGGCGACGTCAGTGGCAAAGGCCTGCAGGCCGCCATGAACGCGAGCAGCCTGGTCGGCGCGCTGCGCAATGAGCTTTCTCACGATCCAGCCACCGTGCTTGCCCATCTCAATCAAGTGATGCTCGGGGCCTCAACCGGTCCCACAGCCAGCTTTGCCACCTGCCTTTGCGCCCGCATCTACCCCAATGGCAAGATGGTCGTCGCCAATGCTGGCCACCTGAGCCCCTATCGCGATGGCCGCGAGATGGAGCTCGCCCCTGACCTGCCGCTTGGCGTCATTCCCCATATCGCTTACGAGCAGGCCACCTTCCAGCTCAAGCCCGGCGACCGCCTCACCTTCCTGTCAGACGGAGTAGTAGAAGCCGCCAACCCCAAAGGCGAACTGTTCGGTTTCGAAAGAACCCAGCAGGTGAGCCACGAACCTGCTCGCTATATAGCTCAAACCGCCCAGCGCTTCGGCCAGACTGATGACATCACCGTCGTCAGCCTCTATTTTGTCCCGGCGTAAGGCCGAGAGACCGCCTGCTACAATCCTCGCAATAGTTCTCCAAACCCTTCCACTATGAAAATCAAAATTACCCTCGCCGCAGCTCTGCTCTCAGCCAATATCATGACACTCGCCCAAACCACCCCCGCAAAGCTTACTCCGGAACAGGTTCACAGCAACGCGCTGGTCATCGACACGCACGAAGATACGCCGCAGCGCTATGTCGACGAGCATTTCGATCTCTCTGACCCGCTCAAGGGCGGGCAGATCAATCTAGACGCCATTCACAAGGGCAACCTGGGCGCATCCTTTATGTCCATCTGGGTCGAGCCGGATTTGTACAAAGACCATTACGCACGTCGCACGCTTGAACTGATCGACTCAGTCCGCACGCAGGCGGCGAAGCACCCGGACCAGATCAAGTTCTCGACCAGCACGGCCGACATTGAGACCGCTCGCCGCGAGCACAAGTACGCCATGCTGATGGGCATTGAAGGCGGCCACTCCATTGAAGATTCGCTGGGCCTGCTGCGCAGCTACTACGACCTCGGCGTGCGCTATATGACTCTCACCTGGTCCAACTCCAATGGATGGGCCGACTCCTCGGGAGACGACACAGACGCCAGCATTCCTCATACTCAGAACGGCCTTAGCGACTTCGGCGAGAGTGTCGTCCGCGAGATGAACCGCATCGGCATGATCGTCGACATCTCGCATGTAAGCGACAAGACCTTTTACCGCGCCGTGGAGGTCAGCCGCGCTCCGGTGATCGCCTCGCACTCCGCTGCCCGTGCCATCTGCGACGCTCCGCGCAACATGACCGACGACATGCTTCGCACCGCCGCCCACTCTGGTGGACCGGGCAGCAAAGGCGGCGTCATCATGGTGAACTTCTACTCCGGATTCATCTCTCAGGCATACCGCAACGCTCAGATCGCCCAGAAATCTGAAGTCGACAAAGCGACCTCCGATCTCAAAGCCAAGTTCAAGGCCGAAGGCAAAGAGATCACCTATTCCGACTTGGAAAAACTCCAGCGCCAGATGGCCGACCGCATCCCGCGCCCTCCATTGAGCGCGTTGATCGATAACATCGACCATATCGCCAAAGTAGCAGGCATAGACCACGTCGGCCTCGGGTCAGACTTCGACGGCGTTAGCGGCCAGCTCCCTGAAGGCATTGACTCCGCAGCCGATCTGCCCAAGGTCACCGCTGCACTGATGGCCCGAGGCTACACTGCAGAAGATTGCGACAAGATTCTCGGCGGCAATCTCATGCGCGCCTTCAAGGAAGTAGAGCAGGTCGCGAAGCAGCTTCAAGTGGAGAAATAGCGCATCGAAATATCAAGGCTTCGGCAATTGCAACGAAGCCTATTCTTTAGTGATCGTTACCAGCCCTTGCGAAGCCGCATCCGCAGCGGCATGAAAGTATCCCCAGATCGCCTCAGCCGTCTTCCGA
>Ga0302326_10030626_pt1 | contig 10765 bp, 4 predicted proteins | sample Palsa_T0_3_FD_202264 | JGI IMG/M metagenome (GOLD analysis project Ga0302326, IMG submission 202264) | Peat permafrost microbial communities from Stordalen Mire near Abisko, Sweden - Palsa_T0_3 | ecosystem: Environmental > Terrestrial > Soil > Palsa > Peat permafrost | place: Sweden: Abisko...
ACACCAGTGGAGTGGCCGACGTTACAGGCGAATCGAGGTGAGACCGAACCGCAGGTCCTTCGACTCCGCTGCGCTCCGCTCAGGATGACAGATTCTGTTGAGCGAACGGCCATTGGGCGTGGCGGCGGGCGCGAATGAGATAGATCAGCGTGCCGGAGACGGCGATGCCTGCGGCCACAGCCAGACCGCCCAACGCGTGGGCGCGATTGAGCAGGATGAAGGCAAAGCCGGCCATGGCAATGAGCGGCGGCAGCGGATAGAGCGGCATCCTGAAGGGCCGTGCAAGCTCGGGACGCTGCACGCGGAGCAGGATGACGCCTGCCTGTTGCAGGAAGAATTGGAGCAGGATGCGCGTGATCACCAGCATGGTGATCACCTGCGCCAGGGAGAAGAAGCAGAAGCCGGCAGCGACCAGTCCCAGCGCGACCAGCGAACGATGGGGGATGCCGTGGCGCGGATGGATGGCGGCCAGGTAGCGGAAGTAGTTGCCGTCGCGGGCGGCTGCGTAAGGCACGCGGCTGTAGCCGAGCAGCAGCGAGAAGACCGAGGCAAATGCAGTCCAGATGACCAGCGCGGCCATGAACCTGCCGGCTACGCGGCCAAACGCGGATTGCGCCAGGTCGGCCACCAGCTGCAGGCGGACCGCCGAGGAGCTTTGAGCTGCGGTGTTAGCGGCGGAGCGCAGGGCGGGCAGGGCGGCCAGGTTCATGGTGACGTAAAACGCCGCGACAATCGCCACCGAAAGCAGGATGGCGCGCGGAATGGTGCGCTCAGGCTGGCGCACCTCGCTTCCCAGATAGGTGATGTTGTAGTAGCCCCAGTAGCAATAGGTGGTGAGCAGCGTGCCCTGTGCCAGTCCGGCAAGCCCCGGCGACGTGAGCGAGGCCGGCATGTGCCATCCGCCTGTGGCCGCGGCCTGGGCAAAGCCGGAGGCGATGACGCCGGCGATGGCCGCGAGCACGCCTGCAAAAAGCACCCAGGCCAGGCGGGTGACGGCGGTAAGGTTGCGATAGAGCAGCGCGGTGACGAGCAAGCACGCGGCCGCGGCGGCAAAGTTTGCATAGTGCAGCGCGGGCAGTGCGGCAATTGGCGCGCGGTCGAGCGATGGCCAGAACCAGGCCAGAAAGCTCGACAATCCGATGCAGCCGGAGGCGATCGACAGCGGCGCGGAAAAGCTCAGCTGCCAGACGTAGAGAAAGCTGAGCCAGTTGCCCGCGCCCTTCGCGCCGTAGATCTCCTGGAGGAATGCATACGAACCGCCGGCGCGCGGAAAGGCTGCGCCGAGTTCCGCCCACACCAGCCCGTCAGCCACGGCGATGGCCGCGCCCACCAGCCACGCCCATACGGAGAGCCGGTAGCCGGCGGCAGCAATGACCAGCGGCAGCGTAATGAAGGGGCCGACGCCGATCATCTCCAGCATGTTGAAAAGCACGGCGGAGCGCAGGCCGATGCGGCGCTGGAGGGCTGGGGTGCTGGCGGAGGTTTGAATGGGTTCGATCATTCGGAGGCTGGAGCGATTCGAATCGTGAAATGTTCCTCAGGGGCTAAAGCCCGCGTCTTTATTGGGCTTTTTTCGGCACGACTGAAGTCGTGCCCTGTTACAAAGCTGGGTTCCGGTTTGCCTCATGCTGCTTGCCATCCTGGCGAGTTCTGCGATTGGCAAGATGCCGTCGCCGCATTTGCTGAGGCGGGGTGGCTCACCGGATTGTACACTGACGGGAAGTATGTTCATTCGCCTCAGAGTCTTTCGCGCAGCAGCGGTTACGGCCTTTACGGGCCTGAGTTTTCCTGGCCTCATGTTTGCAGGCGTTCTGGCAGGCGCGCATCTTGCTGCCGCGCAGGCGCCTGCTGTGCCTGCGCCTGCGGTCCCGCGCGAGCCCAGCGACATTGCCCTGCCCATTGCCGAAGACCGCGGCCTGGCCGGCCTCGAACAGGAGCTCAAGCGCCTCTCCACCACCGCCAGCGCGATGATGATCGTGGCGCACCCGGACGACGAGGACGGCGCGCTGCTGACCTATCTTTCGCGCGAGCTGGGCGTGCGGGCCACGCTCTTCACGCTCAACCGAGGCGAGGGTGGGCAGAACGAGATGTCGCAGGACCTTTATGACGCGCTGGGCCTGATCCGCACCAATGAGCTGCTGAAGGCCGATGAATACTATGGCGCGAAGCAGCTGTGGGGCACCGAGGTCGATTTCGGCTTTTCAAAAACCCAGGAGGAGAGCTTTGCGCGCTGGGGACACGACCGCGTGCTCTATGACGCCGTGCTGGCGGTGCGGCGGGAGCGGCCGCAGGTGATCGTGTCCACGTTCATCGGCGCGATTACCGACGGGCATGGGCAGCACCAGGTGTCGGGCGAGATCGCGCAGGAAGTATTCAAGGCGGCCGGCGATCCCAAGGTCTTTCCCGAGCAATTGAAAGATGGACTGGAGCCCTGGCAGCCGCTGGCCGTGTATGGCATGGTGCCGTTTGCGCCGGTCACCGACAAGGGCATGTTTGACTACGCCACGGGCAAGTGGGCGCCGGCCAGGTTCCACAACTATGTGACGGATGAGTGGCTGACGGCGGTGCCTTCGACCGATGTGACCATTCCGGTGGGCACGCTGGACCTGGTGCTGGGGCGCAGCGCCGAGCAGATCGCGCGCCAGGGGTGGGGCGAGCAGAAGTCGCAGAACGGCGGCGCAAATCCTACGCTGAGCGGGCCGGGTTCGTCGAACTATCACCTGTGGGCTGTGGCGCCGAGCGCCAAGGCCGCCGCCACCGACGTGCAGGGCAGCGGCGATCTGTTTCACAACAAGCTGGTGGCGATCGACAACAGCATTGCCGGGCTGGGCAAGCTTGCGCCGGACGCGCCGGAGTGGCTGACGAAAGGACTGGACGAGATCGATAGCGGCCTGAAGCGGATTCGCACGGCGGCGATGGGCCAGACTGGCGTCGAGGTGGCGCGAGGGCTGGCTCCGAGCTACCGGCTCACGCTGGAACTGCGGCATCGCGTGGCGGCCAGCGACCTGGACGAGACGGCCAAAGCCGGCCTGCTGCTGGAGCTCGATGCTAAGATTGCGCAGTTCCAGTCGGCGCTGCGGCTGGCGCTGGGGCTCGATCTTGCCTCCTTCACCGTGCGGCCGGGCAATGCGCAGGGTGGGCCGTTCCGCGGCGCCTCGGCCGACGAGACCCCGCGCAGCGTTTCGCCCGGCGAGGAGTTTCGCGTGCGCATCCATGCCGCGCAGGCCACGTCTCACACGCGTCTTACACGGGTGTGGCTGGAGAGCCGCAGCGGCGACCCCTGGCAATCGGAGAGCAAGACCGACATCGATCCAGCTGCGCCCGTCACCGACGCCACGTTTACGGTGCATGCCGCGGACAACGCGCAGCCCACCGCGCCCTATTTCGCGCGGCCGTCGATTGAGCAGCCTTACTACGACCTGACGGAGCCCGAGTGGCGGCTGCGGTCGTTTGCACCCTACCCGCTGGGCGCGTGGGCGGAGTTCACGTTTGACGGGCTGCCCATCCGCATCGGCGAGGTGGTGCAGACGCTGCAGCGTGTAAATGGGCCGGGCGGCATCTTTGAACCATTAGTTGTGACGCCGGCCATCGGTGTGCGCGTGGAGCCCGAGGCGCGCATTCTGCCTCTCGACGGCTCGGCGTTGCCGGTGCGGGTGACCGTGCACGCGCAGCGAGCCGCCGATGGCAAGATTGATCTGAAGCTGCCGGCGGGATGGCGCTCGGAGCCGGCTGAGGCGCAGTTTCATCTTGCGGCGGCCGGAGACACGGAACCGATCCTGTTTTCAGTCACCCCGGCTGCGCACCCCGACGAGAACCTGGCGCCGGGCGGAACGGGAGCCGGTGCATACAGCATTGATGCGGTGGCGCACTCCGGCGGGCGCACCTATGAAACCGGCTGGCAGAGCGTGGGCTATGCCGGCCTGCGGCCTTACAACCTCTACCGCACCGCCGCGCTCAATACACGCAAGATCGATGTGAAGCTGGCGTCGGGGCTGCTCATCGGCTACGTGATGGGGCCGGGCGACCTGGTGCCGGAGGCGATTGAAGGCATGGGAGTGACCGCGCATCTGCTCAGCGCCGCTGACTTGACTTCCGGCGATCTATCCGCATGGAACGTGATCGTGATCGGCATCCGCGCGTATGCCACGCGGCCGGAGCTGACCGGCGCGCAGCCACGCCTGGACGACTTTGTGCGCAACGGCGGCACCATGGTGGTCGAGTATCAGAGCGCCACCTTCCCTGCCCCGTTGCCGCTGGCGATCGGGCGTTTTCCGGAGCGCGTGGTGGACGAGACGGCTCCCGTGAAGCTGCTCGACGAAGCGAACCCGCTGCTCAACGTACCCAACAAGATCACGACGGCGGACTTTGACGGCTGGGTGGAGGAGCGGGGACATTCGTTCCTGGAGTCGTGGGACCCCGGCTATACGGCGCTGACCGAGACGGCCGACGCCGGCCAAGACCCGCAGCGCGGCGGGCTTGTGGTGGCGCATCCGGGCAAGGGGACGTATATCTATGTGTCTTACGCGCTCTACCGGCAGTTGCCGGAGTTGGTGCCGGGGGCGTACCGGCTGCTGGCGAATCTTTTGAGTGCGGGACGGTAGATTGCGGGGTCCGTCGCGCAGGCCAAACGCAGGTCCTTCGACTCCGCTGCGCTCCGCTCAGGATGACGGATCCTTTTTGGAATGGGCATTGAGGATGCCGGATTTGTTTTGCAATGGGCTTGCGGAACAGCGCATCAGCCGGCGCTGATGGCGGCTACCTCGTAGTCATTCACGCGGGGGATGGTGAAGCGCAGTGTGCTGCCGTCCAAGTGAAAAGGCACGCTTTGCTCCGCGCGCAACAGCTCTACGGCTTTGACCCGCACGCCCTCCGGCAGCTTCATGGTCACGGTCTGCGGGCCCAGCGGATAGACGGTCTGCATCCAGCCGTGGTGCGCGCTGGGGTTGGTGTAGTTGAGCAGGTGCACGGCGTAGCCAGGACCGGTCTCCCATGCGAACATCTCGATGAAGCCCTCGCCTTCTACTGCGACAACGCGCTCGTCGCGCGTGAGCCAGCGCAGGGTGTTGTGCATCAGGCGCAGCAGGTCGCCGTGGCCTGTGAGCCAGTATGTGCGCTCTATGTCTCCGGGAAAGTATGCGGTGCGGCTTTGGCCTGACTCGCCCAGCACAATCGCAGGTTCGGAGGTGTGCGATACCGGCGGATAGGCCAGCTCCGGCGGATAGCGGACGAAGCCGGGAACGACGGTGAGCACGGGGTCATGGACCGGCTGCAGCGGAATGCGGTTCTGCGCACCGGGGAGCCAGTTGGTGTCCGCGAAGCCGTCGAGGACGGGATGCACACGCTCGATGCGGCTGTAGTAGGCATTGCCGTTGGTGCCGATGGGCTCGCCGGCCTTGTGGATGCCGAGCAGATCGGCGAGCGCAAACTCCGCGCGCGGCTTCAGCTCCTCGTCGTAGAGGCCGGTTTCGAAGCTGGCCACGATCGATCCGCCGGCCCTGGCGTAAGCGCGAAGCTGCTCGCACTGGCGGTCGACGAGCATGGCGATGTTGGGCAGGATCAGCGCGCGATATTTGCCGATGCGATCGAGATCGAGGCGTTGCTCGTGCACAAAGTCAAATGCGAAGCGCCCGGCAAGCAGCATTTCGTAGAGCCCGTGCGTGGTCTCGCGCATGTAGGTGTGCGAGCGCATGGTGGCCGGCCCCGGATAGAGCAGTTGCGTGCTCTGGCCCATCACCACGCCGATGTTTGCCAGCGAACGGCGCACCTTGAGGTGCGCGTCGTGCTTTGCGGTCCATTGAAAATAATCGGAGCCCAGCTTCTGCCAGCGGCGGTCTTCGCCGAATCCATTCTCCGAGCCGATGAAGTGGTAGTAGGGCGCAAGGCCGCTGGCCACCGTCTCGTTGAGCCACATCGTCGCCTCGGCGGGATTCTTGGCCGCATTGCGCCAGGCCACGTCGCCGGTGGAGTAAGCGGCCGTGATATTGGCTGCGAACTTGCCGTCGAGCACTGCGTTGCACACGCGCCCTTGCAGCGTTGCGCCCCACACAGCCGGGTCGTCGTAGGTGCGGCCCTGGTTGTCGCCCTGGAACCAGACTGCGGTGCGGCCCAGGCGGTCGAGATCGGGCCCGGCGTGCACGTTGCCGCCGAGATTGGCAAAGAAGAAGCTGTCCGGCTTTTTCTCCTTGGCAATGGCGTCGTACTTGTTCCATAGCTCGAAGAGCCGGTCGTTGAAAGCGTGCCAGTAGGCCGCAGTATTGGACGGCGGCAGCCTGGCGCAGATGCCGCAGTGGCACTCGGGCAGGCTGCCCAGCGGCGGCCATCCATTGGTGTAGAAGCAGTCGACATCGTAGAGCGAGTTGACTTCGCGCATGACGGCGGGGACGTAGTCGTCCATGTAGCTCGAAAACATGCAGGTGCGAAATAGGCGGGGCTCTTCGCCATTGAACTGCACCGAGCCGTCGCGGTTGCGCATGGCCCACTCGGGATGCGCCTCGAGCGCGTCGCCCCAGTTGAGGTCGGGGCTCATGCGCGCCACCACCTTCATGCCGCGCTTTTTGGCCGCCGCCACGCACTCGCCAAAGAAGTCGCGGCCATTGAGGAATTTTCCGTGGCGATGAAACCTGACCTTGGATGGATAGAACGCCAGGATGCCGGTGACGCTGACGTAAACGATGTCGGCGCCGCAGTTGTGCCAGTAGTCGGCCCACTGTTCAATGTCCATCACGGCGGGATCGTGTTCGGTCATGTTGCTCTGGCCCACGCGGCGGATGCGCTGCTGCCAGGGCTCGGCATGGTCAGCCGGAGCCAGGCGGGCCGGCAGCGGAACGAGCACGGCCTCGGGCTGACTGGACGCCGCGGCTGCGCCCGGCCGCAAAGCCTCAATGGCGGTGGAGAACGGCAGCGCGGCTGCTCCGGCGGTCAGTCCGGTTTTCAAGAATCCGCGGCGATTGAGCATCGGCTTGCTCCTTGTTTTATTGACGCTCAAAGTGTACCTTTCGGGGTCAGATCAACCTAATAGCCGCGTTCGTAAAGAAAAAGCTGCAGCCGAGCCGGATCGGGAGATACGTCCCGTAACCCCTCTAAACGGGGCGTAAACATTGTTAAATCTCTGTGAATTCGTCAAATATTCATCATTTTCTGCGAGGCTCATTCGTAGTTGACCGCGGGGGAGAGCCCCGCTTGATACGGGTGCTCTTCCCACACCATTGTGGTTTCATCTTCGTCGCCGATAACGGGACAGCTTCATCCAGAAAAGCTCGAAAGCGAGAGAACCGAAATCCATAGCGCTCACGCGATGCGCAATTAAGAACCAACCAATGCAAACAAAAGAGAGAGGCCCAATGAACTACCGATTCAGAACTGCTGCCGCCTTGGTTCTGGCAGCCTGCCTTGTTGGCTCATCTGCCGGCGCCAGCGAAAGCGATCCCGCGCCTGCCAAGAAGCACCACGCCACCAAAAAGGCCAAGACTCCGCCGCCTCCATCGGTGGCCGATCAGATCCAGGCGCTTCGCACCGAGTTCCAGGGACAGATCGACGGCCTGAAGAGCGACCTGGCCGCCAAAGATGCACAACTGAAGCAGGCGCAGCAGGCGGCGGCCGACGCGCAGGCCTCGGCGGCGCGGGCTGAGGCCGCAGCCACGTCACAGAACCAGGCTGTGACCGAAAACGCGGCTGCGGTTTCGACGCTGCAAACGACAGTGACGGACCTCAAGACCAACCAGGCATCGCTGGCCACCACGGTCTCCGACGAGACCACCAAGATCAAGAAGTCGATCGAGAGCCCCAACGTGCTGCACTACAAGGGCATCGGCATTACGCCCGGAGGCTTCACGGCGGGTGAAACTGTTTACCGCTCGCACGCCACCGGCGCCGACATTCCCACGCCGTTCAGCGCCATTCCGTATGAGGGCGCGGACGCCTATTCGCTGAGCGAGTTCTACGGCAGCGCGCGGCAGTCGCGCGTTTCGCTGCTGGCCGAGGGCAAGGTGGACTGGGGCACGCTGCGCGGCTACTACGAGGCTGACTGGCTGGGCACCGGCACCAGTTCCAACAACAACCAGTCCAACAGCTACGTGCTGCGCCAGCGGGTGATCTGGGGCCAGGCCGAGACCAACAGCCACTGGGCGTTTACGGCCGGGCAGCTCTGGTCGATGGCCACGGAAGACAAGAAGGGGATCTCCAACATGGCGTCCGACATCATGACGCCGCTGACCATCGACCCGAACTACGTTACGGGCTTTGTGTGGACGCGCCAGTACGGTGTGCGTGTGGTCAAGACCTTTGACAAGGCGGCGATTGGCCTGGCGATCGAGAATCCGCAGCTACTTTATACCGCTTCGCTGGCCGGAGACACTCCGTATGCGGTGCTGGGCAGCGCCGGCGCCAACGGCGGCAACTACAACGCCACCATCAGCGCCTGCTCCCCCTCCACCTCGATCGTTAACTACACCAACCAGGTGGAGACCACCTCCGACGGCGCCACGGTGAACATCGCGGTGCCCGTCTACAAGACGGTGAATTCCTGCGCCAACGTGACCAATATTTCATTCAATGAGACGCCGGATGTGCTGCTGAAGCTGGCGCTCGACCCAGGCTGGGGCCACTGGGAGGTCTTCGGCATCGGACGGTCGGCCCACGAGACGGTCTATCCCGGCGAAACCACCAACAGCAACCTCTATGGCGGCCTGTCGGATTACAAAGGCAACACCGTAGCGCCGAAGCTGTCCACGACAGGCTCCTACAACAACTCCATCGCCCTTGGCGGCGTGGGCGCCAGCTTGCGCGTTCCGGTGATCGGGAATGCACTTACATTCGGCGCCAAGGGCCTGGTGGGATCGGGCGTCGGCCGCTATGGCGACACGACCCTGTCTGACGTGACGAGCGACCGTTCCGGCGAGTTTGCGCCGCTGCACAACGTCTCCGGCCTGGCTACGGTGGAGATCAACCCGAATCCGCGCTGGACCATTTACCTGAACTACGGCGGCGACTATGCAGGACGCAACTCCGACGTCGGGACCACGCTGGGCGGCCCCTCGGCCGCGCAGAACGCGGCCGGCGCATGGGGCGGCAAGTGGAAGGCGCCGAGCACGGCCGCGGTGGGCTACGGTTCTCCTCTGCTCAACGACGCATCGTGCCTGAACACGATTGCCGCTCCAGGCTACACGGGCAGCTCCACGGGTTACCTGCCCGGCGGCTCCTGCGGCGCCAACACGCGCAACGTGCAGGAAGGCACGGCCGGCTGGTGGTATGACATCTACAAGGGCGAGCACGGGCGGTTCCGCCAGGGCTTCCAGTACGCCTACTCGGTGCGCGAGGGATGGTCGGGCGCGCCGCCCAGTGGTTCCGCGGCCGGCACTCCGGGCATCGGCGCCAAGGGCATCGAAAACATGTTCTGGACCAGCTTCCGCTATTACCTGCCGTAGTGCGGCAGACGGCTTCAGCCGGAAAGGGCAGCCCGCGGTTGGGGCTGCCTTTTCGTATGTTGAGATTTTGCTATCCCAGGTCTCAAAATCGAGACCTGGGGCACCCATTTCCGGCCCGGATCAAGCAGTGAGAGACCTAGAATGCAAAGCGGCTGCCGATTGTCGGGGCCAAGTTGTTGTCGGATTTGTAGGGAACGCCGGGGCCATGAGGAATGGCAATGGCCAGCCCGCCGCTTACGAAGGAATATGCAACTCCGGCAAAAGAGTCGAAACGCTTAGTGAAGTGATGATCCCAATAGAGCGACCCTTCGTTGAGGGTGCCCGCGCAGGACGCGCGGAAACCCGCTGTGGCAGAGCACTCCGGCGGAACACGGAAGTCGTTTTGCCGTTGTTGATACCAGGCGAAAGTGAAGTCGGTCTTGCCGCGGTAGGTGTACTTCGTACCGGTCCACCAGATCTGCACCAGTTTTTCAGTATCGAGATTGTTATCTTCAACCCCGCTCATGAAATAGCCGCCCTGATCTGAAGCGCCGACGCCCAACGGATTCGCTGGGTTGTTCTGCCAGATGTATTCGTAGCCGGCAAAAACCTTGAACTGCTCCGACGAGTATTTGGCAGCCGCCATTATTGCGTTGTTGTCCGTCACGATGCCATATACGGTGTTGGCCGTTGCGATCAAATTGGCTCCAACGATGGGGTTTGTATCGATGCTGTCCGTGGCCGACTGATAGGGCGCCGACAGACTCTGAGGCCCGAGCAGGGGATTCAATACACTGATCGCCTGGTTGTAATGCTGGAAGACAATATCGCCGGAGAACTTGTCGACGGCTCCGCCGAGGTCGAATCCGTAGGCGTTGTTATGCGCCGCTTCCGCCGTGCAATTGGCAGCAGTCCAGGTTGCGGAGGCCGAGTAGCAGCCGGCAGATCCATCGGCGAATTTGTACATCGCGCCAAAATGGGCCGGGCCATGGGTGAAGCGATACTTCAGTGCGTCGTCCCAACGGCTGTCCTCGGTGTCGCCGCCGCCGGCCATGGTGCCGTTATAGCCGATGTAGGAAAAGGCATAGCTGCCGCCGGCCGGATCGTAAAGGAGCATTGCATCGGTGCCGAGAGAGCGCTGCCGGCCGAAGGTCAGAGTGCCGAGATACTTGGACGATACGCCGGCACAATACTCGTCATTGAACGGTTGGCCCGCGCGCGCGCCGTCGATGGCGATCGAATAGCTTGCCCTGGGCAGGACGTTGTTGACGATGTCGGTTTCCGACGCATTGGCGAGCAGGCCGGATTGAGGATTGATGCCGGTTGAAGCGTTGAACACAACTGACCAGCCGTGCGCAAACTCT
>Ga0302326_10030627_pt1 | contig 10765 bp, 10 predicted proteins | sample Palsa_T0_3_FD_202264 | JGI IMG/M metagenome (GOLD analysis project Ga0302326, IMG submission 202264) | Peat permafrost microbial communities from Stordalen Mire near Abisko, Sweden - Palsa_T0_3 | ecosystem: Environmental > Terrestrial > Soil > Palsa > Peat permafrost | place: Sweden: Abisko...
CGGATTCGAAGTCTGGGTAGAACAGCGGATTCGCACGCGGCTCGAACCCAGAAGATATCGAATTCCCGACGTATGCCTCACCAGGGGCGAGCCGTCCGAAAATGTATTTATATCCGCGCCTTTTCTCTGCATCGAAATTCTCTCGCCCGAGGATTCCGCGCTCGAACTCCGAACCAAGGTCGATGAATACCTGACCTTCGGCGTCCCCTACGTCTGGGTCATCGACCCGGTTTCAAAAGCCGGCGAGATTTACAGCGGCGATCGCATCGAGAAAATCGCCAACGCCCGGTTCACCGCCGGAGAAATCCACATCGACATCTCCAGCTTCGATTAGGCTGCATTGTGAGCGTCGAAGAATATCTCCACCGGCGTACTATAGTACTAAGTGCGCAACATAATCCGCAGAATTGTACGCCATTTCGCATTTGAGAGGCACTGGTGGCCGGGCTTTTACATGCGCGTCTGCCACCCGGACAGCATTGAATACGCGGAATACCTGAAGCGCCATGGCGGCTTTCATTCGATCGGCGAGAACTGCCACATCCTGCCGACCACAAATTTCACCGACCCCGCCTATGTCCGGCTGGGCAACAACGTTCATTTTTCCAACAGCGCCGTCATTGGACATGACGGTTCTATTGCCATGTTGAACAAGGCCTACGGGGTGAAACTCGAAGCCGTCGGGAAAATCGATATTCGGGACAACGTTTTCATCGGATATCAGGCGGTGATTCTGCCGGGTGTGACGATCGGTCCGGATGCGATCGTAGCGGCGGGTTCCGTAGTAACGAGAGACGTTGCGCCGGGCGACATCGTAGCCGGCGTTCCGGCGCGCGCGATCGGCAAAGTAAAGGACCTCGTCGGCAAGTTGCAGGCCCGCACCAACGAACTACCCTGGGCCGATCTCATCGAAAAACGAACCAAAGATTTCGACCTCGAAATGGAGCCCGAACTCGTCCGCCGCCGCGTAGCCCACTTCTACCCCGAATAACTCCCCACACCTGCCGTCATCCCTGACCTGTGAAATTTAGCTCCCATCCGATCGCCACATCTGGCTTTGTTCTTGACTCACGGCCAGAACCACACTAATCTTCCATTATTGTCTGCCAAAAAGTTGTAATCAACCCTAAGCGGCAGATCGCTACATCTAATCCCGATTGAAGGAGTGAAGGGCAACAAACAAAGGTTCTGCGGGCGCACGGCGAACAACCGGAGATTGTTACGCCGCACGTCTTGATATCGGCGTTGTAACGATAAGCGCGGTAAGAAATAAGTTTATTCCGACTAGTCACTAAGGCAGCGGAAATTTTCGGAGGAAAAATGAAGGTTCAAGTTTCGGCTGCAATATGCAGCCTGTGTCTGGCGTTCACCGCAAGCGCCGACCAGTTAATCAGCAACGGCGGATTTGAATCGGGCGACTTGACTGGGTGGACCACTGCGAGTTCCGCCGGTAGCGGGGGCGCGTGGTCAATAGACAGCACGACGATCACTCCGTCAACCGGAAACCCGACAGTGGGGCCAAACAGCGGCAGCTATTACGCCGTAACTGACGGCTTCGGTCCCGGAACGAACGTACTCTATCAGTCGTTCACCGATCCGCTGGGTACGACATCCGCTGTTCTCTCATTCGATGCTTTTGTCAACGACGTTTTCGGAACGAGTGGCTTCGGTGGCGAAGTGGACCTGCTTGCCGGAAATGCCGACCCCCTCACGGGAACAGTGATTGCCTCTTTCTTCAGCCAGGACACGACAGTGTCCGGCGGCGTTCCGAATCCCTACGTTGCCTACAGCAATGACATCTCGGGCCTGCTCACTCCAGGCAGCACCTATCTGATTCGGGCCTACGAGTCCGATTCATACGGGCCGATCAACTTCGGTGTCGACGATTTTTCACTGGTGACGACGTCGTCCTCGGCCACACCCGAACCCGCCACGGTGATCCCGACGGCGCTGCTCGCGTGCGCTTTCGCGTATCGGACACTGCGCCGGAAAGCCCGCGTGTAATGCTGCACTGCCGACCTTGTAAAGTCCCCCCTACCTTGTAAAACCATCGGAGAAAAAAATGAATATATCGAAAATTTCCAAATTACTGCTCGCGGCCGCATCGGCACTGTTGTCCGGTCAAGCGATGTATGCGCAGAGCATTGGCGTTGCAGTCATGCCGAACCCTGCTGCTCCGGGGTCCGCCCGATCGCACGCGTGGATGGTTATGTCCGCGGATGGTTCGTCCCCCGCTGTCGTGCATGGCCCCGGCCAGACCAGTTCCACCTGCACCCCCACGGGCGGTGGTTGCTATTATGTGCCCAGCGATATTCTAACGGCATATGCGGTAAATTCCATCGCCAACGGTAACGGCGGCGCCGGGATGACGGTGGCTATCGTCGATGCCTTCTACAATCCTCAGACCGAAGCAGACCTCGCGGCGTATAGCACCGCCTTCAGCCTGCCAACCTGCACGATTGCCGGTGGCTGTCTGACCATCGTTAATCAAAACGGAAGCACCGACCTTTCGGGCGTCGACTTCAATCAGGGGTGGGCACAGGAAACCGATCTCGATGTCCAGACGGTGCACGCGATTGCTCCGAATGCGAAGATTCTGCTGATTGCCGGCAACAGCACTAGTTTCGCTGACCTGGGCACGGGCGTTCTGTACGCCCAGGCTCACGCCAACGTGGTGACCAACAGCTACGGCTCCAACGAGTTCACCGGGGAGACATCGAATGACACCTATTATTCCAGCTCCACGGTCCCGATTCTTTTCTCGTCCGGCGATACAGGCTCAGTGACAACCTATCCCTGCGCCAGCTCTTACGCGCTTTGCGTGGGCGGTACACGTCTGCTCGAAACCGCCACCAGCTTCCGCAACGTGGAGAGTGCATGGGGCGGCGCGACGACCAACGGCGGCGGCGGTGGCGGATGCAGCCTGTTCGTAACCGCGCCCGCCTTCCAGTCGGGCTTCAGCGCATGTGGCGACGTTCGCGGAGTGCCGGATGTCGCGGCCCTCGCCGACGAGTATACCGGCTTCCGGGTCTACCTCGGTTCGAATGCCGGCGGCCCGGGCTTTGCTACTTTCGGGGGCACCAGTCTCGCTTCTCCTCTTACCGCAGCGGTCATTGCGGTCATCGACACAGCCCGCGCGGCCGCTTCCAAGGCGCCGCTCGGCGCGAATCTCAACGCGCTGGTCTATCAGGCAGCCGTAAGCCCGTACTACCGGTATCGAATCTATGACGTTACAACGGGAACGACGGGCAGCTTTCCCGCGGGAACGGGCTGGGATAAAGCAGACGGACTCGGGGTAATTCTGGGGCCGTCAATGGCGAGCTACCTTGTGAGCCTTCCCTGATATTGGAAGGTAAGACAGGCCGTTTGTTCTGTCCTGTGGAAGCCGGGTGGCATAAGTATCCGCCCGGCTTTGTTCTTGCCGCAACCGTCAGTTAGTTAACTACCCCCAACTCGCGATCGCGCGTTCTTCAGTTGCCGCGCGCCTTCTGGTAGCCGGCTTCGTAGGCTTTCTTGTCTTCGTCTTTCTTGTAATTCCGCTTCCGGCTATGGTCTTTATTCGCAACGTGATCGGCCTTGCCGTCGCGCAGACCCTGTTGGTACGTCTTGTATTTTGAGTAATCCTGATCGTGATCCTGGAAAAACGGCGCCGCGACTGCCCGTACTGTCGCCGCACCGGTGCCAAAAGCCATGAATAGCGCAACAACCCATGCGCCGCGTTTCGAATTTATCTTCATGAATTAAAAGCGAGCACGCCAGTAGCCGTTCGGTTCGAGGCTGAACCGCCGGCTTGCAGGGAAAACTATACGGACCGAACATACGCCGGACCCGCTCCGGTCGAGCTTGCCGCCGCGTATCGGATAAACGCGCTCGTTCCCAGCGGCGTCCGGGAGCCGCGAACGTCGTAGTTCGACCGGTCGGCGTAAGGGGCTCGATGACTGGCGGACCCGGCGCCAGGCTATTCGTACGTGTGCGAGATCCGGTTCAGATGATCCCGCATCGACCGCTGCTGGCGCTTGCGGTGCCGAACCATTGCCGCCCGCACCAGACCGCCCGTCACCGCGACAGCCATCACAGCCGCAAATACGAAGATCCACACCCTCACTATTCTATGGCTTTCCCGCTCGCAATGGTACAATTTCGATTGGATGGTTTTATCCCTCCCCGCACAGCGGCGGCAGTTACGCACTCCTCCAATACCTCGCCCATTTCCTGCGTCCTTCGAACGTTCATGATGTTTGCTTTATACGATACCCAATTATGAAAGCCAGCGTGCAGGTTAGCCGTGGCATCGAGAGTCTCTTCGGAACCCGCGATGAAAATATCCGGCTGATTGAAAGTGGTCTCGGCGTCAGCACCAAATTGAGCAGCGACACCATCGAGATTGAAGGCGAACCGGACCCGGTCGCCCGCGCCGAATGCATTTTCCAGGACTATTTCGCTCTGGTTGCGGAAGGCAACCTCTTCAAGAACGGCGACCTGAACAGCCTGCTGCGCGTGGTCACGGCCGATCCGGAGGTCACCCTGCGTGCCTTGGTCAACAGCGGCAAGCAGCGCAGTTTCGGCAAGAAGTGCTCGCGCCGAAGACCGTTACGCAGCGCCGATATCTCGAAGCCATCGAACGTAACGACCTTGTATTCGGCATCGGTCCCGCCGGCACGGGCAAGACTTACCTCGCCGTCGCGATGGCGATTCAGGCACTGATCTCGAAGCGCGTCAGCCGCATTATTCTGACCCGGCCCGCCGTCGAAGCGGGCGAGCGCCTGGGCTTCCTGCCGGGCACCCTGCAGGAAAAAGTCGATCCCTATCTGCGCCCCTTGTATGACGCGCTCTACGACATGCTCGATGCCGAAAAGGTGGAAAAGCTGATCGAGCGCCTCTCCATCGAAGTGGCGCCGCTTGCGTTCATGCGCGGGCGCACGCTCAACGACAGCTTCATCATTCTGGACGAAGCGCAGAACACCACTACCGAGCAGATGAAGATGGTGCTCACCCGGCAGGGCTTCAACTCGAAGATGGTGGTGACGGGCGACCAGACGCAGATCGATCTTCCGAGCGGCCGCAAGAGCGGGCTCATGGAGGCCGCGGAAATACTGCGGGGCGTGGAAGGCATCTCTTTCGTGTATTTCGACGAGCGCGACGTGGTGCGCCACAGCCTGGTACAGCGCATAGTCCGCGCTTATGAAAAGTACAATGAAAGCATAGCGGGACGGCAGCTCTCGCTGAAACTTGCGGATCCTCCGGTGGTGGAGGCAACGCCTGAAACCCCGCTGGCTCTGCCGGCGGAGCCCACTCTGGCTCCGGCCTGAGTGGTAAAGCAATGAAATCCGACCCACTGATAACTTTCCGGCGTTCGCCGGCCAAACTCGACGTTTCCAGTATTGAATCGTTCGCCGAAACCCTGCGTGCCCGGGTGGCCCGCGGACGCGAATTCCATTGCCTCATCACGGGCGACGCGGAACTCCGATTGCTGAACCGGACGTATCGAAGCAAGGACGACCCGACCGATGTACTGTCGTTCCCAGCGTCGTTCCCTGGCGACAGCCGGTCCTATCTCGGCGACATCGCCATTTCGCTGGCCCGAGCCCGCGCGCAGGCACGTCAATACGGGCACGCCATCGAAGACGAGGTTCGCATCCTGATGCTCCATGGCATGCTGCATCTCAAAGGCATGGACCACGAATCCGATTCCGGCGCGATGGCGCGCGCCGAGCTGCGCTGGCGCAAAAAGCTGGGACTGCCCGGCGGATTGATCGAGCGTGCCGCATGATGTTCGGTGAGGTCCTTCTCGACGCGCTGATTCTGTTGCTGCTCGCGCTGATCGCGCTTTTCACCAGCATTCAGACGCTCTATCTGGAAGGGATGCGGCTGCGCACACGCGATTTGCCGGCCCTGCAGTATTTCAAGACCGACCTCGAACCGCGTCTCAATCTGCGCTCAGAAGAGGGCGCGCTTTCGTTTTCGCTCTGGAAGCACATCTGTCTGGTCTCGCTCGGCGTGCTGATTCTGGCGAAAACGGTCGATGGCGAGACCTTAAGGCCGGCGGAGTTTGTGGAATCGCTTGCCATTGCCTGGTGCGGGACGATTCTCTTCGCTTATGTAATCCCGCAGTTGCTTTTCCGCCGCACCTCCGGCCACTGGCTCAACGGCCTGCTCGGTTTCTTCACCATCGCCGCTCTGATGGCGCGCCCGCTGGTGCTGGCGTTCAATTTTCTGCATTCCCTGCTCGATATCGTGAAGCCGGATCCCGTGGATAACGAACCTGCCACGCCCGCTGAAAATATTGAAGCGCTGATCACCGCGGGCACCGAAGAAGGCCTGATCCATGAAGACGACCGCAAGCTGATCCAGTCGGTGGTGGCGTTCGGCGACAAAGTGGTGCGCGAAGTCATGACGCCGCGCCCCAACATGGTGGCGATTCAGGCGGATGAGACTCTGGCGTCGCTGCATGAGCTGGTGGTCAACGAGCAGTACTCGCGCATCCCGGTATTTCAGACCTCGATTGACGACATTATCGGCTTCGTACACGTGCGCGACATGTTTGAGGTTGCCGAAAGCAGCCGGGAGCTGCGCACCGTACGCGAACTGATGCGCCCCATTCGCCTGGTACCGGAAACCAAGCCCGTGGACGACCTGATGCGCGAGATGCAGCAGGAAGGCGCGCACATGGTGATTGTGATCGATGAGTACGGCAACACCGCCGGACTCGCCACCATGGAAGACCTGCTCGAAGTGATTCTGGGCGAGATCCGCGACGAGCATGAGCCGGTCTCGGATGTGAAAGAGGACGGTCACGGGGGCTATATCGTGTCCGGCAATTTCGATCTCGCCCGCGTGTCGGACATGCTCGCTTTCCATCCCGACGACGAGGTGGAATCGACTACTATCGGAGGGCTGGCGATGGAGTGGCTGGGCCGCGTGCCGGTTCCGGGAGAGTCGATCGAGCGCGACGGAATCCGGGTGGAAGTGCTGGCGAGCGATGAGTTGCGGGTAGAGCAGGTGCGTCTGACGCCGGCGCAGGTCCCGGTTACCGAACCTCGGCAGTAGCCCGCACGGTTTCGCCCAATACCGCATACCTTTCGAATCGGCCTCGCAGGGCAGATTGGCAAGCTGCCCCACAGGCCTGCTTGATTGTTAGATTACGGCAATCACCCCGCCCTGGCGTAATATAGACATTCATGGACCGTCGAACGTTCCTCCAACTCGCCTCGACACCAGCCCTGCTCGCGGCGACCGATCAACTCCCCACGTACAAAGTCGTCACCCCCTATGCTGCAACGAAGCCTGGTCTTCCCGGACCCTATCGCGGCACGGTAGTCCGCGTCCACTCCGAAAGCGTGCTCCAAAACGACCGCGTCGACCAGGCCAGCGTGGACAAAATGCTCTCCGCCGGCATCAAAACCCTCACCGGCGCCAAAGCCGATAAAGATGCCTGGGCTGCCTTCTTCTCACCCGCCGACGTGGTCGGAATCAAAGTCAACTGCTCTGGCGCGCCCATGATCCGATCCTCCCCGGAAGTAATCGGCGGCATCGTCCGCAATCTCCAGAGTGTCGGCGTCAAGCCCGAAAACATCTACATCTATGAGCGCTTTCTCGACCAGCTCACCAGCGTCCACTACGAGCGCTTCGTGCCCCAGGCCGTCCATATCGTCGCCGTGGAAACGCCGCGCGGCTCCCTTATGAACTACGACCCGAAGACCTACGTCGAAGTCAGCTTCTTCGGCGAAGACGACACGCGATCCAACCTCGCCCGCCTCGTTACTGAACGTTTCACCAAAATCATCAACGTCCCCAACGCCAAAGAGCATCAGGCCTCCGGTGTCACGGGATGCCTCAAAAACCTTGCCTATGGCGATTTCTCCAACGTTGCGCGCTCCCATAGCCGCGAAAAAACCAACACCTATTCCTTCATCGGCACCCTGGCCGCGGTCGAGCCCTTGCGCTCGAAATGCGTCCTCAACATCATGGATGGCATCAGCGCCATCTGGCACGGCGGGCCCTTTTCAGAGGATAAAAAATACCGCTTCGATCCCAAACTCATGATGTTCGGCACAGACCCCGTCGCCATGGACCGGCTTCTGCTCGATCTCATCGAGGAGAAACGCAAGGCCGAAGGCGCCCCCTCTCTCTGGGACCGCTCCACCGATAAGATCGACCGCCGCGCCCACCTCGACTTCCACAAAAACACCTTTATACGCGAACCCGGCCACATCGAATACGCCGCCAAAACCTTCGGCCTCGGCGAATACGACCGCGCCCTGATCAAAGTCGCCCCGGTGGAGGTCTGATGTTCGCCGCCGCCCTGCTCCTGCCCACCCTGCTCACCGGCGGTGCTGCCCCTCCCGCCGACGCCATCAAGCTCAGCGCGCCGCGAGTAGAGTACCGCGCTAACGAAGCGTCTGCCACCACCAGTCCCTGGATCGACGCCAACGGCTGGCAAATCCTGCGCGCCCCGGACCGCACCTTCGCCTACATGGGAAAGGGTGAATCCGCCGCGCTCGCCGCCGCCGAAGCCTTCGCCTATGGAGCCCAGGCCAGCATCTCCGCCGATGCGCCCGGCGAGATCGCCTTCAACCGCATGCTGGCGTTCCTGAAAACCATTCCCACTCTCGACCTTCCGCCCGTGGCCGATTTCGGCGTACTAGACGACGGCTCCGACATCGCCGGTGAGTTGCTCAACCTCCTCACCCGCATGAATCTGCTCTACAGAATCGAAAAGAAACCGGACCCGGCCCTGCGCCTGAACGTGCGGCTCGGGACCAAGGAATTTCCCCTCGAAGAAGCCCGCAACCCGAGCTTCATGGCGCACAAGATTCGCTCCCAGCTAGGCGACAACGAACGTTCGCTCCGCATCTACGGCAGTGAGGTCGTCGTAGGACGCCTCGCCGCCGGGCCCCGCCAGATGCGCGTGTTTCTGCTAAACTACTCTGCTCGTCCTGTTCTCGGACTCCGCGTGCGCGTCCGGGGCGTCTATGCGAAAGGCGAACTGCGGGCATCCGGACAGGCGAATGCTCAGCTTGCGGACTGGAGTCAGGATGGGCCCGCCACCGAGTTCACCATCCCTGAGCTTCAAGTCGCTGGCGTGATCGACCTGGTTCGGTAAGTTGCTGCGGTTGGGTAATTCCTGGAAGGAGTGGAAGTGATGAGTCTTCGTATACTCTTTGGATTATGCGTTCCCGCGATCTTTGCGATCTCGGCTCACGCGCAACTGGCAACCACCACATCGCTCGTCGGAACCGTTTCCGATGCCAGCGGTAAGGTCATCACCGGCGCCACCGTCACGGCCACTGAGACCGGCACGCTCGATCGCTACACGGCGACCACCAATGAACAGGGCTATTACACGGTTGAGTTTGCCCGGGTCGGCGTCTACAGCGTCACTGCGGAACACACCGGCTTTCAAAAGGTCACCAAGACCGGCATCGTGGTGGATATAAATCAAACCGTCCGTACCGACATCACTCTACCCGTAGGAGCGGTTTCCCAGTCCGTCAGCGTGGAAGCCACCGTCACTGCCATCAAGACGGATGATGCCTCAGTCTCCGAAATCCTGAGTTCCCGCAACGTCGCGGAACTGCCGCTGAATGGCCGAGACCCCATGAGCCTTGCCGCCACCACTCCGGGCGTTACGTTGGGCACCAAATCATCCGCCACCGGCACCCCGCCCGGCGAAGATTTCAACGGCGCGGGAACCCGCGAAATCCAGAACAGTATGTCGCTCGACGGCATCAGCATCATGAATAACCTGATCACCACTACGCCTACCCGGCCCATGGTGGAATCCATTCAGGAACTCGAAGTTCAGACCGGCACTTACTCTGCGCAATACGGCGCTTACCTCGGCGTTCACATCAACATGATCACCAAGGCTGGCACGAATCAGTTCCATGGCGCGCTGGTGGAATTCCTCCGCAATCAGGTTCTCGATGCCCGCAGCTTCTTCACACTGCCCACTCCTGCCAATCCCACCGCGTCCAAACCGCCTCTCCGCCAGAACCAGTTCGGCGGCGAAGTCGACGGGCCCGTCATCATCCCCAGGCTCTACAACGGACGCGACAAGACCTTCTTCATGGCATCCTACGAAGGCTACCGACTTGTTCAGCAGGCCACGTCGCTTTCCACGGAAATGCCCGCCGTGTTTTTCACCGGGAATTTCTCCAGCGTCCCCACCACGAGTATCACCGGCGGCGTTCTGAAAGATCCCCTCAACGGCAACGCGCCCTTCACTGGTAACGTTATCCCCGCTTCCCGGATCTCGCCGGTCGCGCTCAAGCTCCAGCAATACTATCCGGGCTCGAACCTGCCCGGCTTCGCCAGCAACTACTCGGTGCCTGTCCCCACCACCATCGACACCGACCAGACCGTGGACCGCATCGACCAGAACATCGGCGACAAGATTCGGCTCTATGTCCGCGCGCATTATCAAAATGAGAATGTCTTCGCCGGCAGCGCGCTTGCCATCAACGCCAGCACCACACCCGTCACCTCGTCGAATTATACGGTTGGTTACACCCACACCCTTACATCCAGCCTCGTGAACGACTTCCGCGTGGGCCGCAATTTTTTCAACACCGCCACGCTGAACCCCTTGGAAACCGCCGGACAGACGAGCGTCGGCACCAGCCTTGGAATACCGGGCTTCACGGGCGATTCCACCTACAATAACCCTGGCATTCCGGATTTCAACATCACCGGCTTCAACGGCCTCAGCAACGCCTCCACCAACTGGTATCAGAACGACAGCACCGTCCAGGTCTCCGAACAA
>Ga0302326_10030628_pt1 | contig 10765 bp, 10 predicted proteins | sample Palsa_T0_3_FD_202264 | JGI IMG/M metagenome (GOLD analysis project Ga0302326, IMG submission 202264) | Peat permafrost microbial communities from Stordalen Mire near Abisko, Sweden - Palsa_T0_3 | ecosystem: Environmental > Terrestrial > Soil > Palsa > Peat permafrost | place: Sweden: Abisko...
AGACGCCGGAGAGATCGGGCTTGCCGTCGTAGGTGCGCGGCGTAGGACCAGAGGGCGGAGCGTGCCTCTGCAAGTCGGCAGCTATCCGAAAACGATCTTCGCCGAGCGTGTTGAGCTGCGTGGTGTCGCCCAGGCGAATATCGAGCGATGCTGTTTGGGACGCTTGGACAGCGACTCCCTTCTTCTCGAACGCTCTGAGACCAGGCACGGAGGCGGAGACGTCGTAAGTGCCGGGCGGCAGGTCCGCTAGCGTGTATTTGCCGGCAGCGGAAGTGGTGGCTTTGAAAACGGATCCGGACTCCGCGTTCTTCGCCTGCACGGCGTAGTTTCCGATGGGGTCGCCGATCGAGTCAAGAAGAGTGCCGGCGATGGAGCCAGTAGGCGCGGTGGTTTGCGCAGTGGCGGCCCAGCAGAGCAGAGCAGTGAGACAGAGTGAATTTTTCATTTACGTTTCCTCTTTGATCGAACGCGCCGGTACGTTAGTGAGATCTGGTTCTTCGAGTAAGTCTTATTCTCCACCAAAGTGAAGTCGCGTTGGGGAAAGCCGGCGGGGAAGAGCGGCAGACCACGCCCAAGCAAAATGGGAGCCACGCCGAGGTACAGCTCGTCGATCAAGTCCGCTGCGAGGAAGCTGCGGGCCAACTCACCGCCGCCCATATGGCAGATGTGCTTGCCGGGGCGGGCGCGAATTTTTCTGAGCCAGGCGGCGGGAGATTGATTGGTGAAGATGACGCCATCGCGTTCGCCGGGCGGTTGAGTTCGCGAGAAGACAAAGGTAGGGCCTTTCACGGGAGACTCGTAGGAGGCACCGGTCATGGCGACCACGGCGTCGAGGGTTTTGCGGCCCATGACGATGGTGTCGGCGGAGGCAAATAGAGCGGCGAGATCGCGGCCGCCTTCCTTGGTCATCTCGAGGTAGTCGATGCTGTCGTCGGGGCGTGCGAGGTAGCCATCGAGCGTGATGCCGGCGAGGAGGATGACCTTGCGCATGGAGCGATTGTATATGTTCGGCTCCTAGGCGCGCTGTCTTGCTTACGACTCGGGGATAGCTTTATCGGGAAACAAGAAGGTCGTTCTCGCAAGGTCAGACGCTAGCGTTTCGCCGCGGTAGTATCTCTTGAGAACATTATCCTTCCAGTTCAACAGGTCGCCATTACTGGCCGCAAATTCAGTCCAGGTCTGGCGGCATCCCGTCCGAGCCAGCCGCTCGCGAATCAGGAGCAGGAAGGCCCACGTGATGGTCTCGTGATAAAGCTCGGGGTGGCCATTAGCCATAGCGAATCGAGCCAGCGCTGAGGAAAATCGCTGGAGGGCTTCGAGGGCCGGGTATCGGCATAAATACAGGAAAGCCATTCTGACATGGTCAGAGTGGTGAAAGGACCCATTAGCAAGAGTGCAGTTCTCGAAGCCGGCGATGAATTCGTCATCCGTCATTTTCTTGGACCGGCTTCGGTGAGGCGGTGGCTGGAGGTGGAATCCAAATCGAGACCGTAGAACTTCTTCAATTCTTTGATGCGTCTTAGACTGTCCCGATTGAAAGGGCACTTTCCATCGAAAGCATGCAGAACGATGCCTTCCAGGAGATCGCCGAGCGTCAAATCCCGGTAATCGGCGAAGGCCTTGAGAACTTTCAAGAGCCGCTTTTCCATGCGGACGCCGGTTTGGATCCGTTCAACTATGTGCTGGGGCATGGGTACCATGTTACCACGGTACCATGGTACGAACTAAGCGTCGCCAAGAGTGGCGACGCGGCACGCAGGAGTGCGTGCGCCACAGGGAGCTAGTGGCCTTCGGCTTCGAGGAAGCGCTCGGCTTCGATGGCGGCCATGCATCCAGCGCCGGACGCTGTGATGGCTTGCCGATAGGTCCGGTCCTGGACGTCGCCGGCGTGAAAAACGCCCGTGATGTTGGTGCGCGCGCCGCCGTGGGAAATGATGTAGCCGTCGGGGTCGAGATCGATTTGCCCCGCGAAGGGCACGGTGTTGGGGATATGGCCGATGGCGACGAAGAAGCCGTCCACGTCGCGCTCCCAGACTTCATCCGTCTTGAGGTTGCGCAGTTTCACGCCGGTGACCAGGTGCTGGCTGGCATCGTACACGTCCTCGACCACGGTGTTGTTTAAGAACTTGATCTTTGGATTGCTGCGCGCGCGCTCCAGCATGATCTTGGATGCCCGGAAGTTTTCGCGGCGGTGCACCAGCGCGACCTCCTCGCCGAAGCGCGTGAGGAAATTGGCTTCTTCCATGGCGGAGTCGCCGCCGCCCACCACCATGATCTTCTTGCCGCGATAAAAGAAGCCGTCGCAAGTGGCGCAACTCGAGACGCCGTGGCCGATGAGCTTCTGTTCGTTGGGCAGGTTGAGCCAGCGCGCGGATGCGCCCGAGGCGATGATCAACGTGCGGGCTTCCAGCCACTCGTGATCCACCTTGAGGCGGAAGGGGCGCTTAGAAAGGTCGGCTTCGATAACCGTACCGTGCAGGTACTCGGCGCCGAAGTGCTCGGCCTGATTCTTGATGTTTTCCACCAGTACGGGACCCTCGACGCCCTCGGGGAATCCGGGGAAATTTTCCACCAGCGTGGTGAGCGAGAGCTGGCCGCCGGGCTCGTGTCCAGCGACGACGAGGGGCTTGAGATTGGCGCGCGCGGCGTAGATGGCTGCCGTGTTTCCGGCGCAGCCGGAGCCGACGATGATGACGTTGTGCATTGAAGTTTTATGCTAACAGACGGGACCGCTCCCTCTGGTCGCGGCTCGGCTGGTGGCGGCTCGGCTGGTCGCGGCTCGGTTACGAGTACGTGGTGCAGTGATGGTTAGGTAAAGATGCCGGAGCGCACCACTTGGTTGGTGATCAGGGCGCACACGTAGGCCAGGAACGTCATGTAGGCGAACTGGATGGCGGGCCACTTCCAGCCGCCGGTTTCGCGGCGCACGACGGCGATGGTGGACATGCATTGCATGGCGAACGCGAAGAAGACCAGCAGCGCGACGGCGCCGCCGGGAGTCAAATCGCTCCGCAGCGCTTCACGCAGCCCGATGCCGATCTTCCAGTTGAATCCGAGGGGCTTGATGGCGGGCTCTACGGCGTGACCGATCATGCCGGCAAAACTACTGCCGATCTCGGGCGGTTGGCCGTTCTTCACCGGCAGGTTTTCGAGAACCCAGAGAACGACGATCACGAGCAGGATGACGGTGCCCGCGCGGCGCAGGAAAACTTTGGAGCGATCGATCAATCGCAGGCTGAGCGACCGCAGCGTGGGCCAGCGGTAGGGCGGCATTTCGAGGACGAACGGCACGCGCTCGCTCTTCAAGATGGAAGATTTCAGCAGACGCGCGGTGGCGATGGCGGCGACAAAACCGAGGACGTAGAGGCCGAGCAGCGCTCCAGCTTGCATCCCGAAGAAATGGCCGAGCAGGGGGCGATCGGCAATGAAGGCCGCGATGATCAGGGTGTACACGGGAAGGCGCGCCGAACAGGTCATGAACGGGGCGATGAGGATGGTGGCCAGGCGGTCGCGCTTGTTTTCGATGGTGCGCGTGGCCATGATCGCCGGTACCGCGCAGGCGTAGGCGGAGATCAGGGGGATGAACGATTTGCCTTGCAGGCCGAACTTGGCCATGGTGCGGTCAGCTATGAGGGCCGCGCGGGCGAGGTAGCCGGAGTCTTCGAGAATTCCGATGAAGAGAAACAGCAGCAGGATCTGCGGCAGGAAGACGATGACCGCGCCGACGCCGCTCCATATGCCGTCCACCAGAAGCGATCGGAAAATGGAGGGCGGGAGGATGTGTTCGATCCCCTGCCCGGATGTTTGAATGAGGCTCTGCAGGCCGTCCATCAGAGGCTTGGCGCCCTTGAAGATGGTTTGGAAAACTCCGGCAACGACCATGAGGAAGATCAGTGGGCCGGCGATGGGATGCAAGAAGACGGAATCCAAACGGCGCGTCCATATAGGCGGCGCGGGGGCGCGATAAGCTGCGCCCGTTCCGATGTCATGTGCCCACTGGCGGCAGCGCGGGATGTCTTGCAGGATGGGCAGCTCAACTCGGGGAGGGGCGAGCGAAGTGGTTCCGGCGGAGGTACCCTCCATGAACTGGAAGACCTTTTCGACGCCTTGCCCCTTGGCGGCGCTGATGAGGGCCACCGGGGAGCCGAGTTCATTAGCGAGCTCGGCCGTGTCGACGTGGCCGCCGCGGTTTTTGAGATCGTCGGCCATGTTCAGAATGACCAGCGTCGGCAGCTTCAGGCTGAGGATGGGCGCGGCGAGCACCAGGTGGCGGCCGAGGTTGGTGCAATCGAGAATCAGCAGCAACGCGTCCGGCTTTGGGATACCGGGCATGGTTCCGGCCAGCACATCGCGGGTGACTTGCTCGTCTTCCGAGCGCGGATTCAGGCTGTAGACGCCCGGTAGATCGACCAGGACCACTTCGCTGTGATGCGGAGTTTTGGCCTTGTCCATTTTGGCCTTGCCGACGCGCTGTTCCACGGTAACGCCGGGGAAGTTCGCGACTTTTTGGCGCAGGCCGGTGAGGCGATTGAAGAGCGTCGATTTGCCGGAGTTGGGCGGACCGATGATGGCGACGACGTGGGTGCGAAGGCCCTTGTGCAGTGGAGATGGCGCTACGGCAACCGCACATGCACCGCAATCGTGGCACTCACTCATAGCGTGACCTTCGCTGCGCTCATACTGCTCCCTTGGATGGCCGGAGGATCAAACGCGATGCAGTTTCGCGGCGGAGCGCGACTTCGGAACCATCGACGCGGTAGACGCGCGGTTCGCCGCCGGGAGCGCTGCGGGCCGGAACTATAATATGGCCGGGAAGAAAGCCGAGCTCCATCAAGCGGCGAGCGATGTCGTCGGGCAGATCGAGGTGATCGAGCACGCCGGCTTCGCCCTCAGGGAGTTGTGCGAGTGTACGCGCAAACGCGCCGTGTGGAGCAGCGCCCGGTCCGCTGTTGACACTCATTTGCAGCATCAATTAGTATCCGCCTCCCGGCGGGGCACGTCAAGGACCGCAGGTTAGGGGGTGGCCATGACCTCACCCACAGTATACCGGACCTTTTTGGTCTGAGATACAAGAATCTCGCAAGAAAATTATTCCTACATATATTGACAATCAATAGCTCAAGTTTTATACTGGAGTTGAAGTAAGATTATGAGAGGTTCAAACACTATGCCACTAATCAAATACGCACCATTTGCGGACACCGAAGAGTTTCCGACTGGGCTGCGACTGTTCCAAGACAGCATCAATCGTCTGTTGAGCGAGGACGGAGGCAAGACTCGTCCGTGGTCTCCAGCGGTAGATATCTTAGAGACTGAGAACGAGTTGATCCTGAAAGCCGACGTTCCCGGCGTGGAGATGAAGGACATCGACATCCAGGTGGAGAACGGTACTCTAACCGTGAAAGGCGAGAGGAAGTTCGATAAGGAAGAGAAGAACAAGGGCTTCCACCGGCTGGAGCGGAGTTACGGTTCGTTCGTCCGTTATTTCACGCTTCCGGACACGGTGGACACCGAGAACGTGAAGGCGGAGTACAAAGCGGGAGTACTTAGCATCTCGCTGCCGAAGAAAGAGATCGCAAAACCGAAAGCGATCAAAGTGCAAGTGAGTAACAACTAACCGAAAAGGTCGTGGGCGGTGGGTTGTAGGTCGTGTGGGGCGGGCTTGGACCGCCCCATGTTTTTTTGACCGGTGGTAGGTTGAAGTTATGAACAGCGTGAAGACGGTCCTCTTGCTTGGCGTCATGAGCGGTCTGCTATTGGCGGGCGGCGAGATGTTTGCGGGACGGCGCGGCCTGTACATCGCGCTCGCGATCGCGGTAGCGATGAACTTTTTTGGCTATTTTTTCTCCGACAAGATGGCGCTGGCGATGTACTCGGCGGAGCCGGTGACGCCGCAAGAAAATCCGGAAGTGTACTCGCGCGTGTTTCCGATCGTGCAGAGCCTTACCCAACGCATGGGTTTGCCGATGCCGCGGTTGTGGTTGATTGCGGACCCATCGCCCAACGCATTCGCGACCGGCCGGAATGCCGAGCACGCCTCGGTGGCGTTCACGGTGGGCGTATTGCAATTGATGAACGATCAGGAACTGGAGGGCGTGGTAGCGCACGAGCTGGGGCACGTGAAGAATCGCGACATTCTTACGAGCTCCGTCGCGGCCACTTTGGCGGCGGCCATCACTGTTCTGGCTCGCATGGCATTTTGGTTTGGCGGGCGCAGTGACGACGATGAGCGAGGCAGCGGCTGGGCGGGGTTGATCATGCTGATCCTCGCGCCGATCGCGGCGCTGCTGATTCAGATGGCGATCTCGCGGACGCGGGAATACGCGGCGGATGAAACCTCGGCGCACGTGACGCACAATCCGAACGAGCTGATCTCGGCGCTGGGCAAACTCGAAAGCTACTCCAAGCGGATTCCGATGCAGGACGTGAATCCGGCGACGGCGCATTTGTTTATCATCCAGCCGTTCACGGGGGGTGGGCTGACGCGGCTGTTCTCGACGCACCCATCGACGGAAGATCGCATTGCGCGGCTGGAAGCCATGCGGCGCGGGGTTTAGTTTAAGGCCGCTTGCTCACGCGCCACCCGTCCGGCCTTCTTCGAGTGGAGGTTCTCCAGTGCACGACTTCCGGTCGTCTCCGGATGTGCTGCTGGCGCGCGGTTCAGTTAGTCACGGTGATGTAGGCTTGGGACGGCGTGGATATTCCATTAATGTCCAACACCAGCGGCTGATTCCCACTCTTGAGTCCGGACGGCACGGTGAAGTTGATCTGATAGACGCCCGCGTAATTAGGCGCCAATCCCGCATACGACACATCCACGGGCACGCCACCCAGGGTCAGCTTGTAGGGACTGGTCAGGGCCTCCGCCGCGGTATCGATAGTCCCGACGGGTTCCTTCGAAGTAGTGGGTCCCCAACCGACGCCGAAGGCTGTCAGAACATCTCCGGCCTGCGCGGGGGCGAAGGTAGCACCGGCGATCAATCCAGGAGCGCCGACGTAGGCGCCGCTCACGGCTTGTATGGCCGCCACTGGGTTTTGGCCGTTGGAAGTTTGGATGAAATAGACGAACTCGGGCGCCGACGCGGCGACTGGCACGTTAACCACCGGCGTAGCGACTTCGTTAGCGGTTCCGCAATTCGTAATCACTGAGACCGGCACGGTTCCCGAAGAGGGCAGATCGCCTGCCAGGGCATTGACCTGGCCGGGGGCGACGTAGAGCAATCCGAACTTGGAACTGCCGCCTTGGACACAAGTACCGCCCAGGATGGTCGGCAATTCGTTGTTCACGATCTCGGACTCGGTGAGCCCCGCCTTGGCCGCAGCCAATCCGCTGCCAAAAATGGTGAACAGACCGTTGTTAGAGATGCTGGTCACGGCCGGATTGCTGAGTCCCCCACCCTCCACGTTGGTGATGCTGGGCCCGGCAGCCGCGGGCACGGGCGTCAGAAGAAAGGCGTGTTGCTGAGTGCTGCCGCTGGGGCCAAGAAACAGCCCAGTGCCGATGATCTGTCCGGCATTGTTGATCGCGGTGGCGAAGGCGAGATTCCAGCCCACGCCGTCCACCAGCAGCGTATTCAGGTTGTACATCTGGCCGTTGGCATAGAGGAACGCTTGGTAGGTGCTGGCCGCGGGGTAAAAGATTCCAGCGAAGTGCAAGGTGTAGTCGGGCGTATTGTTAGTGCTGAAGCCGACCACCCAGCCGGAGTTATTGATCCCCGTGGCAAAGCTGTTGGTGGTGTTCGGAAGAACGCCCAGGTCGCCGACGGACCTGTCGGCGGTGAAGAGGACGGCGTGGGCCGAGGCGCTGGGATCGACGAGGACGGAAAAGTCGATGTTAAAATCGATGCCGGCGGCGATTCCGGAATCATTCACTGAGGTCGCCAGACTCTGCTGAAAAGCGGAAAGGACCGAGAGCGTCAGAGGGCTGCCGTTTTGCCAGAGCAGTGGATCGATTGGGGAACCAGCCGTGTTAATGCTGGCCCCGGCGACCGTACCGCTCGAGTTTATTCCGAAAGCCGCGGTTCCTTCCTCGCCGGATGGAGATGGCAAAGCCGTAGTGGCGCCGCTGGAAACCGTGTACAGGACCGCGCTACTGTCGATGAAAATGTCAGCCGACTTCGCGCTCACCTGAAGAGCGTCGCCGGCCAGTTGGCCCGCATTGTTTAAACCAAACGGCAGCACACCTGTCATCGGGCCCGTCGGCAGGGTAACGACTCCATTTTGAACGAGGAAGGGTACATCGGTGCCCGTAAAATTAGTCCGATTGATGTCCAAGTAAGCGCCCGCGACGACTCCGGAATCGTTGACCGCCATCGGCAGGGGCGTCGGCTGGGCGGTCAGGTTCAAGTCCGTCATGACTCCATTGGAATACAGGAACCCGTGTATGGTTGGCGCCTTTAGGAGATTGACTGGTTGGGCGGAGCAATATCCAACCACGTTTCCACCTTGGCTGAGGCCTACGGCGTTGCAAGCCGGAAGATTCGGCAAGGCGCCCAAATCCTGGATCGTAAATTGCGGCGCTTGCGCAAACGCACTGGCCGAGAGAGCAAAGCAAGCGAGGAACAGTGGTTTGGCAGCCATACCTAAGAGGGTAGCGCGAATTAGACTGGAATCTTGCACACGGTAAGAATTAATCGAAAGGGAGCGAGCCGGATTGCATCGGGGCATCCCTGGATCTTTTCGAGCGATTTACTGGATCGCGGGGAAGCTGAGGCGGGCGAGGCGGTGCTGGTGGTGGATCCGGGAGGCTCGGCGCTGGGGACGGCGCATTACAGCAGCACGTCGCAGATCTCATTGCGGATGCTCTCGGATCGCAAGGAGACCATCGACCGGGCGTTCTTCCTGCGGCGCATAGCCCAGGCCGAGGCGTATCGCAAACGCGTGGTCACGGATTCCGAGGCCTATCGGCTGGTGCATGGCGAAGGCGATCAACTGCCGGGACTGGTGATCGACCGCTATGGCGACTACTTGACGGTGCAGACTCTGGATCAGGGCATGGATCGCGCCAAGGCCGAGATTGTGAGCTGTCTGGAGGAGCTGTTTGCGCCGCGCGGAATCGTGGAGCGGAACGACGTCGCGGTTCGGAAACGCGAAGCGCTGCCGCTCGAATGCGGAATTTTGGCGGGCGAAGTTCCCAAGATGGTTGTGGTGAAGATGAACGGGTTGAAGCTGCACGCGGATCTGTTGCACGGGCAGAAAACCGGCATTTTTCTGGATCAACGCGAGAATTACCTGGCGGCGGCAAGGTATGCGCCCCGGTACGCGCATGGACGGGCGCTGGATTGCTTCACATCCACCGGCGGGTTTGCGCTGCATATGGCGGCACGGTGCGAGAGCGTGGAGGCGGTGGACAGCTCGGAAGCGGCTCTGCGGGTGGCGCGGCTGAATTCGGAGGCCAATGGGATCGGCAATATCGAGCTGCGCGAGGCGGATGTGTTTGAGCTGCTGGCGGGACATGCGTCGGCGCGCCGGCATTTTGATATCGTCGTTTTGGATCCGCCCGCCTTCGCGAAATCGCGGCAGAGCTTGGAGGCGGCGATGCGCGGGTATCGGGAAATCAACCGGCGGGCGTTGGAGCTGCTTTCGACGGGCGGGATCTTGGTGACGTGTTCCTGTTCGCACCACTTGAGCGAGGCGACGCTGCTGGAGATTGTGGCTTCCGCGGCGCTCGATACCGGAAAAAAGCTGCGGGTGGTGGAGCGGCGCATGCAGTCCCAGGACCACCCGGTCTTACTCACAGTACCGGAAACGCTTTACCTTAAGTGCCTGATTCTGGAGGTGATCTGAGCGGCGGCCGAATCTTGGGCGCCGAATCGTCGGTTGCACCTTCTTGTCCTAGTGCGGTATCGTGATCCAAGGTATTTAGGGATTCGTAATACCCGTCTGTTTGTCTCCCTACGGGAGGCTTCCGAAAGTTCATGGAGGAATCGATCGAATGCTGACAGTCTGCGTGCCCACTCGCCGGCGCGCCACGTTAATCGTCTTGCCGCTCCTGTTAGCGGCGTTGATTCTGATGAGCGTACCGGTTCCGGCGTTCGCGCAATCGGCAGCCGCGGGCGAAGCCAACCTGGTATTGCCCGACTTGGCGCAAGCGACTTTTCTGGGCGGCACGAACGGCCGGACGTTGTTGATGTGGGGGCTGCTGGTGTGCGCGCTGGGACTCGTGTTCGGCATGGCTACTTACGCTCAGTTGCGAAATATGCCGGTGCACAAGTCGATGCTGGAGATCTCGGAGCTGATCTATGAGACCTGCAAGACGTACTTGATCACGCAAGGCAAGTTTCTGCTGATTCTCTGGGTGTTCATCGCGGTGATCATCGGCGCGTACTTCGGCTGGCTGGCGCCCGCGCCGGGCAAATCGGTGGCCGTGACGCTGCCGATCATTCTGCTGTTCAGCCTGGTGGGCATCGCGGGCAGCTACGGCGTGGCGTGGTTCGGGATTCGCGTGAATACGTTCGCCAATTCGCGCACGGCGTTCGCGAGCCTAACCGGCAAAGCGTATCCCTGCAATTCGATTCCGCTGAAGGCGGGCATGAGCATCGGAATGATGCTGATCAGCATCGAGCTGGTGCTGATGCTGTTCATTTTGCTGTTTGTTCCGGGCGATTACGCCGGCCCCTGTTTCATCGGATTTGCGATCGGCGAGTCGTTGGGCGCGGCGGCGTTGCGCGTGGCGGGCGGCATTTTCACCAAGATCGCCGACATCGGCGCCGACCTGATGAAGATCGTGTTCAAGATTAAAGAAGACGACGCGCGCAACCCGGGC
>Ga0302326_10030629_pt1 | contig 10765 bp, 8 predicted proteins | sample Palsa_T0_3_FD_202264 | JGI IMG/M metagenome (GOLD analysis project Ga0302326, IMG submission 202264) | Peat permafrost microbial communities from Stordalen Mire near Abisko, Sweden - Palsa_T0_3 | ecosystem: Environmental > Terrestrial > Soil > Palsa > Peat permafrost | place: Sweden: Abisko...
AGTTCCCGGGGCCGGTCATGTCCCATGTCCGGGACCAGCAGCAGCCTGGCGCCGGGGACGAGCTCGGCGGTGCGCCTGCCGCCGCTGGGGTCGATGAGCGTGTCGTCGAGGCCGTGGATCACGAGGGCGGGCACGGTGAGGGTCCGCAGCGCGTCCGCGCGCGAGCCGGCCAGGGTCATGGCGGCGAGCTGGCGGCCGCCGCCCGCCGGGTAGTAGGCGCGGTCATAGCTCCGCGCGGCCAGTTCCCTGATCGCGTCCGCGTTCGCGTAGCGGACCGATGACCAGGTCAGTTGCTTCTCCGACGCGGCGATATAGCCCTCCCGATCGGCTGGCGGCGGGGCGAAGAGGGCTTGCTGGGCGGCCGGAGTGGACCGGCCGTACTCCGGTTCCCCGGTCGAGGACATCATCGAGGTGAGCGTCAGCACCCGGTCAGGGTGCTCGATGGCCATGGTCTGGGCGATCATTCCGCCCATCGAGGACCCGACGACGTGCGCCTTCTCGATCCCCAGCGCGGTCAGCACGCCCAGGCCGTCATCGGCCATGTCGCCCAGCGAGTACGGAGCCATGGCCTGCGCGGCGGCAATATCACCGGTCCTCACCGCCGCTATGAACGCGCCGACGTCGACCGGGCGGTCATCGAACCTGGTGGACAGGCCGCTGTCGCGGTTGTCGTAGCGGATCACGTACCGGCCGCGCCCCGCGAGCATCGCGCAGAAGTCCTCGTGCCACCCGATCATCTGCGCCCCGAAGCCGATCACGAGCAAGATGGGCGGATCACCTGGTTCTCCGAACGTGTCGTACGCGATGGAGACCCCGTCCGACACTTCCGCCTTCGGCATGCGCGCAGTCTTTCAGCGGCGTCCGGCACCGCGCACCTCAATTAGCCCTCGAACAGTGTCCGGTAGGCGCCGTAGCCCTCGCGGTCCAGGTCATCGACCGGGATGAATCGGAGGGCGGCGGAGTTGATGCAGTAGCGCAGGCCGCCGGCCTCCTTGGGCCCGTCATGGAACACGTGGCCGAGGTGGCTGTCGCCGTGGGAGGAGCGGACCTCGGTGGCGAGCCCCAGCGCGCGGAAGTCCCTGCGTTTGACGATGTTCTCCGACTCGATCGGGGTCGTGAAGCTCGGCCACCCGGTGCCGCTGTCGTACTTGCTGACCGAGGCGAACAGCGGCTCGCCGGACACCACGTCGACGTAGATACCGGGCTCCTTGTTGTCCCAGTACTCGTTCCTGAACGGCGGCTCGGTGCCCTTCTTCTGGGTGACCCGGTACTGTTCCGGGGTCAGCTCGGAGATGGCCTCGGGGTCCTTACGGTAGTTGTCAGACACGTGCGCTCCTTCACCGGTAGCGTCGCCCGCTGGGTGCGGGCGCGCGGTGCACCACCTGCAACGGCGCGTCCTTCGCCGGTGTTCCGCCGGGTGCCTCGGGCAGAGAGGATTCATGCGTGATCATCTGGCTCAACGGAACCTTCGGCGCGGGCAAGACCACGACCGGCCTGCAGCTGGCCGGGCGGCTGGCCAATGCTCGGCTGTTCGATCCAGAAGAGGTCGGTTACCTGCTCATGAGGACGCTGGAGGACCATGAGTTCAGGGACTTCCAGGACCTCGCGCCGTGGCGGGAACTGGTCCCCGTCTTCACCCAGAAGATCGCGCTTTTCACCGGCCAGCACCTGATCGCCGTGCAGACGGTCCTGCGCGAGGAGTACTGGCAGGAGCTAACCGAGGGCTTCGAGCGAACCGAGCTGGACATCTTCCACGTGCTGCTGCACGTCGACTCCGACGTTCTGGCCGAACGGATCAAGGGCGACGAAGACCTGGCCGTCGCGTGCCAGTGGCGTCTCGACCACATCAGCGACTACGAGCAGGCGCGGCCGTGGATGGAAGCGGCCGCCGACCTCGTCATCGACGCCACCCAGCGGCCCGCCGCCGAGGTAGCCGAACGGATCGCGGTCGAGGCTGAGCAGCGGATGGCCCACGCGTCTTCGTTATGCCGTGGGATCCGCCTCGGCGGCGTCGCTGAGCGGGCTCGCGATCAGGAACCGGTAGCCGCCCAGTGTGGTGTGGAAGGCACGCTCCCCCCACGGCCGGTCCTCGAGCGCGCTCGCCGACGGATCCACGGCCCGATGGGCGAGGAGGACTTTCGAGCCCGCCAGGGACACGCAGGACAGCGGATCGCCGCTGTCCGGCGGCGTCTCGAACTCGAGCTGCCAGCCGGCGCGGCAGAAGACGGCCGCTGTCCGGTACGGATCCTCGGTCGCCAGGATCGGAGTCAGCACGACACGAGCGTATCGACATATTGTGTTCCGTTGAGGGTGGGCCTTCGCGGCTAAATGTCTCAGCGTGGGCCGGAGGGGGCGCCCCGCGACCCGTAGTGCACACGCTCACCCTTATCCGCCGGCGTCGTGTTGCGCGTGGTGACGGTGAGGACGTTGTTGCTGAGTCCGCAGCCGCCGAGGTAGCCGAACGGATCGCGGTCGAGGCGCCGCAGTGGGTGGCCGTCGCCTTCGCTATGACACGGCCTCAATCCTGGCTGCGGCAGTCGGTGGGCAGGTGAGTGTTGTAATGCGCGCGGTATTCATCAAGAATCAGCGGCAAGTGCTTTGCGGTTGGCACCGGCGAGGGGAGACGCGATGAGTTCGGATCGGGCCAGGCTGGTCACCGTGTCGGCCTCGTACGGCGCGGGCGGCGCCGTGGTCGCGCCGGCGCTGGCGGAGCGGCTCGGCGTCCCCTTCCTGCAGCGGGCGACCACCAGCTCGGGGGGCAGTAGCGGGCCCGAGCCCTGTTTTGAACGGCTCGGGCCGGAGGAGGCCAGGCTCACGCCGGCCCACCGGCTGCTCGCCTCGCTGATGCACACCGTGCCGCTCGGCCCCACCCAGTCGCCCATCCCCGCCTACCACCAGGACGAGAGCCTGCGCCAGTACTGCGAGGAGGGCATCCGGCGGATGGCGGCCGAGAACGCGGGCGTGATCCTCGGCCGCGGGGCGGCGGTCGTGCTGGGCAAGAACCAGGGCTTTCACGTGCGCCTCGACGGGCCGCCCGACCTCCGGGTCGTGCAGGGAGCCTCGATCGAGGCGATCGGACCGGACGAGGCCCGGCGCCACCTGGACACCGCCGACCGGACCCGCGACGCCTACGTCCGCCGCCTGTACCGGGCCGACCCGACCGACACCCGGCACTACCACCTGGTCATCGACTCCACCGCGATCCCGCTTGAGGCGGTCACCGAGCTGATCTTGCAGGCGCTGGCGGCGACTCCGGACCAGGCCTCGATCCCGGCACCCCGAGCGTCCGCGACCGGCCAGTAGCCACCGACGCCGCCCGAGGAAACCGGGTGGCGGAAGCTGGGAGCCGGTGGTTGACAGTAGTGTCACGGCAGCGGTCGCCGGGCGCTGACCGGGAGCCAGGTGCGCATCGTGGCCGGACCGCGATTGGCCCACTGGTGGTAAGGGATGAGCCGGACCCGAACGCGCTCGCCTTCCTTCTCGTCAGGCTCGGCGTAGTAGGGCCACTCGCTCGGGGCCGGGTGGCGGCGGAAGACGTCGATGGTTGTCGCGCCGGAGTCATCGGCGGCGAGGCTGTGCGGGTCGGCCGTGACCTCGTTGACGCTCCAGCCCGGCGGCAGGTCGGTCGACTCGAGGGCCAGCACGAGCGGGCCCTGCTCAACCGCGAACGCGCCCCGGGCGGAGTCGATGCGCGGGTCGGGGTGGGTGGCGCGCGCGGCGGCGGGAAACGTGACGCGGACGGAGTCCCCGGCCCGGAAGGCGCGCCGGATCTCAACGTGGGACGAGGTCTGCGAGGTCGGCCCTTCGCTGACCTTCGCGGTGCCGACCGCCCAGGCCGGGACCCGCAGCCGGAGGGTGATCTCGGCCGCGGGCGCCTCGACGATCTTCACCGTGACGGTGTCGCCGGCCGGGTAGGGGCTGGACACCTGCACGGTGAGTCGTCCCGCGGCCAGCTCGGTCGATACCCGGTAGTCGCCGTACTGGTGCAGTTGGATGCCGTCGTCGCTCGCGGTCGCGAAGTAGAGGCTCACGCTGGCCAGCGTGCGGGCGACGTTGGTGGGGCAGCACGAGACCTCGAACCAGGGCGCCCGGAGCCCTGACTCGGCCCGATGGCTGAGCTGCTGCTCGTCGGGTACCTGGCCGGGAGTGCGCTGATGAAGGGTGTTCGTGTAGTAAAACGCGCGACCGTCCGCTCGCGGCGAGGCAATCACGTTGTTCAGCAGGGTGCGCTCGATCAGGTCCGCGTACCGGTCCTCGCCGGTGGACAGGAGCAGCCGCCAGCTGAGCATCACCGAGGCGATACCCGCGCAGGTCTCCGCGTAGGCGCGGTCGGCCGGGAGCTCGAAGTCGTCACCGAACGCCTCGTCCTGGTGATGCGACCCGACCCCGCCGGTGATGTAGGTGCGGTGCCCCACCCCGTTCGCCCATTGCCGCCGCACCGCGGCGGCGAGCTCCTCGTCGCCGGTCTCGGTCGCCACGTCGAGCGCGCCCGCGGCGAGGTAGAGGGCGCGCACCGCATGGCCCCGCATGGTCGTTGCCTGGCGGACCGGGATGTCGTCCTGGAAGTACTCCTGGCCGAACGGGTGGGTGCCCAGGGTGCCGGTGCCGCGGCGGTCGATGAACAGCCGGGCGAGTTCGAGGTAACGCTTTTCCCCGGTCGCGCGGGCGAGCTCGACCAGCGCCATCTCGATTTCCGGGTGGCCGCAGACGCCGACCCGGCCGTCCGGGCCGAACTGCCGGTAGACGTGGTCGGCGAGGCGGCGCGCGACCTGCGGGAGCACGTCGTGGTAGCCGGTTCGGAGCCGGGCGACGGCCGCCTGGAGGAGATGCCCGAAGCAGTAGAGCTCGTGTCCCGCCTCAAGGTTGGAGTAACGCGGCGGCTGCCCGGCCCGCCCGAAGCTGGTGTGCAGGTACCCGTCCGGCTCCTGCGCCGCCGCTACCCGCTCGACCAGCGCCTGGTAGCGGCGCGCGAGAACGTCGGACGGGGCGCGGCCCAGTTCCCAGGCCATGGCCTCGAGGAGCTTGTAGACCTCGGAGTCGACGAACTCGATGCCCGCGTGGCGGCCGGTGATCAGGTCGGCAGCCGCTCGGTCGAAGTTGCCGATCCAGCCGATGCGCTCCATCCACGACTCGCAGTGCTGGAGGATCGTATCGGCGTTCAGGCGCTGCATCTTCCCCCACAGGCCGCCCGTGATCCGGATCTCGTCGACCCCGAGCGGTCGCCAGACGGAGGCGGACGGCCGCACCGGGCCGCCCTTCTTAGCGGACGACATCGAGTACCTCGGATCCTTCGGTGACGAAGACGGGGATGCGATCAGGGGAAAGCGGAACCCGGATGGTGCGACCGCCGTCGTGCCGGTCGCCGGTTCCGGCCTCGATCCAGGCACGTCCGGCCGGCAGGTAGACCTCCCGGGCGCTCGCCCGCGGTTCCAGGACGGGGGCGATGAGAAGATCGGGGCCGAGCAGGAACTCGTCCTCGACCGGCCAGGCGCCCGGGTCTTCGGGGAAGTCGACGAACAGCGGCCGCATCGGGGGTATCCCCTGCCGGGACGCCACCCGCATCTGCTGGTGGATGTAGGGCCGCAGCCGTTCACGCAGCCGCAGCGCCGCGGCGATGCGCTGGTAGGCGGCGTCGCCGTAGGACCAGGCCTCGTTCGGGCCGCCGGTCATCGCGAAGCCGGTCGGCACCCGGGGCTGCCGGTCGCCGTGCAGCCGGAACAGCGGGCAGAACACGCCGTACTGGAACCACCGGACCATGAGTTCCTGATAGGCGGGCTCATTCGGGTCGCCCCCGTGGAACCCGCCGATGTCGGTGGTCCACCAGGGGATGCCGGAGATCGCGATGCTCAGGCCCGCGCGGACTTGCAGGCGGAGCGATTCCCAGGTCGCCGGGATGTCGCCCGACCAGACGGCCGCCCCGTAGCGCTGCGATCCGGCCCAGGCGGACCGGCACAGCAGCACGGTCGGCTCCTGGCCCGCGGCGGCCATGCCGTCGGCGAAGAGCCTGGCGTTGTCGCGCGGGTAGATGCTCGCGACCTCCGCCCCGGGCCCGGCGAAGAGGGACAGGTTGCCGGGGTGGGCCGGATTGAGCTCCGGCTCGCAGGCGTCGAGCCAGAAGACGCGGATGCCGTGGATGAGGTAGTTGCGCTCCATCAGGGACCAGACGAACTCGCCGGTCCGCGGGTTCGTGGGGTCGTAGAACGCCACCGGCATCGGCGCGTCCATGCCCTTATCCTGGATGGTCTGCTGGAACTCCACCCCTTGGTCGGCGCCTACCAGCAGCCCTCGCTCCTGGAACTGCCCGTAGTTCTCGCTCAGCGGGGAGACCGTGGGCCAGATCGACACCATGAGCTCGACGCCGAGCTCCCTGAGCTCAGCGACCATGCCATCAGGATCGGGCCACTCGGTCGCGTCGAAACGGTAGTCGCCCATCGCGGACCAGTGAAAGAAGTCGGCCACGATCACCGACAGCGGCAGGCCGCGGCGGTTGTACTCGCGGGCCACGCCGAGCAGCTCGTCCTGGGTGCGGTAGCGGAGCTTGGACTGCCAGAACCCGCTGGCCCAGGCGGGCAGCTCGGGGGCGTGGCCCGTGGCGTCCGCGTAGCGGGCGAGGATCTCCCTCGGGGTAGGGGCGGCCGTGAGCCAGTAGTCGATCTCGCGCGCCTGGCCGGCCTGCCAGCGGGTCACGTTCTCGGCGAACTCGACCCGGCCGACGGCGGGTGAGTTCCACAGCATTCCGTAGCCCCGGTCGGACAGGACGAACGGTATGCTCACCTCCCCGTTCCGCTGCACGAGGTCCAGGGCGAGGCCCTTCACGTTCAGCCGGCCGTGGGTCCGCTGCCCCAGCCCGTACAGCCGCTCCCCCGAGTAGGCCGCGAACTGCTGGTGGATCTCGTAGGCACCCGACCGGTTGCCGGCGAAGACCCGCGCGCCCGGCATCCAGAAATGCTCCCTGGACTCGGCCAGCAGCTCGCCCCCGTCGGGACCGCGGAAGGTGATCAGGGGCTCCGGGTAGCTCTCGGCCGCATCGAACGTGACCTCGACCCGGAGCCGTCCGTTGTCCAGGGTCGCGCCCGTCCCGTCGACGGTGATGCGGCTCGCGGCGGCGACCGGCGGGGCATCGTCGAGCGCGCCGACGCTGTCGGCCGGGATCCGGTACTGGGCCGCGCGCACCCGCACGCTGTCGGGGCCCCAGGCCTGGATGCGGATCACCTCGTGCCGGTGCCGCACCTCGAGGGTGCCGTTGTCGTTGTGATAGCTGACCATGCGCGCTTATTCGTCCCAACGGTGAGCGGGCGGCGCCGCCTCGCGCCACCGGGGTGAATGAAGACTGCGGGTGCCCGGGGGCTGCCCGTCCCTGGCTGCTAGTCCTTGACGGCCCCGGAGGTCACGCCGGCCGCGACGTAGCGCTGCGCGAGGACGAGCAGCACGGCGGCCGGTATCGAGGCGACGACGGCGGTGGCCATGATCGCGTTCCACTGCTGGTTGTTGTTACCGATGTAGGCGTAGATGCCGAGCGTGATCGGCTGATGTCCGCCGCCGTTGTCGAGCGTGTTGGCGAACAGGAAGTCCGACCACGCCCACAGGAACGCGAACAGCGACACGGTCACCACCGCGTTCCGGCTGACCGGCACGACGATCGACAGGAAGGTGCGCATCGCGCCCGCGCCGTCGATGCGGGCGGCCTGCAGCAGCTCGTTGGGGATCCGCGACATGAACGCGGTGAAGATCAGCACGCCGAACGGAACCGCGATCGTGGAGTCGGCGATGATGAGCCCCCACACGGTGTTGAGCAGGCCGAACTTCAGGTAGATGACGTAGAAGCCCATCGCCATCACGATCGCGGGGATCATCTGCGCGATCAGCAGGACGAAGCTCAGCGCTCCCCCGCCGCGCGGATGCAGCTTGGCCAGCGAGTAGCCGGCCGGAGCGGCCAGCACCAGCGTGACCGCGACCGTGCCGAGGCCGATCAACAGGCTGGTGCCGAGGTACGGGAGCTGCTGGTGCAGGACCACCGTGTAGCCCTGCAGGGTCCCGTCGATCGGGATGAGGTTGGGCGGGCTCTTGCGCATGTCGGGCGTCGACGTCAGCGAGACGTTGATCATCCAGTAGACGGGGAACAGCATCACGGCCGTCACCAGGACGCCGATCGCGGTCAGCCACCACGAACGCCGCTTCACGTCGTCTCCAATCTGCTCCTGGCCCGGATGTACACGAGCGCGAAGGCGACCGCGATGAAGATGAGCACGTTGCCGACGGTCGCGGCGGAGCTGAAGTCGGGCAGCAGTGACCCGAAGCCGAGCTGATACGACCAGATCGCCAGCGTGGTCGACGCGGTGGCCGGGCCGCCTCTGGTCATGATCCAGATGATGTCGAACACCTTCAGGGTGTAGACGAGGCCGAGCAGCAGGGTGATGGCGGACACCGGGCGCAGCAGCGGGAAGGTGATCCGCCAGAACCGCTGCCAGCCGTTGGCGCCGTCGATCGCGGCGGCCTCGAAGATGTCGGGCGCGATGCTCTGCAGGCCGCTGTACATGATCACGAGGTTGAACGGGATGCCGATCCAGATGTTCGCGATCAGCACGGCCACCAGCGCCCACTTCGGCGAGGTAAGCCAGTCGATCGGCTGCAGGCCGACGGCCTGCAGGAAGGAGTTCACGATCCCGGAGTCGCTGTTGAGCATCCACGACCAGGTCGACGCGGACACCAGCAGCGGCAACAGCCAGGGGACGAGGAACAGCGCCCGGAGGATCCCCGACAGCCGGAACATCTTGAAGAAGAACACCGCCAGCCCCAGCCCGATCGCGAACTGGAAGGCGATCGAGACGACGGTGAAGATCGCCGTGTTGACCAGCGCGGGGGCGAACGTCGGGTTGTGGAACACGTTGACGTAGTTGGAGAGCCCCGCGAACGGGGCGTCGCCGGTGATGAACGACGAGAGCGTGTAGCTCCTGAGGCTCAGATCGATGTTGCGGTAGAGCGGGTACGCGTAGAAGAGGCCCAGGTACGCGACGACCGGGAGGATGAATCCCCACGCCGTCAGCTGTGCCCGGCGCCGGGCTCGCGCGCGCCGCGCCCGTGACGGGGCGGACTGCGCCGCCCCGTCACCGTGTCGCACAGCCGATCGCGTCTTGAACCGCTCTGCTGTCATGGCTCTCACGTCGGCCTGCCGTCGGCGTTACTTGTTGATCGCCGCCGTGGCCGCGGACTGAGCGGCCGCGAGCGCGCTCGCGGGGGACGCCGCGCCGCTCTCGGCCTTCTGCACCGCCGTCCACAGTTGCTCGGAGATGATCGGGTACTTCGTGCCCAGGTTGGCGCCGGTGCGGGCCTTGGCCACGCCGACCGCGGCGACCCAGGAGCTCAGCGAGGGATCGGCGGACACCTGGGCCTGCTGTCCGGCCTGGGTGGGCACGATGTAGTTGAGGGTGTTGTCGGTCGTGACGATGTTGCTCCCGGAGGACAGGCAGCTCACGATCTTGGCCGAGGTGGCGTAGCTGGCGGTGTTCTTCTGGACGGGGATGGTGAAGAACTCCCCGCCGGTCGGCACCGGGGCCGACCCGCCGTTCTCGCCCGGGATCGCGATGACCTTCGCGCCCATCTGGGCGGCGAGGGTCTTCTGCCAGGTGCCGTTCTCGCCGAACGCGAACTGGCCGGTCTGGAACTCCTGCCAGGAGGTGGTCTGGGTGTCCTGGATGACGGAGTTCGGCGCGTAGCCGTCCTTGATCCAGGTCGTCCACAGCGTGAGCGCGGCGATGGCCTGCGGGGAGTCGACGTTGGTGAGGTTCGCGCCGGCGCCCCAGAACCAGGGCAGGAACTGGAAGCTGCCCTCCTCGGTGTTGATGCCGGAGAACGTGATGCCCTTCTTGCCGATCGCCTTGACCTTGGCCAGGGCCGCGGTCAGGGTTGCCCAGCTGGTGACGGAGGCCGGGTTGACCTTCGCCGCGGCCAGGATCTTGGGGTTGTAGTAGAGGGCGAGCGTGTTGGCGCCGATCGGCACGCCGTAGGTCTTGCCGTTGATGACGCCCGCGTCGAGGATGTTCGCCGCGATCTCGCCGGTCGACAGCCCGTTCTGCGCGGTGGCCGTCAGCAGGCCCGCGCTCGCGAGGGTGGAGACCACCGGGTTGTCGATCAGCAGGATGTTGGGCGAGTTGCCCTGCTGGCCCGCCAGCAGGGCCTGGGTGGTGAGCGCGGTGGTGTCGTAGGCGGTGCGCTTGACCGTCACGCCGGCCTCGGTGCCGCACTTGCTGACCAGCTGCGCCCACGGCGACGACGCGCTGTACTGCGGGTACGGATCCCAGAAGGTGTAGGTGCCGCCGCTGGCCGACGCGGTTGAGGCGGAACTGCTGCCGGATCCGCTCGAGCAGGCCGTCACGGTCGCCGCCAGAGCGCCGACGGCGAGCAGGGCCGCACCGATGGTGCGCGCCTTACGCGATCTTTGCACGGTCATTCCTCTCTGAATGACCGGTTTCCGCGGTGGAGCGGAAACCGGAGGGTGTCCATTATTTGTTTTTCATCGCTTTGAGTGGTTTTTGTCGCAATCGTCGAACCGGTTCGACACTGTGGCGCGCTTCCGGAAGGCCGCCGCGGCGCTTTGTTAGCGGGTGCTTCCCCGGTCCGTGATGTGGGGCGCGACGAGATCGACCCGGGGAGCGGTAGCGCCCAGTGGGTTGGTCATCCGTTGCACCAGGGCTTGGACCGCCATTCGGCCCAGCTTGTTCGGGGATGTCTCGACGGCCGTGTAAGGCAGCGAGAACAGTCGCCCGAA
>Ga0302326_10030630_pt1 | contig 10765 bp, 7 predicted proteins | sample Palsa_T0_3_FD_202264 | JGI IMG/M metagenome (GOLD analysis project Ga0302326, IMG submission 202264) | Peat permafrost microbial communities from Stordalen Mire near Abisko, Sweden - Palsa_T0_3 | ecosystem: Environmental > Terrestrial > Soil > Palsa > Peat permafrost | place: Sweden: Abisko...
GATGCGGAAAACCGCACGTCCGGTGGTGTGGGAGGGTGGCGGGGCGCAATCCCCGTCACTCCACCCGATCCGAGGGCCTGCCCCACTATTTACTTAGCCTTTGCCAGTTGAGCTTGGAGTTCGCGGTTGGCCTCTTCGTAAAGCGCCCAAGCCTGCGCGGGCGGACGGCGGTCGGCGCTCTCCACCGCTTCCAAAACGGACCTGAGATCGGCGTTGACCTTCCTCAGGCCCGCTGCCTGCTCCATCGCATGCACGGCTTTCAACCCAAGATCGAGTTGGCTTTCCAGATCCTCCCGCGTGGCGACGGACCTTGGGTCGAGGGTCACCGTAACCGGCTGCGAGTAGCTGTGCCCCGCCACGGTCAGACGCACCTGGTAAATCCCGGGCAGCACCTGCGGACCCGCCATCCCCGGCGCCGCATAGCGCAAATCCCAAACGAAACGGTTCATGCCCGCTCTACCGGTCAAACGCGCCGGCGGGGCGATCCACACATCCGCGATCGCCCGCGCGCGTTCGGGAGCCGGCGGCTTGTCGGTGCTCGCGTACCGCCGGACAACCTGATTCTTGCCGTCCAGAATCTCCAGCGTGACAGGCTCCTGCGCGCCGGCCAGATAGTAATCGATAATCGCGCCGTCGGGCGGATTCGGCGCTTGCGGGATTTCAGGAGGCAGCGGCGTTCCCAGAAAATCCTCGCTGGCGGTGCGCACGGCGGGCGCCGGTTTGTATAGCCACGCGGCCGCTGCCGCCACCTCCGCATTGGCCTGGCGCAGGGGCGCGATGCCGTCCATGATCCAGAACGAGCGCCCGTGTGTGGCAATCACCAGATCGTCGCCGTGGATATCGATATCGCGCACCGAACATGCCGGCAGATTTAACTGCAACGGCTGCCAGCGATCGCCATCATCGAACGAAACATAAACACCCAATTCCGTGGCGGCGTACAGCAACCCGCGCCGCTCGGGATCTTCGCGGATGGCGTTCAGGAAAGCGGGCTCCGGGATGCCGGCGGCTATCGGCGCCCAGGTCTTCCCATAATCGCGCGTGCGGAACAGGTAGGGCCGGTAATCGTCCAGGCGATGGCGGTCGATGGCCGCATAGGCAACGGCAGGATCGAAATGCGAAGCTTCGATGCGCGCGATCTTGCTCCACTCGGTCACGTCCGGCGGAGTCACGTTGGACCAGGTCTTGCCGCCATCGCGCGTGAGGTGGAGCAGGCCGGTATCGCTGCCCACCCAAATCTGGTCCGCCTGCAAAGGCGACGGCGCGATGGTGAAGATGACGCCGAGCTTGGAAGCGCCGGTGAGATCGGGGCTGATTTCCTGCCAGTTCAGGCCGCCATCGGTGGTCTTGAACAACACGTGCGCGGCGTAATACAGCGCATTGTGCTCGACCGGCGAAAAGACCAGTGGCGGGTTCCAGGGATAGCGGTGCTTCTGTTGCGACATATCCACGTTGAACTGAAATGACGGCCATGGCGTGATGTTCTGGCTCTGCGCCGTGCGCCTGTCGAAGCGTGCAAGCCCGCCAAAAGCCCCGGCCACGTAGACGATGTTGGGGTCGGCCGGATCGGGCGCCACGTAACCGCTTTCGCTGCCGCCGATGGAGTCGCGGTCCGTTTCCGTGATGTGTCCGTGATTGGTGCGGCTGGGAAGGGACACGGAGCCGGAATCCTGCTGCGTGCCGTAAACCATGTAGGGGAACTGGTTGTTGGTGATGACGTGGTACATCTGGGCGGTCGGCTGGTTGTACCAGGTGGTCCAGGTTTTGGCGCCGTCTACGCTGATGGTGACGCCTTGGTCGCTGGCCAGAATCATGCGCGAACTCGCCGTGGGATCGATCCACAGGTAGTGGTAGTCGTCGCCGCCGGGAGCGCCGCGCACGATAGTAAACGTTTTGCCGGCGTCGGCCGTGCGATAGAGCGCGACATTTGGCAGGTAGACTACATCGGGCTTCTGAGGATCCACCGTCAAGCGCCCGAAATACCAGCCGCGGCTGGTGATGCGCGGATCCGTGCCGCCCTGCACCCAGGTCTGGCCCGCGTCGTCGGAGCGGAACAACCCGCCCCCCTTGGCGTCGATCAAAGCATAGACGCGCCGTCCGCCTGCGCCGCGCGCCACCGCTACGCCGGCGCGATGCCACTCGCCTTCGGGGAGGCCGTGGCCCTGGATCTGCACCCAGGTGTCGCCGCCGTCGGTGGATTTGTACAGCCCGCTGCCAGGTCCTTCGTTCGGACCGTACTGCTCCCGCGCGGGCCGGCGCACATTCCAGAGCGTGGCGTAGATGGTTTGCGGATCCTCGGGCGCCCAGGCCAAATCCACCGCGCCGGTCTCGGGTCCTTTGTAGAGCACCTTGCGCCAGGATTGGCCGCCATCGGTGGAACGAAACACGCCGCGCTCCTCATTCGGCGCGTAGGCGTGGCCCAGCGCGGCTACGTAGACAATGTCCGGGTTGGTGGGGTGTACCAGAATGCGCCCGATCTGGCGCGAGTCGCGCAGGCCGAGGTTGCGCCAGGTTTTGCCGGCGTCCGTGGATTTGTACATGCCGTCGCCGAAGGAGATCTCCGAGCGCAGGTCGGTTTCGCCTGTACCCGCATAGAGGATGTTGGCATCCGACGGCGCCACTTCGATCGCGCCTATGGACGCGCTCGGCTGGCTGTCGAAGACCGGCGTCCAGACCGTGCCCGCATCGGTTGTCTTCCAGATGCCGCCGCCTACCGCGCCGAAGTAGAATTTGTTGGCGTCGCCGGGCACCCCCGTGGCGGCTTCCGCGCGGCCGCCGCGAAACGGGCCGATCATCCGCCAGGAAAGGCCATCGAAGAGGTTGGCGGGTAGGGGTTGAGCGGAAAGCGGAGCAACCAGAGGAAGGGCGAGGATGAAAAGGCGGATACGCATGGGTATTGTCCGGGACTTTCCATGATTGTACGCCAAACAGTGGGGCGGGCCCTCGGCCTGCGGCGGCCTCCCAGGCCGCCATCCAAGCCCCAGAGGGTCCCCCGGCCGAGGGCCTGCCCCGCGTTCCAGCGAAAGAAAGCAGGGCACCCTGGGAGGCCGCCGCAGGCCAAGGGCCTGCCCCCTTGGCTTAATCAGATACCGCGCACTGCCGCGGCCACCTGCTCCACCGCCCGCCTGCCCTGGTTGAAAACCCCACCCAGCGAGAAGAACGGGTGAATCATGCCCGCGTATCGGGTGCAAGTCACGGCCACGCCCGCATCGGCCATCCGCCTGGCGTAAGCCTCGCCCTCGTCGCGCAGCGGATCGCACTCCGCCGTAATCACCAGTGCCGGCGGCAGACCGCGCAGATCGGGCGCCAGCAAGGGCGATGCATAGGGATGCTGGGCATCCTCGGGCCGCGCCAGATAATGGCCGCGGAACCATTCCATTTCCGCGCGGGTCAGATAATACCCTTCGCCGAACTCCCGGTAGGACGGCGTGTCGAACGACGCCAGGTTCGTCACTGGATAGACCAGCACCTGGAGAGCCAGCGGCGGCCCTCCTTCATCGCGAGACTTCAGGCACATCACCGTGGAGAGATTGCCGCCGGCGCTGTCGCCGCCCACGGCGATGCGCCGCGGATCGACTCGCAGGCGCGCGGCATTGGCCGCTACCCACTGCGTGGCCGCGTAGCAATCGTCCACCGCGGCGGGAAATTTATTTTCCGGAGAAAGCGCGTAATCCACAGCCACAACCACGGCGCCAGCCCGGTTCGCAATCGCGCGGCAGACCACGTCGTGCGTATTGAGATCGCACACCACCCAGCCGCCGCCATGGAAGTAGACCAGGCATGCAAAAGGACCGGCGCCTGCGGGAGTGTAGATGCGAACCGGCACGGGACGCTGGGTGTGCGGTATCGTGAAATTCTCCACGCTACCCACCTCCTCGGGTTCGCCCGCAACGGCCTTTATCGCTTCGAGCGCAGTCAGGCGGGCCTCCGCGGGCGAAAGCGTCTCAATCGCGGGTGCGCCTTGCGCATCGCCTTCCTCCAACAGTTTCCGCACCTCCGAATAGAGTTTGCTTCTGGTCATCCGCGTCTGCATCCTTTCGAGACTCGTAGGGTAGCAGATACCGGCTGCGCGCGGCGTTGACTCCGGTTGCTGGGTTCGTACGGTTTGCGTTAGTCTAGTGAACTGCGGCATTTAGCCTGCGACGGCAAGAGTTCACCGTGGGGCGGCCAATCATGCGGCCAAGGCCGGCTGAAAGCCGGCTGCGGGCATGATTGCCCGCCCTACGCTGAGAGCGTGATTCATGGCGGAGATACAAGGCGCGGAAAATGCACGGCTGGCCAGCGAACTGGCGGACGCGCGCCACGACCAGCGGCTGTATCGCGAACTGTTCGAAAACAGTCTGGGGTTGATGTGCGTCCACGACCTTGACGGCGTCCTGCTGATCGTCAATCCCGCCGCCGGCCGTTCCCTGGGGTTCAGTCCCGAGGAAGGCGTCGGCGTGAACATGAAGCATTTTCTCGCCCCGCCCGTGCGGCCCCTTTTCGACGCCTATCTGGGCCGCATTCGCCGCAACGGCAGCGACTCGGGTCTCATGCGCCTGGTGGCCCGCGACGGCGGCGAGCGCATTTGGCTTTACCGCAATATTCTGTATGAGGAAGCGGGTGCGCCGCCCCGCGTATTGGGCCACGCGCAGGACATCACCGAGCGGGTGGCCGCCGAAGAGGCGCTGAAGGAAAGCGAGCGGCGCTTTCGCACCATGGCCGATACGGCGCCTGTATTCATCTGGATGACCGACCCCGCCGGCCAATGCGTATTTGTGAATAAGGCATGGCTCAATTTTTCAGGCCGCACATTGGAACAGGAACTGGGGCGTGGATGGGCGGAAAGCTTTCATCCGGACGACCGCGATCGCGGCCTTGCCGATTTCACCACCGCCTTTGCCAAGCGCGGCACCTTCCAAGCCGAATACCGCATGCGGCGCGCCGACGGCCAATACCGGTGGGTTCTGGATACGGGTACTCCGCGTTTCGACCCGGCGGGCCGCTTCGCCGGCTACATCGGCTCTTGCGTCGACGTGACCGAAGCCCGCCAGGATCGGGAAGCTCTGCGCATCGCACGCGATGAACTGGCCATCCGGGTGGCGGAGCGCACTGCCGAACTCGTCGCGGCCATCGAAGCGCTGCGGCAATCCGAGCAGCATTACCAAGTGCTGACGGATCTCGCGCCGGTGGGCATCTTCCGCACCGACGATCAAGGCCGTTGCGTCTACTTGAACGAACGCGCTTGCGAGATCACCGGCATGGACCAGGAAGAAGCCCGCCAGGGCCGCTGGGACAAGATCCTCGATCCGGACGATCGGCTGCGGCTGGCGGCGGAATGGCGAACAGTCGTGGAAGGCAGCGAACCGGGTTCGCTGGAGCATCGCATTGTGCGGAGCGACGGCGCCACGGTCTGGGCGCTGACTCACTTTGCCGCCGAACGGGACTCCGCGGGCGCCGCGACCGGCTGCATCGGTACGCTGGCCGATATCAGCGACCGCAAGCGGGCGGAAGAGGAGACCCGCAAGCTGGAGGCGCAGGTGCAACACGCGCAGCGCTTGCAGAGCCTGGGAATTTTGGCGGGAGGGCTGGCACACGATTTCAACAATCTGCTCACCGTGATTCTGGGCAATGCGCGCATCGCCCTTCTGGAACTGCCGCCCGGATCGCCGGCCGTGGAAAACCTCGCCGAGATCGAAACGGCTTCCAGCCGGGCGGCGGAGCTGACCAGCCAGATGCTGGCTTACTCCGGCAAAGGGCGGTTTACGTTGCAGGCCATCAACCTCTCGCGCCTGGCCGAGGAAGTTACGAACCTGCTGCAGACCCTCATCTCGAAGAAGACGGCCATCCAATTCAATCTGCAAACCACTCTTCCTTCGATCGAAGGCGATCCCGCTCAAGTCCGCCAGATCGTAATGAACCTGATCACGAACGCCGCGGAGGCCATCGGCGACAGTGGCGGGGCGATCGAGATCGCCACCGGCGTAGTGGATGCCGACACGGGCTATCTTTCCGGCACCTATTTCGACGACCATCTACCACCAGGTCACTATGTCTATCTGGAGGTATCCGACAACGGATGCGGAATGACCCCGGAAACGCTGGCCAAGATCTTCGATCCGTTTTTCACCACCAAGTTCACCGGACGGGGACTGGGCCTGGCGGCGGTGATCGGCATCGTGCGTGCCCACCGCGGTGCGCTGAAGGTATCCAGCGCCCCCGGCCAGGGTTCTACGTTCCGGTTGTTGTTCCCGCCCTCCGGCAAGGCGCCCGAGATCCGCGCGGAATTGACTGGGGGCGCCGCGGAGCGGTTTGGCCGGGGAATCATTCTGGTGGTGGACGACGAAGCCGGCGTGCGCAATTTGGCACGCACCATCCTCGAAAAATCCGGTTTTACGGTGATGACCGCGAGCGATGGCGGAGATGCCATCCGGGTCTTCCGGCGGCACGCCGACGAAGTGGCGGCAATTCTGCTCGATCTGACCATGCCGGTAATGAACGGATTGCAAGCCGCCGCGGAACTGCTGCGCATCCGGGCCGGCGTCCCCATTATTCTGTCGAGCGGCTACAGCGAGCAGGAGGTGGCCGGGCGGCTGGCGGGCAAGGGCCTGGCCGGATTCCTCAAGAAGCCCTACGAGCCAGCCGAACTCACCGGTACGCTGCGGAAGGTGCTGGCGCAGCGGGTAACCGGATAAGCCCCCCGGGGCCCTATCTTTATTAAAGCATTTAAGGCATAATACTCTGTTATCGGATACGCGTGCAAGAGATTTATCCATCCGGCCGTAACGGTATCCCGCACAGCCTCTGCGGCAGGTGGGAGCCAAGGTGGGAGCCCCCAATGAGAACGGCTTGGAGATTCGGAATCAGCGCCTTGTCCGCGCTCCTGCTGGCGCCAATCGCTTTTGGCCAGCAGGATTATATCGGTTATTACGACGTATACACGGGTTACATGTATTTGCATAGCCCGCTCATCGACCTTGGCGAATCCGGCTTTCATACGCAGATCGGCATAAACCCCACGAAATGGTACTCGCTGGGCTTCGATTTTAGCGAGGGAACCGGCAATACCACGCTTGTTCCCAGCATGTTGAAATCTTCTCTGCAGCAGGAGATTGCCGGGCAATTGGCTCCGCTGAAAACCGCGGGATGGCTCCCGGCCAACTACGAACCGGCGGTGCTGGCGGCATCCAAGTCGCAGACCTATGCCACCGGTCCGGAGATTAACTACCGCCATTTTCGATCGGTGACGCTATTCATCCATCCGGACCTAGGCGCCATCCACGAAGCGGTCGTGGCGACGGCTAACGATACCATCGGCAAGGCGCTGGTGACCCAATTAGCGCCTTCCGGGACCAAGGCCGACTGGACCTATTTCTACGGAATCGGCGGCGGCATCGACTTCAATTTCACCCGCCACGTCGGGCTGCGGGTGCATGCCGACTTTGTGCGCGATCACCTGTTCTCGGATCTGTTGAATTCCCGGAATTCCGTGCGCCTCTCGATTGGGCCGACGTTCCATATGGGCAAGAATATGGCTGTACAGAAGTGACAAAAGTGTGGTTCTCACCGTGGGGCGGCCAATCATGGCCGCAGCCGCCTTTTCAGGCGGCCAAAGCCGGCTAAAAGCCGGCTGCGGGCAGAATTGCCCGCCCCACGGTGAGAAGATATCCTGCAAGCGTGCCTCCTGATACACTGGGGGTTTCGCATGCTATCGATCGTTATCCCGATCCACAACGAGGAGCACTCCCTGCTGCCTTTGTACGACCGGCTGACGGCCGTGCTGGAGCCGCTCCGCCATTCCTACGAAATCCTCTTCGTCGACGACGCCTCCACCGACCGCAGCTTCGAACTGCTGGCCAACCTGGTGGAGACGGATGGGCATTTGAAGATCATCCGGCTGCGTCGCAACTTCGGCCAGAGCGCGGCCCTTTCGGCGGGCTTCCACGAAGCCAAGGGCGATGTGATCATTGCCATGGATGGCGACCTGCAGCACGCCCCCGAAGATATCCCCGCGCTGTTGGCCAAGATCCAGGAAGGCTACGATATCGCCAGCGGCTGGCGCAAGGAGCGCGTGGACAACGCCCTCACGCGCAAAATCCCTTCGCGCATCGCCAACTGGTTGATGGCCAAGGCTTCCGGCGTGAAACTTCGCGACTTTGGCACTACCTTCAAAGCCTATCGCGCCGAGGTGCTCAAAGACGTGAACCTGTACGGCGAGTTGCACCGCTTTATCCCGGCACTCGCCAGCTTCTACGGCGCGCGCGTGGCCGAAGTGCCCATTCAAAACACGCCGCGCGCCTCGGGCGATTCACACTACGGAATCGGGCGCACTTTCCGTGTCCTGTTCGACATCCTCACCATCAAGTTCCTGTTAAAATATTTCACTCGCCCCATGCATTTCTTCGGCTCGCTGGGCCTGATAGGCACCGGACTGGGCGGGCTGATCATGCTCTGGCTGGTGATTCTTAAGCTGATGGGCCGCGAGTTGATCATGGTCGAACATGGTCCATTGATGATCGCCGGTGGCTTGTTGCTGCTGGGCGGTCTGATGATGTTCAGCACCGGACTGATGGGCGAAGTAATGATCCGCACGTATTTTGAGAGCCAGGGCCGCCGCATCTACGCCGTGCGCGATATCCTGACCCGGAAGCAGCGGGGCGTAGCCGGTGGCGCGCGCGGATGATCCGCTCGCGCGGCCTTGTAGTAAACTGGAATTTAATACCAGCAATTCCAATGTTTGGAGGTTCCATGAAGTACCGCAACGTGGCCTTGCCCGCCCTGGGAATCCTGTTCTGCGCGCTCGCCGGTTTCGCGCAGACGTCCTCGCTCGAGGGAGATGTGAAGGGTGAAGACGGCCTGCCGCTGAAGGGCGCGCTGATCAAGATCGAGCGCCTGGACATCAAAGGCAACTATCCTGTAAAGACAGATAAGAAAGGACACTATTTCTACGGCGGCCTGCCCCTGGGCAAGTACAAGATTACGCTGGTGGTGGACGGCAAAGAAGTCGATTACATCAACGGCGTGCAAACGCACCCGGGCGATTCCGCCGTCAACAACTTCGACATGCAGGCGACGGCCAAGAAGCGCCAGGCGCTGAGCAAGGCCGCGGAAACCGGCTCGCTGAGCAAGGATCAGGAGCGCGGCATGACCCCGGAGGAGAAGGCCGCCTTCGACAAGGCCAACAAAGAGCGCGAAAAAGTGATGGCCAAAAACAAAGTGCTCAACGATGCCTTTAACGGCGGCAAGACCGCCATGGATGCCAAGCAGTACGACGTGGCAGTGGTCCAATTCACCAAAGCCAGCGAAATGGCCCCCGACCAGTCCGTGGTCTGGGCCAGCCTCGGCGATGCCGAAGTTGCGCTGGCTAAGACCAAGACCGGCCCCGAGCACGACGACGCCCTCGGCAAGGGCATGGAGGCGTATCAAAAAACGCTCGCCTTAAAGCCGGACGACGCCGGGGTCCACAACAACTACGCCCTGGCGCTGGCGCAAGCCAAGAAGTTCGACGAGGCGCAAGTCGAGCTTGGCAAGGCCGCTCAGCTCGATCCCACGAATGCCGGCAAGTATTATTACAACCTGGGCGCTCTGCTGGTGAACAATGGCCAGACTGAACCGGCCGGAGACGCCTTCAAAAAGGCCATCGAGGCCGACCCCAATTACGCCGACGCGCAATATCAATATGGCATCTACCTGATCGCCAAGGCGAAGCTGGGAGACGACGGTAAGTACGTGCCCGTGCCGGGCACGCGCGAGGCCTTCGAGAAATACTTGCAGCTTAAACCCGACGGCCCATTCGCAGAGTCTTCCAAAGGCATGCTGGCCACGCTGGGGGCTTCGGTAGACACCAGCTATCAGAACCCCGCGGCGCAAAAGAAGACGAACAAGAAGAAGACCAACTAGCTGTGGCGGGTGCCATAATAGTTAAGGGGCGCCGGAAAGAGCGCCCCTTCGCATGATGCGCTTTTTGTTTCTCCGGGTGGTCGTGCCGCTGCTGTTGTTTTGGGTGGTCCGCGGCGTCCTGAGATCTATCTTTAGCGGCGGAAACGCCCACGTAGTCGCCAATCCTCCCCGCCCCACACCGACGGTTTCCCTTGGCGGCGAATTGAAGAAAGATCCCGTGTGCGGGACTTATGTCTCCGCGGACACTGCCGTGACCCGGCGCATCAACGGCCAGACCGTGCATTTCTGTTCGCCCACCTGCCGCGACAAGTACCGCGCGGCTTCGTAAGCAACCGTTTGGAGGGCGGGCAATTCTGCCCGCAGCCGGCTTTCAGCCGGCTCTGGCCGCCTAAAAGGCGGCTGCGGCCAAGATTGGCCGCCCTCCAATTCCAAACTGACCCACTACCGAAATTACCGGCTCCCTGATTTTTTCTCGTCGGCCAGCATGTGTTCGCGCAGGATCGCATTTATTTATACGGCCGAGATAGCCTTCCCCTTGCGATTTCAGCCAAGCCAGCACATCGGCGTCTATGTGCACCGAGACCGGCCGCTGGACTGGGCGATAAAATTTGCCAATCTCCGCGTGTGCCCACCGCTCGGGTGGGAGGGGAGGCGCATCGGAATCGTTCGCGTAGATTTTCTCTTCATAGCGTTCCCCCTTTCGGGCTGAAATGATGCGGACGGCCTCCTCGCCTGATTCGCTGCGGTAGGTTACTAAGTATATATGGAAATTCGGTAGTGGGTCAGTTTGTGTTTGGAGGGCGGGCAATTCTGCCCGCAGCCGGCTTTCAGCCGGCTCTGGCCGCCTAAAAAGGCGGCTGCGGCCAAGATTGGCCGCCCTCCAATT